>Ga0182021_10001964_pt1 | contig 23916 bp, 19 predicted proteins | sample 612E3MmetaG_FD_120493 | JGI IMG/M metagenome (GOLD analysis project Ga0182021, IMG submission 120493) | Permafrost microbial communities from Stordalen Mire, Sweden - 612E3M metaG (Illumina Assembly) | ecosystem: Environmental > Terrestrial > Soil > Wetlands > Permafrost | place: Sweden... | reverse complement strand
TCGGCGATGGCGCTGTCGTAGTCCTCAAGCTTGAACAGGAGTTCCGCGCGCTCGTTGTAGGCTTCCGAGGTGGGTTTCAGGCGCAGGGCTTCGTTGCGATAGGCGAGGGCGTGAGCGTAATCTTTGCTTTTCTCGGCTATGATTGCACAGTAGGAGTAGTTCTGGCCGCTTGCGTCGCGGGCAAGCACATCCTTGCAAATATCGGCGGCTGCGCCGGTGTTGCCCTGCTTGACTAATACCAACGCGCGCAACAGCATAGCCAGAGACTTCCGGGCGGCTATTCCAACGTATTTGTCCGCGTCCGCGAGCACCGCGTCATAGTCCTCCTTTGAAATATTGATGGACATTCGCGTTTCATAGGCGTTGGCGCTCTGTGGATTAATAGTAAGCGCCCGGGCAACATCGCTGAGAGCATTATCGTATTCTTTCATATTTTTGTAGACCATGGCGCGTATCGAATACAGATCGGCATTGTCTGGCTTCTTCTTGAGCATTTCGTTTATGCCGGCAATGGCTTCATCGTATTTCTTCAGTTTGATATAAACAGTTGCCTTGGTTGAATATGCCTCGAAGAAGTCCGGCGCCAAGGCGAAAGCCTTGTTCAAATCCTCAAGCGCCCCTTTGTCGTCGTTAAGCGCGGACTTTGTCTGCGCTCGCAGATTGTATAGCTCGGCGTCGTCTGGATTCCGTCTCAAGGCGTCGGTGAAATCGGCGAGCGCGCGGTCGTATTCGTCCTTGGCGTAATATATAGCGCCCCGGAGCTTGTAACTGAAGAAACTGTCGGGATTTATGAGAATGGCGCGGCCGAAGTCGTTTAGTGCCTGGCCGTAGTCCTTCTTCAAGGAATTGAGTGCGCCCCTGGCGAAGTAGGCGACGTAGGAGTCGGGGCTCAGCGCGATCGCATGGTCCGCATCGGCCAGCGCGTGGTCGCTGTCGCCAGCGCTAATGTAGGCGAGGCCGCGGAAGGCGTAGGCCAGGGCGAAATTGGGCTGGCGCCGGATGGCGGCGGTGAAATCGGCAACCGCCTCGGCGGGAGCACCTTTCTGCCAATAGGCCATCCCTCTGAAGGCATGGAGTTCCGGGTCGCCGGGTTCGGCCTTGAGAGCCTCGCTGAAATCGCGGATCGCTCGATCGTAATCCTTAAGGTTGTCGTAAACGGCGGCGCGATTCTTCAAAAGTTCCGCCGATCCAGGAGACTTTTCAAGGCCGGCATTGAGAAGCGTGAGGGCAAGATCGAAATCGGCTTTGGACTGGGAGCGGTCGCCCTCCAGACTGTGGAGGTTGCCCCTGTGAATGAAGGCCTCCGCGAGGTCCGGCTTGAGTTTAATCGCCTTGTTGTAGTCGGCCAGCGCGTGAAGGCCATCCGCCTTGCCGTTGTAATAGCACCAGCCCCTCTCGACGTAGGCAGCGGCATAGCTTGAGTTGAGTCCGATGGCCTGATCGAAATCGGCAATCGCGGCGTTGAAGTTGCCGCGCGTCTTGTAGGCCTTGCCGCGCGTGTAATAGGCCCGGGCCAAATCCTCCTTGTTTTCAGGGTTCTGAGCGGCGAGCTTCGTGCAGCCTTCGATAGCGGCGTCCACGTCGCGCGCCTCGCACTCCGTCCATAGTTGCTTGAGCTGCGCCTCCTGCTCCGGGGAGGCCATCCCTTGGCTAGCTAGCAAAAACGCGCACGCGGCAAGTGCCGCCGCCGCCCAAACCGCCCGCCAAACGCGGCCCTGCCGCAAACAGCGCGAATAAGTCCATCCCGTCACGGCCAGCTCCCCGGAATCCGTTGTTGTCATGCCGGGCCGGGCCGCTTGCTTCGATGGCGCCGTTGAGTGAAGCAACAGGCAGGTTCCGGCACTGGCGTTGTCTTTAATAAAATATTTGCCGCCAAAATAGAAGGGCCCGAAGGTTGTGCCGCAGGCCGAAGGGGCAGGCCAAGGCCGGTGCTTTGCAGCTTCCGCTCACACCTTAACAAGAAGTATATACCTCGCGTGCACCAACAATGGTTAATGCGCTTATGGTAAACGGGCGCACGGCATGCGTATTTCTGGCGCATTTTCGCGAATTTTTTCGCGCTTTTGCTCGATTTCCACGTTTCAAAACACCCGTTAAATACAATTGAATATTGTGTATTAACTTAAGCGATGCGTCCCGCTCCGCCAAGCGCGGCGGCGGCAATCGAAAAAGACGTGGTAAAACAATGCGTTAATGCGGCATCCATCTTTACGCTCTCTCAAGACATTTTTGCTAAAATACTTCAGAATAGAAAAGCGCTCGTCCGCCGCCCCCAAACGGGGTCTGGAGAGCGCCCAGGATCGTTAACATGGCGTTTCACGAAGTCCAGACACAGGGCGGCCGGTGGAACTGTATGTCAGCCCCGCGCGGCAATAGCCTCGGCCATGGCGAGCGTCTGGCTGGCGATCTCGGCGTGCAGCAGCTCGACCATGCGGCCGTCGAGGCTGATGGCGCCCTTGCCCTGGTTCTCGGGCAGCGCGAAGGCCTCCACGATCTTGCGCGCCGCCGCGATTTCCTCGGGCGATGGCGAGAACACCTCGTTGCAAGGCGCGATCTGGTTGGGATGGATCAGCGTCTTGCCGTCCATGCCGAGCGCGCGGCCCTGCTCGCACTCCGCGCGGAAGCCGGCCTCGTCGGGGATCGCGTTAAACACCCCGTCCACCACGGAGAGGCCGAAGGCACGCGCGGCCGCCACGGAGAGCGAGAGCCAGGCCAGAAGCGGCAGCCGGTCCGCCCGCGCCTGCGCGCGCGTGGCCTTGATGAGGTCGTTGGTGCCGAGCACGAAGCAGGTAAGCGGCAGCTCGGCGGAGGCGGCGGCCTGCGCGATCTGCTTCAGGTTGAGAATCGCGAGCGGCGTCTCGATCATGGCCCAGAGCGCGATCTTGCAATCGGCGGGCGCATTTTTGCGCGCATGCAGCAAATCCACGGGGCTTTCGACCTTGGGGATAAGGATCGCGCTGGGATCGGCTTCGAGGGCTGCGGCGAAGTCGGCCGGGCCGTAGGGAGTGGCGAAACCGTTGATGCGGATGACCACCTCGCGCGGTCCGAAGCCGCCTGCCTTCACGGCCTCGCAAACCTGCGTGCGCGCCAGTTCTTTCGCGCCGGGCGCCACCGCGTCCTCCAGGTCCAGGATGAGCGCATCGGCGGGCAGCGTCTTGGCCTTTTCAAGCGCGCGGGCGTTCGAACCGGGCATGTAAAGCACGCTGCGGCGAGGCCTCATGGTTTGTCTCCTTGGATTTTCTTTGTTTTGTCTGGCACGGCTGCAAAAGTGGCCTATATGCCACAAGCGCGAGCAAAGGCGGCAGGCACATGGCGAAGGTGTTATCGGTTTCATCGCAGGTCGTCTACGGCCATGTCGGCAATTCCACCGCGTCCTTCGTCTTGCAGCGCATGGGGCATGAGGTCATGAGCCTGCCCACGGTGCTCCTGTCCAACCGGCCGGGCTATGCGGCGATCGCGGGCGAACCCATCGGCCCGGAGAAGCTCGATGCGATGCTGGAGGCAGCAGGGCGCAACGGCTGGCTGGCAGGCGTCGACGCGGTTCTGACCGGCTACATCCCCACGGCGGAGCACGCGGCCCTTTGCGAAAAGTGGATCGGGGCGCTCGGCCCCGGCGTGCTGTATGTGTGCGACCCGATCATCGGCGACGATCCGGGCGGCGTTTACATCGGCGAGGAGGCGGCGCATGCGATCCGCGAAAGGCTCGTTCCGCTAGCAGGCGTGCTGACGCCGAACCTGTTCGAGTTGGGCTGGCTTTCAGGGCGGGCCATCGGCAACACGCTGGCGGCCGTGGAAGCCGCGCGATCCCTGGAGCGGCCCGCGGTGATCGCAACCTCGGCACCGGCGGACGGACCTGGCATGCTCGCCAACCTGCTCATCGAACCAGATGGTGTGGCAGCCTGCGTCAGCCCGCGCGAGACGGTGCACGCACACGGTACTGGAGACTTCCTCGCGGCCATTTTCCTCGCGCATCGCCTGAACGGGCTGTCCAACCGTGAGGCGCTTCAAGCGGCCGCCGCCGGGATGGGCGCCGTTCTGGCCGCCAGCAAGGGCCGCCAGGAACTCGCTTTGATCGAAACGCAGGAGGCATGGGCGCGGCAGCCCCCGCCGCTTGTTCCGCTTGAACCTGTTCCTCCGCGATAGGGCCGGCAGCCTGCCGGTTACTGGCCGGGCTCCACCGGGTTCACATCGACGCTAACCTCGACTTCGTGCTCGCCGCCGCCCAGCAGCACACCGCTCACCGGGCTCACATCGTGGTAATCGCGGCCGAAAGCCAAAGCGACGTGCTCCTCCTTGGGCCTGAGGTTGTTGGTCGGGTCGAAATCCACCCAGCCCAGTTCCGCCGCCCACACCGAAAACCAAGCGTGCGAGGCATCCGCGCCAACGAGCTTCGGCATCCCCTCCGGCGGCCGTGTGAGCAGATAGCCGCTGACATAGCGCGCAGGAAGCCCCATCGTGCGCAGGCAGGCGATCCCCACATGCGCGAAGTCCTGGCAAACGCCCTTCTTGAGCCGCAACGCCTCCTCGACCGGGGTCGCGGCGTCGGTCGAGCCGGATTGATAGGCAAAGCTTTGGTGGATGCGCGAGGTGAGGTCCGTCACGGCCTCAAGCAGCGGCCGGCCTTCGGGAAAGCTCGCGCGCGCGAATTTGTGCACCTCGCGCGAGGGCCGGATGAAGCGCGAGGGGCAGGTATAGACGACCGCCTCGAAGGTCTCGGGGCCGAGGTTGGCGCGAAGCTGCGCCGCCACGTCGTTCCAGCCCGGCGAATGCGCGGGATCGAAGTCCGCGGGCGCCTCCACATCCGCGCGCGCCTGCGAATGGAAGGTGAGCATGGTGTGGTCCTGCTCGATGGCGACGATGGTGGTGGGGTTGCCGAAATCGTCGATAAGATCGGTCTTCGACGCAGGCAAGGGATCGATGAACAGGCTGTAGTCCAGAACCTTCTGCCGTGGATGCGTGCGCGGCTGCAAATGCAGGAGGTGATGCGATTGCGCGACCGGCGCGGAGTAGCGGTAAATGGTGCGATGGCTGATCTCGAAATTCATGAAGCCTGCCCGAACCGCGCGGCGACGCGCCTGAGTTCATCTTCGGTGAGGTTGAAGTAGCGGCGCGTAATCGCCTCGGAGAGCTTGGGCAGGCTTGCGATCAAGTGGCCCAAAAGCTCCTGCAGCTCGGTCCGCACGCCATCGGGTCCGGGATAAGCGAGGCCCGCGACATTGGCGAGGCGCACGCGCGTCATAAGGTCGAGAACGATGCGCTGCTCCTCCGTATGCGGCGAATGCTGCGTCGCCTGGGGCAGCGCCCACAGGTGCTCGGAGATGGTGGCGAGCTGGAAGCCGATGCCGCGCGGGTTGGATTCGTCCACCACCAGGAGATCGAGGATCAGCGGCAGCACCGGCGCGAACAGATAGCGCTGCCGGAAAGTGATGATGCTGTCCGCGACGTCGAGCATGAAGAACAGCCGCGCCGTCTCCTCCTCGGCGGACGGCTTATCGCGGAACAGCGCCAGCAGAAGCTCGGCCAGATCGAACGCGCGTTCGATGCGCCGGCCCATGTCCTGGAACCGCCAGCCGAAATTGCGCGTCATGTTCTCGGCGGTGAGGCCGTTGAACGAGGCGAGCGTCACGATGCCGCCGTTCAGCCGGTCGAGCAGCTTTGCCGCATCGGCGGCGTCGCCGTGATTCTCGGGCACGACGTTCGAAAAGCGCAGGAGCGTCTGCCAGACTTCGAGCGACAGGCGCTCGCGGACGATGCCGCCGGCGCGCAGCATGCTGCTTTTGAGGCCGGGCAGGCTGTAGCCGCGGCCCGGCGCGGTCATGAGCTGCCGGACCGCGTGCTCGATGGCGCGCGGATCGGAGCCCAGGCCAGGCACGGCGCCGGCCTGCTGGTCCTTGCTCAGGATCAGGTCGAGCGCCCTCGGGCCGCCGTCGCCGGTCCCGGCACTTCCGCCATCGTTGGCGGCCGTCAGCGCGCCCCGCAAAAGCCGCATGACCCAGTCGGCGCGCTCGCCGTAGCGGCCTAGCCAATAGAGGTTGTCGGCGATGCGGCTGCGCAGGACGGCGCCGGTGCGCAGCGCTTCGGCCACCACGCCCGCCGGACGCATCAGCGTGATATGCGGAACCGCCGCCTGCTGCTCGGAGCAGATCCAGACATCGCGGGAGTGCCCGTCCGCCGCCGACATCGCCACGCCCGGCGTGCCGTCGACCGACATGGCAAGCCCGCCCGGCATGACCCGGTATTCGCCGTCGACCGCCCAGACATAGAGGCGCATGGCGAAGGGTCTCGCCTTGAGCCCTTCCGCCGTCCAGGAGGGAACGGTGGCGCATTCGTGCCGCTCCTCGGCGACGAATGCGGTGCCGTTCAGCTCCAGGTCGAATTTCAGCGCCTCCCGCTTTTGCGGTGTCAGCGTCTCCGCCAGGATGCCCTGCTCGGCGCGGCCCGGCCGTCCGCTGCCTTCGTAGGCGGGGCGGATCACGAAGCGCTCGGCGTGCTCGAACACGTACACCCGCGCGTCGAGGTCGCCCAGCCAGCGCCGGGGGGTATCCTCCAGGATGAGATCCTGGCCGAGCAGTTGCTTGGCGATCTGCGGCAGCCATGGCGCAAGACCGCGGTTCTCGACCACGGCCGCGCCCAGGAAGTTCAAGACCAGCTTCGGGTTCTTGCGCAGCGCCTGCACCAGGCCCACGGGTCCGCTGAAGCGGTTGGGGTCGAGTTCCAGCGGATCGCAATGCGAGCCCTCGACGCAGCGGACGATCAGGTCGATGGGCTTGAGCCCCTCCAGCGTCTTCATGTAGACGCGGCTGCCGATCACCCTGAGGTCGCCGCCTTCCACGAGCTGGAGGCCCAGATAGCGCGAAAGATAGGCGTGGCTGAAATAGTCCTCGTGGCGCGGGCCGGGCGTCAAGAGCGCGATCAGCGGGTTGTCGCGCTCCAGGCGCTGCACGATTTCGGATTGCAGCCGCTCGAAGAAGCGCGCCAGCCGGACCGTGTGGCAGGCGCGGAAAACGTCGCCCATGAGCTGGCCGTGCAGGAGCCGGTTGGCGAGCGCGAAGCCGGCGCCGGCCGGCGTCTCCGCGTGCACATCGATGATGCGCCACGCCCCGCCCGTGTCGCGCACCAAGTCGGCGGCGAAGAAATTGATGAGATGGGCGGCGGGCTTGGCTTCGCGGCAGGCATGCAGGAAGGCCGTGTCGCTGAAGATCAGCCGGCCCGGGATCTTGCCGGATTTGAGCAGCGTTTGCGGTCCGTAGATGTCCTTGGCGATCAGGTCGAACAGCGTGGCCCGCTGGACAAGGCCGCGTTCGAGATGCGCCCATTCCTCCGTGCCAATAACGATGGGTATGAGATCGACGGCCCAGGGCTGGCGCGTGCCGGGCTCGGCGAACAGGTCGTAGGCCACGCCATTTTCGGCCACGAGCCGGCGCAGGCGCTCATGGCGCTGAGCCTGCTCCTCTGGCGTCAGCGCGCCAAAGGACTGCGCGAAGGGAGCCCATGCCGGCCGCACCGCGCCATCGGCGCCGAGAGCCTCGTCGCAGCCGTGCGCAAGTCTCTGGTATCCGGAAAAGAATTCTTGCGGCAATGCCAAGCCGTCCGCGCTGCCGTTCATTGCGCGCACTTCGCCGCTTCTGGCCGCGCCCCAAGGCGCAAACGCCTCGCCATCGTCATTTTTACCCCGCCGCCGGCTTCACCGCTTATGTAGAACTCTATCACCGCTTGAAAAGGCCCGCTACCGCGGCGCGGGCCAATACACCCGGCTATCGCATGCGGCACGATGCCTGTATCTTGAGCATGATCGAAGCAGATACTGTGAGCGCAAGATACATGGACAGGCGCATCGTTCGCTGAAGGTAGCTGAAAAGGGGGGGACGGCCGTGAAATTGCGCGACTGGACGGCGGCGGCCGTTTTCTTGGCAAGCCTGGGCCTACCGTTCCAGGCCGCGCACGCCGGAACGGCCTGCGAGAGCGAGGCCGTTCTGAAATATCTGCCGCCCCTGCCGCGAGGATGCCAAACGCAGCGCATCCAGGCGACTGGCGCGCTCACCTTCGGTGTCGTCCAGAGCGCCGGCAGGATCGCCCGGAAGGCTTGGCAGCGCCAGGTGGTCTTCTTCTTCGGCGAGCGCTACCAGGATTGGGAGAAGGCGGCCTGCAAGAAGGAGCTTTGCGTCCGCGCCACCTTCGCGGGCTCGCGCCGCTGCACCTATTCCGCCTTCCCTTGCGCGTCGGATATCGACCCGGAGGCGCTGGCGGCCTTGAACACGCGGCAAATCGCTCCGGACGAGGCTCGCGGCAGCCAGCCGGCGGCTGCGCCCATGATTTGGGAGCGGCAGCCGCCTGCAAGGGAGGCGAACAGGGGGCAGCAGCCGGACGCGCCCAGGATCGAGGAGCCCCGCAACGCCACGAAGGAGGCGCGGGACAGCGAGCCGCTGACCACGGCCGAGATCAAGGAGATCCAGGAGTTCTTGAGAAAAGCCGGCTACCGCGTTTGGGCGGACGGCGTTCCCGGCGATCGGACGGAGCAGGCGTTCGCCAGATGGCAGCGCAAACAGGGCCTCGCGGTGAGCGGCCCCCTCAGCCGCGCGAGCCTGGAGGCATTGCGCCGCTCTTACGCTCCTGGCGGCGGGAGGCATTCCCGGTGATTTGGCAGCGCGCATGAAGCGCGGATGAAGCCCTACTTAAGAAATTAATAAGGCGGCTAAACGCCGCGGACACATTCAAAAAGCGCTATTGATGGCTTCGCGGCGATGGGTTCTCATAAGAGAACATGCGCTAACCAAGGGAGGTAATACGCCTGGTAGGAGAGGCTTTACGCGCATGCAACAGACATCCCGTGATCTTAATCAATAGAAGGATGAAACATAATGACGGTTGAAGCGATCCTGAGGAGAAAAGGCCCGAGCGTCGTCACGACAGGCCCGGCAACAAGTATCAAAAGCGCGGCGGAGCTTATGCGCGAGAAGAACATCGCCGCCCTTATGGTGATGAACGGCGAGGTTACTCTCGGCATCGTTACCGAGCGCGATATTGTGCGCGCTTTCGCCCGCGACGGCGTGGCGATTGGCGGCAAACCCGTGCAGGACATCATGACCGCGAAGCTGATTACCGGCACGCCCGAGGACAGCGTAAAGCACGTGATGGAGGTGATGACCAACAAGCGCATCCGCCATTTCCCGGTTTACAAGGATGGCAAGCTTGCAGGGCTGGTCAGCATCGGCGACGTGGTCAGGCATCGCCTGCAAGACCTGGAGCTGGAGAAAAACGTGCTGCGCGACGCATATATCGCGGCCCGTTAAACGGCCGGTTGCGGCATAATCGAAGCGTTCAACCCCTCACCCTGTCCCTCTCCCTGTGGGAGAGGGAACGTTATTGCGAGCGCATCGCATCATACTGGCGTACCTTCTGCCATGGGGAGAAGGATAGGATGAGGGGGGATTCGCTCCGTTCGAGGCACCAGCGGTCCGCCGCTCAGCGCGGATTGATGAGCTGGGCTTGCAGGAAGTCGCGGATGGCGTCGCGGGGTACGCCGTTCGCGACGAACGACTGGCCGATGCCTCGCAGAAGCACGAGCGTCAACTGCCCGTCCCGCACCTTCTTGTCCTGCTCCATGTAGGCGAGCAACTCTTCGAGGGTAGGCATCCGTCCAACCTGTTCGTTCAGGCTCTTGAAATCCGTGGGCAGGCCGTATTCCGAAAGATGCGCCTTGAGCCGGGCGGCTACCGAGGGGCCGCACAGGCCACGGGCCTGCGAGAACTTGGCCGCGAGCACCATGCCGAGCGCCACGCCCTCGCCATGCGGCAACTCGCCGGAATAGCCGGCCCAGGCCTCCACGGCGTGGCCGAAGGTGTGGCCGAAATTCAAAAGGGCGCGGTCCCCGGTCTCCCGCTCGTCGCGCGCCACGATTTCGGCCTTCATCTGGCAGCTTCTAAGGATCGCGTGGGTGAGGGCGTCGCCGTCGCGCGCGAAGACGCGCGGGCCGTTCGCTTCGAGCCATTCGAAGAAGACGGCATCGCCCAGCGCGCCATATTTCACAACCTCGGCGTAGCCTGCGCGGAACTCGCGGTCCGGCAGCGAGTCGAGCGTGGCAAGATCGGTCAGCACCAGCGAGGGCTGATGGAAGGTGCCGATGAGGTTCTTGCCTTGGCGCGTGTCGATGCCCGTCTTGCCGCCAACGGAGGAGTCGACCTGCGCCAGAAGCGTCGTCGGCACTTGCACGAGCCGCACCCCGCGCTTCAGGATGCTGGCCGCGAAGCCTGCTAGATCGCCGATCACGCCGCCGCCAAGCGCTATCACCGCGTGGCTGCGCTCGATGCCAAGGTCGAGCAGGGCGTTGCAAACCCGCTCCAGCTCGGAAAAGCACTTCGATTTCTCGCCCGAAGGCACGAAGCAAATCTCGCCCAGAAGCAGTCCGTGCTCGTTCAGGCGGGCCTCCAGGTCGTGGGCGTAGGCCGAGAGCGCCCAGTCCGCCACGATGGCGAAGCGCGCGCCCGGCAGGGCCTGCATGAGATGCTGCGGCGCGGATGCCAGAAGGCCCGCGCCGATGACGATCTCATAGCTGCGGTCGCCCAGCGTGACGGTGACTTGGCCGGACTTCCGGCTTATTTCAGCGCTGCCTGTCATGACCGTTCCTCGGAATTGCCTGGTGCCGCGGGGGCATCCTGTTTGGCGGTTGCGCCGCCCCGCGCAAGATAGGAAGCGAGCAGCGAAAGGACCTCTTCCACTGCCACTTCGTGCGGTCCGTCGCGGCTTTCGTAGATCAAATTCGCCTCGGCGTAATAGGCCCCGCGCTCCGAAAGCAGCCGGGTCAGCACGGCGCGCGGGTCGGCGGTCTTGAGCAATGGCCGGTTGTCGCGGCGCGCGACCCGCTGGAGCAGAAGGTCCACCGGCGCCTTGAGCCATATCGAAACCCCGTTGGCGGCGAATGCGGCCCGCGTCTTTGCGGAGAGCACCGCCCCGCCGCCGGTTGCGACGACCTGCGGCCCGGTTTGCAAGAGCCTCTTGATGACACGCTCCTCGCCTTCGCGGAAATAGGGTTCGCCGTGAGCGGTGAAAATCTCCTCGACCGTCATGCCGGCCGCCTGCTCGATTGCCGTGTCCGCGTCGCTGAACGGCAGGTCGAGGGCCGCCGCAAGCCTGCGCCCGATGGACGACTTGCCCGAACCCATCATGCCCACGAGCACGATGGACCGGCTCCCGAGGTTCGCGCGCACCTCCCGGGCCAAACGTTTCACCGTTGCGCCAGCAGCTTCCGCCGTCACAATATACTCACTTTGCCAGCTTTAGAAATCATGACTGCGCAACTTATGCTTTCACCGCATCCTTGACAATGGCCGCGAAGAGCGGCAGCCATGTTGGCGAACGAGCCGGGAATCCGCAATGCCGACCCTTATCCGCTTTTTGACCGCCGTCGGTATTCTCGCCGGCCTGTTCTACGGCTCCATGTTTGTGCTGGCAAATTTCTTCGAGCCCCAGCAGCACGAAATGACTAAGACAATCAGGGACGTTAAAGTCAAATAGCCATGCCACGGCCGAAGAGCGCTCCCGCGCAGGCAGGGGACGAAGCGCTGATCGATGCGTTCCTGCACATGATGCGGGCGGAAAGCGGCACGGCCTTCAACACGATTTCAGCTTACGGCGCGGACCTGCGCGAGATCTCCCGGTTCCTGGCCGGGCGCGATGTTTGCTTTTTGTTCTGCCAGAGGCCGGATCTCGAAGCCTTTTTCCACGCCCGCGCGGGCGGCGGGCTAAGCCCTAACTCGGCCGCGCGCAAGCTCTCCTGCCTGAAGCGCTTTACCAAGTTTCTCACAGCCGAGGGCAGGCTTCAAAGCGATCCGGCGCTGCTCATCGATGGCGCCAAGGCCCGGCGCCGCCTGCCGCATACCCTGTCGGCGGGCGAGGTCGAGCTTCTGTTGAACACCGCTCATGAAGAGGCGGCCAAGGCTCCCGAGGCCGCCCGTTTCCGGGCTTTGCGCTTCGCCTGCCTGTTGGAGCTGCTTTACGCGACGGGCTTGCGCGTCTCGGAGCTGGTCGGCCTGCCCAAGGCCGCGCTCAAGGGCGATCAGTTCATGCTGACGGTAAAGGGCAAGGGGGGCCGCGAGCGCATCGTGCCCCTGAACGGGAAGGCGCGCGAGGCTCTGGACCGCTATATCGCGGCTTTGGCGGGCACCAAGAGTGCGGCGGCGCAGAAATGGCTGTTTCCGTCCTGGGGCGAGTCGGGCCATTTCACGCGGCAGAAATTCGCCCGCAACCTGAAAGAGCTTGGCGCCAAGGTGGGCATCGGCGAGGAGCGGCTTTCGCCGCATGTGCTGCGCCATGCCTTCGCCAGCCACCTGCTCGACCGCGGCGCCGATTTGCGCGTGTTGCAAACGCTCCTGGGCCACGCCGACATCTCCACCACGCAGATCTACACGCATGTGATGGAGGAGCGCCTGAAGCAGACCTTGTTCGATTTCCATCCGCTGAGCGATAAGAGCGCGGAGGAGTGATCGTCAGGCCCGGCGCCGCGCCATGATGAGATAGCCCAGGCCGCTGTAAACCTCATGCTGGGCAAGAACATCGGCTCCGGAGGGCGGGGGTGGCGGCGTTTTCCGGAAGCCCGGATTCATGTGCGGAAGCACGCGCCGCCCGATGGGGTGCGAAAACCGCTCGCTCATTTGCTCGTCGCCCCAGACGATGCGGCCGCCGGGGCGCGTCACGCGGACGAATTCGCGCAAGGCTTGGCCTGGATCGCTGAACAGATTGACGCCGCCAAAATGGAACAGCGAGTCGAAGGATTCATCGGCGAATGGCAGATGCAGCGCGTTGGCCTGGATCGGCGCGATATCGAGGCCGCCGTGGCGGCGCCTGCATTCGCGCAGCATGTTGAGCGATAGATCGATGGAGACGATCCGCGATGCCGGCCCAAGCGCCTTGCGGAGCAAGGGATGGAACACGCCGGGTCCGGGCGAGACCTCCAGAACTTGCGAGCCCGGTTCGAGCCCGGCCAAGGCGACGATTTCCGCGCGGCCCCTTGCCATGTCCACGCCAGTGAGGAGCCGGCCAAGGACGCGTTCTGAGACATCGTAGAAGGGCGCGATGGCATCGTAGAAGCGGTTCCAGCGTGCATCGCTCTCTTGCAGGGTTTGCGGATGGACGAGCGAGGCGATGCCATCGAAGCACGGAAAAGCCCTGCCGTCCTCGCGGACAAGCGCGCCGGCGCCTGCCTCAAGCCTTTGGCCGGTCTCCGGGCAGCGCAGGATCGAGATGGCCCAATCTGGAAGCATCGGCGGCGGCCCTTTCAGCAGCGTGGATAATCCTGGAACCGGATAGCTTTCCGCGGCCGGGGATGCAATCCTCCCGCAGCCTGAGCAGTCTCAACGCAACTGTACCGGGGAGGATTGCGCTTGGAACCGTCTATCGTTTGTCCGAATTGCCGCACCGAAATCAAGCTTACCGAAACGCTCGCGGCACCGCTGATCGAAGCGGCGAAGCGGGAGAGCGAGGCTAAGCTCCGCCAGAAGGAGGCTGAGATCGCCAAGCGCGAGGCGGCGATCCGCGCGCAAGCCGAGGCAGTGACCAAGGATAAGGAGGCGCTTGAGGCACAGGTTGCGGAGCGCCTCAAGACGGAGCGCAAGAAGGTTGCCGAGGAGGAGGCAAAGAAGGCCGCGGCCAAGTTCTCCATCGATCTCCACCACAAGGATCAGCTTTTGGAGGAGGCTAACAAGCTTGCCAGCGAGCGTGCGGTAAAGCTTGAGGAGGCGCAGAAGGCCCAGGCCGAGGCGCTCAAGAAGTCGCGCGAGTTGGACGACGCCAGGCGCGAACTGGACCTCACGATCGAAAAGCGCGTGGGCGAGGCGCAGGCTGAAATCCAGGCGCGTGCCAAAGCCGAGGCCGAGCAGGTGCTGCTGCTGAAGGTTCAGGAACGGGAGCAGACGATCCTCGGCATGCAGAAGCAGATCGAGGAGCTGAAGCGCAAGTCCGAGCAGGGCTCGCAGCAATTGCAGGGCGAGGTGCAGGAGTTGCAGCTCGAAGCGCTGCTGCGCGGAACCTTCCCGCACGACACGGTGACGCCCGTTCCCAAGGGCGAGTTCGGCGGCGACACGGTGCAGCATGTGGCGGGGCCGCTGGGCCAGACTTGCGGCAAAATCCTCTGGGAATCGAAGCGTACGCGCAATTGGAGCGACGGTTGGCTGCAAAAGCTACGCGACGACCAGCGCGCGGCCAAGGCGGATGCGGCGATCCTCGTTTCGCAGGCGCTGCCCAAGAGCATCGACGTTTTCGGCCAGATCGACGGCGTGTGGATCACCGCGCCCAAATGCGCCGTGGCGGTGGCGATGGCGATCCGGCACGCGCTCATCCAGGTGGCGATGGCGCGGAAGGCTGGCGAGGGCCAGCAGGGCAAGATGGAGACGATGTATCATTACCTCACGGGGCCGCGCTTCCGGCACCGCGTCGAGGCCATCGTCGAGAAGTTCCAGGACATGCAGGCCGACCTCGAAAAAGAGCGCAAGGCCATGCAGAAATCCTGGGCCAAGCGCGAGCAGCAGATCCAGGTGATCGTCCAGGCCACGGCCGGCATGTGGGGCGATATGCAGGGCATCGCCGGGCGCTCGCTGCCCGAGATCGAGGGGCTCGACTTCGACGGCGCGGAGGCTGTCGAGGATCGGACGCCGGCCGGCGGCAAGCTGCGGCTGATCGAATCCGATAGCGCGGAGTAGCGGCGCGGCCGCGTTCAATATCAGCGTCCCGACCCCGCATCCTGTCCTTCTCCCAGCAAGCCCGCCTTGGCGAGCTTGCCTTTTTCCGTGGCCGCATCCGCGAGCGGATGCGGTTGGGAGAAGGCACGCCCGAACTGGCCGCGGCAATAAAAAAACCCGGAGAAACGCCGGGGCGTTGTCCAGGGCGCTGCTGGGCGCGGCTGCAGGGTGTGGCCGAGCGGTCCAGCTATTGCAGGTGCTGGACGGCGGCCTGATACTGCACCTTGAGGCAGGCGATGTTGCCGGCGCAGGTATCCCTGTTCCTCAGCCAGTGGCGTTGCGCGTGCAGCCAGTGCTGGCGTGTGAAAAAGCCGGGCTCTTGCAGCTTTTGCGTAAAGAGCCGGTTCATCTCCTGGTCGAGCGCCGCCAGGTCGGGAGTGTTGCAAACCGCGGCCTCGGCCGGCGAACGGGGTTTGGCGCAGTCGAAGCTGGGCTTGACCTGGGGGGCGGGAGCCGGGGCGGCGGCCGCAGTCTGGACCTGCGACTTAAGCTTTTGAAGCTGATTCTGATATTGGCTGGTAAGGCAGTTGATGTCGGTTGCGCAGCCGATGACGCCCCTGACCCATTGGCGCTGCGCGAGCACAAGCTCCTTCCGCTTGGTCTCGCCGATGGCCTTGAGAGACTGCATGTACAGCTCGTCGAGCTGGTTATCGAGAAGCGAAAGCTCGGGGCTGTTGCAGACCGTCACCTCGGCGTCCGAATGGTGCGCGCGGCAATCGAAGCTGGGCTTGGAGGGCCGCACGGGCTCGTTGGTGGCGAGCGTTACGGGCGTCCAATTATTGGGCGGCGTGGTGGGGGTGCGGCTTTGCGCTTCGGTTTTTTTCAGGCTGGCCAGCCTGACCTTTGCCTGCGCGGCAAGCGGAGAGTCGCCATAGATCGTGAGAAACTGCTGCAAGGCATCGGGGTTCGACGTGTCGCGCACCCAGCCCCAGGCCTCCGCCGCCTCGGACGATTTCCGGCTGGTTTCGGCAACGGCCACGGCGGGGCTTGCGCCGTCCCTGAAATAGAAGCGGGAGGCCAGCGCCGAGTGGTCCCATGGAATTTGCTGGCCGCCGGTCGTCTGCACGACATCGTTGCGCACGACGATCATCAGGTCGCTGATCGAGAGGCCGGCGGCGTCGATATGGGTCTTGAGCGAGGTCGTGAACGGCGAGTTCCGGCCCGCGCCGTCGCTTGCGACATGTCCGGGTTGCGTCGCGAAGGCGATGAAGTAGCCGAGGTCGGGCGCGGTCGCCATCGCAAGCCCCGCATTCGCATTCACCGCGCGCGTGCCGAGGTTTTCACCGAGCGCCGCCGCGAAGGGGTTGTTGCGGCAGGCGTCGAGCACGATGATCTTGGTCTTGGCGCGCTCCAGGAGCTTTTGCACGAAGTCCATCGTCACCGTCTGGAACTCCAGGTCTTCCTTCGTGATGGGCGCATCGACCGGCACCAGGTAGTTGACGCCGTTGATCTGCATGCCGTGGCCCGAATAGAAGAAGAACGCGACATCGGCGCCCGTGGTGCTGCGGGCGAACTCGTGCAGCTTGGCGTCGAAGCCAGCCTTGTCGACGTCCGTGCCCTGGATCACCTTGAAGCCGAGCCCCTGTAGCACCTGGGCCATGTCCTCCGCGTCGTGGGGAGGATTGATCAGGTGCGGCTGGCCGATATAGTTGCCGTTGCCGATAACCAGGGCGACGCGGTTTTCCGCGAGCGCGGGCAGGGCGAACAGGCTTGCGATAAGCGTAAGAATGAAACCATAGCGCGCGGCGATCAATTTCGTATTCCCTCAAAAAAATAGACACACCCTGCGGATTGGGCCGTCCGCATGCCTTTGCCGCCATGCCCCGCCCCGATCTGGCGGTGTACACGTACACCCGCGGCATCAGGCTAAGCAATGCCAGTTACATTTTGGGAAAATTTAGGCGGAAACGCGCGCGGATTTGGCGAAGGGTGTCCCGTGTGCAACGCGGGGAAGGTCTATGCCCGATCGGTACTGCTGTTGTTCCCAAATAAAGCGAAGCATATAGTTTTGACTTGATGTTCATATTCTGGCTTGCTATGCGCTCTCGCGCCGGACAGACGCAGATTTGTTCAGGTTTAACCACAGCCAACTGGGGGTTGTATGAGCGTAGAGACTGCCGCTTCGGTGCCGAGTGCTGATTTTCCCGGCCTTACAGTCGAGCAAGTAAGGGCCGGGCAGAATTTTCCTCTCGCGATTATCGCGGGGCTGACCGCCGCGATCGCGGGGGCCATTCTTTGGGCTGGGGTCACCGTGGCCTCGGAATATAAGCTCGGACTGATGGCGCTCGCCGTGGGTTATATCGTGGGGCAGGCGATCAGGATCGCAGGGCAGGGAGTCGACGCCAAGTTCGGATATCTGGGCGCCGCTTGCGGCTTTCTGGGCTGCGCCGGCGGTACCGTGCTTTGCAACATCGTGTTTTTCGCGCAGGCAAAGTCGCTCTCCTTCGCGCAGACGCTCAACATCCTGACGCCCGAGCTGCTAACCAGGCTGGTCCAGATCGCCTTCGATCCCATGGACATCCTGTTTGTGGGGATAGGGGTGTACGAAGGCTATAAATTTGCCTTTAAATACCGCTTAGCGTCCTAAGCGGCTTAAGCAATTCCCAAATGCCGGCGGCGCTGCCCGCGCCGCTGTGCTTGCCCCCAGGCGGTTGTCCTCAGCTCATGATAAAAGCGCTTCTTCTTCTTTTCTCGTTCCTCAAATTCGGCAAGCTCCTGACCACCGGGGGCACGATGCTGCTGTCGGTGTTCGCCTACAGCCTGATTTGGGGCTGGCGCTACGCGGCCGGGTTCGTGGTCCTGATCTTCGTGCATGAGATGGGCCATTACCTCGCGGCAAAGCAGAGAGGGCTGAACACCGGCGCGCCCATGTTCATTCCCTTCGTCGGCGCCTGGATCGAACTCAAGGACCAGCCGATGAACGCCGAGACCGAAGCCTATATCGGTTATGCCGGCCCGCTGCTTGGCACCATCGGCGCGCTCGCCTGCTATTTCTATGCGCGCTACACGGGAGAGCGGCTGTTTTTTGCGCTGGCTTATGCCGGGTTCTTCCTGAACCTCTTCAACCTCATCCCGTTGTCGCCTTTCGACGGCGGGCGCATCACGGCGGTGCTGTCGCCGCGCATCTGGTTTGTTGGCGTGCCGGTTCTGATCGGGCTGTTCGTCTGGCGGCCGAGCCCGCTGTTGATCTTGATGGCACTCTTCGCCGCGCCCCAGCTCTACAAGGCGTTCCGCCACGATCCCTCGGACCCTGAAATTCAACGGTATTACGGAACAAGCCTCGAAACCAAGATAACCTACGGGTTCTATTATTTGGCCTTGCTCGCGTTCCTGGCGGTGATGTGCTACGACCTGCACGAGATGCTGGAGCACCATAGGAGTGCGCTCTTGCTGGGCCTCCCTGTATCCGTGGCCTAGCGGCAGTTGCTGCGCAAGCCCGCGCGGCTATCGGGCGATGCCATGCCTTGCATAGATTTTGCTGCCTCGCCAATCCCGATCCCGGAGCGTTTCCGGGCCGTCCGCTATGATGGCTCGCGCTATCCAGGGACGGAGGGCGGGCTTGAAGCGGGCGCGAACTGCCAGAAATTCGCCTACGAATTCATCAGGCACTACGGCTGCGTTGTTCCCGATTTCAGATCGTCGGAGCTATGGAAGGATACAGCCTATACTCAAGCGGTCGGAGAACCCGCGCCCGCTGGGCTTGAGCCGCAGGATCTAGTTCTGTTCCATAAGACGCCGGACGCCTGGGGCGCCCATGCCGGCGTTTATCTCGGCCGGGAGCTTGTGCTTCATCTCTCGAAGCAGGCCGGCCACCCCGTCCTCTGGCGCTTCGAGGAGTTCGCCAGCCGGCCTGAATATGCCTTCTACATCGGCGCGAAGAGGACGCTGAAGCGGGCAAGCGCGGCTGGTCCGGTTCCAATCCCGGCAGGGACGCCTGGCTCCACGCCTACCACCGCGCGGAAAGGAGCCATCCCGCCCCCACCGAAGCCGCGATGACGAGAGCGAAAGCCGCTCTTGTCAGACGGATCACCACGCGGTCAAGCGGCATGTGCCCCGCCGCACGCAGGCGCTCCGCGGTGAGCACGCCGACGATGCTGAACAGGCAGAGCGCGAAGAAGACATAGAAGACGTATTCCACCGCAAGAATATAGCCGGCATCGCCAAGCTGTGCGTTGATCGACGACAGCAGCACGGTGCCCGATAGTGCCACGGTAATCACAACCGTAACGGTTTCTTTGACCAGTCCGTGCGGGAAAAACAGCGCCGCATACATGATAAGCGTCATCACGGCGAGGGGCAGCATCGTTTTGGTCATGGCGCTGACTGCGTTGCGCCGCAACTCCACCGAATAATTGTAACCCGACAGCTCGCGCCCCTGCTCAAGGCCTGCCGCCTGCCCAGCGCCCAGGCCGGACCGTGTGCGCGAGGCGTAGCGCTGCTGGTTCACCGCCGTTGCGTCCCACTGCGTGAGATTGCGGAAGGGTTCAGGCTCGATCCCGCCCGGCTCCTCCCGGTCCTTGACGTACACAATGCGGCTGGAATCCGCCTGGGCATTGAGAAAGCGCAGGGTTAGGGTTTGCCGGTCGAGCGGGAAGTGGTGGAAGTCGAAGTCGTTCTTGAACTCTCCGCGCATATGCCAGAGGCGGTAGAGCGTGCCGTCAGGCTGCGCGCTCTGGCTGGAGAGCGTTATCTCCTCCGGGCTGCCTTGGACGAGGTCGGGGAAGACGATTTTCTCCGGATCGGCGTCTTTCTCCGTATCCGGGGCCTTAGTCCCATCCGGCTTGGCATAGCGCATCCAGTAATAGAAATCGGCTGTGAAGCTGGGCTGAGCGATATTCACGCGCAAGACTTCATTGAGGTATAGCCCCGAGTACACAACCCGCTGACGGCGTGCGTATTGGCCGCCGCCAAGGTCAACCAGGCCACGGGACGCCGCTTGATTGCCGTCCGCGCCCGGAATGGGCACGAGCTGGGTTAGCGCCGATTTGAGCATCGTCCCGTGATAGCGTCCAATGCGTATAGGCTGCCTGAGGCGGCGCTCTTCGGGAAGCCATAGGCCGCCGCTACTCAAGCTTTTGGCGGCAAGGGCGCTGCCATGCGACTTGAAATAGCTGAGCAGCTCGACCCGCCACTCTCCTGGCATGAGATCGCCGGTACGCGCCTCGGCAACGGCCCGTATCGCCTCCGCTGCGAGCTGGAGCGTATCGTAAGCCTGCACGGCCTCCCAGGAAGGCTCGTGCTTGTAGCGCGCGCGGAACCGGCGGGCGAAGGCCAGCGTGCCGGCATTGGCGCTGTCCAGCAGGACCGGCGAGGCGGCATAAACGCCATCCGTGAAAAAGCCTGGCGCCGCCCTTTCCTCCTTTTCGTTCTTGAACTTGCCGGGGAAGGAAGCCCGCGCCATGCTCGTGGTGCCGAGGATCGGTCCCTTATACCCTTTGCGCCGGAGCATCGCGAGAATGGGCGCCGCGGCGTCCTGGGTCATGCCGAGCACCACTGCCGGCTGCTCCGGGGCCTGGAGTATACCGCGGACAATCGCGCCGAGCTTTTCCTGTTCCTCGCGTTCGCCACGTTCATCGCGCATATCGTGCTTGTTGCGCGCCATGATTTGGGGATAGGTGGCTTCGATACCGCCAGTTTGGGCGGCGGTTCGAAAGCCGTCCGCGAAAGGCTTTCCATAGCCGTCGCCAGTGTGGATCACCACGGCGCTTTTGGCGTTCAAAACGTGGCGGAGATACTGGGCCAGCGCCGCTCCCATATCGCTGGTGCTGGCGGTCATCAAGAAGGCCGTGCCGCCCTTGACGGTAATGCCGTCGCCATGCGCGGTTGAAACCAGAACGGCAATGCCCGCCTTCTCGTAAACCGGCGCGGCGATCTCCGCGGACGTGGTCAGAGAGGGGCCAATAACCAGCGCGGCATCGCTTATGGCGATCTTGCGGGCGGTTGCCACGGCCTTTTCATCGCTGCTTTCGTCGTTCTCCACCACGAGTGCGATGTGGGGGCCGTCCTCGCGGGCGTTGATCTCGCGTTCGGCCATGCGGACCGCTTCAAGAAGCGCCCTGCCGGAGAATTCGCCGGCCCCCGTGGTTGAAGCATGAATTGCGATCTTCACGGGCTTGTCCGCCGCCAACGCGAATGAAGCGAATGCCGTCAGCACGCCGGTTGCGAGGATGCAGACCGCTGACGCAAGGAGCGGCCTGAGCCTCGCCGCGCTGTGCTGGCGGCGGGGCTCCCGCGCAGGCTGGTTCGAAGCAGGCTGCCAGGCGCTGCCGGCAAGGGTGGAACGCATCATGCTCTCCTGCGGAACGCGTGGAGCGGCGGGAGCTACAACACCCGGACGCCGTGCCCTTAATTCGCGTGGACAGCCGCCTCCCATGGGAGGATTTGGCCAGATGCCCAGCGCGCTAAAATGCAGCGTACAGCCAATTAGGGCGCGAACCCGGCAAGACCGGGCGTCCCATCATAAAATTTTAGACGTTTTAAGATGACAAGCTTGTGACGGGACCGGCAAGGCCAGTCCCGTCGAGGCCGCCGCCCCGGTCAGACCACGCGCCGGACGGCGTTGGCGATTGTCTCCACGATCTGGTGGATCTGGCTCTCCTCCACGGTGAGCGGCGGGGAAATGGCGAGGATGTCGCCGGTCTGGCGCACCAGCACCCCGTGCTCGTAGCAGTCGAGGAACACATCGTAGCCGCGCTTGCCGGGCTCACCGCTGCGCGGCTCAAGCTCGACCGCCGCGACAAGGCCCAGATTGCGGATATCGGCGACATGCGGGGCGCCACGCAGCGAATGGACCGCCTCCTGGAGCGCCGGCGCGAGCGATGCCGCGCGCTCGAACAGGCTCTCGCGCGCGTAGATTTCGAGCGCGGCAAGCCCGGCCGCGCAAGCCACCGGGTGGCCGGAATAGGTGTAGCCGTGGAAGAACTCGATGACGTGTTCTGGACCTTGCATGAGCGCGTCGTGGATGCCGCGCTTCACGATCGCCGCACCCATCGGCACAACGCCATTGGTGATGCCCTTGGCCACGGTGATAAGGTCGGGCGTTACGCCGAAATGCTGCGCGGCGAACGGCGCGCCGAGCCTGCCGAAACCCGTTATGACCTCGTCGAAGATCAGCAGCAGGCCATGCCTGTCGCAGATCGCCCGCAAGCGTTCGAGATAGCCGTGCGGCGGGATCAAGACGCCGGTCGAGCCGGCCAAGGGCTCGACGATCACGGCCGCGATGGTGTCCGCGCCATGCAGCGCGATCAGCCGTTCGAGATCGTCTGCAAGCTCCGCGCCATGCGGCGGCTGGCCCTTGGCGAAGGCGTTGCCCGGAAGGCCATGCGTGTGCCGGAGGTGGTCCACCGCAGGCAGCATCGGCCCGAAAGTGCGGCGGTTATTGGCAATGCCGCCCACCGACATGCCGCCGAAGCCCACGCCGTGATAGCCGCGTTCGCGGCCGATGAAGCGCGTGCGCTGGCCCTCGCCGCGCGCCCGGTGATAGGCGAGGGCGACTTTAAGCGCGGTGTCCACGGCTTCGGAGCCCGAATTGCCGAAGAAGACGCGGTCCAGTCCCTCCGGCGCCATGCGGGCGATGCGGGCGGCGAGTTCGAAGGCGCCGGGATGGCCCATCTGGAAGGCCGGCGAATAGTCGAGGGTCAGAAGCTGCCGTTCGACGGCCTGCGCGATTTCGCGGCGGCCGTGGCCCGCGTTCACGCACCAGAGCCCCGCCGTCCCGTCGAGCACCTTGCGGCCATCGGCGGTGGCGAAGTGCATGCCCTCCGCGCTTACGAAAATCCGGGGATTGGCCTTGAACTGCCGGTTCGCCGTGAAAGGCATCCAGTAGGCGGAAAGGTCCAGCTCGTTTACGGGCGGCACGTCTTGGCTCATTGCTAACCTCGTTCAAGGCAGGGGTAGAGGGAACGCTGTTGGGGGCGCATCGTGTTATTCGAGCATCCCTTCTCCTCGGGCAGGAAGGACGGATTGAACGGTGTGCGCGTTGCAGGGGCGGATTATCCCGGGGCCTGGAAACCTAAGCAAGCCCTGGGTAGCGCGCCAATGAATTCTTGAACACCCAAGCTTGCGCGGAGGTCATGGCACGGCTCAAAGCAGCGGCTCGCCGTGCCGGACGCCCTCGATGACGATAGCCTTAATGACGGCCTTTCCATTCCGGTCCACGGCGGCGACAATTTTGACGGCCCGTTCCCGGATCAACTTTTCCACATCGCGCGCGTTGGTTCCAGGCACGAAGTAGCCTTCAATGCCGTACCTCAAGGTAATGTCTTCGGGGAAACATCCGGCGTCCGTCTCTACGCACGAAGGATTCAAGTCGCGCAGGGCGCCCCGCAGGACGATCTTGGCCTCCGTTTCCGGCGTTGCCGGCCGTACCGTGGATGCCGCGACCGCAACCCATTCCTCATGGCCGGCCTGGCCCCGGCTCTCCAGGGTAACGTAAAAGGGCATGTGTAGAGCGGGGCGCTTCGGGAACTGCACGATCGATCCATCGAGCTTGGAGATGCTATAGTCCAGGTGCACGTAATCGCGGCCAAGCAGAACTTGATCGATGGGGATGAAAACGGCGGGAATGACATCGAGCACGATTTCACGCCCGTTCGCGATGTGCAAGGCGCGGCCGGCAACGATGCCTGCGATGATCCCAGTTTGTAGAAGGGCGGCCAGAAACGCGGCAAGGATGACGCGCGGCCTCATGGCCGGCCCACCGTTCCGGGAAGAGTGCGGCCATAACGCAACGGCCCCCAGGCAAGGGCGAAGCCGGCCATGAATGCCGCGTGCAAGAGCATCGTCCCGGAAGGTTGCCGCGCCCTTATAAACGATACGCCGGGGCACGGCTTAGAGCAGCGACTCGTCGTGCCGGACGCCCTCGACGATGATCCCTTTGATCGCGGCCTTTCCGTTCCGGTCCACGGCCACGACAGTTCTTACGGCCGCTTGGCGGGTCAGTTTCTCCAGATCGCGCCCGGTGGATTCCGGAACGAAATAGGTCTCGATGCCGTACCTCAAGTTCATCTCCGGGTGGCTTTCATTGGTGCGCGGGTCGCGGTGCGGATACCACCATTGCAAGTTGCCTTGCAGCACGATCTTGCTGTCCGATTCCGGCACGGCCGGGCGCACCGCGGACGCGGCTACCGCAACCCATTTCTCCTCGCCCGCCTTTCCCTGGTGCTCCAGGGTAACGAAAATGGGCATG
>Ga0182021_10001963_pt1 | contig 23918 bp, 17 predicted proteins | sample 612E3MmetaG_FD_120493 | JGI IMG/M metagenome (GOLD analysis project Ga0182021, IMG submission 120493) | Permafrost microbial communities from Stordalen Mire, Sweden - 612E3M metaG (Illumina Assembly) | ecosystem: Environmental > Terrestrial > Soil > Wetlands > Permafrost | place: Sweden... | reverse complement strand
GTGGGGGTGGTGGTGGCCGGCTGGATTTTGTGGCACGCTCGCGAAGGCCGCGCGCCTGCGCCGAAACCAAAGGCCGTCCCCGCCCTATCTCCGACCCAGGTCGTAACCCAACCCAAACGGCTTCCCGCAAAGGGGCGACCCCAGGCGCCGCCTCCAGTCGTGCCGGTTCCCGCACCGCAAACCATGGCGCAGACCAACCGCGAACCCACCCCGCCGGGGACCTTCCCGCGCCCCGTCCAGAACGTGTTCGAAGCCCAACTGGCGCTGGCCCGCCTGGGCATTTCCTCCGGCTCGCTGGATGGCGTTATTGGTCCACAAACCCGCGCCGCCCTGCGCGCCTTCCAACAGAAAGAGCATTTGGCCGTCACTGGCGAACCGGACCCAGCCACTAAAGAGCGGCTCCTCCTGGCAGCTTCGCCTTATACCACTTACACCGTCACCACGAACGATCTGGCACGCTTGCAGCCTTTGAGCCGCACGTGGCTCGGCAAATCCCGGCAAACGGCGCTCGATTACGAGACCATTCTCGAGCTGGCCGCCGAAAAAGGCCACGCCCATCCCAATCTCATCCGCCAACTCAACCCGTTGATTGATTGGACCGACGTTGCCGCGGGCACCGCACTGCGCCTCCCGGACGCTGCTTATCCTGAAACCTCTGCCAAAGCCGCTTTCGCCACCATTAGGCTGGGCCGCAAAGTCCTGGAAGCTTTTGACGCGAGCACAAACCTGATGGCGCACTTCCCGTGCAGCATCGCGCAGCACGTCGAGAAACGGCCCGTCGGCGAACTGCACGTCGCCGTCATCGCCCCGAACCCAAACTACACCTTTGACCCGGACGTATTCCCGGAATCCGCCGAAGCGCGGGAATTGAATACCAAACTGGTTTTGCCGCCCGGGCCGAACAACCCTGTCGGCGTAGCATGGATTGGCCTGGACAAACCGGGCTACGGCATCCACGGCACGCCCAGCCCGGAGCAAGTAGGGCGAACCGAGTCGCACGGCTGTTTCCGGCTGGCCAACTGGAACGCGGAATACCTGGTCAAGCTGGCCTGGGTCGGCATGCCCGTCTATGTGGAGCCGTGAGGCCGGCGAGTCCTGGCTGCTCGCCGCCACAACACGGTGTGCGCGCGATGCGGCAGCGTTGAAAGATTGGCGCGCATAAACCCGCCGAGGCGCAAAAGACGCCGTTCATTGCAGAGCGGCCAGGCGGTTTGCTTGCTGTTCCCATTCGGGATTCAACTCGGCGAGGCGTTGCTGGATCTCCAGCAATTCCCGATTGGCTCTCTGGACGCGACCGGTTTTCTCGTAGGTCTCTGGTTTCTCCAGTTCGGCAATTATCTCGGCCTGGCGGACTTCGAGTTCCTGAATTTCCTTTTCCAGCCGGTGCACAATCTGCTGCTGGGCGATGCGCGAGCGCGATCGCGCCTGACGCTGCTCGGCTTCGAGGCGCTTTTGGTCCCTTCGGGAACTGCCAGAGACATTTCCCCCGGGAACCCCGGTCTTTTCGCCTGGGCTGGGAACGCGGAAGAAGGCGTCGCCGCCGAGGGCGGTCAGGCCACCGCGCTCCGACTGCGCTTGGGTTTTGTCCAGGTAATACTGGTAGCCGCCGGGGAAGTGAGTGAGTCGGCCAGCGTTGACGTGAACGACATGATTGGCCAGCGCACGGATGAAATAGACATCGTGGCTGATGAAGATGAGGGTGCCTTCAAACTGGTCAAGGGCGTAGGCCAGCGCGTCAATGCTCGACAGGTCAAGGTGCGTGGTGGGCTCGTCCATGAGCAGGAGGTTCGGCGGATCGAGGAGCAGCTTCACGAGGGCCAAGCGACTCTTTTCACCGCCACTGAGGACGCCGACTTTCTTGAAAACGTCGTCGCCGCTGAAGAGGAAGCAGCCGAGGAGTGTGCGGACGAATTGCTCGGTGAGGCGCTGGGGGGTATCGAAGGCTTCCTCGAGCACCGTGCGGTCCGGCTGGAGCATTTCGACACGGTACTGGGAGTAGTAGCCGGCTCTGGTGTTGTGGCCCAGGGTGCGCGTGCCGGCTTGGGGAGTGAGGACGCCGGCGAGGATTTTCAGCAGGGTGGATTTGCCGGCGCCATTCGGGCCGACCAGCACCGTGCGCTGGCCGCGCTCGGCCTGAAAACTCATGCCGCGATAGACCACGTTGTCGCCATAGGCATGGTGGATGTTTGCGAGCTGGACGACCTTGAGCCCACTGCGCTGCGGCTGGGGGAACTGGAAATCCAACTTGCGCTCCTCCGCCTCGGGAGCCTCGACCTTTTCCATGCGCCCGATTTGCTTGAGCTTGCTTTGCGCCTGCGTGGCCTTGGTGTTCTTGGCGCGGAAACGGTTGACGAATTCCATCAAGCGGGCGATTTCGCGCTCCTGATGTTTGTAGGCGGCCAGGAGCTGGCGCTCATGGGCCTCGCGCTGTTCCAGATAGTCGTCATAGCCGCCCCGGTAACGGATGAGCTTGCTCTGGCGGATCTCGATGATGCTGCCCACAAGCTGGTTCAGAAATTCGCGGTCGTGGGAGATGACGAGGATCGCGCCGGGGTAGCTCTTGAGATACTCCTGGAACCAGAGCAGCGCTTCGAGGTCCAGATGGTTCGTCGGCTCGTCGAGCAATAGCAGGTCCGGCTCTTGCGTCAGCAAGCGGGCCAGGTGTGCGCGCATGACCCAGCCTCCGCTCATCTCACGCGCCGGCCGGTCAAAATCCTGTTCCCGGAAACTGAGGCCGGCGAGCATTTGCCTGGCCCGGGCTTCGAGACGATAGCCCCCCAGCTCGTTGAAGCGGTCGTGCACGTCGTCGTGGATTCCCTCCGGGTGGAGGGCTTCGACGGGATGGTCGGCCTCCCAGGCTTTGAGGATGCGGCGGAGTTTTGGGTATTCCGGCGTGATAGCCGTGGCCAGCTCGATCACGGTTTCATCGGCAACCGGGGCATTTTCCTGCGGCAAATAGCCGATCGAGACACCGCGTTCGCACGAGATCTCACCCTGATCAGCCGACTCCTCGCCAAGAATGATCGAGAAGAGGGTGGTTTTTCCGGCCCCGTTCGGCCCCACCAGCCCGATGCGGTCCTGGCGGTTCACCTGCAAGGTGGCGGCGGCGAACAGCACGCGTTCGCCGTACGCTTTGCTAATGCCGGACAGAGTCAACAACTGGCGATCCGCCAGGTCAGGCCAGGAGCGGGTTGTCGGCGGTCAGAGACAACGTTTGTTCAGGCTCTTCTTCTTCCTCGATTTCCACCAGCGGCTTGAGGCGGGATTTCCGGTGCTGATCGAAGCCGGTGCCGGCGGGGATGATGTGGCCCATGATGACATTTTCCTTGAAGCCGTGCAGGTAATCAACGCGGGCGCGCGTGGCCGCCTCGGTGAGGACGCGGGTAGTATCCTGGAAGGACGCGGCGCTGAGAAAGCTCTCGGTTTCGAGCGAGGCCTTGGTGATGCCCAAGAGCACGGGCTGGGTTTCGGCGGGCTTGCCGCCCTTCTTCTCGACGCGTTCGTTCTCTTCTTCAAACTCAAGCTTATCCACCTGCTCGCCCCACAGGAAATTAGTGTCCCCCGGCTCGGTGATGCGGACCTTGCGGAGCATCTGGCGGACAATGATCTCGACGTGTTTGTCGTTGATGGTGACGCCCTGCAGGCGATAGACTTCCTGGACTTCGTTGACGAGGTGCTCCTGGAGTTCCTGCGGGCCGCAGATGTCGAGGATTTCGTGCGGGTCAATGGGGCCTTCGGTCAGTTGCTGGCCTTTCTTGACATAGTCGCCTTTGAAGACGATGACATGTTTGCCGATGGGGATCAGGTGTTCCTCTTCAACGCCGGTTTGCGTATCCTTGATGAGGATGCAGCGCTTGCCGCGCACGCTGGCGCCGAAATCCACGATGCCGTCAATCTTGGAGATCTCGGCGGCGTCCTTGGGCCGGCGGGCCTCGAAGAGTTCCGCCACGCGCGGCAGGCCGCCGGTGATGTCTTTGGTCTTGGAGGTCTTGCGCGGGGTTTTGGCCATCAGGGTGCCGGCGACGATTCGGTCCCCTTCGGCGACGACAATGTGCGCGCCGGAAGGAATCGGGTAATTGGCCGCGGGCTCGTTATGTTCATCCAGGATGATGATTTGCGGGTGCAAATCTTCCTTGTGCTCGATGACGACCATGGCTTCCTGGCCGGTGGTTTCATCGGTCTCTTCTTTCATGGTGACGCCCTCGATGATGTCGTGGAACTTCACTTTGCCCGCTTTCTCGGAGAGAATCGGCACGCTATAGGGATCCCACTGCACGAAGGTCTCCCCTTTCCTGATCTTGCCGCCGTCCGGGACGGAAATGAGGGCGCCAACGACCACGGCATGTTGTTCCAGCTCACGACCGTCCTCAGCGAGGATGGAGACCGTGCCGTTTTTGTTGAGGATGATATTGTTGCCGTCTTCGAGGGTGACCAAGCGCAATTCGTTGTAGCGGAGGGTGCCGTCGAATTTAGCCTTGATCTGAGGTTGCTTGAAGACCTGGGAAGCGGTGCCGCCGATGTGGAACGTGCGCATGGTGAGCTGGGTGCCGGGCTCGCCGATGGATTGGGCAGCGATGATGCCGACCGCCTCACCCAGCTTAACCCGGGCCCCGGTGGCCAAGTTGCGGCCATAGCAGCAAATGCAGACCCCCTGCTTGCTTTCGCAGGTCAGCACCGAGCGGATCTTGACCTTCTCGACGCCGGAAGTGTCAATGAGCCGCGCCTTGATTTCGTCAATCTCTTCGTTGGCCTTGACGAGCAATTCCTTGGGCTTTTGGGGATTGGGGACATCGTCGCAGGAGAAGCGGCCGATGAGCCGCTCGCCAAGTTTGACGACTTCGTCTTCGCCTTCATAGACAGCCTGGACCCAAATCCCATTGGTCGTGCCGCAATCCTCTTCGCGGGTGATGACGTCCTGGGCCACATCCACCAGCTTGCGGGTCATGTAACCGGAGTCGGCGGTCTTGAGGGCAGTGTCAGCCAGCCCCTTGCGGGCGCCGTGAGTGGAGATGAAGTATTCGAGGACCGTGAGCCCCTCGCGGAAGTTGGAGAGGATCGGCTTTTCGATGATGTCGCCGGAGGGTTTGGCCATGAGACCGCGCACACCCGCGAGCTGGCGCACCTGCTGGCGATTGCCCCGCGCGCCGGAATCCACCATCAACGAGACGGGGTTGTATTCCCGCTTGCCCTGGTTCTGATCCAGTGTCTTGAGCATGACGTTGGCGATCTGGTCGGTGCAATGCGTCCAGATGTCAATGACCTTGTTGTAGCGCTCGCCCGGCGTGATGACGCCCTTGCGGTACTGCTTCTCGACTTCCTTGATTTTCTTTTGGGCGTCTTCGATTTCCTGTTCCTTCTCCTTCGGAATGATCATGTCATCAATGCCGATGGATACGCCCGCGCGGGTGGCTTCCCGGAAGCCCAGTTCCTTTAGCTTATCGAGCATGGCCACGGTCTTGTCGTGGCCGCAAATCTTGTAACATTTCCAGATCAGGTCGCCGAGTTCGGTTTTCTTGACCGACTTGTTCGGGAAACCCATTTCTTCCGGCCAAATCTCGCTAAAGAAGACGCGGCCGACAGTGGTCTCAATGACCTTCTTGTTGGCATCGCCAAATTCGGTCTTCTTGCCAAAGTCGGGATTCGCCAGGCGAATGCGCTCGTGGGTTATCACAGCGCCGTCGGCGTGTGCGAAGAGGACTTCGGTTTTCGAGCCGAAGAGTTTCAGTTGGTTCGGATTGGCCGGGGGGGGGGTTCGTGGCTCAGCGGTCAGATAGAAGCAGCCAAGTGTAATGTCTTGGGTCGGCGTAATAATGGGTCGGCCACTGGACGGGCTGAAAATGTTGTTGGGAGCCATCATAAGCAGGCGGGCTTCCATCTGCGCTTCGACAGAAAGCGGCACATGCACGGCCATCTGGTCGCCATCAAAGTCGGCGTTGTAAGCGGTGCAGACCAGCGGATGAATGCGAATGGCTTCGCCTTCGATGAGCTGCGGCTCGAAGGCCTGGATCGAAAGGCGGTGCAAGGTGGGAGCACGGTTGAGCAGCACGGGATGGCCGCGGGTCACTTCTTCAAGGATGTCCCACACTTCGGTCGTCTGCTTCTCGATGAGCTTCTTGGCGGAGCGCACGGTGTGCACGTGGCCGAGTTCTTTCAGCCGCCGGATGATGAACGGCTCGAACAGCACGAGGGCCATCTTCTTGGGCAAACCGCACTGGTGCAGTTTGAGTTCCGGACCAATGACGATGACCGAACGGCCGGAGTAATCAACGCGCTTGCCGAGGAGGTTCTGGCGGAAGCGCCCGCTCTTGCCTTTGAGCATGTCGCTGAGCGACTTCAAGGCTCGGTTGCCCGCGCCGGTCACCGCGCGGCCGTGGCGGCCATTGTCGAACAACGCGTCAACCGCCTCCTGCAACATACGTTTCTCGTTGCGGATGATGACTTCGGGAGTCTTAAGCTGGAGGAGGTTCTTCAGGCGGTTATTGCGGTTGATGACGCGGCGGTAGAGGTCGTTGAGGTCGGAAGTGGCAAAGCGACCACCTTCAAGTGGAACCAGCGGGCGCAGGTCGGGTGGGATGACGGGCAGGACAGTAAGGATCATCCATTCCGGGCGGCTCTTGGAGGATTGCAACCCTTGAAGCAGCTTGATCCGCTTGGCGATCTTCTTGCGGATTTGCTTGCTCTTGGTTTCGGTCATGGCCTGCTGGAGATGGTGGATCTGTTTGGCCAGATCAACCTTGCTGAGGGCGTCGCGGACGGCTTCCGCGCCCATCTTGGCCTGGAACGCCTCGGGACCATAGGTTTCCCGGGCTTCGCGATATTCATGCTCGCTCAATAGTTGATTCGGTTTGAGCGGAGTCGAGCCGGGATCAATGACCATGTAGTCTTCGTAATAGATGACTCGTTCGAGATTGCGGGCGGTCATGTCGAGAACCAGCCCGATGCGCGACGGCATGCACTTGAAGAACCAAATGTGGCAGACCGGCACGGCCAGCTCGATATGACCCATTCGCTCGCGACGGACGCGGGCGAGGATGACTTCCACCCCGCAGCGATCGCAGACTACCCCGCGGTGTTTAATGCGCTTGTACTTGCCGCAAGAACATTCCCAGTCTTTAACGGGTCCGAAAATGCGTTCGCAGAACAAGCCACCCTTTTCAGGTTTGAATGTGCGGTAATTGATCGTCTCAGGGTTTTTGACTTCCCCTTTCGACCAGGACCGCATGGCATCGGGCGACGCGACTGAAATCGCGACGTACTCAACCTGATTGACCTTTTCCAAACCGAGCAACTCTCGGGCGCTTTCTTTGGTGCTAATCATACGCTCAAAAATGGAGTGAGAGACTGTGGGACATCCTGGGAGATCAAACGGCCGTAAGGGCCTGGATCGGTTCGGGGGGCTGGTCCACCGGATTGGAGTAACCGACTTTCACGTCAAGCCCCAGAGATTGCATTTCCTTGACCAGCACATTGAAGGATTCCGGGATGCCGGCCTCGAGGCTGTTATCGCCTTTGACAATGCTTTCGTAAATCCGCGTGCGCCCCTGGACGTCATCGGACTTGACGGTAAGCAATTCCTGGAGCGTATAAGCGGCGCCGTAGGCTTCCATGGCCCAGACCTCCATTTCGCCGAAGCGCTGGCCGCCGTATTGGGCCTTACCGCCCAGCGGCTGCTGGGTGACGAGTGAATAGGGACCGACCGCGCGGGCATGAATCTTGTCGGCCACCAGGTGGCCGAGCTTCATCATGTAAATGGACCCGACCACAATCTCCTGATCGAACGGCTCGCCCGTGCGGCCATCGAAAAGCCGCGTCTTCCCGTGCGCCGGCAACTGGGCTTCTTTCAAATAGCCGCGGATGTCTTTCTCCTTGATGCCGTCGAACACGGGGGTGGCGAACTTCAGGCCGAGCAGTTTTGCCGCCCAGCCCAAGTGCGTCTCCAAGACCTGGCCGACGTTCATGCGGGAAGGGACCCCGAGGGGGTTTAATACGATATCCACCGGGGTTCCGTCCGCCAGGAACGGCATGTCTTCCTCGGCGACAATCTTGGCGACCACGCCCTTGTTGCCGTGACGGCCGGCCATTTTGTCACCCACAGAGAGCTTGCGCTTCGAGGCGATATAGACCTTGACCGATTTGATGACGCCGCTTTCGACCCCCTCGCCGGACTCGGCGCGTTCGAGCTCTTCGTCGTACTGCATCTGCAAGTCATCGAACTTCTTCTTAAAGCTGCCGATGATTTCGTTGATCTTATTGCGGATCGGCGATGGGTCAATTTCGATGCGGTCGTAAACCTGCGCCAGTCGCCGCAGCAGTGTCTTGGTGATTTTGCGATTGGCAGGGATGATGATTTCGCCGGTCTCGCTGTTAACCACGTCGAGAGGGATCTTCTCGCCCAGCAGAATGTTGCTGAGGGCCTCAGTAAGTTGCTCGCGCAACTCATCCATCTTCTTCTTGTAATCTTCCTCTACTTCCTTGGCGTGCCGCTTTTCTTCGCCGGCCGAGGTCTTGGCATCAAGGTCGGCTTCCTTCTTGGCGGAAACCTTGACATCCATCACCATGCCATAAGTGCCGGAGGGGATTTTGAGTGAAGTGTCCTTCACGTCGGCCGCTTTCTCGCCGAAGATCGCGCGCAGCAGGCGTTCCTCCGGTGCAAGTTCCGTCTCGCTTTTGGGTGTAATCTTCCCGACGAGGATGTCGCCCGGCCTCACCTCTGCGCCAACGCGAATGACACCATCCGGCCCGAGGTTTTTGAGCGCCTCGTCGCCCAGATTCGGAATGTCGCGCGTGATTTCTTCGGGGCCAAGCTTGGTGTCGCGGGCTCCGACCTCGAATTCATCAATGTGAATCGAGGTAAAGACGTCTTCCTTGACCATGCGTTCGCTGACGAGAATCGCGTCCTCGAAGTTATAGCCGTTCCAGGGCATAAAGGCGACCAGAACATTGCGGCCCAGGGCCAATTCCCCCCCCTGGGTGCAAGGGCCATCGGCGATGACCTGACCCTTTTTCACCGCCTCGCCCTTCTTGGCGAGGATTTTCTGGTTGATGCAAGTCGCGGCGTTGGAGCGCATGAACTTGCGGACCGGGTACAGGTGAATGCCCTTCTCAGGGTCATGCCGGATCTTCTTCTTCCCCTCCGGCAGCTTGCCGTCCTCAGTAACAATAATCTGATTGCCGGTAACCGAGGCCACTTTGCCAGATTCCTCGGCCACAATGACGGCGCGGGAATCGCGCGCGACGCGCTCCTCCAGGCCGGTGGCAACCAGCGGCGCTTCGGTGACCAGCAGCGGCACGGCCTGGCGTTGCATGTTCGATCCCATCAGCGCGCGGTTGGCATCGTCGTGTTCCAGAAACGGAATCAGGCTCGCGGCCACGGATACGAGTTGCTTGGGCGAAACGTCCATGTAATCCACGCGGGCCGGCTCGACGTCAATAAAATCACCCTTGCCGCGGCAAACGACACGGTCGGTGGTGAATTGGCCTTTCTCGTTAATTGGGGAATTGGCCTGGGCAATCACGTATGATTCCTCGCGATCGGCGGTGAGGAAATCGAGATGGCCGGTAACCCGGCCATGTTCGGCCTTGCGGTAGGGCGTTTCGAGGAAGCCAAAATCGTTGATGCGGGCAAACGTGGCTAGCGAGGCGATCAAACCAATGTTCGGGCCTTCGGGCGTTTCCACCGGGCAGATCCGGCCATAGTGCGAGGGATGAACGTCGCGGACCTCGAAGCCCGCACGGTCGCGGGAAAGACCTCCTGGCCCGAGAGCCGACAGACGCCGCTTGTGCGTCAGCTCTGCCAGCGGGTTGATCTGGTCCATGAATTGCGAGAGCTGGCTGCGGCCAAAGAAATCGCGGATGACCGCCGACAGGGCTTTGGGGTTAATCAGCTTTTGCGGGGACATGGATTCGACGCCTTGGTCGAACAGGGTCATGCGCTCCTTGACCAACCGTTCGGTGCGGGCCAAGCCAACGCGGCACTGGTTGGCGAGCAATTCGCCCACGGTGCGCACCCGGCGGCTGCCCAGGTGATCAATGTCGTCCAAACTCCCCTCCCCCTTTTTCAGGCGGAGCAAGTACTTGGTGGCGGCCAGCAGGTCGGCTTTGGTCAGAATGCGGGAATCGCCGCCTTTGATGCCCAGTTTCTGGTTGATCTTGTAGCGGCCAACGCGGCCTAAATCGTAACGTTTCGGATCGAAAAACAGCCGCTTGATGAGCGCGCGCGCATTGGACGCAGTGGGCGGATCGCCCGGACGCAGCCGCCGATAGATATCCTTGAGCGCTTCCTCTTCGTTCTTGGCGGGATCTTTCTTCATGCACTTAATGACGATCCCATCGTCCAAGGTGGTATCTACCACTTTGAGCTTCGTAACGCCGAGTTCAGCGATTTGCTTCACCACGGCCTTGGAGAGCGGCTCAAAGGCACGCGCCATGACCAACCCCTTTTCCTGGTCAACCGCATCCTCAATTAACACTTTGTTGGAGAGGTCTTCGCGCTTTTCGGCCTCCTTGACAGTGAACTCCTCAACTTCGTAAAAGAGCTTCAGAATCTCTTCGTCCGTGCCCCGGTTCTTATCCTGGCCGTCCTTGCCCTTGCTCTCGCTCTCCAGGAAAGCGAGCGCGCGGAAGAGGGTCGTCGTCAGGAACTTGCGGCGGCGCTTCTTCCGGTCGAGATAGACGTAAAGCAAATCGCTGGTGTCGAACTGTGCTTCATACCACGATCCGCGGTCGGGAATGATGCGGAATGAGTGGAGGATTTTGCCGTTGGGATGTTGCGTGGCTTCGAAGGCCAAACCGGGCGACCGGTGCAATTGGCTGACGATGACGCGTTCGGCGCCGTTGATGACGAAAGTGCCTTGCGGAGTCATCAGGGGCAATTCGCCCATGAAAACTTTTTCCTCTTTGGCGGCCTTTTCCTCCTTGAGCAGGAAGGTCACGTAGAGCGGCGCACCGTAGGTCAATCCCTCGCGCAAGCATTCGAGCCAGTCCACCTTTGGCTCGCCGATTTCGTATGAGTGGAAATCAAGAACGCATTTCCCGTCGTAGCTTTCGATTGGGAAAACCTCCGTGAACACCGCCTGCAGCCCCAGGCTCTTCCGCTTGGACGGGGGCACTTCCGCCTGCAGGAACTCCTTGTAGGAATTGGTCTGCAATTCAATCAGGTTGGGCGGAGCGATGATCTCTTTGATCTTGCCGAAGTTAATGCGTTCAGTTGCGGGCGATGACATTTGGGCTTTCAATAGGTGTCTGGCAACAGCGCCAGACCGTTAATTACTGGTACACGACAAATAGCAAGTTCGCCCTGTGCAGAAGCGAATTTGCCGATACTCATACCACCTGTGGTGGTTTCGCTGATGTTCTGTTTTCTGATCTAAGTCTTTCGTTATTCTGCCAAAAGTGAATCGGGGGGCGGCAGACATTCCCTGCCGCTCCCTACCGGAGAACTCTCTTACTTCACTTCGACCTTGCCGCCGGCATCTTCCAGCTTCTTTTTGGCCGCATCAGAATCGGCCTTATTGGCGCCTTCCAGCACGGGCTTGGGCGCGCCTTCGACCAAAGCCTTGGCTTCGGCCAGGCCGAGGCCGGCCTTGACTTCGCGCACCGCCTTGATCACGGCAATCTTCTTGTCGGGCAATACGGACAGGAGGATCACGTCAAAGGAAGTCTTGGCTTCCGCGGCCGGAGCCGCTGCGGCAGCCCCCGGAGCCGCAGCCGCAACCGCGACAGGCGCGGCGGCCGAAACCCCCCATTTGGATTCGAGTTCCTTCACCAGGTCGGCGATTTCGATCACCGTCGCATTACTAAGTTCTTCTACGATTTTTGCTTTGTCTAGAGCCATAGTTACCTTTCATTTCGTCTCGTCGTCGCTCGTGGCCACGGGCGAATTAAGTTCGCTGCCTGCAAACCGACGATTTACGTTGTTGTTTGTTTGCTTCCAACCCCGTCGGCTTAAAACGGGGATGAAATCTTAAAATCGTCATATCTACGCCGCTGAGGGAGCGGGAGCGGCTTCAGCCATCTTATCGGCCCGCGCCTGCAACACGCGGGCCATCTGACCGGCAGGCGTGTTCAGCAACCGGACCAGCTTCGCGGCCGGGGCGCTCAGCAACCCGAGCAAATTGCCCCGCAGCACCTCCAGCGAGGGCAAATCGGCCAAGGTCATGATTTGCTGCTGCTCCAGCCGCTGGTTATTGAGATAGCCAAACTGAACTTTCAGCCGGTCTAACCCGGCCCCAAAGGTCTTGATGACCTTCGCCGCAGTTGAAATATCTCGTTGTCCGGTGACGACCGCCAATTGGCCGGTCAGGGCCCCGTTAAGGTCCCCAACCCCGGCTTCCTTGGCGGCCATGCGGAAGACCGAGTTCTTGACCACGTGGATTTCCGCCCCGGCTTTGCTGAGGCGCTTGCGGAGTTCGGTCAGGTGGCCCACGTGCAGTCCCGTATAATTCACTACAATGAAAAACGGGGCGGCGTTCAATCGCGCGAGATACTCTTTGGTTAGACTTTGCTTTTCAGGACGCATGCTCTTTACCTCGGTAATGGGTTAAATGCTCGAATTCGCTCAGGCGGCGAACTCCTTGAGGTCCACGCGCACCGGCGGACTCATCGTCGCCGAGAGGGTGCAGCTCTGAATATAAACGCCCTTGATGCTGTGCGGTCGGGCCTTGGCCACCGCCTCGACGACGGCGCGGGCGTTTTCTTCGATTTGCGTGGAATTGAAACTGGCTTTGCCAATCGGCACGTGGATATTGCCCGCCTTATCAATTTTGAATTCCACGCGTCCGGCTTTCACTTCCTTGACCGCCCGCGCGGTGTCATCCGTAACCGTGCCCGTCTTGGGATTTGGCATCAAGCCGCGCGGGCCGAGCACTTTGCCCAGCTTGCGCACCTCGCCCATGGCTTCCGGCGTGGCGATGGCAACGTCGAAATCCGACCACCCTTCCTGGCACTTCTTGATCATGTCGTCGAACCCGACATATTCGGCGCCGGCGGTTTTGGCGGCCTCAGCGGCTGGACCACTCTTGGCGAAAACGAGCACGCGGACGGTCTTCCCACTGCCGTGCGGGAGCGGAACGGTGCCGCGAACCATCTGGTCGGATTGCTTGGGATCGACTCCCAGGCGGAAAGCGAGGTCAAGGGTTTCGTTGAACTTGGCTTTGGGGAATTTCGTCAATACTTCGACGGCGGCTTTGAGCGGATATGCTTTCTTCCCATCCACCAATCCGGTGGCTTTCTTGTATCGTTTACTTGGCATTTGTTTTCTTGCGGTGCAAACGAATTCCGATCCTCGGAACTCTCCCGCGGTTAAGAGTTAATCGACGACCTCGATGCCCATGCTGCGGGCGGTGCCGGCGACCACGCGAAACCCGCCTTCCTCCGAAGTCGAGTTTAAATCTTTGCTTTTGAGTTTCACAATCTCGAGAACTTGTTTGCGCGTCACCTTGCCAACCTTTTCCTTGTTCGGCTCTTTAGAACCGGCGGTGATGCCCGCGGCTTTCTTGAGCAGGATGGAGGCTGGCGGCGACTTGGTGATGAAAGTGAACGACTTGTCCTGATAGACCGTGATAACCACCGGGATCACCATCCCCGGTTGGTCTTTGGTCTTGGCGTTGAATTCCTTGCAAAACGCCATGATGTTGACTCCGTGCTGGCCGAGTGCCGGACCGACAGGCGGCGCGGGATTGGCCTGGCCGGCCGGAATGTGCAATTTAATTTGTCCAGTAATCTTTTTCGCCATAACAAAACTGTCTGTCGCAATTTGGAAATCAGGGACTCAGAACAAACGGCGGCTGCCGCCTTTCCCTGACTTGCCGAATTTTAAGTTCCTCAGCCCTTTTCCACCTGCCAGTATTCGAGTTCAACAGGCGTATTGCGGCCGAAAATGTTAACGGTCACCTTTAATTTGCCTCGCTCCGGCTCCACCTCTTCAATCACGCCGCTGAAGTTGAGGAAAGGCCCGTTGTTGATTTTAACTGTTTCGCCCACCGCGAAACTCACTTTTGGTTTCTCATGCTCTTCCGAAGCCGAAATCTGGTTCTTAATCAACTCGACCTCCTCCGCCGGTGTGGGCGTGGGCGGTTCACCCCCGACAAAGCCAATCACTCCCTGAGTTTCTTTGATGAAATACCACGGTTTCTCGATAATACGGTTGTTTTCATCGAGCAGAACCATATCCACAAAAACGTAGCCCGGCCACGGTTTGCGGCTCGAAACGGTCTTTTTCTGGTTTCGCACTTCCACCACTTTTTCCATCGGGACAAGGACTTCCTTGATGAACTCGCTCATCTCTTCGGGCTTGATGCGCTTTTCAATGCTCTCTTTGACCCTTTGTTCCTGCCCCGACAACGTATGGATGACAAACCACTGGCTTCGCATGATGCTAGAGTTTGAAGAACATAAAGATGCGGAAGAAGGCTTGATCAACCAGGACGACGAATCCGCCGAGGATTACGATGGAAATGGTCACCACCACCGTTGAGCCTTTCAACTCGTCCCATGTGGGCCAGGTGCATTTGCGCAACTCTTCGCGCGTCTGCTGCACATAAGTTGTCAATTGCTGCAGATAGCCTTTGCGCCACAGAACCACAAAGATGATTCCGACGATGGCGCCCCAGATGCCAATTATTACAAGATCGTTCACAATAATATCAACCATTTGGCGGAGAGGGAGGGATTCGAACCCCCGTCGGCGGTTGAGCCGAAGCGGTTTTCAAGACCGCCGCAATAGACCACTCTGCCACCTCTCCGGGCCCGCTGGGCGGGATTTGGCAGGGCGGGAGGGACTCGAACCCCCAACCGACGGTTTTGGAGACCGCTACTCTACCAATTGAGCTACCGCCCTACAACCATCGAGTATGCCATCGGGCATTGCTTTCGTTTCACCAGAAAAACAAGGCGAGGGCACATGCCTCACCCTCCTGGCACTCTCCAAATGCCCGACTATTCGATCACCTCAGTCACCCGTCCCGCACCAATGGTGCGACCCCCTTCACGGATCGCAAACCGCTGGCCTCTCTCCATCGCCACCGGGGCAATGACTTTCACCTCGACGGATACATTGTCACCCGGCATGACCATTTCGACGCCTTGCGGCAGGGTCACTGTGCCCGTGACGTCCGTCGTGCGGAAGTAGAACTGCGGACGGTAGTTGGTGAAGAACGGTGTGTGCCGGCCGCCTTCTTCCTTGGACAAAACATACACTTCCGCCTTGAAATGCGTGTGCGGCGTGATGCTTCCCGGCTTGGCCAGAACCATGCCGCGCTCGACTTCGTCCTTCTTGGTGCCGCGCAGCAACACTCCCACGTTATCGCCCGCATTAGCCGAATCGAGCAGCTTACGGAACATCTCAATGTCCGTCGCCACCGTCTTGCGGGTTTCTCGCAACCCAACGATCTCAACATCGTCCATGCGCTTGAGCAAGCCGCGCTCCACACGGCCAGTCACCACGGTGCCACGACCTTCAATGTTGAACACGTCTTCGATGCACATCAAAAATGGCTTATCCACTTCCCGCATCGGAAGCGGGATAAAGGCATCAATCGCCTCCATCAACTGTTGAATGGCTTTCTCGGCCTCCGGATCCCCCGCCATTGCTTTCTTGGAACTGCCGCGCACCACCGGGGTCTTCTCCCCCGGGAATTCATACTTGGTCAGCAGATCCCGGACCTCCATCTCCACCAGTTCCAGCAGTTCAGGATCATCCACCAGGTCAACCTTGTTCAAGAAAACCACGATGGCCGGCACGCCCACTTGGCGAGCCAGCAACACATGCTCCTTGGTCTGCGGCATCGGACCTTCCGAAGCATCCACCACCAGGATGGCCCCGTCCATCTGGGCGGCGCCGGTAATCATGTTCTTGATGAAGTCGGCGTGGCCGGGGCAATCAATATGCGCATAGTGCCGCTTGTCGCTCTGGTACTCCACGTGAGACACTGCAATCGTTAGCGTCTTGGTCTCGTCACGCACCGTGCCACCTTTGGTGATTTGCGCATAGGAGATGGGGGTCGCCAGCCCTTTCTTTGCCTGAGTTGCGACGATGGCAGCCGTTAAAGTGGACTTGCCATGGTCAATATGCCCAATCGTACCAACGTTGACGTGCGGTTTCGTTCGCTGAAATTGCTCTTTTGCCATTACTGTCTCCTGATGTTGTTTATGTCTGTTTCGATTTTATACTTTCGCAATCCTGGAGCCCATGATCAGGATTGAACTGATGACCTCGTCCTTACCAAGGACGCGCTCTACCAACTGAGCTACATGGGCACCGGCCAAGCATTCTGTCATCCTGATGCGAAAAAGCGACAAAAAACCGTCCTCCCGCGCTCTTTCACTCAAAAAAAGCCTAGGAGCTAACGATTCTCGACTTTTTACGGCCCAATAACCAATTGAGAATACGAGACTCGGAGTGGTCTGTCAACGGGTTCTGAACTTTTTTTTGCATTTTTTTCAAGAGGGGGAAAGCAGCCATTCTCGCCACTAGCCCGCACCCGAGATGTCGTCTTCTGCCGCCACCCAGCCCTCACGCCACCAGATCGCGCAGCATGTTTGTAGTTAGAGCTCTAACTCGTTGGCGCACAAGTCGTTCGCGGTTCATGGGTCGAACAAAATGTCATGCCACTCCAGAGTTTTCGGCCCTCTGAGGTAAGGTCATTAGTTGTGCCGGCCTCAGGTGCGTCAGCGCATGCAGCATCAGGTAAGTGACAAACAGAAAGGTCGCGAAGAGCACGGGAAAGGCCAGGGAGTTCGAATTCGCCACCGGGTCCGCCACCCAGGTGCCGATGCCATGATAAAGTTGCCGCGGTTTGAACAGAATATCCCAAGTGTTGAAGCGCATAAAGCGCCCCACGTAAATGCCGAAACCGCTCAGGGCTGCAACCGCCACAATAAAGAGCCAGCTCGCCGCCCACCCCAGCATCCGCGTCACCACCGACTGCATGAGGTACAGTGACACAAACCCCAGCACCAAGCCAGTGAGCGCGCATAACAAAACCAAGCTCAGGTCCACCCAGAACTGCGGGTAAAAACGAGTCGTCAGGTGAATCAGGTCGGTGAAGATGTACGGCGCGTTGGGAAAAAACAACAGCCACGCGCCCGCCAAGCCAAGAAACCGCCAACTTCGTCCGGAGGCGCTACGGTACTGCTCACAAGCCAGCAAAGCGAAAACCATCGGGAGCCAGGCCAGAAATAGATTCCAGATGAGAAACGAATAGCGCACGTTGCCGGTGCCGACAATTCGCGCAAACACCAGCCCCACGCTGGCGGCGGAGGCAAAGCTCAATGCGAGCACCGGTATGGCCGTCTCACGCTTCAAAGCAAGCTGTACTATTCTCATAAGGAAACTGCCTTGTTTGGACCTGTGCCTGCGCCGGACTGCTCAATTTAATTCCGAACAGCAGGCAGTTCCGACGCGGCCTTGCTGACAGTTGGGGGTAATCGGCCATGGAAGTGTTGTTTTCCGATCCGTCTTCTCCAGGCGACTAGACCCCAGCCGGCACAAAACTCCGGGAACTTCTGAGCACGGCAGGTTCGGCGCGCCAATGACCCGCCGCCATGAGCCGTTTCCGGAAAGCCACGTGCCGCCGCCGGGTCAGTTCCACCAGCGGCTTCCAGACCTGCCGAACCAGACGCCGCTTGATCAGGAAGTGCCACAAACGATTCGAACGCTTGTAGAGGTAACAACCCGTCAAGTAGGTGGCCAATGCTCCGGCGGCGCGGGGCCGCCGCCGCCAGATTGAGGCGTGGGAGAACAGCCGCCGATAGAGCCAGTCGTAGCCAAGCAGCAATTGCTCGGGCGTCATCTGTTTGGGCCGAAAGACCACGTGGGCCGTGTCGTACTTGTCCCAGTCGCGGTGCAACAGCCGGCCGTCCGCTCCCAGTTGGCGGAACAGCGGTGTGCCGGGATAGGGCGTTAGGATGTGGAACGTCGCGCATTCGAGACGGTTGGCTTCGATCCAGTCGGCCATCTCCACGAAGGTATCTTTGCGATCACCGTCAAAGCCCACCACAAAGCTGCCGTTTACCTGGATACCGTGATCGCGCAGCAGCCGGACGCGCCGGGCATACTCCTCGGCCCGGGGCGCGCGTTTCCGTGCGCGCACGAGGTTGGCGTCCGTCAGGGTCTCAAAGCCGATGAAAACACCCGTGCAGCCGGCCAGGGCCATCTCGCGCACCAGAGCGGGGTCATCCGTCACATTGAGCGTCACGGCCGCGCTCCAGATCTTCTCCAGAGGCCGTAACGCGCGGCACAGGGCCCGCAGATATTCGGGTTTGGAACCCAGGTTGTTGTCAATAAACACGGCGTATGGCTGTCCATCGGCCGCAAACTGGCGGCTGATGTTCTGCGGGTCCCTGACGCGGCAGGGCATTTGCAGGCTCTCGGTCGCCAGATAGCAGAAGCCGCAACGGTTGTGGCACCCGCGCGTCGCAATCAGGCTGGTGGTCGTCAGGAAGCTGTTCCCGGGGAGCAAATCGCGCCGCGGTTCGGGATCGAGCTCATAAGAGCGCTCGTAAGTCGCCTGGTAGCGGGGTTTCAGTGCGCCGGCTTCGATGTCGCGCAGGATTTCGGGCCACAGTTGCACGCCATCGCCGATGGCAATCGCGTCGGCATGAGGCGCGGCTTCGTCAGGGCAGGATTGGACGTGTAACCCGCCGAGGACAACCTTGCTGCCTCGCGCGCGATACCACCGTGCGAGCTGATAGGCGCGTTTCGCAAAAGTCAGATGGACCGTGATCCCGACCACCTCGGGCGGCGGGTCGGCGGGGGGCGGTCCCTGGATGAGGTTCTCATCCCAATAGCGGACCTGCCAATGCGGGGGTGTTGCGGCGGCGATGGAGGTCAAGGCCAGGCTGGGAGTCAGCACGTGTTTGCCAAAGCTCCCGTGCGGCGACTTGCGGTAGAAGGGGTTAATCAACAACGCGTGCCGGCACTCGACCGGCCTCGAGGGAAGGTTCTCATCCAGCAGCGGTGGCGTTGCCATTTCGCGCGGCAACCAAAGCGGTTTGCGCGGCTCATAGAATGGGTCGGCAGGGACAGGTTCAAACCGCTCAAGTAGTGCGGCCAGGTTCATGCGGCCTGCCGGTGTTGCATTTCGACCGGGTCGTGAACGGCCCGCTGGTGAATGCTTCCGGCCGCCAGTTGGTTTAGCCAGCGCTCGATCTCCTCGATGGCGGAATCAGGCGTGGACGTGCCCGCCGTGACCCCCACTGTCTGCGCCCCTTCAAACCATTGTTCGCGCAAATCCTCGGCGGTTTGCACATGAAACACCTGCCCGCAGTAGTGGCTGCACGTCCTGACCAACTCCTGCGTGTTGTTGCTGTGGGCGCCGCCGATGACGACGACCACATCCGATTGTTGTGCCAGTTCGACGGCAGCGTTCTGGCGCTGCTTTGTCGGCTGGCAGACGGTGTCAATGAAGCGCACCTCGGAATGGGGAAACCGCCGGCGCATCACGTCCGCGAGCCCCCGCACCTTCCCGATCGGTTGTGTGGTCTGCGCCGCGACGCCAAACCGCACCCGCTCTCGCAGCTCGCAAACCTCGCTCTCCGAGAGCACGACATCGTAATCCGCCAGGTCTTCCGTCAACCCGCGCACCTCCACGTGCTCACGCCTGCCGACGATGACCGGGTGATAGCCCTCACGCACAAGCTTCGCCAAGGCGCGATGGGCGACCTGAACCAGCGGGCAGGTGGCCTCCATGACGTTCAGCCCACGCGCCCGCGCACGACTGATGGCGGCCTCGGAACCTCCGTGGGCGGTGATCATCATGGTCCGGGTGCTCACTGCTTCAACGCGCTGGGCGATCTGGATGCCCTTGGCGCGCAAATCGCCCAGCACCGTTGGGTTATGGACCAGGTCGCCCAGAACGGTGACCGGCTCCTCTTGTGATTGTTTCAGGGCCAGGGCGATGGCGTCGCGCACGCCAAAGCACATCCCCAGGTGTTCTGCTCGGAGAATTCTCATATAATCACTGCGCCGGCGAATTCACTTTGTGTCACAAAGTAAATGACCGTGCGGGGGCTGTTCCGTTCAAAATCATCTCTTACTGAGGTTTGTTCTGCCGGAGGATCTGTTCCAGCAGGTTGATGTAGTTGGCGAAGGCCTTCTTGCCGGGTGCCGTCAGCGCGCAGGTGGTCAGCGGACGGTTATTGTGGAAGGACTTAGTGACGGACAGGTAGCCGACCTCCTGGAGCGTGCGGATATGGGTCGTGAGATTGCCGTCGGTCATATTGAGGGCGTCACGCATTTCGGTGAACGAAAGCTCCGGCGAGGCGGCGAGCATGGACATAATGGCCAGCCTTCCTTTCTCGTGGATTACACGATCGAGCTGGAGGAAGGGTTCCGGGTTCACGGCGCATTACCGCGCGGTTCGGTATAATAGAGGTAAACGCCATAGGCCAGATGCAGGCCGCCGAAGAAGAAACCCATGATCGCATGGGCGCAGCCAGCCGGATGCCGTGCGTCGGCCGCGCCGGCGACGAGCAGGGCGCAGCCGCCGAGGATGAAAGCCCACCCGAAGACCTTCATTCCTCGCGGCATGAAGAAACCAGCGGCGTGAAACGCGCACCCATAGAGCACTACCCAGCTCAGCGGCAGCCAGGGCATGACCGTCGGAATTACGGTCGGGCCATGCCCGAAAAACGAGACCGCGAGAACCGGGCCCTCGCGCGCGAAATCCGCCGCGCCAATCATGAAACCCGCCACCAGCGGCGGCAGCAAAGCCTGCGTGACGCGTCGCGTCGGCGGCGACCAGAACGGCTCCGATTCCTTGAGCGCCTGCCGGCGAACCAGGAGGAAAGAGCGGGCGACAGCGATCACTCCCACCGTGGCCCAATACAGGATGAAGGCGCGCGGCGACTTGATCCCCACCGCCCAGCCCAACACGGCGGCGACCAGGCCAACCCCGCCGTTGAAGATCATGATGGGTGCCAGCGCCCGCCGATACAGCGCGGAACGTTCCATCAACGTGCGGATCACCTGCAAATGCTCTGCGGCCCAATTTGTTTCCATGCCAGTACTTTGCGCTGCAAAGCCACACCTCGCAAGCCTCTTTTTCAAGTAACCGCCGATCGGCAATTGCCGATTGGCCATTGGCGACTGGCGATTTGCGATTGGCTATCGGCTATTGCTGCGTGCCAGCCGGCCCCGCCTCTCCGGATCCCGTTCGCGCCCTCGCTGTCCTCCCCCGCTTCCCGCCTCTCTTGCGCATCCTCCGATCCTGCGCTATGCTGGCCAAGAATTCGGCAGGGTTGACCCCGGCCGAGTGCATGAGCCTATGAAAGTGCCCGTCAGCATTCCGAAGAGCGGCCGATTCGGTGCCTTGGTCTTTTATCGAAGGCGCAACCGGTAGTACGTCCGCGTCCACGTGATTCCCGCCGACCCGAAGACTCCAAGCCGGCTGCAAGCGCGCGAGAACCTGCGCGCCGTCTCGAGGGCCTGGAGCCAGTGGCTGAACGAGGACGAACGGCAGCAGTGGAACCTTTCCGGGCCGCGGGTCCTCAGCCGGCGGCGTCTGACGCGGGGCAAACTCACCGGCCAGGCGTTGTTCGTGAATCTCAACACCGCCCGGGCGTGGATTGGGCGCGACCTTCTGCGGCGACCACCCCAGCGCCCAGTCTTCCCGCCAAACCCGGTTGTTGGCCTCAGCATCGGCTATCAGCAAGGCCGCCTGAGGCTCAAAGTGAGCGTTTCCGGCCCGGTCGAGGGGGACCCGATGGTGTTTGCTCAGGCCCCGTGCCCGGCGGCGCGCAAGAAGTCTCGCAAACCGGTCTTCCTGTGTTTGCTGCCGCCCCCGGAGAACGGTGAAAGCGACATCACGGACCAGTACGTGGCGCGGTTTGGGGTACCAAGTCCTGGCCGGAAGGTCTTTACCCTGACCCGCCAGCAAATCAATGGCTGGGAAGACCGCCCCGTGGAACTCAGTGCGGTCGTGCCGCAACCCGAGCGGCTGCAGGCCCGAGGCTCCAGGTAGTGCTTAGTTGCACAGATAAGCGACACTTGCGTCGCCGCGTATCAGGGCACGCGACTTACAGGAAGTTGTAGGCCGCGTGCCCCCACGCGGCGTGCTGAGGGTTGTTCAACAGACTGCTAGCGGGACACCTCGGCTGCCATCAACTTGCGGAGCACGGCCACCGGGTCCTTGAGCCGGGCCATGAGGATCATGGCGGCGATGACGAAGGGTTTGAAGCTGGCTTCGCGGTAGGTCGCCAGGCGGTATTGCTCGAAGACAGCTTTGGAGACCTCGCCCTGGGCGCAACTCACGCCGGAAATGTCCGCCGGCAGGCAATGCATGTAGAGCGCTTTGCCGCCTTTGGTCAGCTTCATCTTCCGCTCGTCGCATTCCCAGCCCTTGAACCTGGCGTTGTTGGCCAGGCATTCCTTTTCCAGCAGCTTGAGTCCGTCCTTGTCGCCCTGGTGCAACAGGGGCGTGCGCCGCTCCATGACTTGATACGGGGCCCAGGATTTGGGATACACCACATCCGCCTGACTAAAAGCCTCCTCCATGCTGGCGACGATCTCGAACTTGCCGCCGCTCTTCCGGCTCAGGGCCTGGGCGAGCTTCACCACGTCCGGGATCAACCCGTAACCCTCGGGGAAAGCGAGCGTGACCTCCATGCCGAAGCGTGTCATGAGCTCGATTACTCCTTGCGGCACCGACAGAGGCTTGCCGTAACTGGGTGAATAGGCCCAGGTCATCGCGATCTTCTTCCCCTTTAGCTTCTCCAGCGACCCGAAATGCCGTTTCAGATGCAGCAGGTCGGCCAGGACCTGGGTCGGGTGATCCACGTCGCACTGGAGGTTGATGACGCAGGGGCGTTGATGCAGCACGCCCTTCTTGAAACCTTCTTGCACAGCGTGCGCCACCTCGCGCATATAGTTGTTCCCTTCCCCCAGGTACATGTCGTCGCGGATGCCGATGACCTCGGTCAGGAACGAGATCATATTCGCCGTCTCGCGCACCGTCTCGCCGTGCGCAAGCTGCGATTTCTCCTCGTCCAGTTCCGAAAGCCCCAGGCCCAGGGCATTGACGGCCGAGGCGAAACTGAAGCGGGTCCGAGTGGATTTGTCGCGGAAGATTGAGACGGCCAGACCGGTTTCGAACACGCGGAAGGGTTTGCGGGCCTGGTGCATTTCCGAAAGGCATTCGGCCACCAGCAGGAGCGCGCGAATCTCGGCGTCGGTCTTTTCCCACGTCAGCAGGAAATCCTTGCCGTAAGTGTCCGTTGTTAGTTCTTGGAGTTCAGCAAGCTGCGTCTTCAGTGTGTTCATCGTCGTGCATCTCTCCCGCGGTCTAAGCTGTTGTTTCACCTGTCCGGGCCGCGAAGAAGGCCGGCAGCCTGACTGACGCGGGCCCGGCTGGCAAGATTAGAGTCAACAGCGAGAGGAGGCTTTGGACGCTCTCATTTGAGCTCCCGAAACTCGGACCGCAGTTCGCCCTCACGAGGCAGGCTGAGCAGCATCCACCCTTCCGGCTGTTTGCCGCGCGGCAACCCGAAAGCAGTGGTGGCATTGCCCAAGAACACAATGCCATCCAGCCGGTTGGTGATCGGGTGGTGCAAATGACCGCTCAGAACTGCCTTTACGCCAGCCCGCTCAACCAACGTCAGCAACCTTTGCCGCAGTTCGGGCTGCACGTTCAAGGTGCCAATCCGCGGCTCATCAACGTTCAGGATGAACAGCGGATAATGCTCCAGCAGCAACGTGGGTTTCGTGTGTGGCCCGGCCAATTCCTGCTCCAGGAATTTCCATTGGTCCGCTTCCTCTTTGAAGCCGCTGCCAAACAGGCAGGAGTTAATCCCCACCACCCGGACGCCCGCCTTCTCCTGCACGAACCAGTTCGGACCCAGCGTCGCGCCAAACTGCTTCACCCTTTCGGGCGTGATGGAGGTCTTCACGTCCCCGTTGCCCACGATGCCCACGTCGTGATTCC
>Ga0182021_10001962_pt1 | contig 23920 bp, 18 predicted proteins | sample 612E3MmetaG_FD_120493 | JGI IMG/M metagenome (GOLD analysis project Ga0182021, IMG submission 120493) | Permafrost microbial communities from Stordalen Mire, Sweden - 612E3M metaG (Illumina Assembly) | ecosystem: Environmental > Terrestrial > Soil > Wetlands > Permafrost | place: Sweden... | reverse complement strand
GCATGATGCACATCGCCAGAGCCTTTCCGGCAGCAGCCGGGAAAACGCTGGAGCTCATGAATGGTGTGAGGCCTGAGAATGAATGGGATTTGGGAAGAACGGCAGGCGAAGGGTTCGCACTCCCCCGCGAAGGGTTGTCCCCTGGGCGCCATTTCCTGCAGAACCATCTGCAGAAAGGCCGGGAAGGGGATACGGAGAACCGTTTCCCGCGTGAATTCAAGGATATGGACGGGACCCCGAAAGGAGAACCCGGTCCGTGCATCGGAAGGCGGAAAACATTCACTTTGCAGAAGCGGAATCTGCCAGCGTCAATATCGGGCATTTTCAGCTGGAAAGAAAGCCCCTGGTACCGTGTCAGCGGGTCATTTCACCATGAGGGTGTCGCTGAGGAACTCCATCGAGTTCTTCCCGACCATGATCTGAAACGCGCCCGGGGGGACCCGGCGCCTCATGTCCAGACCCAGGGCCGCGAGCTTGTCGGGTGTGAGGGTGAAGGTCACGGTCTTCGTCTCCCCGGGATCGAGCGTGACTCGCGAGAAGTCCTTCAACTCCTTGACAGGTCTCGTCGGCAGACTGACGACGTCGTGGATGTAAAGCTGGACGATTTCATCGCCCTTCACACTTCCCCTGTTGCTGACCTGGACCGTGACCTGCGCGGCGCCGGTCTCCGGAATGCTTTTCGGAGATACGGCGAGGTTTGCGTAGCTGAACGTGGTGTAGCTCAGGCCGAAACCGAACGGGAAGAGCACCGTCGAATCCGCAAGCACATAATTGCGGAACCGGGAGGGCTTATGATCGTAGTAGCATGGGAGCTGTCCGACTGAACGGGGGAACGTCACCGTGAGCTTTCCCGAGGGATTGACTTTCCCGAATATCACGTCAGCCGCGGCGCGGCCTGTCTCCTGCCCCAGGTACCAGCATTCGATGATGGCCGGCGCCTTCTCACGCAAAGCATTGAATGAGATTGGGCGCCCGTTCACGAGCAGAACCACGATCGGCTTCCCCAGCGCAAGGATGGCGTCCGCGAGATCGTTCTGCCTGCCTACCAGGTCAAGATTCTCCCGATCGCCCAGATGAACGTTGTTCCAGGCCTCCCGGCAGATCAGCTCGTTCTCGCCAAGCACGAGCACCACGGCATCGCTCTGACCCGCGGTCCGGACCGCCTCGGCGATCAGCCGCTCATCGGTCTTCGGGTCGCTGAGGATGGGGTTCTCGTTCACCTGCCAGTTACATTCCTTGTTCAGCGTCAGCTTGCACCCTTCGGCATACGCCACCTTGAACTTCTCCCCGGCGAACTCCCGGATCCCCTGCAGCATGCTCACCCCCTCCATGGGGATCGCTGAATACCCTCCGAGGTGGATGTCGGCCGCGTTCGGACCGATCACGGCCAGGGTCTTGATTCTCGCGGCATTCAGGGGAAGCGTTCCCTTCTCATTCTTCAGGAGGACCATGGCCTCATGTGCTGCCTTCAGGGCCAGTGCCCTGTGTGCATCGCTCCGTGTCACCTTTGCCATGAGGTCGACGTCTGCGAAAGGCCTGTCGAACAGACCGCACTCGAATTTCACGCGGAGCACGTTGCCTGCTGCGCGCCGGACAGCTTCTTCCGGCACTTTGCCGCTCCTGACCTGATCGGCCAGCGTTCCAAAACATCGCCCGCTCCCCAGCTCGTAGTCGAGGCCTGCTTCGACGGACAGCGCGGCGGATTCGGCGGAGTCGGCCGCGGCGTGGTGATCGCGGTAGGTCGTTTCCAATCCGCCGCCGTCGCTCATGACGAAGCCGTTGAATCCCCACTCGCCGCGAAGGATGTCATACAGCAGCTTCCGGTTGACATGGTTCGGCACGCCGTCCCACTCGTTGTAAGATGCCATGAGCGACCGGGCATGTGCCGCCGTGACCGCCATTTCGAAGGGGTAGAGATGAGTCTCCCGGAATTCGCGCTCCGAGTAGTTGACGGGGGCAATGTTCCGTCCTCCCTCCGGCTGCCCATGGCCGGCAAAATGCTTGAGAGTCACGGCGACATGGTGCTCGTCAATCAGCGGGCTCCTCCCCTGGAACCCGTGCACCGCGGCCATACCCATACGCGACACAAGGTAGGGGTCTTCCCCGTAGCACTCTTCGGTGCGCCCCCAACGCGGATCGCGGGCAAGGTCGAGCACGGGCGAGAGAACCTGCCGCGTCCCCCGGCTGCTGGCCTCAAGGGCTGAGGCCGTGAACACCTGCTCGACAAGGGCCGTGTCCCAGGTGCAGCCCAGCGCAATGGCCTGAGGAAAGGAAGTCGCGCCATCCGACATGAACCCATGGAGACTCTCGCCGAACACGAAGATCGGGATGCCGAGCCGCGTCTTCTCGATCATATACTTCTGAATCCCGTTGATACACTGAGCCCTGCTCCGGGGCGAGCGTCCAATCCATATCACTCTCGAACCATAACTTCCGGCGCCTTTGCTCAACCTGGCGGTGTCAAGAACCCCCACGAAGTTTCCATCCTTGTCAAAGGCGAGGGTGTCCCTCGAAAAGAGGGCAAAGAGCTGGGCGACCTGCTCGTCCAGGGTCATCCTCCCCAGGAGGTCCGTCACACGTTCGTCGACGCTCAGCGAAGGGTCCTTGTAGGCCGGGCGCTGTGCGAAAGCAACCGCTGACCAGAAAGTCAAAAACAGCATGACGGTCTTTTTCATGACTTCTCCTTGGTTGTCCTTCGCGATGGAAACGGCAAGACGATTCTGTGCTGCGCCAGCCGTACGGGGTTCAGTCAGATTGAACTCGAGCGTACTGCTGGAGGGCCCCAGTCCGGTGTAGAAAGGAGCGGGGAATGCTGACAATATCCGGTGCCGCTGTCAGCGAGGGCCCGTTGGATTCCTCCTGGAATCCTTACCGAAGGCATAGAAACCCGCCAATGGCATGCCGCTGTGGGTCCCCTTCTCGATCTGTTGGTACGCTGCGTGAGTAGAATGTATTGAATGTGATCGATATATGTCAATCCAATTCACTATCCATCGCCCAGGAATCGAACACACGGGCGGTGGCAGATGTCTCTGTCAGGATCGCCCTGCGACTCCATCCGGGTCTCCTCGTAGCCGGTGAAAGAAATCAGGGGCAGCACTTTGGGACGAAGCAGGGGGTTCCGGTGTTTACAGTTCGAGGCCGTGCGCGGGAGGACTCCGGGGGCCACCAGGGACATGCGTCGCTCTGGCGTTTGTGAGATGCCAGCCTTCCCGGACTGAGACAGGCGGCGCAGACCAAAACGGTCGATGACCCGAACGCAGGCGGAATCTGGAACCGCACGCTGACCAGCGCGGCAAATGCCGATCCCCTATGAGAGAGAGATCATGAGAATCGCAATCCTCTTCTCCTTGCTTGCCGTCCAGTTACTGGGCTGTGGGTCCTCCCAACAATTCCCTGCCGTCCCTCCCGATCTTCAGAGGGAATCTGTCCCGCATCAGATAATTGACATGACCGCAGAGCATTTCCATTTCACCCCAGAGCTCCTCCATGTCAAGCAGGGAACGTTCGTCACCCTGCACATCAAGGCGCTTGACGGGACACACGGATTCAGCCTCGGGGCTTTCGGTATCGATGAAACGATCCCCGAACAGGAGACGAAGACGGTGGAATTCTTCGCCGGCAAAAAGGGAGAATACGGCTTCAAGTGCTCCCACTTCTGCGGGATTGGGCACCTGGGGATGACAGGGAAAGTCATAGTGGAATGACCCGGCCTTTGCTGGCCGGGCGGGTCGATGGCCCCAGGCTCCCTCCTTCTCATAAACGGGAAATCTTCATCCTCTCGGGGCAGTGGAGCCCGCCGCTGCCGCCCGCCCTTCGGTTCTTTCGCTCCAAACTTCCCCTTTCTGCCACTTTCTCCGAGAGGGGAAACCGCATTTCAGGCCCGCTTTTTGCTGGCCCATGAGCTGTTAAGGCTCTCCATCGGGCCCGTGGCCTTGCCGGAAAACCTCCGAACAATTCACGAGAGAAATGAACCCCGAGCTCCGCTACAGGGAAATCCCCTACAACTACACGTCGCTCTCGGACCGTGAGATCATTCTCCGCTATTTCGACGAGGGGACGCTGGGCCTCATTGACAGGCTCCGTGCTCAGCGCATCACGGGCCGGAGCGCCAGGCTCATCGCAGAGGTGATCGGCGACGTCTTCATGATCGAACGGAATCCCTATGTTCTCGAGGATTTCCTTGAGGACCCGGGGAAGCTCCGCCAGCTCAGGCGGATCCACGATCACCGGATCGGCACGGTGGCGGCCGCTGCGAAGGACAACCCGGAAGCAATCGACCTTGTCGCCCGTGTGCGGGAGATGGACAGGGCGTTCTTTGATCGCGTCGACGGGTTCAAGCGAATCCGAAAACGAATGCTGTTCGCATTCATGGGGACGACTGCCCAAAAGAATATCAGGATTGACCCGTTCACCCGGGTGGCGCACTCGACCGACGCCACCGATTGGCGGATTGAACACCCGATGGCCGTTCTGTTCCCGGAATCGGCCGAAGAACTCCCCCGGATCATAGCGGCAGCGCGCAAGCTGGGACTCTCCATCATCCCGCGAGGCGGCGGGACGGGACTCACCGCAGGAGCGGTACCGGTCACCCGGAAAACGATCGTCGTCAACAGCGAGAAGCTCAACCGCATTCTGGGTCTCGGGGTATACAACTGCGGGGGGCGAGATATTCCCGTGGTCTCAGTGGAAGCCGGGTGTGTCACCGATGATGTCATAGAATACTGCCGGAGGCGGGGCTACATTTTCGCCACCGATCCCACCTCTGCCTGGGCGTCGACAATCGGGGGAAACATCGCGGAGAACGCAGGAGGGAAGAAATGCGTCCTCTGGGGAACGGCCATCGACAATCTGATTTCCTGGCGGATCGTCACCGCCGCAGGCGAGACGATCGAAGTCAGGCGCCGGAACCATCCCTACAGGAAGATCCTCCCCGAAGACCGTGTGGTGTTCGACGTCTTCCGGCTCGCGCCGGGTCCGGAGCTGCCGCTCAGGACCATAGAGCTGCTCGGCACGGAGATCCGGAAACGCGGGCTCGGCAAAGACATCACCAACAAAGCCCTGAAGGGACTCCCCGGCATTCAGAAGGAAGGGGGCGACGGGTTCATCGCTGCGGCCCAGTTCATCCTCTACCGGCCGTTTGCGCATTGCCGCACTCTCTGCCTCGAGTTCTTCGGCCGGACGATGGTCAATGCCTCCCAGGCCATTCTCGGCATCCGCCAGGCTTTTGACGGAAGCGGCCCAGCGTTTCTCACCGCCCTCGAGCACTTCGACAGCCGCTATGTCCGGGCGATCTCCTACAGAAACAAGTCCGCGCGGACCGAAGTCCCCCAGGCGGTCCTCCTGATCGACGTGGAAAGCGACAACCCTGCGGCATTGGATGCCGCGGCATCCCGCATCGCCGCGATTGCACGGCGCTTCGACACCGAGGCGGTTGCCGCGCGGGACGACAATGAGCGCGCGGCCTTCTGGAAGGACCGGAAAAACCTCGGGGCTATCGCCCGGCATACGAATGCGTTCAAGCTGAACGAAGATGTCGTGATCCCGCTCGAGTCGCTCCCCGCATTTGCGGATTTCATCGAACGATTGAACCTTGACCGGGATTTCGCCAATCTGGGAGAAGTTGCCGGACGTCTCGCCGCCCACCTCGGCGAGGTCAGCCTTCCCCATGACCATGACCCCCTCCAGACCCGCCTTGAGCATTCCCGGACGGACCTCGAAACCGTGCGGGCGAGACTGGCCCAATACCGAGCGGGACTGGATCTCCCTGCGGAAGCCACACTTGAAGCCCCGCTTGCCGGTTCCTCGGACCTGACGCTGTTCGAGTGCTTTAGGGATGGAGTGGTCCGGTTCTCGTTGGAGGATGACATCCTTCCGTCGCTCGTGGCTCAGTTCCACGGCTATGATGAACTTACCGCCGACATCTCGCGGATTGCGGCACAGGAGAGAGGCCGGGCAATCATCATCGCCACGCACATGCACGCCGGAGACGGCAACGTCCACGTCAACATCCCCGTGCATTCCGGCGACCCCGCCATGATGCTGGAAGCGGACGAGACCGCCGCGACGGTCATGCGCGAGGCCGTCAGGCAGGGAGGCGTCGTTTCAGGGGAGCACGGGATCGGTCTGACCAAATTGAAGTTCGTGGACGGCGATGTGCTCGACGCCTATGCGGCATACAAGAAGATGCACGATCCCGACGGACTGTTCAACCCGGGCAAGCTCCAGAGGAACTTCCCCCACCATCTGACGTACACGCCGTCGTTCAGCCTCCTGGAGCTCGAGGCGTACATTCTGGAAGCAACCGACCTTGAGAAACTCTCCGGACAGATTGCTTCATGCGTCCGGTGCGGGAAATGCAAGCAGGTCTGCTGCACGCAGATTCCCCAGGAGGGGATGCTCTATAATCCCCGCAACAAGATCCTCGCCGTCGGCCAGATCACTGAAGCTGTACTCTACCATGCTCAGACCATGGACATGCGGTCGTTCAGGCACTTCGGCAAGCTGAAAGACATCTCCGATCACTGTACGGCCTGCCATAAGTGCCTTGCCCCCTGCCCTGTGAAAATCGATTTCGGCAAAGTGACGCTGGCGATGCGCGAATTGCAGGCCCGGCGCACCAGGCCGCGGCGATCACCGGCTCTCAGACTAGCGCTGTACTACCTCTGGCGGAAGGGATATGCCGCGAATGCCGCCCTCCGCATGTTCGTGTTCCGTCCCGCCTATGCGCTTCAACGGATGGGCCACCGCCTGCACCGCGCCCTGCCGTTGTCGGCCCTCGCGCCGCGGTTGGGAGCGTTGCTTGACGGGAGGATCAGTGCGCGCGGGCGTCCTTCGATCCGGGAGCGTCTCGGACTCCGCGGCCGGGACAGTTTGTACAGCATCTCCAACACCGCGATTCCTGTCCGGACCAATGTGGTCTATTTCCCGGGGTGTGGATCGGAACGCCTGTACCCCGAGATCAGCATGGCTGCGCTTGCCCTGCTCCACCGATCGGGCGTCCGCACCTTCCTTCCCCCGACATTCACCTGCTGCGGGTATCCCTTCCAGGCGGCCGGCCAGGCCGAGCGGGCGGCCCTGCGCAGCTTCGAGAACCGGGTCGTGTTCCACCGCATGGCAGACAGCATTGGCTCTTCCGAAATCGACGCCGTCCTCGTCTCTTGCGGGACATGCCTTGAGATGCTCGAACAGTACGACCTTGCGAGGGTGTTCCGGAATGCCCCGCTGCTGGACATTAATGAGTTCCTCGTTCGCAAAGCCCTCGTCCTCAGCTCACGCCCGGCAGGCGGAGCCTCTGAAGGAGAGATCTTCTATCATGAGCCCTGCCACAGTCCTCTGAAGTCCGTAGGATACAATGACACCGTCGAAGCGCTCCTGGGGGTCAGGGCGACACTGGTTCCGGAGTGCTGCGGCGATGCAGGCACGCTCGCGCTCTCACGTCCCGACATTTCCTGCGTGCTCAGGAGACGCAAAGCGGACGGGCTCAAGCCTCCCTCAGCCACGGGCACTGCAGAGATCCTGACCACCTGTCCCAGCTGTGTGGCCGGACTCTCCAAGCTGCGCAAAGGACGTCAGATCTCCGGCAAATCACTCATTGTGCGGGTGGCGGAGCGGACGCTCGGGATGGAATGGCAGCAATCGTTCCTAAGGACCATCAGGAAAGGCGGCGTCCAGAGGATCCCCCTCTAATGGCGGGGGCCCGGCGGATGTCCTCGCCTCGCACGAGATGCGAGCGCCCTGTTTTCCAGCCGGCGCGGGAACCGCGCCGAGCTGCACCATCAACCCCATGAAGTCCATAATGACCCAGGTCTCGCGCAGCTTCCCCCCCTCGATCCGCCAGATATCCATGAAATCCACTGTCAGCTTCTTGTGCATAGGCGGGAGTCTTGCGGCAATACGGGACTCAGGAGTTGAGCCTGAACGAAATGCGAAGTACCACAAGGCAGGAGGAAATGGGACTAACGTGAAGGCGCCTCCACCAACTGTACAGCGGAGGTGCCCCGGACGGCGGCATACCATTCCGCGTTGCTACGGAGACGGTCCAGCAGGAGAGAGGGGACGAGCGAATCAGGATACACAAGAAAGACAAACGCTGACCACTTCTTGCCTCGGCGGAAAGCCGCCTGTTTTGCCACCCGGGTATTCTTGAACTCCACGTCGGATGATATCCCGGGTGATGCCGGCAGCCGTGGATCCTCGGACCGAATAGAACCGAGCAGCGCCTGCCACTGCGCCTCAACTTCCGCCGCGATTGAATCCCGCGCCAAGGAAATGGCCTTCTCCAATGCCAGATCCTGACCCGGCGCAACCGCCCTGGCACGGATGCAGCGACTTTGAGTATCCACAGGGGGAGTCTTCCACCACACCGGCACGCGCTCTCTTGCGTTCGCGGACCGGGGCCTGGCCGCCTGACCATCCGCGGAAGCCGCAGCCAGACCCAGCGCAAGGACGGCGAACACAATGCCGATTCCCGCCCGGGTCATGCCTGAGGTCATTTTGGCATCCTGAGAAGGACCATGAAAAGGTCCGTCGAGGGATCTCTCCAGCGCCGGACGACGCGGGCCCCGCGGAGAGTGACGGTAAGCGTCTCATCCCAGACAGCGTCGTACCGGGAGCCCAGGACTGCATCAGTGACCAGCCTCTGCCTGATACGTACCTGTGTCCGAAGCGAGCGCGCCAGTTCCAGCCGCCCGTTCTTTTCGGCTTCCAGCCAGGAGGACGATTCGTAATAGTAAGGCTCGCTGATGCCGACGGCGTACTCGAAACGCTGGTCCGCAGGCAGCATCCTCGTCCATGCGGGAGTTCCAAGCGACGCAAGAGGAACGAGCGCATCCATCCCGCCTGAAAGACCGCAACCCCCGGTTCCGACCAGGACTGCGGTCATCTCCCCGATGGCGAACATCCTCACCGTCTTCAGGCTCTTGAAGAGGGACTCAAGGCGCGACGTGTCCAGTGTCTCATGCACACTCGTGCCGACTTCGGCCGTTCCGTCCCCCGCCGAGAAGAATTGCTTCGACCCTTCTACGGCCTCCTCCTCTGCCCGGAGGGCATTCATGACGGCATTCTGAAAAGCGCCGCCGGTGGAATCGGGATAGTATCCGGTGGGAGCGACACCGATTGCAGCCGGCTCACACGGGATCTCCTCAGGATTCAGGAACCATCGCGGATAGACCTGTGCCCGGCTGAAAGGGCAGAGCAACAGAAGCGCTGCGATCCCGATTCCCCCGGCAACACTCCTGGCTGTCACTGACCCTGATTCTTCTTGAAATCGTCGAACTTCTTTGCCTCGTCATCCAGCTCCTTAAACGTTTCCGTCGCGCGGAAGCGGGTGTACGTCTTGTCGTCTTTCTTCATGCTCTGCAGGAACTGGTCCGCCGCGGCACCCACCGGCAGCTGCATCAGCACATAGGCGCGGTAGCCCGTCCCCTCCTTCAACACCTTCTGCGTTTTGACCCTGGTGCCCGACAGGACGTTCGACGTCACCTGTTTGCTTGCGGAAGTGAACTGGGAGAGAAGCTGGGAATCCGAGCTGGTGCCAACTTCTTCTCCGAAGTTCTTCACGAGACCCTGAACCCGGATCTCCATCTGCCGGGAAATGTCCGCACGCGCCTCCGTCGTGGCTTTCTCAACCGCCATCTGCATGTCCTGCGACACACCTGACTTCGAAGCGAACAGGAAGTTGGGGTCGACCGGAGGAGTTGTAAACCAATCAGGAATGTCTCCTGTTGCATCGAGCGCGGACTTCGAGCCGCCGCATCCTGCCATCATCATGATCGTCAACAGGAAGGGAATCAACACTTTCAAGATACGCATGGGACCTCCTTGGAATAGGTTGTTGTGAGTGAACTGACGCTGCACGTGAGATTGCTATGACGTTCCATCGGCCGGAGCCACCCGGCGCACGGCACCCCCCAGGAGGGACGCCCCTCTCATGACGGCGACGGCCTCCTCAGGGGAATGATCGTCGGTGACACCCCTTTGAATTGAGGCATGCACATGCCTGCGTCCGCGTTGATGAACGTCGGATCGCAGATCGTGTACCGTTGGCCGTGAACCTGTACCCTGTCCCCCGGAATCTCATTGGTAAACCGCACGGCTGTGGAGATGTGGCCGGGGAAATCCAGGCCCACCACATCCAGCCGAGTCAGGGTCCGCACGAGGTACGCAAAGAGAATTGCCCTGTCCTTGCAGTTCGAATCGTTGTAGTAGAGGACTTCGTCCGGGAACATAGGCTTCTCCCTGCCGAAGATCTCCTTGTCCACCTTGTAGCCGAATGCCGTCTGGGAAAAACGCAGGAGAATGTTGACGGCTTCAACTTCCGATTTCCCCTTGAGCATTGGGGCAAAAGCGTTATACAGCGACGAGGCGGCGCCCGGGGAGATCGAGCCGTCGAAATAGACTTCGAATTCCGTTTGCGGATAGTACTCAAAGAACCTGACCGCGTCCCGGCTGTACGTCACCGGCACCGAGTAGTCCGTGCGCCCGTAGGTGAAATGCAGGGTCTTGGTTGCGGTCGTATTGCTCAGGAGGGGAAGCTCCGGAACCCTGAACCGCATCGGAGTCGTGGCCCCGGGGAAGTCGCCCTCGTAGGCATAGAGCTGTGTGATCTCGACCGGGGATTTCGGTTCGAGGGATACGGCGTAGTATCGCCCTCCTTTGTCGAACGAAAAGAACGGGACCGCGAAGAGACGCCCATCCACTCGAAGGAGCAGGACCACGCTCTCGCCGGAGAAACCGACCTTCGTTTCAAAGCCCGACTTGAGCAGCATGAACCAGGTGAAGAGGACCTTTTCGTTGGTGTTCGGTCCGTGCAGCTTCTCCCCCATCGACGCCAGGAGAAGAGTGTACCCCCAATCGTTCAGTCTGCGGGCCGCCCGGATCTCCCCCGCCGATTTCAACACGCGATCATAGGGGGCCGCAGCCATGGCGGCAAAGTACTCGCTGATCGATTCCTTGTCCGGGTTACCCTTGAGGGGAATGCGGAGCGATGCTGGAAGCGACACCGAAAGGTCGGCTCCGTAGAACTCGATGGAGGCTGACTCCGGCAGGGGTGCCGCTGCCGGCGGGGGGACCGGGACCGGCGCTGCTTCCTTGAATGGAACCACTGTCACGGTTGGCGAAGGGGCTGGAGCGGGCTTCGGTTGATCCTTCGAAGGGGTGTACACGGGGAGGGTTGGAGGATCAGGGATGGGATCCCGCAGATCCCCCTTCAGCAGCTGCACCCCGCGCCACTCGTGCTTCAGGAACTCGTAAAAATCCCTGTCGTTCTTGTCCTTGAATTGCTGGAACTTCTCCTGCTCCTTTTCCTGCCATGCACGGTAAGCGGTATCGTCCTGGCCGAAGAGAGCCAGGCCGGGGGCCGTCAGAACGGCGAGCAGGGCAAAGCGGAGAATACCTGGCCGTGTCGACATGAATGACCTTCCTTCCGTAGGTTCTTGCCCCGGCAAACCTTCACGTTGAGATCCGCCGCACCGCAATCGCCTCCCGACATTCGTGACGGACTGCTTAACGGCGTTGGATCTCCAGGAGAGCATGGGCTTCTGCCCGTGCGTCCAGCGGAATACCGGACAGCCACCGGTTCAGGTCAACCAGAGCCGCCCGGTACGTGGCAACCTCTCCGGTCTCACCCCCCTCTTTCTCCCACCCCCCAAAGGGAACTCCGGCTTTGGTCCCCACCGCGATTACCGCCTCGCTGCTGTGCGAGGTTCCGGGCCGGAGCGAGGGACGGATGTGGAGTCCCGATTCACGGAACTGCTTCGGGGGAAACTCGAATTGCTCATCGGCGGAGATTCTGCCGTCCTTCATATAGTCGTTCGGGAACAGCACCTTCACGGAATCGTCCGAAACGGAGAACAGCGTCAGGTAACAGTCCTTGGAACTTCTGACGATCGTGACGAGTTCCTCGTCGCTCTCCCCGTTTCTTCCCGCCTGAAAAGCACTCTTGTTCAACTCCAGAACAAGCTGGAACGAAACGTCGGGGCTCCCCTGCTCGGTGGCGACCTGGGCATCCACGGAAACGTGATACACGCGAACCTTTCGCCCGCCGGGACTCGATTGTTCTTCCAGGGTATCGAGGAGCTCCCGGCTTGCGATGACTTTGCCCGAGGAGCTGACCCGTGTCAGCATCGCAAAGGATTCCACGAGGCGGGACTCTGCCGAGCCGCTCACGCCGGATTCTCCCTTCGACTGCGTCTCCTCCGAGTGGACCCTCACGCCCACGACCTGCTGGATGGCGTCCTTGTATGCCTCCTCGAGTGCCTGTTTCTTCGCCTCCTTGAGGGACATCGACTCCCCGATGGTGCAGAAGCCGTTACCGACGGCACGCTTGGTTTCCTGGCCGAAAAGCAGGCAGGAAGCCGCAGAAACGGCCACCAGCACCGCAGCAGTCCGGCATCTCCAACTTCCAGCAGACGGGTTCACGGTGGGCCGCCGGCTTGCGCCCGTTGATCCTCCAAGGTGTGTCAATACTTCACCAGGACCTTTCCCTTTGCATCCCCCTGGAGTGTCGGGGTCTGTTCCACGCCGTTGATCCTGCGCGCGAAGTATGGAACCCCGTTGCTCTTGTCGGACAGATATTTATACATCTCATCCATGGTGATCTGGCCGTCTTTGTTCAGGTCGGCCGCCCGGTCATGCATCCCCTTCAGGAAAAAGTAGGTGAAGAGACCGTGCTGTTTCTCGTTGTACCAACTGGACACCTGATCACTCTTGGACGACGAGAGGGCCACGCCGTTGGCCAGCGGAAAGGAGCCCGATTCCAGTTTCAGCAGAAGCGGGCTGACGTTCTTGACCAGGTCTGCCCCGGAGAAGCAGGCATCGATCACCACGTTCACGCTCTTCGCGTTGATCTTGGAGAGGTTGTTGTAAAAGGTCTCGGTGGGGTATCCCTGAAGCTCGACGTAATTGGGGTCGCACTCCACCGGGACGAAATACCCTTTGTGATCCCGCATCCCCGGGGCGCCGTGCCCGGAATAGTAGACGAAGACATCCGAGGATCCCGGCTTGATCATGTTGAAGAGCTTACCCTGGGAATCCTCGCGCGTGCCGAAGTAGAGCTCAAAATCGCTCTTGGAAGCGTTGGTTATGAAGATCACATTCTCGTCACGGTAGCCGCACATGTCGACGAGGTAGCGGCGAATGCTCGTCGCGTCGCGCAGCGCGAAGTCCACCCTCTTGGTCTTCTCGTAGTCCGGATTGCCGATCACGATCGCGATCGCATCAGGATTGCTCATGCCGGTCGAGGGAAGATTCACGTCGACATCGACGGCGAGCGAAGGAGCGTCCTCAATCGTGGTGGATCCCATTTCCTTTGCTTCGGTGATGAATTCCATCGCACGGCGCTGTGGTTTATTGAGTGCAAGGGTCAGGGATCCGGTGGTATCGTACTTTGTCCGGGCCTCCTTCAGGTTGAAGTAGAGGGGCATATCTTTCGCCCGGTTGTTGGCATAGCAGGAGATTTTGACATCCCTGTACTCCCCGGGCTTCACGTCGCCAAGAACCTGGTGGGTCTTCGCCCCTTCCTCGAAGAAGATGTTCTCCCCCGCCGAGATGTCCACCGTCGCGCTTTTGGCAACAGATTTTCCGCGATTCTGAACGCGGGCCGTGATCTCGACGAGTTCGCGCGGCTTGATGACGTTCGTCCCTCCTTGTCCCTCGGTCATGTAATCGGCAATAATAAGGCGGGGGGGAGAAAACTCCCTGGTCTGGAAGGTGATGACGGCGGGAGGATCGAGGTCGAACCCCTTCTTTTCAAGGACCTCTACGCGGAATCGCGCCTGCGCCGTGGTGATCGTGCTCGAGGCGGTGACAGGGACGTCGATCGATCGTGTAACGCCGGCGGAGAGGTCTCCTATGTCGGGGATGATGCCCAGGGTGATACCGGGGACCTGGTTGACGGGTGTTATGCGAAGCTTGAGTTTCGAGGCGACGCCTGACCCATCATTCTTGACCTGAACGTTGATCGTTCCCGTCTCTTCGGCATCAAGGATGTTGTTCCCCGGCTCCCGGAACCCAAGCCGCACCGAGAGCGACGGGAGTTTCCTCGATGAGAAGGAGTTTCCCGCCTTTCCCCCCACGCGGCGATCCGCGGGAGCAGCAGCCGGAGCGGCCTCATCATCAGGCGGCTGGTCCACCTTCTGTTTGGGTTGTTCCCCCGCGGGGCGATCCAGGGAGAGCCTGTTGCTTCGTCCGCTCGTCGTCTGCGGAAGCGCGGGGCAGGAAACCATGAGACTGACGACACACAGTACCAGGATCGTTTTCATACGTCCCTCCTGACACACTGTTCGAGCCAATCACCGCGTTGGCCGTCCGGGCTCGGCCGGGAATCCCGTTGCCGCAGGAGGAGTCGTGGTGCTGCCATCGCTCCCCTTCTTCGAACCCAGAAGCAATACGGCCGCGCCCCCGGCAACCACCGCGCCGCCGACCCAGACAAGGGGGCTTATCCCCCCTCCGGGGGGCTCGGCCTCAACAAGGAAATAGTAATCGTCACCCGACATCCCCTCGGGGAACTCCTCAGCCGGATCCCAGAGGATCTTCCTGTCCGTTCCCGGAGTCACACCGTCTCCCACGTCGCCCGAAACGTTCTTGGGTGAATACTTGTACGTGATATCCCCTTCCCTTCTGAGCGTGACTGTGATGGAGTACGCTTTGCCGGTCTCCCCCGAAAGGTTGTAGAGGACCTGCACCTGCTGCCCCTTCTTCGAGGCGCGGACGTTTTCGACGGAGTACGCTTCACCGGGCCGGCCAAAACACAGGGCGGACGGAAGCAGCTCCGCCGGAAAAACAAGGAGCAGCAGGGCGGCTACGGACCTGAGCCAGGGTTGAAGGTGACGCATGCATCCCTCCACGAGGTGAATCGTGAAAACTACTTTACCAGAAGCGCCTTGGACACCATGGTCTTCCCGCCCGCCTGCAATCGAATCATGTAGGCCCCGGTCGCAAGCGTCCGGCCTGCTCCATCGATGCCGTTCCAGGTGAACCAGTATCTCCCCGCCTGAAGCCTCCCCCTCTGCAGCACGGCCACTTCCGCTCCCAGCATGTTGTAGACCGTCAATGCCACGTCGGACTCGCGGGGAACGGCAACGGGGATTGTCGTGGACGGATTGAACGGGTTCGGGAAGTTCTGGTCGAGCGCGAATTCGGCCGGAAGAGCAGAGGCGAGCCTGTCCTGAACCGAACCGTGCCGTCCGACGAGAACCGAGAACCTGCTCCTGGCGAGTACCGGGGTGAAGACATAGGACGAGTCCGACCTCAGGTCCACCGCCCGCCCGTTCTGTTCGTCAATCAACCACACCTCATATGCGGGCGGCACCTTCGCCACGCCCGAGAAGTGAACAGACACCCGGCTCCCCTGCTTTGCGCTGAGGTCGAACGGCCACTCCTGTGCACCATCGGACTCCGGCCTGATATCGGTGGCATATGCGGGGAACACCGCATCCAGGTCGGGCCGGTTGAAGCTGGCTGAAATTCCTCCGTCGAGCAGTCTGGGTTTGTGATAGTTCAGCTTCCTGGCCAGGGCAGAGGGCTGTGCAACAACGCCGAGTGAAGCCGTATTGTCGCTCACCACACCGTCGCTCACCTTGATCCCGATTCGCCATTTCACCGGATCGGGTGCCTGGGCGATGGTGATCCCGGAGGTCAGGGAGTACGGGATTTTGAGGAGTATGGCATTGTTCGCGTTATAGTAGTAGTAGCCGGCATAGGGGTCAAAGGTCGTCGACAGGCCGTATGAGCCGGTGAATCCGTAGATGGGCTCTGAAATGCCGTTGTACGTCTGGATGCTCGACCAGGCAATGCTGCCGGTGAAGGGGTTGGTGATCAGGTTCCATCCGGTGTGCAGCGGGATTTCAGCTTCCCTGTTCGCATTCAGCAAAGCGGTAGCGACATTGATGTTGAGTGTAATCGGGCCGTCGCCGATCACCCAGAACGCCCTGCCCGTGGTGCAATTGAACGTGGATGTGCCGTCGTAGCGGACAATGTAGCTGCTGCTGCCGCCGTTGTCCCATGAGACGCGATAGTTGAGTTCGTTCTTATAAGACGTAGGAAAAAGGACTTGGACCCCGAATTGGGAGTTCCCCGGGAGTCCTACCAGCCTGTAGTCCGTCGTGATGTACGAGGATGCCCCCGAGTGGCTGGGGAGCGGGATGGTGTTGACAAGCGCGTAGCTTGAAGGGTACGCTGCCTTGTTCTCCGACCAGACGCCTCGCGTCGTGCCCGCAAACAACGCCGACGCGCTTGAGGCAAGCGACAGGATGCTGTGGCCGGCCAAAGCCCCCGCACCCTCGGCCGTCCATGTTGCGCCGTTGTTCGTTGAGACGTAGACACCCCCATACAGTCCTGCGTAGAGCGCCGTCCCGCTCACGGCGAATGAATAGACATAGGCGCCGGGGGGGGGCGGCAGTCCGGAGTTCACGGCAGTCCAGCTCGCGCCGTCGTTGGTGGAAAGGAACACCCCCGTGCCGAACGTCCCCGCATACAGATTGCTGGACCCCGTCCCGCCTGTGGGGGGACTGACCGCCAGTGCATAGACATTCGCGCCGGCGGGTAGCCCGATGCTCGCGACAGTCCAGCTCCCCCCGTTGTTGGTGGAACGAAAGACGCCAGTGCCGAAGATCCCCGCGAAGAGGTTCGGCGTTGTCCCGGCCGCGGCGGGGGTGGTCGCAAGAGCATAGACGCTCGCATTTACCGGAAGTCCGCTGTTCACGGCGCTCCAGCTTGCTCCCCCGTTGGTGGAGAGAAAAGCCCCGTTCCCGTCCGTGCCGGCAAAGAGATTCACCCCGGTCGGGCCGGAGCCCGTTCCGGTCGTGAAGGCCCGGACATACGATGTAGCCGGCAGCCCGTTGGTCATTGGGCTCCAGGAAAAGCCGTTAAGGGTTATGTAGTAGGCGCCATTCCCGTTTGTGCCTGCAAAAAGAGTGGTATCGCTGATGGCAAGCGTGTAGATGGTGGTGCTTGGCAACCCGGCGCTGATATTGATCCAGTTCGAGCCGTCATCCGTCGAAGCAGAGACGCCGTCGTTGGTGCCGGCAAACAGAGCCTTCGGGCCGGTCCCACCCGGCGCGGGGCTGGCGGCCATTCCCCAGACGTATGTGCCCGTCAACCCGACTCTCGCCGGACTCCATGATGAACCGTTGTTGCTGGAGAGGTAGACTCCGCTGCTGTTTGTGCCCGCGAAAATGCTGGTCCCTATCGCGGCGAGAGACGAGATGTGCGTGTTCGTCAGCCCGATATCCACCGGTGTCCAGGTCGTGCTGCCTCCGGTGGAGAGGTAGACGCCGGCCGAAGTTCCGGCGAACACGCTCGTGCCGCTGGATGCGATCGAAGATATCGTCGTGCTACCGAGTCCGCTTGGGATCCAATTCGTTCCGCTGTCGGTCGTTCGGTAGACCCCGTCATTAGTCCCAGTATACAGGGTGGACCCGTTGACATAGAGAGCATAGATGTAGTTGACCGAGGTGAGCGCGGAGCTGACATCCGTCCAGGTGGCACCATTGTCGGTGGTCCGATAGATGTAACCTGTATTACTGCCGGCGAACAGGCTTGTCCCGATGACGGCCAGGGCGGTGATGGTGGTGTCTGGGAGGGTCGCGCTCACGCCGCTCCAGTTTGCGCCTCCGTCTCTGGAAATGTATACCGCATACCCGCTCGTCCCGGCAAACAGGTTGGTGCCCATGACGGCAAGAGCATTGACGGTCGCGAATCCCAGCCCGGAGGCGCTCCACGTGGCCCCGTTATCCGAGGAAACATAGACGCCGGAGCCGGAAGTCCCGGCGAAGAGACTCGCCCCGCTCGTGGCAAGCGACCGCACGGTCAAGCTTATCAAACCGCCGGCATTCCAGCTCGTTCCGTTGTTGGTCGACCCGAACACCCCGCTCGACGTTCCGGCGTACAATGACGAACCGCTCACCAGAAAAGTCCGCACGTTGGCCCCGTACGGTCCGCTTGTTTGCGCCCACTGGGCCGGCAGGTGCGCCGGGAACGCGATGACCAGCGCAATGACTGCCGCCAATGCGAGTACAGCACGATGACAAACGTGAAAATTCCGGGAGAGGAAAACGGTGGCGTTCATTATTCGGGTCCCGTCTCTGGAAAGAACCTTTTTTACGTTGATCCTGATGATGGGACTAGCAGAAGTGAAGGAGGCACATGCGCAGGCAACCAGGGGCGTCGGGGTGTCTTCACAGGACCGCAAGAGTCGAAGCTCCCTTCCCGGGATTGCCGGGAATCTGGCTGAAGTTCCAAAGGACAAAACCCGAAGGTGCCGAATCGTCAGAGTGGACCGGTGAAACCATAACGCTCGACGGCTCAGCGCTTGGCAGCCTGGCTGAGGTGCGTCTCGCGTTAAGATAGTAATGGTTTAGTCGGTTGTCAATACGTGGCTAATTTCAATGTATTATGTGTTGTGCGGAGAGTGATCCAGCCTCCATTTGCTATCAGCCGCATCTCCATGGAGTGGGGACCCAGCGTTCAGAGCACATCAGGCGACCAGTTGTCCTCCTAGAGCCGGTAACCGGCGCTCAGACCGCACCATGAGGATACATGTCCATGTTGAGTCGGGAGCCAGGGCTCAGACCGAATCCTTCGGTGCTTGGCTCTCGGGGGTTTGGAGCCAGCGATGAGACCATGCCTTGCGCTACTTGGCCCTCAGGGGTCGGGAATTCTCAAGTTCCAGCCGGAACTTCCATCGCACGTTCCTGTATCTCGGAAATCCGCCTCGAACGGTGTCGTCTCCACAACAGAAATGTGACGGAGAGCATCAAGACCACCGTCCCGGCGAAGCCTTGTTCCGGGTCGAAGAGCACCCTGGACTTCCCTACAAACAGCGCTTGCTGGTCCATGAAGCCGAAGAGATTATATTCCAACGAGTTCCAGAGCGCGTGAAAGGCCGCTACGGGGATAAGGCTGCGAGATTCCATGAACAGCAGGCTGAGCGAGGCACCGAGCAGCAGCATGTTGACCAAATAGAGGGGAGCCCGCAGAGTGCTGAAGCCTGCTCCCCAAACTGCGATGGGGAGATGCCAGAGGCAGAAGACCATGGAGGAAATTCCGAGCGCCTTCAGTTCGCCCAGGGGGAGCAGCTTGCCCAGGAGATAGCCCCGGAACATCAGTTCCTCAGTAACGAACTCCAGCAGGAACAGGATCGCGCCATTAAGAGCCAGGATACCCAGCAGCCCTGAAATGGATGACACCTGAGTCCCGCTGAAAGGGTTGTGGAGTGCGGTCAGAGGCCGGATTTCGGCCGTCCCGGAGATGAGATCTCCAAGCCCGGCCGAACCCAACAGGATAACGGGCAATGCCAGTCCCCGGGCAATCTGCCCCCACGTGCACCAGCGAAAACCCAGGCTTGCGATCGTAGCCTTGTGCACATACTTTTGGAGCGGAAAAATGGCCAGCCCCATCAGCAGGACCAGCACCTGAGATGCCGGGCCCCAGTGTAGCGCCCAACTCAAGCTTCCAAACAGGAAACAGACCAAAAAATAGAGTACGAGGGGAAGCATAAATTGGCCCCTGAATTAAGGCCTTGTCAATGACGGAAGAAGGTAGTCTGAAACCGGCCGAGTTATTTAATACTATACTTTACATAATGGTTACGTTTATAAGACTTTATACGTAAATGATTTACACTTTCATTATGAAGTTTATTCTACTGGACCGACCACCTCTCTAAGAGATGAGTCAGCGCAGCATGAGACGCATTTCATTCGTCGCCTTGAAGCCAAGTTGCTCGTAGAGAGGCTTCCCATCGGGACTGGCATGCAGCAGCACCGTGCCGAACCCCTCATTCCGGCACCATGTGATCATGGTCAGCATCAGTTTCCGGGCAAGACCCTGCCGTCGATAGGCATGTTCCGTGTACATATTGACAATCACAGCACGCTTCGGAAATGGATCAGTTGGACTCGGGAGATAGTCGGTTACAACGAGGCCGCCTCCGGCAACAACCTCATTCGAGGCAGTCTCCATCAGCCATTCCTGAAACCTGCCGTTTTCCAGCCGCTCGGCAAAGAACGCCCTGGAGGTCAACAGCATGGCAGAGATCGCGGCCTGATCCTGATGTCCCATATCCAGAAACATGTTCCGCCGATGGTGCATGATAATATCCAGGTCGGCAATGGTCGCCTTCCGGACAATGAAATCACCTGTTTGGGAGAGATGCTCTTCGTTCATTTTGTGTCGCCCTAAATTGCACTTCAGCCGTCAGGTTGAATCCACAGGATGCCTACCCTCCGGTCCGGCCGGCATTGCCTGACAGCTTTTCCATGTCATTGATACTGGAAAGGCCGTCCGAGGATATGTCCTTATCTAAGAAGAATGAGGGATTTAGTCTGCACCCGGTCTCCTGTCCCGCCTTCGGCAGGACTCAAAGGGTGGGCATGCAGGCGGTAGAAGTAGACGCCCGAAGCAAGTCCGCCGCCATCCAAGACAACCTGATGTTTCCCCGCATCCTGCCTCTCATGCACAAGGGTCCTCACCTCCCTCCCAAGAAGGTCATAGACGACAAGCAGCACCTGACTTGCAGCCGGGAGCAAATAGCCGATCGTTGTCTGCGGGTTGAAGGGGTTGGGAAAGTTCTGATAGAGTGCCAATTCCGTGGGCCTGCTGCTTCCCGGTCCGATGTCATCGAAAACCAGTGGAACAAATCGTGCGTAAATATGGGACGTCCCCGTCCTGTTGCTCTCCCACACAACAGGTACTCTCGTGTATCCCTGGAAGTAGCCGGTCTCTGATGAGATCGTCGCATTCCGGTTATACCCCCTGCTCCGTACCGTATCGTTCTCAAATGAGAGTGGCGCGAGGAACACGAGTGCGGAATCAGGTCCCCGGTACTTTTCATACAGACAGACGTCGAACCCGGCGGCCCCGCCGAAGCTTAGCGCGTCGCGCTTGGTGACCATGGGGATCTTGTAGCCCCTCGGATTCCTGTCTTCGGACAGCGGATCGTTGGAGAGGTTAGTCAGTGACGAAAAATACAAGGGCCCGTTGGTAAAGACGTCCGGACTGCCTCCCGCCAGCGATTCAAAGACTATGGTCTTGGGATTGTAGTCCAGGCAAAACCTCGGATTGGAGCATTGCTGTCGGACAAGAAGGGTCTCTGAGTCGGACACTACCGTTTGGGAATCCCTGCCGACAGTTCGATACAGGAAAGCATCCAATCCGGAGCTCTTCGCGGTCCAGACAAGTCCCGCCCGGTTGTAGAGAAATCCCCCCTGGAGGTCATACGCCACGGAATCCGCCGAGCTGACGGCAAGCGTTTCAGGCGTGGTCGATGTCGTGAGGCCCTGGAACAAACCCATGATGGCTTGACCACGCTTCCATGCGAACAGGAAGAGCGAGTCGCGCACTGGAACGACCCGTACGGCCGTATTGTCAAGCGAATCGCTGGCCAGGAGACGGGGACCTGACCACACTGAGTCGCTCCCCTCCAGTGAGCAGTACAGAATCTGCCATCGGCCGTGTTTAGAGCATTGCCACGCCGCCACGTTGCGGACCCGGTTCGTCATTTCGCTGTAGTACGACAACTGCGCATAGTCGGGCCCCATCTGAAGATCGGGGAGTCCGCGCTTCGCGAGGATGACGACAGAGGAATCCCACGTGCCTGAAGCCGGATGATACTGCATGGCCGCGATCTGGGATTCTGTGGGAGTCCAACGCTCGAACACAAGCCATGAGGAGAGACCCCCACCATACCCAAAACCCCCGCTCTTCATCACCGGGTTGTGGTCTTCATAGGGCCCCGTCGTGACCGTGTCGACCGGAAGCCAGAATCCACGCTGCTGGGCGCGGGATTGCAGAGGACAAAGCATGCTTGCCCAAAGTGACCCCGCAGCAAGCAGGATCTTCACGAACGCATGAGGTTGCAGCATTGGTCCCTCCCTGTGAGGTCTGTAAGCAGAGAATCAATTGACTGGGCTCACGCGACGCTCCCAGCACTTCCGGACCACCGGCCGCCATCCCTGGACGCAATCACCATGCCTTCGCCAGGACCGTCAAGCGCCGCGATGAGCTGGCCTCGATCCGACCAGACCGCGCTGCGTCCCGGCGTTCTGTATCCCCCTGAATCCGCTCCATGGTTCGCCATCATTGCGAGCATGGAGTGGCGCCCGGCGTACTCCTGCATGCGCCGTGCGCTCCGCGCGTATCCCGTGTCGGATTCGAGAACGCTGGCCAGGTAGACGGTCGCGCCGGAGGCGGCCGCCCGGGCAACGTGTTCCGGATGGGAGATCTCCGCGCAAATCGCGGGCGAAACAGACTCCCCGCCGAGAGGAATCAGCAGGTCTCTCCTGCATGGCGCGAAGGTCGTTTCTTCGCCCGAACCGAGATGAAACTTTGTATACAGTGAGACTGACCGGTCAGGAAACAGCACGAACGAGCCGATGTGCAATCCTGTCTCCAGTCGCACGGGGGCGCCGGCGATGACGATGATTCCGAGCCGCTCCGCCAGATCCCTGAGAGGGTTCAGTCTGTCGTCTTCGGGCGAAAATGCGAGGTCCCCCGCCAGGTCAGGCTCGTATCCCGTCAGAGAGAGCTCGGGGAACGCGATCAATTGGACCCCCTCCCGTGAGGCGGCTTCAATCAGCCGGGAGTGGGTCTGGATGTTCCGGGCGATCTCTCCGCGGACGGAGATTGACTGGGCGGCGGCAATGATTGTCACATCCATTTTCTCCGTGCTGGAAGTTGATGACCTCGGCCGTTGGCTTTCGTGGGCGACCTGCACAGCCGCGATGATCCACAGTCAGTCGGCGGACCGTCCGGTTGGCCCCGTATGCGGTCTTCGCCGGCTTCACACTGCCGGCATTTCCGCCCTCGCCTTCACTTCGTGCAGATGATCCGCAGCGAATCGTTCACAGTGAATTGAACTGGCTTCCTCCCCTTCTGAATCCTCGAGAACAACAGATCCTTCAGATGGCCGGGCGTGATCCGGCGGCAGTACGGAAACGTTTGTACCGTCAGCCTGGAAAAACCGGCCTCGTCCATCAACCGCCTGATGCTGCGGGGGCTGAACAGGCAGATGTGCGACCGCGGCTTCACAAGGTCGCTCCGGTCCCTGTACACGAAGCGCGCAAACAATCCTCCGATGTTTGGAGTCTCGATGACCAGGACTCCACCCGGCTTCAGAACCCGCCGTATCTCCTCCACCGTCCGCCTCGGATCGGTGAGATGCTCCAGCACATCGAACATCGAAGCGGCATCGAACGATGCATCCGGAAGATGCTGATCCTCCAGCGGACCCTCAAGCACAGGAATCCCCTTCTCTCGGGCGCGGGTGCAGGCCCATTGAGAGATCTCCTGCCCTACGGCATCCCATCCCATGTCGATGGCGTGGGCGACCAGATTGCCGGGGCCGCTCCCCACGTCGAGCAGCCTACCCGTTTTCATGCCGGATGCATGCTTGACGATCGAGAAGTATTCCTCGATGAGCCCGTGGGTGCACTGCTCAAAATAGTTCTCGTACCCCGTAGCAGCCATCGCGGAGTCCTTTGCGACGTAGTAGCTTTCATCGGAATAGAGGCGGCGCAGCTCCTCCCCGTCAAGCCTCGGGTTTTCGAACACGAGTCCGCACGAGCGGCACCGCTCGTACCGGGCCTCCCCTCTGGTCCAGAGATACACCGCATCTGCAGATCCGCATACCGCGCACGAGGTACGTTCCATGTCTCGCTCTTCCAGAGTCACACTCTCACGCCCTCGGGTCGAGGGATCCCGTGAGCGCAAGGGGACGCATTGCTTTCCGTTCAGCCAAGCCCAGGGGTGTTCTCAGGCCTTCCGGGCGATCGCCATATAGTTCACAGTGTCTTTCTCGTTGCGGTTCAGCCGGTCCAGCGTGCCGAAGATGATGTTGCAGGCCGGCACCGCAATCCGCATGAAGATGCCTGTCAGCACCGGCACGGTGCGCCTGCGTCCGAACACCAGATGGTTGATGCAG
>Ga0182021_10001961_pt1 | contig 23945 bp, 20 predicted proteins | sample 612E3MmetaG_FD_120493 | JGI IMG/M metagenome (GOLD analysis project Ga0182021, IMG submission 120493) | Permafrost microbial communities from Stordalen Mire, Sweden - 612E3M metaG (Illumina Assembly) | ecosystem: Environmental > Terrestrial > Soil > Wetlands > Permafrost | place: Sweden... | reverse complement strand
ATATACAAATATACCTAAAATCTTAATCTATCAATCTTTTAAATATTGTAAATAAAAAAAAACACCACTCAATTTTGAATGGTGTTTTAAAATTTAATTTATAAATCAAATAAATTTATTTATCTTTCTTTTCGGATTTTTCTCTTTTTGATAAAATCAAATCTATCAAACCGTACGTTTTTGCTTCATCTGCATTCATCCAGTTATCTCTTTCAGCATCTTTGGCAATTTGTTCGACTGTCTTTCCGGTATGCTTTGAAATAATCTTATAAATATTATCTCGTGTTTTTATCATTTCCTTTGTATATATCTCTATATCAGTAGTCTGTCCCTGAGTTCCGCCAAGCGGCTGGTGCATCATTATTTTAGAATTCGGCAAAGCTATCCTTTTTCCTGCGGCCCCGCCTGTTAGTAAAATCTGCCCCATAGAAGCTGCCATTCCCACACAAGTTGTCGATACATCGCTTCTTATGTAACTCATTGTGTCATAAATTGCCATGCCCGCAGAAATACTTCCGCCGGGTGAATTTATGTAAAGCATTATATCTTTATCGGGATCTTCATATTCCAGAAAAAGCAGCTGCGCTACTATCAAAGAAGCTATTTCATCGTAAATAGGAGTCCCGAGAAATATAAGCCTCTCTTTGAGAAGTCTCGAATATATATCATAAGCTCTTTCCCCTCTCGATGTTGATTCGACAACGATTGGTACGAGCTGGTTTCTTATTTGTTTTGCTTTGTCTAACCCGGCATGTAATTCTGCCTCGCGACTTTTAATAATACTTGTGAAATCCATAATATTTATCTTAAAATTTATTTAAAAGTTCTAACAAAGTTAACTCTAAATCAATTTCATTTATTTAAATCTTCAGCTTTTTTTACTTCCTCAACTTCTGTAACATTTGAATTTTTTATAATAAAATCAAGAACTTTATCTGCCATCAGCTGTCCCTTCATATCTTCATTAGCCTTGTATATTTCAATGAGTTTATCTGCCGGAATATTATATCTTTTTGCACTTTCCTCGACTACTTTTGTATAATCGTCATCAGTCAATTCTATTTTTTCAAGTTCAACTATCTTTTCCTTAATCATATACCATTTCGAATTAAATATTGCATCAGCCCTGTGCTCCTTGCGGAAGTCCTCTTCGTTGAATTCTTTCATATGCTCGTGCTTTCCGTGTTTGTGTTTATGTTCGTGGACATAATCATCAAGAATTGCATTCACAAAGAAATCAGGTACCGGCACATCATTTGATTTTATCAGTTCACCTAAAGCCATATCCTTTAATTTCTGATTAGAAACATTTTCATATGCTTTCTGTATTTCCTCTTTAATCACATTTCTCATTTCTTCTTCTGTCTTTACATCATCCCTGTTGGTAAACTTTTTGAATGTCTCTTCATTCATTTCAGGACGGATAATCTTTTCAATTTTTGTGGCTTTTATCTGAAGTCTCTTTTGTTCATTATTTTCCGAATTTGTAACTGTAATAATTCTTTCTTCATTCTCGCGAATTCCACTCAACCCATCCTTATAATCTTTTTCGAGATGCTTGCTGCCGAGATAAATTCTGATATCTTTCTCGGTTTTACCTGTTATCGGGTTATTTGCATCGTCAACTTCCTGAGAATCAAATGTAATCATATATTCATCATCTGTTGCCTGTCCGTCTATTTCGTATTGGGCAAACTTTAAATTCATATATACAAGCTCTTCATCTACAAGAGAATCATCAACTAAAAATTTAGTATGTGTTAAATCAAGATTTTTATAATTTTCAAGAATTATTTCGGGTGCAACTTCAAATTCTACCTTTACTAAAAGTTTTTCTTTCGGCTTATAATCTACATCCTTAAGTACTCCTTTTCCAATCATTTTAATTTTATTTTCAGCTATATATTTCACAAAAATTTCTTCTGTAATATCTTCAAGTGATGAATATTCAATGCTCTCGCCGTAAAGCTTTTTTACCATGCTTAAAGGTGCTTTCCCTTTCCTGAAGCCCGGAATCTGCACTTTTTGCCTGTATTTAACTATCGCTCTTTCAAAATGAGGTGTCAGTTCTTCGTAGGAAAGCGTTGCTTCGAATTCCTTTTTACAATTTTCTAAATCTTTAATATTGATTTCCATTAATCGGTTTTTATACTTATAAAACACTAAATTTATCAAAATTATTCCGCATTAACAATGTAATAAGAAATTACAAAAGGCAGTGCTTTATCATTGAATCACAAAATTAATTTTGCTTTTTTTGTGTGAATTAATTTTAGATAATCAATTAAAGGAGTAATAATGTCAAAAGAGAGAGTACTTTCCGACAAAGATTTATGGATGCTGATTGCACAAAGTTCTGTCGGAATAACTCACAGACCTTTAAATCTCACAGGAGCCAATTTAAAGGATGCGGATCTTCAAAGTGCTAACTTAACGAATTCCGATTTGCAAAATGCGAATCTCGAAGGTGCAAATTTAAAATATACTAATTTAACAAATGTAAATCTCTCGGGTGCAAACCTTTCGAAGGCAAATTTATCAGAAGCAAAATTAAGCGGTGCTAATCTGACAAATGTGAATCTGTCAGGAACAATATTAACAGGAACGAATCTTCAGGGTGCCGACCTTGCTTCGCACAATATGAAGGGTGCTGATTTAACTAATGCAAACCTCGCAGGTGCAAAATTAAATGAAGCCGATCTGACAGGTGCTAAACTCTCCGAAGCTAAACTCTGGCAGGCAAAATTCGCAGAAGCTAACCTGACAAACGTTATGCTAAGAGGTGCAAATCTTCAGGGTGCCGACCTTTCAGGACATAATTTAAAGGATGTTGATTTATCTGAAGCAAAATTATCCGGAGCAAACCTTCAGGGAACTGACCTTTCCAATACAAATTTATCGGAAGCCGTTCTCTGGAAAGCTAATTTAACCGATGCAAACCTTACAGAAGCAAATTTATCAGGTGCGAATTTACAAAATGCTGAACTTTCGGGCGCAGTATTATTAAGAGCAAATTTACAGGATGCAAACCTGTTTGGAGCAAACCTGAGCGGCGCGAATCTTTGGTATGCGGAACTTTCAGGCACAAACTTGACCGATGCAAAACTCGATACTGCAATTGGTTATAAACCAAAAACGAAAAAGAAAGAATAATTTACAGGATTGGCAAAGCAATAGAATTGAATTTTATACGTGTTTTCGATAAATTACATATTATATATGATGTGCCCGTAGCTCAGCTGGATAGAGCAATAGCCTTCTAAGCTATAGGTCGATGGTTCGAATCCATCCGGGCATACTACAAAATTCCGGACACGGGTGTTCACCGAACATCCGTGTTTTTTATTGTTTAATTAGAAAGAAGTCTATAAGAGCGAATGCTCATTTCGGAATTAACCATGGAAGCTATAGGTCGATGGTTCGAATCCATCCGGGCATATTACTTCCAATGTACAATTTCAAATGTACAATGTACAATTTCAAATGTACAATGTACAATTATTTGAACTTATGCAAATTTTTAATCTTCATTTTCCGTTCAAAATCTATTCTTAGACATTTGAAATTTATCATAAACAAATAGTATTGCATATAATAGGAATAATTTTGTAAATTGTTTCAAATATATTTACCCTAATGGGGGGTAACGAAAATAATAACAAATAATATTATGAATAATATACTATTAATAATATTAACCACTTTTACAATCGTTTTAATTGCAGGAAGTGCAAACACACAAATTAAAACAAAAGCAAATCGAGCAGAAGTAATTACTTTTTATAAATACGATATATACGATAAAGATGGTAATAAATATGAATCTGTTGAAGCACCTACAACTGAATTAAGATATGAATGCCCTATATGTAAAGGAGCAAGAGTTTTAAACAAAAATAGTAATGGTATTCCTAATATGATTACCTGCTGGAGATGTAACGGAAATGGCTATCTTATTTCAAATTACGGTAAGTAGAATTGGTTTCTTATGCGTTTTTCCTAAACCTCTTTAGTACTAAGATATATATAAAAAATATACTCTTTTTATTCTTAAAAAAGGAATCACATTTCAGCATTTTTTATCTAAATTTTACCATTTAAGTTTTTATCTCAATTCCTTATCTTTATGTTTTTCTAAATACTTTTAATTTTTAGCGGATATTAGAAAAAACAGGCGAAATATAATTGTTTTTATTTATATTGCAGCATTTCTTTTTTGCTTCAGTCAGGCATTTTCTCAGATTAAAATTTATGAGAGAAATACAATCGATACAATTTCCAAGGGTATCTTTTTCAACAGCGATAAAAGATTAAGGTTTGATTTAAACGGAAAATGGGATTTATCACTCGATGAGGGCAGTACTTTTTCCGAAATCATTGTCCCTGACTGCTATACATTCGAAGGTACTGTTTTTTATAAAAGAAATTTCACGATTCCTGATTCTCTCCTGAATAAATACTGCTTGCTTCTGGTAACGGAAGGAATTAACTATGAATCCGAAATAATAATAAATAATTCATTCATAACAAAAACAATCGGCGGGGCAAAATCATTTGTGACACCGATTGACGGGAACATAATAAAAAACCAAAACGAAATTTTTATAAAGGTCAATAATCTATTAAATAATTCACATACTATTCCCCTCGCAAACCAGATTAATTACGCAAGGAATTACGGGGGTATAAATAAAGACATTTATATAATTGCCGTACCAAAAGTCTATGTACTTGAAAACCTTGTGAATTATAAATTCGAAAGTGAAAGTTCCGTTCACATCACGAACCTGATAGAAATTAACTCGGAAAATTTTGCCTACGTAAAAGATGATTTAAAAGATTTATCGGTTAAGACAAAACTGTACAAAAGAAACGGTAACGAAGAAATTGCAGAAAGCTCGCCTGTAAAATTTTCCTTGGAAGAATTCCAGACTGCTACGTTTACAAACGAATTGACTTCCAAAAACCTGAATCTTTGGTCACCGGATAATCCCGAGCTTTATATTATTAAGACCATAATACAAAACTCCGCAAACAAAATAATTGATGAAAAATCTGATGAAATAGGCTTTGTAAATGTAAAGTTTCGACCTGAGGGCATTTCTCTGAACGGAAAGAACATTACCTTAAACGGAATCAATTACCATGAGGATTCCCCGCATTACGGAAGCGCTCTTGATTATTCCGAAGTCGAATTTGATTTGAAGAAAATAAAAGAATACGGGTTTAACTGCATCCGGGTTCCGGGTAAAACTGCTCATCCTTACATAATCGATGTTTGTAACCGTATCGGATTATTTTTAATGCAGGAAATTCCTTTTAATGAAGTCCCGTCGAAAATATTAAAAGATAATAATTATACTCAATCCGCAGTTGACTACCTTGAAAATACCATAAAAAGAGACAAGAATTCCCCTGCAATAATTTGCTGGGGAATAGGTAATAACTTCGATGTAACCTGCGCCGGAGCATATAATTATGTAAATAATATAAAAGAAGCAGCGGGTAAACTAGATTCCAGGCCTGTATATTATACCACTAAAAATTTAAGAAGTGATATTTGTTCTGAACTGGTTGAAGTTAAAGGTATTAATTTTTCAACGAACAATTACGAAACATTACAGGGATATGTTGATGAAATAAAATCATCCGGAAACCAAAGTCCTGCAACATTTATTTCTTCTTATGGTTTGTGCATAAATAATGATAACAGGAACGGATTCGGTGACAGGCACTCAGTAGAGGCTCAGGCAAAATTTTTATCGGAAGTTTACAAAATTGTAAGCAAATCATTCTTTGCAAATTTAATATCTTCATATGCAGACTGGAACTCTACCTCCCCACTTAATGCGCAAATGAATAAAGACCCGTTTTTAAAAACCGATGGTATTTTTGATTTTTACCGTGAACCGAAAAGCTCAGCCGCAATATTAAAAAGACTGGTAAACGGTCAGGGTTATCAGAAAATACCCGAAGGTTCCGGTGATGTAATGAACAGGGATAATTATTTTATTTTCATTATAACCGGCATTGTATCCATAATTTTATTTTTATTATTTCTCGGTAAACTTAGGTACTTTAAGCAGAATATAATTAAAAGCATTATATCACCTAAAAATTTTGTTTATTTTGTTAAAGAGCAAATGCTCATAGCAACATACAGAAACATCATTCTTAATTTCATGATTGCGCTATCTCTTGGATTATTCTTTTCATCTATATTTTATTTATACAGGGAAAACACTAATCTTGATATGATGCTGGCAAGTATATTCACAAACCCTGAGGCGAAGATGAATATTTCTTATGTGATGAATTCGCCTTTAAATTTGCTCATATTAATTTCCGTTGCTTTTTACCTTCAGATAATAATTATAACTTCTCTTGCTTACTTAATAGATTTTATGTTCATCAAGAAAAGCCAGATGAAAACAATCTATACTATTACAGTCTGGTCTTTCATACCATTTTTAATTTTCTTGTTAATAGGCACTGTTATTTATAAATTATCGGGTGAAGGCCCGGGATTTATTTCTGTTGTTTTCATTATTTTTGTAATTATATACCTGTACACATATTTTAAGCTTTTTCACGGTTACAAAGTAATATTTGAAATTTCTGCATTAAAGATTGCAGTTTACGGTTTATTGATATTCTTATTTGTTCATATGGTTTCTTTTGCGTATTTTTACTATATAAAAAACACTTTAAGTATTATCGATTTAATATTAAGCTATAAACACTAGAATTTGTATTTATCAAAACTCGAAATATTTGGTTTTAAATCTTTTCCGGAAAAGACTACTATTGAATTCGACAGCGGTGTCGCAGCAATAGTAGGTCCAAACGGCTCAGGAAAATCCAATATAGTTGATGCTATACGCTGGGTTCTCGGTGAACAGGGTGACAAAGCATTAAGAAGCGAAAAACGCGAAGACGTGGTTTTTAACGGAACAAATAAAAGAAAACCTCTCAGCGTTGCCGAAGTGTCTCTGACAATTCAGAATAACAAAAACATACTCCCGACCGAATACAACGAAGTGCAGATAGCCCGCAGATTCTTCAGAAGCGGGGAAACAGAATATTACCTTAACGGAACAAAAGTAAGATTAAAAGACATAAAGAATTTATTTGTCGATACAGGCATCGGACCCGATGCATATTCCGTAATTGAACTTAAAATGGTTGACGCTATTCTGTCTTCAGTAAAAAACGAAAGACGTAAACTTTTCGAAGAAGCAGCAGGAATTGTTTCCTATAAATACAACAGGGATTTAACTATAAAGAGACTCGAATCTGTTAAGGAAAGTCTGACAAGAGTGAATGACATAATCCGTGAAAAACAAAGAAACGTTAATGCAATGGAACGGCAGGTCAGACGTGCAGAAGAAGCAAAAATTGTTTTTGACGATTTGAAAAATCTTGAAATAGTGGTATCAAATTATGAGTTCAGGATTATGACGGATGAAATCCTGGAGATAAAGGAGCACGAAAGCGAAAATATTAATTTAAAGGAAACCCTTTTAAAAGCCATAAACGAATATGACGCTAAATACGATTTGATGAGGGAAGAAAACCAGAAATATGAAGATTCTCTAAATGAAATTAATGATAAGCTCTCCGATAAGAAAGACGAAATAAATGAAATTGAAAGGTTTAATCTGGTCACGGAAGAGAAAGTTAAAAATTATGAACAGAATATTCTGAGGCTGAATACTGAAAATGATAATTTCAACAAAAGCATTCTTCATCATAGTGAAAAGTCTTATGAATTAAAACAAAAAATTTCCGTACTTAATAATACTCTTGAATTATCCGAAACAGCTCTTGCCGAAAAGAAAAGCAATGTTGATTCGACCATTAAGATAATAAATGAAAAGAAAAACGATATTATATCCATAGGACAGAAAGTTAAGGACCTTACAAAACTTCTTAATACAAAAAAATCCGAATACCAGAAAAATAAAATTAAACTCGATAACAATCTCGAAAGATTGAATACTATCGGTGGTAACATCGAAACCGACCTTAAGTCGATCGAAACTTACGAAAAAAATAAAAATGATTTTGACAAAACGTTGATATCTTTAAACGAAGACCTGCGAAGAGTTGAGACTCAATATAATGCTGATTTAAATACAAAAGCCGGTTTAGAGGAAAAGATTTCAGAAAAAGAAAAACTTATAACCCAAAAGAATTTTGAACTTCAGAATAAAACGAGCAAAATATTGCACCTTAATAACCTGCTTGAATCATTCGAAGATTATATAGAGGGTGTTAAATTTCTTCTCAGAGATAAAAAACATCTCGGATTAAAGACTCTCATCGATACAATAGATGTCAATGATAAATTCAAAACTTCTATAGAAACTGCACTTGGCGAGGTATCAAATTATCTTATTCTCGACGACTCCAGAGGTTTGCACAAAATTATAAATGAGCTTAATGCAAATGAAAAAGGCAAGGTAACTTTTATTTTAAACGATAAGCTCGAATATTCAAATCCGTTCGTTCAGTTTGATTATTACCGTCCAGATTTTATTGATAACGAAGGTGTCTTTGGATTTGCAAATGAATTAGTAAAATCAAGGTATCCCGAATACCGGCTTTTAATAAATTATCTGCTGGATGAATACATAGTAGTAAGCGATGTAGATATCGCTTTCAAACTGTCAAAAGATAATTATTATAAATTTATTACTCTTGAAGGCGATATAGTTACAGAAAGTGTTATTCGCGCGGGAAGTAAGGTAAAGGAAGAGAATATTAAACTCGGAAGAGAAAAACAAATAGAGAGATTAATAAGGGAAAAAGATATATTCGCGGTTGAACTTAGTGAACTTGAAAAATCACTTCTGCCCCTTAAACAGCAGCTCGATGAACTTAAAATTGACGAACTCAAAGACAAAATTGCCGAACTCGATAAGAATATTTCGGGAATTCAAAATGAAATATCCCTTATTGTTTTCAAGATTGAAGAATTGAACAAGACTTATTTTCTAAATCAGGAAATCTATACGAGGATTCAGGAAGAGAATAAAACTCTGAACGAGCTTATTAATTTATTAATCGAAGAATTAAATAAACTTGAGAACGAGGAATCGAATCTTGAAAAAGAACTTGCTTTCCTTACGGAAGAATTCAATGAAATCGACCAGAATTACAAACAATTTTTGAACGAATATAACAGTTTTAATCTTGAAGTCCTGAAGCTTAAGAATGAACTGAAAAATGAAGAAGCTAATCTTCAGCGCTCGATAAATACAATCGAATACCAGAAAAAACAAATCGAAACCAATAAAAAACAGGTTCTGGAAGAGACTTCCCTTCTTGAAGAATTTAATGAAAATATATTTCATAATAACGAAAAACTTTCTTCACTTAAAAGCGAAGAGCAGATTATGGCGGATGAATATAACATCCAGAAAAAACTTTTCGATGAGAGAAAAGAAATTCAAAACCGCATTGATGACGAAAGAAGAGGCAAGAGACAGTTATTCGATAAGGTTTCTCAGAAACTAATCGATTCTCAGATCCGGATTAAAGAAAACGAAATAAAAGCCGAAAATATCCAGACCTTCCTGAAGAAGAAATATGAACTGGATTTATTTCCTGATTTTAATGAGCTGAAAGCACAGGAAAATTTACTGAAATCAATGAATGATTTTATGGATGTAACGGGCAATTTCGATTTGAACAAAGCAAGAAATGAAATTGACGAACTTACAGTCAGGCTGAATAAACTCGGCGGCGGATACCAGCAGCTTGTGTGGGAAGATTTCCAGACCGAAAAAGAAGAACTAGAAAAAATGATCGTACAGAAAAACGATTTACTCGAATCAGAAAAAGATATCAGGAAAACAATCGAAAAAATCAATAATGAGGCAAGAGAAAGATTCATGAAAACTTTCGAGGAAATCAGAAGTAATTTCATAAGGATTTTTACCGAACTTTTCCAGGAAGGTGATGAAGCAAATCTTAAAATGATTTACGAAGCGGATGAAGAAGGAAAAATTATTGAAGACCCTCTGGAAGCAAAAATTGAAATCACAGCAAAACCAAGAGGAAAAAGGCCGACATCAATAGAACTGTTATCCGGGGGTGAAAAGACACTGACTGCAATTGCCCTGCTTTTTGCCATTTATCTTGTAAAACCCTCCCCGTTTTGCATTCTCGATGAGGTCGATGCCCCTCTTGATGTATCAAACCTCGGACGATTCAATAAAATGATAAGAAAATTCTCGGAAAATACCCAGTTTATTCTTATCACACACAACGAAAGAACAATGGAACGTGTTGACAGGCTTTACGGTGTTACCATGCAGGAACCGGGTGTTACCACAATCGTTGAAACAAAATTCAGAAATAATTAATGTGAAGGATTATAAGCTTAAAATTTATTGTGATTTTGACGGTACAGTGACTAAAAATGATGTCTGGGTTTCGGCTTTCGGAAAATTTATTAAAGACAGAAAAAAATTTGAAATTGTCTGCGAAGAATTCATATCAAACGTTATTACTGCCCGCGAATGCAACCTGCGTGAACTTGACCTTATTGAAGATTTCAGCTTTGAGCAACTGGATAAATACCTTGATGAAGAGGAACTGGATGATTATTTCCGGGATTTCCTTGAATATTGCAGCAATAACAAATATGAAATAACACTTTTAAGCGAAGGGCTGGATTATTATATAAATAATATTCTTAAAAGAGAGAAATTGATTTTGAAATTTTTCAGCAACAAACTTGTTGTTAAAGAAATAATAAATGAAAACGGGAAGAAAAGTACAAAGCTGACCTGTGAGTTTACTTACCCAGATGAAAATTGCTTTTATTGTGGAATGAGTAAACGCAATATATTAATAAACAATACAAATGACCTCGATAATGAAGTATCTGTTTTCATTGGAGACGGAATTTCGGATTTCTGCGCTAGTAACTATGCCGATATAGTCTTTGCAAAAAAAAGGCTTGCCTCTTATTGCTGGAAAAACAATATTACATATCACGACTTTAAAAATTTTCAGGATGTTATTGAAAAACTTGAATTATTAAAATCAAAAAATAAAATTAAACATAAACTGACAGCTAAAAATTTAAGAAAAGACGTATTCTTAGGAGGATAATAATATGAAAACAATCGGAAAATTTTTGTTTAAATTCAGAAGCTATACTCCAATACCTTTTTTCTTTATAATGATATTATTCATGAAGCCAAACCTGTACACGATATTATCGGGTTTTCCGGTTGTATTGATAGGTGAAATTATTAGAATATGGGCAGTCAGTTATGCAGGAAGTGAAACAAGAACAACCGATGGAGTCGGCGGTTCTAACCTTGTTACTCAAGGACCATTTTCTGTTGTAAGGAATCCTCTGTACATAGGAAACATTATGATTTATACAGGACTCGGAATAATGAGTTTTTCACTATTCCCTTATATTCAGATTTTAGCATTAATCTATTTTTCATTTCAATATTATTGCATTATACTCAATGAGGAAGAATATTTAAAAACTGCTTTTGGTGAAAATTTTTCTATTTATCTGAAATCTGTAAACAGGTTTGCACCGTTAAAAAGTAAGATACCCGGGAATATTAAATCAAAGTTGCAATTTGACTTAAAAAGCGGACTTAAATCGGAAATCAGGTCGCTTCAATCTATAACAATTTCAGTGGCGATAATAGTTATTTACTATATTTTATTTATACTTAACAAATCTAACTAACAATAGTTTAGATGTCTTTTCAAAAGTATCACTTTAGTAATAATTAGCTTGACTATTATTTACATAGTAGTTAATTTAAAATGGAAGATTTATATATAGTACGGAATAATTCATTAATTACAAATGTTTAAAATGAAAAAACTCTCGTTATTTCTTTTACTAAATATATTATATAGTTTTTCATTTTCGTTTGCACAAGATATCCCTACTACTATCATTAAAGATGAAGATATGAAGGGATATAAAAAGAAGAATTTCTTTCAGATTTCTGTATTAAGCGGCTTTATTAATCCTCTCTTTATTCTAAATGATAGATATAATGCAAGCCCCAGTCTTGGAATGGATTTTGCATACCGTTTGAATAAAGAAACTGCATTATTCCTCGAAGGAAATTATATTTTCCTTGATAATAAAGATTCATTAGCACCCTCCAATGCCTATTTTAATATTGCAGTTGGTACAAGGTTTTATTTCCGTGCTAAAGGTGTACGTTCCAGTTTCTTCTTTGAAGCTGCCGCAGGTCCATATTTCTTTATGCAAAGCTCAGGAGTAGTCGATACAACTACATATGAATCGAAAACAATTGGAAAGATGGGACTTAATGCAGGTATGGGCGGAGAAATGGTACTTACCAATCACCTCTTTGTTATGATAAAAGCTAAGTATAATTATATTATGGAAAATAAAGTTACAAAAAGTTATGTCAGCGGTTCTGTCGGACTTATGGTCAGATTCTAATCTTCGTAAAATATTTTTTTAAAAACTTTTTAAGTGTATATCTTAAAAAGTTTTTTTTTACCCGGTTGTGACTTTAAATTGGGATATCAAACTGAATATAAAAATATATATTTAATTGCTATTTTTCTTATATGCAAAATAATCCAAAAATATTCATTGTTGCAGGTGAGGCATCGGGAGATGAAAACGGGGCTGCACTTATCAGCAATATTTCTGAATTAAATAATAATATATCATACTTTGGTATAGGCGGATCAAAATTAAAGGAGAAAAATGTTGAGATAATATATGACTATTCTGCCGTCAATTATATCGGCTTTTCGAATGTAATTAAGAATATTAAAGTAATTAAAAAAATACTCAACGACACGGTCGAATTTGTAAAAAAACTTAATCCGGATCTGATAATTTTAATTGACTTCCCGGGTTTTAATCTTAAATTCGCAGAATATGTTAAAAAGTTCTATAAAGGCAAAATAATTTACTACATTTCACCTCAAATCTGGGCCTGGCATAAAAGCAGAATAAAAAAGATTAAAAAATATATCGATAAGATGCTAGTAATTTTTCCATTTGAAGTGGATTTTTACAAAAAACTGAATTTCGGTGCTGAATATGTCGGACATCCGATGATTAAAAAAGTAGACGCGTTTCTTAACGAACATAAAAGAGAGAAATCAGACAGTCTGAATATTTGCCTTCTTCCGGGAAGCCGTATGGAAGAAGTACAGAAGATTTTCCCGACTCTTGCAGGTGTGGCGGAAGTAATAAGACGGGAATTTAATGCGGAAATAAGCCTCATTTATCCCGGAAATATCAGCCAGCATTATTATAAAAACGTTCTTAAAGGCCGGCAGTGTAACCTTGTATTAAACAATGAGGATAATCATTACAAGACTCTGTTTAATTCCGATCTGGTTTTGACAAAATTCGGAACGACAACACTTGAATTGTCATTATTAAAAATTCCCTTTATATCCGTTTATAAAGCGGGAATTTTTAATTATACAGTCGCTAAAACCCTTTCCAGTATAAAATATGTCTCTATGCCGAATATATTAACCGGAAAAGAAATTGTAAAAGAATTTATTCAATCAGAAATGACTGCAGAAAATATTTTCGCTGAAGCTAAGAAAATTATCACAGACAGTGATTATAGAAGGGAAATGATAAATAATTTCATGGAAATGAGAAAAATATTTGATGAAACACCGGTGATAAAACCTGCGGCGGAAATTATTCTGAATGTATTATCAAAAAATAATTAATGCTTAATTATTTAAGAATATTATTACTCCCCTTTTCCCTGATTTACAGTATGATTATTTCGATTAGAAATTTCCTTTACAGTAAAGAATTCTTAAGATCTTATAGAATTTCAAAACCTGTAGTATCAATCGGAAACATATCAACCGGTGGAACGGGCAAAAGCCCCTTTACGATTTTATTAACGGAAATATTGATAAAGCTGAATCTTAAGCCTGCAATAATTTCAAGAGGTTATAAGAGCAAATCGGATGAAATGGAAATTGTTTTCAATGGCTCTGAAATTACGTGTACAGTTGATAAATGCGGGGATGAACCAATGATGATTTCGCGAAACTTATCCGATAATTATAAGGACTTTTACGTGCTCACATCCAAGGACAGGGTGAAAGCTTCAAATTACGTTATTGATAAATTCAATCCCGATTTAATTATTCTCGATGATGCATATCAGCACCGGAAGATCAAACGGAATCTTGATATCGTTCTGATCGATGCAGAAGATATGTTAAATAACAAATTTATCAACAGCTTTACAATTCCCGCAGGTAACTTAAGGGAAAACCTGAATAGTCTTTCAGGTGCCGATATTATTATTCAGAACAATAAATTTACCGATTTTCAAAGAATAGAAAAACTTAAAAAATTTAATAAAGAAATATTTATTTTGAATTATCAGGTAAAGGGATTTTTTGATGCCAACAATAATCCTGTAAATATTACCGGAAAAGATGTCTGTGCATTTGCAGGAATTGCACAACCCGATTCATTTTTTAAAAAGTTTGAAGATTATGATTGTAATTTAGCAGATACAATATCATTCCGTGACCATATGCATTATCATAAAGATGATATTTACAGAATTACTTTGAAAGCAAGTAAAGAAACACTTTTTATTACAACTGAAAAGGACTTCGTTAAAATCAAGGAATTTAGTGATTTTATAAATTATTTCAGTGTTTTATTTATGAAAATTGAGTTAATTTTGGATGATAAAGATAAATTTATCTCGTTAGTAAAAAAATACATTACACAGATTAAATGAAATTTGCCGTTACAAAATCAAATACGGGTTTTCAGAAATATCTAGACTGGCTTGAATTCTTTAATGCTGAATATTTGATATTTGACTGGAAAGATAAGAACAGTTTAAATAAGTTCGATAATTGCAGCGGACTGATTTTAACAGGCGGAACCGATGTTTATCCGGGATTTTATTCCGATTATGAAGAACCTGAGTCTGAGGATTTATTTACTAAAGGCAGAGACGAATATGAAATGGATTTGATTGAAAAAGCTTTGAGCAATATGAGACCTGTACTTTGTATCTGCAGGGGTACCCAGCTTTTAAATGTTTATTTTAAAGGCAATTTGATTTCAGACCTTGAAAAAGTCAAAGGAGTAAATCATAAAAAGATATCTGATGCGGAAGTTCGTTTGCATGATGTCAACATTGCAAAAAATTCCGATTTGTATGATATCGTAAAAACTGAAAGCGGAATTGTTACAAGCACGCATCATCAGGCAATCGATAAGGTCGGTATAGGCTTGGCCGTTAATGCTGTATCAGGAGATGGTGTAATCGAAGGAATTGAGTTTGAGAATAAACCGGACAAAGGATTTTTACTCGGTATTCAATGGCATCCTGAGAAGTTTAATAGTTTTGATAATCCGTTTTCAAAAAACATATTGGATAAATTTTTAAAGGAAACGAAAAAAACATAGAAGCGTTTATGATTAGCAATAATAAGAAATATCGGAAATTTGTGATTTACTTATCTGTTTTGTTTTCAGCGTTATTTTATTTTTCATGTTCCACTTCGAACGGGGGTGAAGTCGATGATACTCAGGCAAAAGCTTTACTTCTTTCCCCCGGGGAACTGAAAGGTAAAATAAATGAACATTCTGCAAGACTTACTTCACTCGATTGCGAAGGCGATTTGAGCATAGATTCTCCCGATCTGAGCAGTTCGGGAAGTATTACGCTAAGTATTTTCAAACCTGACAGTATTTATTCAAAAATAGAAGGTCCTTTTGGAATAAGTATAGCACAATTTCTTTTCACAAGAAACAATTTTATATATTATAATATAAGAGAAAATACGGTTTACAAAGGCCCTTCATCCCAGTTAAATATTGGTGCGTTGCTGAAATTAAAACTTAATTTTGATGACCTTATTGACGGATATTCCTGTTCATTTTGCTTCAGCGATACTTCTTCTTCTAACGCAGAAGTTACTAAAGATAAAGATTTATATGTTTTAATAATAAATGAGCAGAATTTGATCAAAAAATACTGGGTAAACTCAAAGTATTTTTATGTTGAAAAATATGGGATTTATGATAAATCGGGAAATACGAAATTATTGATAGAATACGCGGAATTTGAATCGGGTAATACTGTATATTCACCGAATAATGTCTATATATCTAACCCGTCAGAGAAGCAAAACCTCTGGATTAACTACGGGAAGAAAACATTCAATAATAACAGGCTTAAATTTAAATTAAAGATTCCTAAAAGCGCTAAAGTGATTAATTGGGATTAATGAGGAAATATTTTTTAATATTGCTGTTAATTTTATTACATTCGGCTTCCTTTGCAGATTATAATTATAAGGAGGACCTTACAAGACAAATCGGAATATATAAATTCGATAGTGAAAAGCTGAATATAAGGCTTGATGAGATTAAAACACTTTCTGTAAAATATGAACTTTCATTAAGCCAGCTAAATGACAGTATTTTAACATTATCTGCTTTTATAGAAAAATCAGGGGCAATTCAAATCAACGACCCTGCAAGTAAGTATCTTACAGATGAAGCAAGATTAATCAAAACGAAAGAAGGTATTGAAAAATTAAAAACCGATTTTGCAAAAAAGACTATATGGCTGTATAAACACGGGGATGACTATAATACACAGATTTTGTTTTCTTCAAGATCTTATAATGACTTTTATATAAGACTTGAATACCTGAACAAAGTTTCAGAAATGCGTAAAAAAGATTTTGACAGACTGAAAAGAGAGCTTGCTCTTCTCGAAGAAAAAAGAAAAGTGTCAAAACTCAGCAGGGACGAGTATTTAAGATATTTCAGGGAAAAAAAGGAAGCACAGAAAACATTGATTGGACAAAAAAAATCTCTCGAAGATAATATAAACTCGCTCAAAGACGAGACAGAAATGATACTGAGGCAAATTGAGAGAAAAAATGTTTATATAGATAAAATTGAAAGAGATCTTTTTAATTATAACGTTTCAACCATTTACAGAATTGACCAGACAATTGATTATAATAACAGATCTTTCTGGGACCTGAAAGGTAGACTTATTTTACCTGTTCACAGCGTAAATATAATCTTCGATTTTGGCAAGTCAACCAATCCCGAATCAAAAACAGTCACATACAATAACGGTATTGATGTTTCTATTTCAAAAGGCTCTGAAGTGAAATGCATAGCTGACGGAAAAGTCGAAGTTATTACTTATCTGCCGTATTTCGGAAATATAATTATCATAAATCACGAAGGAAATTACAGGAGCATCTATGCAATTATTAAAGATATTTCTGTCCGGTTAAACCAGCAGGTTTATGCAGGCGATATAATTGCAAAAACTTCTGAAAATAATAACGGTCAGTGTTTTCATTTCGAAATCTGGAAAGACAACTCCCCTCTCGATCCAAAACAGTGGATGAGGAGAGGTGCAAATATAAATTAATATTTTTTTGGAAAATAAAGATAAGATAATAATATCCGTAATCCTGACGGTTTACAACCGGAAGGATAAATTAAAAAGAGCGGTCAATTCGGTTTTAAAGCAATCATGTAAAAATTGGGAATTAATTATTGTCGATGATGGCAGCACCGATGGAATCGAAAATATTTTATTCCCCATTCTGAAAAAACATACGAACCTTAAATATTTAAGACACAGTAACCACGGTACTGCGCTTTCCCTAAATGAGGGAATTGAAATATCAGAAGGAAAATATTTAACTTTTCTTGATTCCGACGATGAATATAAAAAAGAACATTTGAAAATAAGACTGGATTTTTTAAATGCCAATAAAAATGCAGACCTGCTTCACAGCAATTGTACGTTCATTGGTAAAGAGGAAGATATGTATGTTCCTGATGCGAGAAATACAAAAAAATTAATTCATCTGAGCAAATGCATTATAGGCGCTACATTTTTCGGGAAAAAAGAAGTATTTGAGAAGTTAAACGGATTTAAAAATATTTATTCTTACGATTTCGACTTTTACAACCGCGTAAAAAAGAAATTCAATATTGTTGAACTTAATGCACCTACATATATTTATTACCGTGACTCAAAAGACAGTGTTTTGACTAAATTGAAAAAGAAACTTCACAAGTAAAATGAAAAGTAATGAATTCTATATAAGTGAATGCATTAAACTCGCCAAAAAAGGCGCGGGGTATGTATCTCCGAATCCGCTTGTCGGCTGCATTATAGTAAAAAACGGAAAAATAATAGGCAGGGGTTATCATCAAAAATTCGGGGGTCCTCACGCCGAAGTAAATGCAGTTAACGATGCAAAGAAAAAAGAACACAACTTGATAAATTCTACATTGTATACAAATCTTGAGCCCTGTTCACATCAGGGAAAGACACCTCCCTGCACGGATTTGATTATTAAAGAAAAAATTACCGGAGTAGTTATTGGAACAAAAGATATTAACCCATCTGTAAACGGCAGAGGTATAAGAATATTAAATAAAGCAGGTATTAAAACCGAACAGGGAATATTGCAAAACGAATGCAGGGAACTAAACAAATTTTTCTTTAAATATTTTTCCGGAAATCTGCCTTATGTTACATTAAAAATTGCACAAAGTCTCGACGGGAAAATTGCTCTGAAAAACAATAAATCTAAATATATCACAGGCAAAGAATCACTTAAATTCGTGCACAAATTAAGAAGCGAATATGATGCGGTTTTAATCGGTAAAAACACTGCACTGCTGGATAATCCCTCGTTGACAGTAAGACTTGTAAAGGGAAGAAATCCATACAGGATTGTAATCGATAAAAACTCAGGATTGCCCGGTAATTTAAAAATATTTACGGATAAAGATTCCGATAAAACATTAATATTTAATTCCCTTACCAATAAAGATATTCCTATAGTAAGTATTCTTAGATCACTGTACAATTTGAATATTTCAAGCGTAATTGTCGAGGGAGGAGCAAATATTTTTTCACAGTTTGTTAAGAATAATCTTTTTGATGATATATATTTTGTAATTGCTCCGAAAATAATCGGTGAAGGTATCAGTGCTTTCAGAGATTTTAATATTACTACTTTATCAAAAGCAAAAAAACTATTTTTGAATAATTCTTTTTTATCCGGAGAGGACTTGATTCTTCATTATAAAAAAGAAAAATAGAAAATCAGATTTTTCATTTAACATTTATAATTTAAAACTGGAAAGAGCATGTTTACTGGAATTGTAACCGATATGGGTAAAATAGCCGCCAATAAGCCCAAAGGCGACAGCATTAAATTTCTTGTCGAACCGACTATCAGGCAGTATTTAAATGATATTAAAACAGGCGACAGCATGTCAATAAACGGTGCCTGCATGACGGTAGAAGCTAAGAAAGGTAATAAATTCGAATTCACAACTATAAACGAATCCCTGAGCAAGACAAATCTTGGCGATTTGAAAACCGGCAGTTATGTAAATCTAGAGAAACCTATGAAACAAAATTCCAAGATCGACGGGCATATAGTGCAGGGTCACGTTGATACAACAGGCGTAGTAAAAAAAATTAACAGGCTGAAAGACAGCTGGGAATATTTCATCGAATTTTCATCGCGGTTCAGAGATAATATTATATATGTGGGTTCGATTTCTATTAATGGTGTCAGTTTAACCGTTGCTGAAATTGTAAAGGAAAATAAAAAATCGGTTCTCGTAAAAGTCGCTATCATTCCGCATACATACGATGTAACTAATTTCAAATATTTTAAAATAAACGACCGTGTTAATATTGAATTCGATATGATGGGAAAATACGTTATGAGGAAACTGGAAGGACTTAAACCAAAAAAATTTAAGAAATAACCGATTTCATTATTTCCATGGCAATATCCGTTTCTTCAATACTTTTCATGCAAAGGAAAGTTTTTATCGGGCACCTGTTTCCCCCGTGGATACTGCAGGGCCTGCATTTTAAACCGTCCGTCTGGAATACAACATCATTTTTTCCAATCGGGTAAAATCCGAATTCAGGGATAGTTGCACCGAATAAAGCGATTACTTTTGTACCCATTGCATTAGCAATATGCAAAGGTGCAGAATCATTTGTCAGAATGACTTTCGAGCGTCTTATCAGTTCAGCTGATTGCAGGAACGTCAGCTTACCAGCAGCATTAAAAACATTTGTATTTTTGCATAACACTTTTAACATTGCTCCCAATCCTTCGTCATCTTCTCCGCCTACAATCACTATTTTAACATCAAACTCTTTCAGAATATTTATTACTTTCGCATATTTTTCTTCAGGGTAAGCTTTCGTAATCCACACGGAACCCGGAGCTATAGTTATGAACTTCTCGTCAATACCGATTTTAAATTTTTTAAGTATATTATCAACAGTTTCACAATCATCTTCCGAAGGAAACAGTACAGGTACGATTATATCTTCCTTTATAATTCCTATAGGTTTAAGAAGGCTCAGATTCCTGATTATTTCGTGAACGTTGCTTTTATATGTAACCTTTGTTTTATACAAAAATGATAAAGCTGAAACATCGAAAGAAATAGTCTGCCCGGCTTTTGAAAAATATGAAAGCAGTGTGCTTCTGAGCGACCTGTGAGGTGATATTACCAGGTCAAAGTTCATATCCCTTATGCTTATCATAAATTTATAAAAAGCAAAAATCCCCTTCTGCGAATTCCTCTTGTCAAATACAATCACTTCATTAACAAAAGGATTATTTTCAAGAATATTTGCTGCACCGGGAATGCAGAGGAATGATACTTTTGCATCGGGAAATTTGAATTTGATTTCTTCAAGCAATGGCAGAGTCAAAATCACATCACCTGCAAAAGCAGTCTGTATAATCAGAATATTTTTATAATCAGCACTGTTACTTTGGTTCATTGTCTTTAATATGTTTAAAGCGCCTGTGGAACCACAGCCACTGGGCAGGGTTTGCCCTGATTGCATTTTCAAGCTTCTTGTTAATTCTTTCCGTAAGGATTAAAACATTTTCGTCATTATATTCTTTTAAGTCATCATATTTAATCATGTCCATAGTTATATAATATGTATAATTCGGAAGCCTCTCTGCATACGCAAAGATCAATTCTGTCTTGAATTTCAATGCCATCTTTGCAGGTCCTGAAAAAGTCGCTACCTTATGCCCGAAGAAATTCGCATAAACGGAATACAAAGGATGTGCAGACTGGTCAACGAGAAAACAGACTATTTCATTACGCAATATCTTTTTAAAGACATTTCTTAACGACGTATCTGTCGGAATAATTTCGTTCCCGCTCAATTCCCTGTAATAATTTAATCTTTCATCCACGTATTTATTTGATTGCGGTTTTGCGAGTATATTCAGTTTTCCCCTGAATATTTTAGCATATGCAAACGCGGTAATTTCCCAGTTGGAAATATGCCCGCTTATAAAGAAAACTCCGTGACCTTTATGCAATGATTCAACAACAAGATGATGCCGTTCAAAAGAAACAATAGTATCCAGAAGCTCTTTCCGCATCTTCGGCAGATAAAGTATTTCGAGCAGATTTATGCCAAGATTAATATAGCAGTTTTTAACAGTCTCTATTTTCCATTTTTCGTCTTTTTCGGGAAAAGCCAGGGTAAGATTATCGAGAGCAATCTGCTTTCTGATAGGAATTAGATAAAAAAAAACAAACCTAAAAGTTTCCCGCACTTCTGGACCCTTTTAAGCGGCAATCGTCTCACAAAAAACCCAACGAATAAAAACGCAAATAATGTTAATTTATCCTTCATAACATACAAGAATACAAAATCTTAAATGATAATAAAAGTCTATTTTTTACATCAAATATTAGCGTCCATCGTTAGATAACTTAAAAAAATATTTTATATTTATTGACTGTGGATTGCCACTTTACCGGAATTAAATAACTTCCCCGAAAAGCGTTGCTGAGTTGGCTTTCGTGATTTTTACTTTTACGAGGTCGCCGATTTTGTGTGAGTCTTTTGGTATGATTGTGGATTTGTTGCAATCTGTCCTTCCCATTATAAAATCGGGAGATTTTTTGCTGATTGTTTCAACTAAAATTTCTTTTTCGGTACCGACTAATTTTTCATTTATATCGTAAGAAATTTTTCTCTGAAGTTCTATTATTTCTTCGAGACGCTTTTGCTTTATTTCTTCCGGGATATCATCGAGATATTTATATGCCTTTGTATTTTCACGCGGGGAATATGCAAACATATATGCTCCGTCGTACTGAACTTCTTCCATTAAGTCCAGAGTCATCTTCTGGTCATCATCAGTTTCGGTCGGGAACCCTGCGATTATATCTGTTGAAAGTCCGATGCCCGGCATTATAGCTTTAGCTTTACGAATAATCCCTTTGTAATGCCCGACGGAATATTCCCTGTTCATCAGTTTTAAAATTCTATCAGAGCCGGACTGAACAGGAAGATGAATGAATTTGCAGATGTTGCTGAACTCTGCCATTGTTTCAAGAAGCTTATCGGATAAATCGTAAGGATGTGAAGTGACATATCGAATCCTCATATCAGGCACAGCAAGCGCAACGGATTTTAACAAATCCGAAAAATCATTTCCGTTATCCCTGTATGAGTTTACATTCTGCCCGAGCAGTGTAATTTCTTTTACATTTGTGCCTGATAAATTTTTTGCTTCATCAATAATACTGCTCAGCTTTCTGCTCCGCTCCCTGCCTCTCGTGAAAGGTACAACACAAAACGAACAAAATTTATCGCATCCGCGCATCACGGAAATGAATGCAGTTACGCCGTCTTTCCTGACGGGAGTAATATCATCGTAAGTCTCAACTTTGGAAAGCTTTACTGCAATTCCCTTTTCACCCGTTTCAAAAATGTTTTCTATTAAAAACGGGAGTTTTCTATATTCATCGGGACCTACAATAAGATCTACTACTTTTTCCTCTTCGAGTAAAACGTTTCTGAGCCGCTCAGCCATGCAGCCGAGTATGCCTATTATTCTTTCGGGATGATTTTTTTTGTAATGTTTAAGGTGTACTAAGCGGTTTTTGATTTTTTGTTCGGCGTTATCACGAACACTGCAGGTGTTCAATAATATTACATCCGATTCTTCTATATCAGCACTTTCATTATATCCGAAATCACTTAACACGCTGAGCACAATCTCCGTATCGGAAAAATTCATCTGGCATCCGTATGTCTCGATGTAAACTTTCTTGTTATTCCATGCTTTATTGAATTTGCTTTTTTTCTCTTTTGTATTATCTAATATATCGAACATCTTTCTTTACCCGGTTACACCTTTACTTCTTTTTTTAAAAATTCTTCCGCAACTTCCGCAATTCCTTTTGCATCGAGCTTTAACATTTCGTGCAATTCATTCGGCTTGCCGTGCTCGATAAATTTATCAGGCAATCCGTGTATAAGAATCTCGTTCTTATAACTGTGCTGTTCTGCAAATTCAGATATGGCACTTCCGAATCCTCCGATTATTGTATTATCTTCAACAGTTAAAATCTTTTTAAACTTCGAGAAAATATCGAAAAGCAATTCCCTGTCCAGTGGTTTTACGAATCTCATATTCACAACTTCAGCATCAATTCCTTTTTCTGCTAACTTTTCTGCTGCCTGCTCGGAATAAATTACCATGTTGCCTATTGCAAGAATGGCAATATCTTTTCCTTCCCTTACAACTTCTGCTTTTCCGATTTCAATTTTTTCAAATTCACCGACCGGAACGCCTATTGCTTCACCTCTCGGATATCGCATTGCAATCGGACCTTTTTTATATTGAGTTGCAGTGAAAAGCATATTCCTTAATTCCGCTTCATCCTTCGGAGCCATTACTACCATGTTCGGAATCAATCTTAAATATGTTAAATCAAATGTTCCGTGATGAGTCGGACCGTCAGAGCCAACCAGCCCGCCCCTGTCGAGAACAAACACTACAGGAAGCTTTTGCAATGCAACATCGTGTATTAT
>Ga0182021_10001960_pt1 | contig 23946 bp, 22 predicted proteins | sample 612E3MmetaG_FD_120493 | JGI IMG/M metagenome (GOLD analysis project Ga0182021, IMG submission 120493) | Permafrost microbial communities from Stordalen Mire, Sweden - 612E3M metaG (Illumina Assembly) | ecosystem: Environmental > Terrestrial > Soil > Wetlands > Permafrost | place: Sweden... | reverse complement strand
GCCGAAGATTTCCGCCAGCGCACGGGTCATCCGGCCTATGCCGCAGCCGATCTCAAGCAGGCGCAGGCGGCGGGGATCACGCCCCTGCGTGAGGAGCGGCAGATCGGCGCGCACCAGCCTTTCCACCTCAAGCCGGCCGGTTCGATCGAACTCGCCGTCGGCCTGTCGATGGTGGACGGTGTTGATGAACCACCGGGCATTACGCCGGGCACGCGCGTTCCAGTCTTCCTTCATCCGCCGCAGATTCGGATTCGAAACAGGCATAGGATCGCCATCATACTGCGGCCGGTGCGCGTCATGGTGCTGAACCGTCGACCGACATTGTGATGACAGAACGCTGTCGGCCCAGCGGCTCAACGCCGCAGACATGCCGTCGTAGGACCGTACCACTTGTCGGCAACTCCTATTTCCGGATGGTCTGAAAGCCGATGCAACGTTCCCTGGACACGAACGCCCACAACACGGCCACACTCTCCAACGCGTACGAGAGCGGGAAGAAAAGCGCGGTGGTGAAGGCGCGCTTTACCAGGGTGCGCGGGCGCGTGCCGCAATCCAGATCCTGCAACACCGAGCCGACCAGGTAGAGATAGAGGAAAGTGCTGGCGAAGAGGCTGCCCACGGCGGCTAACGGCAGAGACAGATTGCGCGCCAATACCACATCGGCGACCGTGGCCATCTTCACCAGCGGGCTGGCTGACCACAGCACCCCCCATAGACGTGCCCAGGGCGACAGGCGGGACAGCCCCCGGAAGCCCACCAGCCACCTTCGCCTCTGGCGCAAGAAGTCCATGACGCTCTTGGGACTCTGCTCGCGCACGATCCCGTTGATTTCACCTACGCCGTAGCCCCGGCGCATGCACTCAAGTGCGAAGGCGTAGTCCTCTACCAGACTGCCCTGCAGATCCCATGTGATTTCGTCCTCGAGACTGCCCTTGGCCAGAAGGAACGAACCATGCAGGCCAAAAACCGGCTTGTGCAGCCGGGCGAGTTGCAGATGGAACTTGGCCAGGTCGTCGCCTACCCGAACGCAATCCGCAGCGGCCAACAGCGGGTGCCGCCAGAAATCGTGGTTGTTGTAGAAGATCGCGCCTTGGCCATACAAGAACCACGACCGTCGGCAGTAGTCCAAGCAAGCCTGCAGCCCGTGCCGGTCAAGCCTGCTCTCCTCGTCCAGGTGCAGAACCCAGTCGTGCGGACCGAACCGCTGTTGCTGACGAAAATACTCCAGTGCGCGTGCCTTGTACTGGGCGTGCTGGGGTTGGAATTCCGCTGGAACCAGAAGATGCGGGATGTCCAGAACGTGATCGGTGACGACGCTCAACTCGACTGCCCCACCGACCAGCGGCAGCAAGTTGCAGTAGCTGCGCCGTACGGTCTCAGGATTGGTTCCCTTGCTGACCAGACAAATGACCAGGCGGCCAACCCGACGAGACTCGGTGTCGGGAAGCGGGCGACTGGGGGTCAGCAGCCCCACGATGGTTAGCACCACATAGGGAACTGACAGCAGATATAGCAAGCTGTGGCCAGAAAATGGGCTCTCTGGATCCGGCAGGCGGGCGTGGAAAAGCAACCAGACCGCCGCACTCATGGCCAGAATGATGGGCAGATGGATCCACCAAAGCCGCCGCAGGCCGTCCACGACGGTCGATGCGGCAGCAGGCGCAGGCAGGCGAGGTTTTGATGGCGGTGCCACGAGCGAAATCCCTGCGGAGAGCCGCATCGTCGGACTCTACTGACGTACGCCTGTCCGCCGCAACAGCTTCCGTTGTGTGCTTCGCCACCCCTCGTTCGGGGTCAGTGTGAGAGGCCGCCGCGAGCCTACGCTTTGCGCCCGCGCGAGGTGGCCAACTCGGCGATCTTCTCGATCAGCTGGGGGTAGGGCTCGCCGCCCTCCTCCGCGGCCCACGCCAGATCCTCGCCGTCGGCCAAGTAAGGATTCGGGTTGGCCTCGACGATGTAGATCTCATCGTCGTGGGCCAGGCGTACGTCGATGCGGCCGTAGTCGCGCAGGCCGGCGGCCTGGTAGGTGCGCACCGCCACATCCGCCAGACGCTCCCTTAGCTCCTTCGACAGGTTGGTGGCGATACAGTTCTGGATACCACGCGCCTCGCGGTACTTGTGGCTCCACTTGGCCTTGAAGGTGGCGATTCGGTTCTCCTCGGTGGCGTCCTGGCCGAATACCATCTCGATGGGCGGTAGCGCATGCGGCGGATCGTTCCCGATCACGCCCACGTAAAGCTCGCGCCCGGCGATGAATTCCTCGACGATGGCCGCGGTGTTGTGGCGGGTATGGATGAAGGCCACCCGTTCGGTCAACGCCGGATCGTCGTGCACCACCGACCGCTGTGCAATGCCGACCGAGGCGTCCTCGTCCAGCGGCTTGACGATGAGCGGGAAGCGCACATCGCTCGGGCGCTGCACCGGCTGGCCGCGAAGGCACACGAAGAAGTGCGGGATGCGCAGCCCCTGGTAAGCCAGCACCATCTTGGTGAGTGCCTTGTTGCGCGCCAACATCAGTCCCTCGGCCGACGCGCCTGTGTAGGGCAGAGCCAACATCTCCATCAGCGCGGCCACGCCGTAGTCCAGGCCCGACTGGCTGCGGAAGCGCTCGGACAGGTTGAACACCGCGTCCACTGGCTCGGCGCGCAGGCCAGCCACCAGCGAGTCGAGATCATTGCGAAAGCCGAACAGGCGCACCTCGTGGCCCTGGCCACGCAGCGCGCGGGCCACGTCGAACTCCGCCTCGTCCGCGGATTCGATCTGGCGCGAGTAGTCCTGCCCTGCCGGCGGTTCCGAGTCGGTGTCGAACAGGATGAGTATGCGTGACTTCTTCATGCCGCTGTTGTGGGCAGCGCGTGCCCACGACCATTTTGTACTATGCCCTTGGTGCGGCCGGAAGAACGATGTTGCGATCGGCGATCTGGCTGCATCTCGTCTCTCTGCCCGATCTGGACCGCAGATTGATTTCCGCAGCCCAGCGAATTGTTGTTTGTCCCCCCACACGCGCAGAATGGTCGACAGGATCTTCTCGAGGTGATAGGCATCGGAGCGGGGCCTTCCTCGTCGAGTGGGCAGAGGTTGGCCATCCATGTCGGCGTGGGTGGGGCAGAGGCTTGCGCCGGTCAGGCAGCGAGGCGTTGCTAGCGGTGGTGGTGCAGGCCGCCGATTTCGGCGGTCGCACCGCCGGTAACCACAGGTCGCGGATGACCTCCTGGCCAGGGGCAACCATTACCGAATTGGTGGTGCCGAATTCGAGCAACTCCCCCAATGGAATCGTCGCTGCTCGCCATGGCAACCTTCAAGTCGAAGACCGCAGCCAGGGCTGTGGGCCCCAGCCAGCGCCGATCAAGATGTTGACTCGTCGGCGACCTATGATTGGTGGATGGGAATCATGCACGTCTTCGTGCATTTCATCTCGCCACCCCCCGTGTCAGTTTGGACGGCGCTTGGATTGCCGTCGGTGTCGAAGTAGACGCCGTTGACGTCGCTGCCAAGGTCGCATCGCTCGCCTCGATCGGCGTCGATGTTCTTGTCTCCGCAGTAGTGAGGGTTCTTGCATCCGGACGTGCATCTGTCGGAAGATGCGCGGCGGCGATTGATGTTTCCGGCTCCCCGCGCCATCGCGAGGGAATCGGTCCCAAGACCGTGGCGCAAGATGCGGCACACGGCTTTCTGGTGTCCTGTCAGCAGGTACGCGAAGGTTCCAATGTCCAGGATGTCCATGGGCGTCGCGACGCTCTTCATGGCCAGGAGTGGGGGCTTCGCGCCTCAGTTAGACCGCGGCATCCTCTTGTAGCAGTTGTCCGTGGTCATGGTGGCATTTAGTTGAGTGGAGGTCGCCACGAAGCGAATCGGATCCCAGCGCGGACTGCCGCCTAGGCCCCGCCACTGAAGCTGTCCTACCCAATCACCATAGCTGTCGGCTTCTAGCCGTAGGATGTCTTCTCCGACTGAGTAGCCGAAGACGCCCGCCTTGCCCAGGCGAGAGATTCGCCCTGTTGCTTTCTTCCCATCTACGCCGAACTCGACAACCATTCCCGCCATATCCTCGCACGTCACAGACCATCGGCCGGCAATGGGGCCCGGATCTTTCTGCCACGGAAGACGCCTATCCTGGGCCAAGGCCGCAGCCGCAAGGGTCATTCCGGCGAGAAGAAGCGACACGCCCAATGTTCGTTTGGAGAACAGCATGAACCACCCCGGTTTGTTGAAATTTTTTCTGGAACGAAGATGACCGTCTGTCGGATTGGATGCCCACGCTTGCCTGCTTGCGTCTGTCGTCTGTCCGTTCTTGTTCCAGCTGCGCACAGGGACATTCCACATTTTCGTGTGCACAACAGCAACAGAGCGGGAATTATGGAGGAATTTCAAGGGCGGGAAGGCCGGGTGGCTCACCGGTTGTCCTTCGCCAACCCGTCATCCGGGGCCGTCGGGTGGCCAATTCTGGGAGGACCTGGCGCTGGTAGCACTGGGGAACAACGTGCACATGAAGTCAGACGGGACGGTACCGCCGGCACCGAAAACCACATCTATCTGGGCGACCGAAACATCTCGGCCAGCAGGAAGCGGCCCAACTTCTTTCCCGTCGGCCAAATGGGAAAACTGGTCTCGCCGGACCGACGTTCACTTTCAAGGACCGGGAACTCAGTCCGCGCTATGCGCAGCCGGTATGAACGCACCGCCATCTCGAGATCCACTGTCACTCCGGCACTGGAGATCTTCATGCGTCGATAGGCCGACACAGTGAAACCCTTGACCCCGTGAAGAACGTCGCGAATCCTCCAGCCTTCGCGTCGCCAGACGAGTGACGCCGTGATGCTCAAGACATTGATGCCCCACTTCCTCGGCTTGAGGATACGATGATCCTCCTCGTTGCGTCCCCCATCGATGAAGCGACTGGCGACGACGAGATCGTAGCCCTGCTTGAGTATGTCCGCCATCTCCTTGGTACAATCTGGGTCGAGCGTGCCCTTGGGAAAGAACACGACGAGACCCTCCGTCTTGCAGATCTCGACCGCATGGGCGTAGGCCGCGTTCAGCGACGGTTTGGCTTGCTTGAAAACGGGAATACCCTGCGATTCAAGGTACTCCACCGTGCCGTCCGTGCTCCCGCCGTCGACCGCGTAGACATCGTCGAAGGTGTCTCGCCGCAGCTTGGGCACATCGACTTCGCACCCTGACCTTTCGTTGAACACGAGAAGACAGAGTGTGATTTTCATTTCACGAGCCAAGGCATTCCTCCGCCGCTTTGAGTGCGAGGTCGACCGCCACGTCCGAGTTGATGTGTTCCCATGTCCCCCACCGTCCAATCCCGATAATCCCGCGCCCGCGAAACCAATCGACAATTGCTCCGATGGCCTCGGACTTGCCAAGCGTGCTGACCGGATAGGCGAACTCGTTGACGAAGCGAGTCCCGTCCGGAGCGCGAGACCTCCTCGCGTTGGTTTCGGTCCAGTGGCCACGCGCGCCCTCGCAAAAATTGTGGCGCAGCAAGAGGCGGTGATGCCCTTCGCTTTCCCTGGGCTCGTAGATCCAGTGCGCCGCACTCGCGACATTTTCGGGATGGTAGTCGACGTGTACGCCCGTGTGGACCAACGATGCCACCGCGTTTCGGATGGCCTCCGGCAGTTCGGTCAGTCGCGGCCAGAGCGTCCATGGAATGGTGTTGACGATGAACTCCGCTTTGATTGCGCCGTCGATGATTCGCTTCTCCATGTCGATCGATCTCAACGAATAGGAGGGGATGAAGCGATCGCTCAGCGATTGGGCGATACGGCGCCAGACCTCGCCATAGCCGTGGGCGCGCGGGTAGAGGAAACGGCCGTGCGCGGGCAGCGTGCCCTGGGATTTTCTCTGCAGAACGCTGAGCAGGACCTCGCGAAACGAGACCGAAGGAAGTTTGTGCAGCCAATCGATCCCAAGATCGGACAGGGGCAGGGACCAGAGCTTGCGATTGTACGGGAGCATGTATTCCTCCGCAATTCGGTCGCCCAGCTTCCAGCGAATCCAACTGTCAAAGGTCGCGGGCTCGGGCTCACCGCGCACGCACCCAGCCCGTGCAATTGATTCGAGAAAGTCCAACTGGTCGGAGGTCGCGAACTGCCAGAGGTTGCCCTCCAAGGGATGTTCGATTTCGACGCCTCGAATGCGGATGGTGCTGATTCGTCGATACTCCCGCCACTCGTCGCGCGGCATGAACTCGAAGAGCAGCTCCAGGGCCCGCACCCGACGCAGATCGAGGAAGTGGCCGCCCCCCACGTCGAGCGGCGATCCGTCAACCATAGCGGACCGGCACAGCCCGCCGGCTTCCGCCTGCTTTTCCAACACAAGAAACGAATCGCACCCCGCTCGCTTCAGAGCTGCGGCGAAGGCGAGACCCGAGGGGCCCGCGCCAAGAATGCAGAAGCGAACGGTTTTCATCCCGGGGCTTCCTGGGGCGCAGGGGTCTCCTCAGATCTGGACAGGGGTGTTCCGCTTCGCGAAACAAAGAGCATCACCCCCACGAAGACGCAGGCGCAGAAGACCGACAACGGAGCAAAGCCGAGTTCGTTGTAGCCCCGCCCCAGACCGAGGAACTTGAAGCCGAGTACGTCCACCACGGCCATGCTCAGGCAGAAAGCAACCAGCCCGCCGAGCGGGATCGCCGTAGACCATACGACAAACGCTCGGCCCGAAGGGGCCAAGGTGAAGACTTCCTTTCTTCTCCAGGTCAGCAGAGCGAACAGCGCGATGAAAGCCGCGGGAAAGAGCACTTGCTGAATTCTCTTGATCCAACGAAACACAAACTCCCGTGCCGCGTGGTGCATGCTGTCCTGAGGATAGGCAACCACCGCGGAATGGGTAAGCCGAGCGAGGTCATCCAGCCGTGCGTGGTCCGCGGACGTGGCAGGCGGCCAGTTGGTGGTAGCTCGGCCCGCCCTGATGAGCGATGAAAGAGAAACGGTGCTAGCCGACAAAATCCTCTTGAAATCTCCCGGCCGAGGCGCGGCCAGAATGGCTGGTCCGTGTGATCCGGCCTCAATCCTCCCTGCCTGCACAGCTTCCTCAAGCTCGGCGTCGATATTGCGAAACATGGCTTCCATCTGGCCGGCGGTCTTTGCCCCAGCCTGCTGGGCGGCGTAGAGCAGGCAAAACTCAAAATAGGATACGAAAAACTCCTTGTCGGCGGAGCTGCGCCCATTGAACACCGCGTGCTCATTGTTGCCCGCCGCCCAGTAGCTCCCCGGCTCTTCCAGAAAAGGTTTGAGCCGAGAGAAAGTCGGGGAAAGCTGGTAGGCCTTCAGCCGGGTGGCCCGGGCGACCGGTACGTAGGCTTGGTGGCCCCTGGGTTCGAGACTCGTGAGGCGCTGATAGAGCCCGGTGAAAGCCGGGCTGCGCCGAAACGTGGTGATGAAAGAACCGTAGTACGCCTGGTTGAGCGCACAGACGATGAGGACGGGGAGCAAGAATCCGGCGCCAAGAACAAGCAGAGCATGACCATGTGCCTTGAGAGTTGGAAGTGGGGACTGTCGCGCGTGCCGCCATTGGAACGCAGCACGGGCAAGCACAAGCGCAATCGCCACACAGACAGCCATCGAAATCCAGGTTGCCTCCTCCCGGTTGAGATAGCAGAGGCCGAGTAGGAGGCCGGTCAGCGATGCCCAGCGCATGCGCTCCCGCGGCGACTCCTCAGCACGCAGCGCCAATCCCACGGCGGCGATGAGACACAGGTTGGTGAGTGCAACATGCAAGGTCTCCCGCAGCAGCCTGAATTCTTCGGGAAGCATAGGATTGGCCACGAGAAGCACCGTGACAACGGCAAACTCCCAGCGCGCCAGCGTGGTAGCGGGTCGCACCGCGCTCTTGAAAAGGAAAGGGCCGCCTACGAGCAGGACGAACTCACCCACGCGCAACGGGATGCCAAGAAGATGAAGGAGGGCCAGCCAGACACTGAAAAGAGGGGCCTTTGCCAAAGAAAAACCGTCAAACTGGCCAAGCCAAGAAGAGCCCTGCCACAAGTTCCAGTTGAGAATACCCTCGGCGTTGCGAATGTAGAGGCCATCGTCGACAGGGATCCAACTAGGCCGGAAAGGACGCCACCCATAGAGCCAGTAAAGCGCAAGCAGCAGCAGGCCGAAGCAGAGCCCCCATTTCCACGAATTCCTTGGTGTCCCCACCTGCATGGCCATCTCGGCGCTCGAAGGAGTGCGACGAAGATGAGCAAGACGCCAAGCTGATCCTCGATGATTCATTGCGATTTCGACAGGTTCGGTCCCTGCACCCAACACTGGACCATGAAAGCAAGTTCTCGCCAAGAGACAGAATACTAGCTTTCAATAATCTGCGGCACGGGCCCGGCGGTCGGGGGCACCACGATGGTGAGACACGTGGTCTGGGCCACCCACCTGAAGACGTTGTACCAGAACTGAGGCACGGTGTAGGAAGTCATCGGCGTGTAACCAACGCATTGTGCGTACTTGACGGCATCGTCATACTGCGGATCCGGCGTCAAACCCCATTGACTGGTGTAGGTCACCCACTCGTCGCCCCAGGCGAAGACCCGGCCTTTGCCAACGACTTTCGCTGCACCGGCGATCTTGGACTGAGCCGCGGTATCGACGTTGTTCGTCCCGACAATCTGGCAGTCCGCACCCGGGCATGTGATCGACCGACCCATGAAGACGCCAACCTTCCCCAGATTCCTCGTGATGTCGGGAACCTGAGTGTTCCAGTTGTTGAATGGAATCGAGCCATAGGCGCAATAGCAGAGCGTTCCCGAGTTGGGGGTGTTGGGACAGTCGTTGCTGGTGTAGGTATTGTCCCCATCGTAGGTGATGCCGAAGGGAGCCAGCAGCTGATTGAGTGGCACGATCTCGACCGTGCTATCGCTGAAATAGCCTGACATCGCGATAATCGCGCCGCCCTTGTTGTTCACCCAGTCGTACAATGCCGCGGCGTCGGCCGCGTTGTACGTCCACAGTCCAGTGGTGGTGTCGTAAGGGTTGGTGTAAAGGGCCTGCAAGATGATGACGTCGTAGTTGCTGAGATCCAAGTCCGTGATGTGCGTGAAAGTTTGCAGCATCTGCATGGTTGCCGTGCCTTTGGTATTGCTGTTCATGAACGCCTGGAAGGCATCCGTGTTGTCGGTGCTGCCGCTGTTCGCGCCATACTTCGCCGGCTGCCCCAGCGACAGGATGCGCACCGGCTGGCAGAGAGTGCAGGTACCGGCATCGTCACATTGATACCCTTTGAGATCGGGAAGCGGCTCCGGGCTGCCTGCGTCAAAAGCACTGACCATCGGCGAAGCATCAAGGTTGCTGATGATGGTGAGGTGGCCTCCTGCGCCGCCGTCACCACCGCCGCCGCCCGGGTTTCCACCTCCACCGCTCGGCGAACCGCCGCCGCCGGGTGTTGCCTGCACCGTGGCCCCGGTGCAGGCCAGCGAGAGGGGCAGCGCAAGAAAGCCAATCAGGAAGGTGCGATGATATTTCACGACGGATAAGCCTTGTTTGGATGAAAGAGACAACATCAGAGAAGATAGCACGCGGCGGAATCGTGATCGTGCTGGCCCGACTGCGTTTCTCGCCGGCTTTTCAGATCGCGATCTCCTGCACGCTGAGCCTCTGGAGATCGGCGCGCCCGATTCCTGCCGCGGCGGCCTTGGCCAGCATCACAACCTGTTTGGGCTGGCGGCTGTGCAGGGTCACGCAGTACGCGTCGACGGCGACCGGATCCGTGCCGGCCACGATCTTCTGCGGCTTGAGCAGTTCGCCGGGGCCCGCGGGGCCATTGGTTCCCAGGACGACAGTAGCGTCGACGACGCACAGGTTCTGCCTGCGCAGCGTATTCAGGTCGGCGATGCACTGCGAGAGGAAGTCCACATCCTCGTAGCCGGTCTTGCCCGAGCCGTTGTGGAAGAACGCGTTGGTCTCGTGATCGAGGCCGCCCATCATGTTCTTGAGATTGCCGCTGAACAGGGTCCCGACATGGTGCTTGGCGACGGGGAGGTTCACCAGAATGTCCACGTCGAGCAGCTCCGGCCGAACCTTCCCCGACTTGAGCAGGACGCCTTTGGGGATCTTCGTTTCCAACGTCTTTCCCGAGCATTCCCTGATCGACTTGATCACCTTGGCGTGAGTCTCGCAGAGTGGCGAGCCGGTCCAGAACTTGGGCCCAAGTACCGGCAGGGCGACGATTTCCTTGGCTCCAGCATCGAGGCACATCTTGGCGACCGCGAGCGCAACCTCCATCCTGGTGTGGCTTCCCTCGAGCTTCCAGTGCGGCGGGGCGTTGATGAGCAGGCCCACGCGGTGGCCCTGGATGTCGAATCGCTTCATTCCGCCGAGCGCCTCCAGCGCCTTGATGGTGTCGGCGAAGGCGTCTGCGCCCTTGACCACGACGATGTCGGGTCTGGCGGCAGAGGTTGCGATGGCGCGCCCGATTCCCGTGGACTCCACCATACCGGCCGCGCCGATAGCGAGGCCAGCCTTCATGAACGCGCGGCGATCAGTCTTGTGCATGTTGCCTCTCCTGTCGATTTGTAGAGAAGAAAGAGTAGCGGGTCGCGGAGCGGCTGCAAGTGGTTTCAACTCCCGTCAGAGCAGCTGCCGCGCGACCAGTTCGTCCTTGAGGTAGGCGTAGTAGATGGGCGCGGCCACGATGCCGGGTAGACCAAAGGCGGACTCCATGATCAGCATGGCAATGAGCAGCTCCCATGCGCGAGCCCTGATCTGACTGCCCACAATACGTGCATTGAGGAAGTACTCGAGCTTATGGATGACGATAAGAAAGCCCAGGCACGCCAGGGCAGCTCCGAGGGAGTGATTGAGCCCGACGATCACGATGATGGTGTTCGAGACCAGATTGCCCACCACCGGCAGGAGGCCGACCAAGAATGTGATGGCGATCAGGGTCTTGACCAGCGGCAGGCGCACACCGAAAAGGCGCAGGCCGACCAGCAGAAACAGCGCGGTCAGTGTGGTGTTCACCGCCGAGATGCGGACTTGCGCGAATACAATGCGACGGAAGGCATTGCCCAGACGGGAAATTCGTTCGGCCAGGGCGCGCGCCAGCGGGCGGGTGAAGTTGTGGGGGCGCACGTCCGAGAGGGAAACTATCCCGCCCACCACCAGGCCGATGAGGATGTGCGCCAGCGCGCGACCGAAATCCTCACCCGCGGTCTGCAAGCCGCGCGCGTGCGATTCCAGCCAGTGCACCGCGGTTTCCCTCAGTTCGTCCGCGTTGTCGGGCAAGTTCTCCGTCACCGACGCGGGCAGAGTGGCGCGGGCCTGGTTGATGATCTGAGCCATTTTCTGCAGCAGCCGGGTCAGGTGCCCCTCGCCCCGCAGGTACACCACCAGCCACGTCACCAGGGCTGTCACCAGCCCGACCACCAGCACGGCCAGCGCCGACACCGCCACCACCCGTGCCCGTTCGTTGGAAAGATGCCGCTGCCACAGCGGCGCGGTGAGGTGAACCAGCTCGTACACCAACAGCCCGGCCAGAAGCGCGGGCAAAAGGTGCAACCACAGCACGGCCAGCAGGGCGAGCCCCACGAGCATCCAGGCCGCCACCTCGGATCGCGTCGGCGCCGGCAATTTCGGACTTGGCGGTGTGAGTTCTGCCTCGGGCATGATCGTCTCCCCAGCGGCTATTCCAGCGCAATCCTCTGCCAGCCTTGCGGCCGGTCCAAGCCTTTTCGTCTCTCAGGCATTTTCCCCGACTATCTCGCCGGCGGTGGCAGCAGCCTGGTGCGAGAACGAGCTAGTGCCTCCGGTCAGAATTTCGGCCACGTTTGGGCGGCCGATCCATCCCGGCCGGCTGCGTTGCTCCTCGGTTAGATACGTCGAGTATGCGCCCTCGTCGCGCCTTGCCGTCCGGGCGCCTCGTCCACCGAAACATGACCGCTCTTCTGACCGGAGGCACTGGTGGCAGGCCTCCGGCAGCAGACGCCGTTGGCAGGTTCACTCAGCAGCAGTGGGCCCCCACCCAATGAGGTGGGGTTGCGGGCTAACTGCGGCGGTTGAGCTAGCTCGAACTAACCGAGAAGCAGTTGTTGACGAACTCCTGAGTCGATCCTCCGTCCCCGCTGATCTCGAAGCCCCACTGCACCTGGTCGAGTGTCCAAGTGTTGTCGAATTGCCCATATTGGGTGGTGTTGTTGGCGATGAGCCAGTCCAGGATGCCCTTGACGTCGATAGTGCCCGATGTGACGTTAGCGGTAGTGCCCGTCGTCGGGTTGGTGTTGACGAGCGAAATCGTGGCATTGCTCCCGTTGCTGCCATAGTGGACGGTCCAGGTATAGTCGCCGATTGTGGGCTTCGTCGAGGCCACAATGGAAGAGATCGGCCCCGTCTTGTAGGTGTACATCCACACCATGAGCTCGATGCGCGTGTTCCCGCCGCCGGGGGTCCGAAGCCACATGTCGTAGGCGGCTTCCCAGGACCCAACGTTGCCGGGCACGGTAATGTCGAAGCTGCTGGTGTAGGTTTTGATTCCGCTGATGAGCAACTTGGGTGAAAGTCCAATGTTGGGATAGGATTTGACACCGCTGGTCTGGGGATGATTGGCGGTCACGCCCCACAAAGTTGACGTCGTGGCCCACACGCACTCGGGGCCTGGGCCCGATCCCCAGACGTTGTTGGCGACGGAGAAGGCGCCGGTCTTGAAACCTGGCCCTTCATTGACACAGTTGCAGAAGGCCGAGGTGATGCCCGCGGGCACGGCCCCTGGGCAGACGGTGGTGACGGCGCTGCTGTCGTAGGTCGCACCACTCGAGCCGCATGCGGACGTGGTCCCTGCGGTGCTGGTCGCGCCGCCTGTGGCCGCCCCACCCGTGCTGGTGGAGCCGCCGGTTCGCGTGCTGCCGCCGGTCGCCGAATTGCCACCCGTGCTGGTGGAACCGCCGGTTCGCGTGCTGCCCCCGGTCGCCGAATTGCCGCCCGTGGCCGCGGTTCCACCTGCGGCCGTCGTTCCGCCTGTGCTGGGGGTGCCCCCCGTCTTAACGGTTCCACCTACGCTCGATATGCCGCCGGCCGAGCTGACGCCGCCCGAGGCATTGCCGCCGCTCGACGTCATGCCGCCCATGGTCGTGGTCCCTCCCTGGGCCGTGGTGCCAGCGGAGGCAAGCCCGCCACTACTGGTCGCGGTGCTGCCGCCGGTGGTGACCCCACCCGGGGCGTTCGATCCGCCAGTCACTGTTGCGCCGGCAAGACTTGTGGTACCGCCGGCCGACGTCTGTCCGCCGTTGGCACTGCCGCCTGGTGATGCGACGCTGCCCGCACCCCCGCCACTGCCACCTGAAGCATCCGGTGAACCTGAAGAAGAGCAACCAGCCAGGACTGCAACCAGCAGAACCGAGCCTAGCCCGCGCAGGTTCAGATCACCCTGCAACCGATTTCGAAGCTGCCGTAGGTACCGTTCCATGGTGACTTCCTCCCAGACTAAGGCCGGGGTTCACGCTGCGAACCTCGTGCCCGCCTGACCGTTACAGTAGCAGGGGCGGGCGTTTTGGGCCCATGAAACGGGGAGCCAACCATGGCCCCACCGGGTGGGGTGCTCGCCCGTGGACGGGTTTCGCGCACAGCAGGTCGGTTGTCTATGTTGCTGCTATCATGGGGGCCATGCGCTGGTGGCTGTGCATGGCTTCCCTAGCGGGCTTGATGGCCGCCGGTTTGCCGGCTCGGGCGGAAGGCGAGGGCTTGCCGGAAATCCGCATCAAAGTCGGCGAGGCCTACCAGCTCCACCTCGGCTTCATCATCGTGGGACTGGTGTGCGACGACACCTCGGTGGTGCGCGTCGAGGACGGCGGCGATCATCTGCGTCTGGTGGCCTGGCGCCGGGCCGAACCAAGTGCGGCTTCTGGAGCAACCCCAAGTCGCCCGCGCCCTCCAAGGTCTACGAGGTCGTTGTCACACGCGCCTCGCCCAAACTGCAACCATGGCCGCTCGGTGAAACACCGAGACGACGACGCTGACCAGCATCTTCCGGACCGTGGATCAAAGTTACCTAGTCCTCACAGAGACACAGAGGCCACAGAGGCGGAGGAGAGAGAGAAGGGTTGGATCCAGCGCCGTCCGAATCCCTTCTTCTCATCCGATCTCTGTGCCCTCTGTGCCTCTGTGGAAAATAGGTAACTAGCAACGTATTGGATCGTACTCTACGAGATCCTGGTTAGTGCCCGTACTCTCCTTGTTCGACCTTCGCCAAGCGCGTGCCTGCGAACGATAGGATTATGAAACTCTCGTGACCTCGCAAATCATCGCCCACGGAACATCCAAGTTCGGAGAACTCGTTCTGCGCCGGCGGAGCCGAGGCGGTGACGCAGATCCCTCGACGGTGTGTGAGCTGATTTGCAACGGCGTGTTTTTGATGGATTCGGAGGACGGCACGACCGAACGCAGGCTGGCGTCCGAATCGCTGGCACGCGTGTCCCATCCTGAGATCGTCGTGATCGGGGGACTTGGCCTGGGGTTCACCTTGATGGAGGTCATTGCGTCGCCCAAGCCGCGCGCCATCCACGTGGTCGAGATCGAAGGTCTGCTGGTGGATTGGGCGTCGCAGGGCTTGATTCCCCACGCCCGAATGGCTTTGCAGGACTCGCGCGTGCGGGTGCATGTCGCCGACCTACGCGCCTATGTGGAATCGCTGCCACCCAGGAGCGTAGACCTCATCCTGATCGACGTGGACAACGGCCCCGACTTCCTGGTTCACGAATCAAATGCGCTGCTCTATCGGTCGCCATTCCTCGAAAGATCCTTCCTGACGCTTCGGTCGGGTGGCCTGCTTGCGGTTTGGTCGTCGTCCCGATCAGCCAGGCTACGGGATGCATTGACCGAAGTATTCGGCCAGTGCGAGGAGGTCACCTTCGCCATCACGCGCGCTGGCCGTCCGTTCGAGTATCTCCTTTACTTCGCGTCGCAGAAACACTTGACGATTGGCCATGCCTGACCAGCGCCAGCATCGCGGACGCCATCCGGCTGACAGCCGTCTCTTCGCCGGTGTCGAAGTGCCACTTCTGCGCCAGGCGACCGAGGAGCTGTCTTGGCTCTTCCAGCGCGGGTACAGTCCGGTCGCGGCGTTGAAGCTGGTGGGCGATCACTTTGGGCTGCGCGAGCGACAGCGCCTGGCCGTGCTGCGCAGTTCCTGTGGCGAAAGCACGGCCGCCGAGCGCAGCCGGCGGCGGCTGACTGTGAGCGAGATACAGGGCCTGCGCTTGGCCGTGGACGGGTTCAACTGCCTCATTACCAGTGAAGCGGCGCTTTCTGGCGGTCTCTTGTTGCGCGGCCGCGATCAGGCCCTGCGGGATCTTGCGAGTGTGCACGGCAGCTACCGCCAGGTGCAGGAGACCGAGCGCGCCCTGCAACTGCTCGGCGATGCTATCGCCGGCGCTGCCCCGGCCGAGGTGCGTTGGTTTCTCGACCGTCCCGTGTCAAACAGCGGCCGGCTGCGCGGCTTGATCGAGGCGATGGCCAGAACAGCAGGCTGGCCCTGGCAGGTCGAGCTGGCCGACAATCCTGACCGCGCCATCGCCGCCACCGGGTGGGTCGCCGCTTCCTCCGACGCCTGGCTGCTCGACCGCTGTCCGCACTGGGTGTGTTTGCCTGACGCGGTGGTGGCAGGACCCGGAGTCAGCCCCTGGATTGTCGATCTCGGCTGACATCCGGCTGTGAACGGACAAGTGCAAGCTGGCGATTGTGAACCGGTAAAGAGGGGATACAATCCAGGCCATGGCCCCAAGCGATCGCTGGCCCAGTGCCCAAGTGCCCCCGGTAAACTCTGGCAGTCCTGTGTTCATAGGGCCGCTCACGGTACCCGATCTTCCGCGCAAGCGGCGGTGGGGCTGGCTGCTGGTGTGGACGTTGCTGGTGTTCGCGGGCGGGGTTGCAGCCGGTCCTGCCCTGATCGACCAGGCTTTCATGCTGGTGGAACGCGCGTCTTCGATGCTCGGGATGGCGCCTCCGCAATTCGTGGAGAAACTCAAGCCAGCGGGGCCCTCGATCGAGCCGCTGTCCGCGCCTGGTGTTGAGCAGGCGCCGGCGGGCGAAGGGCAAGTCGAGCTGGCCCCGACGACCGCAGAACCTGTGGCACGTCAGGCGGAAAAGCCTGCCGAGTCCGACAAGCCAGCCGGCACCGTGGCGCAGCCACCCGCTGCGCGCAGCGAGACCGCAGCCCCGGCGGAGCCTGCGCAGCCCATTGTGGTGGCATTGCCGGTCGCGCCTTCAGCTCACACGAAGGGCAAGGCAAGGACCTCGTCCCGTCGGGCCGCGACCACAATGAAAGGCGACAACGCGGACACGCCGGCCCCGGCGGACGTCCCTTTCCGCGATCCTTTTGCCGACGGTGCCGAGAACGCGAACCGGCCCAAGGCTGCTGTGCCAGGCCGCAAGTCCGACCCGTCATTCGACGAGCCCCCGCGGACAGCGAGAGGCGAGCCGGCGGCCAAACCCGCGGCTTCCCCGTCGCACGATTCCCTCGATACCCTGATGGCGGATGGGGTTACCGACCGCAAGAGCAAACCACACCAGGACAAGGGCTTGGACGCCCTGTTGAACGACGTGCAGAAAGGCAAGCCCGACTCGCCGCCAAAGCATGATGCCCCGGCGCCCCTTCCGTCGCTGTCACAGTCCGACATCACCAGGGTCATGGCGGAAGTGAAGACCCGCGGCAAGGAATGCGCGCGGCAGCTCGGGCAAAAGGGAATCGCCGAGCTGAATCTTGTGGTGGGGAAGGAAGGCCGCGTCACCCAAGTGAGCGTGGGCGGGAACGTGGCAAATACGCCGCTCGCTGCGTGCATCGAGAAGGCCGTGCGTGCGGCGTCTTTCCCCCGTTCCGCGGGATTGCGCTTCGACTACCGCATCGACGTTCGCTAGTTCGCTGGGGGACAACCGACCCGGCGAGCGAGTACACTGAGACCCACTCGACACTCGGAAAGGCCGCACCATGACGAACTGCAAGCGTCTGCTGGGAATCGCGATCCTGGGCACCGCCCTTGCGGGCGCCTGTTCGATCAACGGCGGTGGCCCGGGAGCCAGCGGAGGGTCAGGAGGGGGAAGCTCCGGAGGCTTGAGCACTGGCGGCGACCGGGGCACGGGCGGCAGCTCTAACTTGGGTGGCGCCACGGTTGGTGACTCGGGCGGTGGCGGCGCGACAGACACGGGTGGCGCAACCGGCGTCGGCGGGAATAGCAGCGGCGGCTCAATCGGCTCCGGTGGAAGCAGCAGCACCGGGGGTGTCTTGGGCACCGGCGGAGCCACGTTTCCGCCAACTGGTGGTTGCTGCGCTTCGCTCTACTGCCCCAACGGCGACACTTTCGTGTGGTCCTGCCCGGCAGGAGCCTCCTGCTACAACTACATCGCGTGCAACTGCAACCAGGTTCTGTGTGCGCGGGGTGGCACAGGCGGCGCGGCTGCCGGCGCGACTGGGACCACGGGCGGCGCGACTGGCACAGGCGGCGCGACGGGCGGCGCGAGCGCCACGGGCGGCGCAAAGGGCGGCGCGAGCGGGAGCACAGGCGGCGCGAACGCCACGGGCGGCGCAAAGGGCGGCGCGAGCGCGAGCACGGGCGGCGCGACTGGAACCGGTGGCGCGACGGGTGGCAGCGCCGGGGGCAGCGGTGGCGCGACCGGAACCGGGGCTCTGCCTGCTTTGCACGTGGAGGGCGCTTTCATCAAGGATTCCGAGGGCAAGACCATTGTCCTGCGCGGGACCGCGCTTATCGACATCGGCGCGCTCTACGCATACGGCGGCAATAGCGTCGCGGGAATCTCGGCGCGAATGGACAAGATTGCCGCCGCTGGTTTGCAGGGCCATGTGGTGCGTCTGCCGGTCTATCCAAAGATCGACTACAACGGCGGAGGTTCGTATTGCTCGCCCCTGCCGTACCCGGTTGGCGGCAGCGGGAGCGCAAATTGCACCCCCACTGCACCCATGACCGCCGCCGACTATGTCAGCAAGGTTCTCAAGCCAGCGGTCGACTACGCAACCGGCAAGAACCTGTACGTCATCATCGATCACCACCAGATCGACAACGTCACCACGGGCAATTCGGCCGCTGATGCGACGACCTTCTGGACCGACGTCGCCCCGAAATTCGCGAGCTACACCAACGTCATCTACGAACCCTTCAACGAACCCATCGACGGCTCGGTATCGTGGGCCACTTTCAAGCCCGTGGTCCAGAACTGGCTCACGACCATTCGCGGGGCGGGCGCCAACAACATCATCATCGTTCCATCCATGAGCTACGACCAACACCCAGGCGACGCCGCCAGCAGTCCACCGACGGGCACCAACTTGGTGTACACCGCGCACGTCTACCCAGGCAATTGGAGCACGTCCTTCCAGCAACAAGTCGCGACCGCCTTGAAGACGGCTCCGGTGTTCATCACCGAGTGGGGGTATGTGCTCAACGGCAGCGACAAGAATCTGGGAACCTCCAGTGCGACCTGGGGAACTGATTTCGAGGCGAAGGTTGACGGCTACGGTGCCAGCTGGACAGCGTGGGTCACCGACAATTCGTGGACACCCAACTTGTTCTCGAACAGCGCCTTCACTACGCTCTCCGACTTTGGCACGGTGACGAAGAACTGGCTGGCAGCCAAGGCAAGTTCCGACTGGGTCGAGTAGCGTCCTGGCAGAGAATCAGCACGGAATTGCCTAGGCTGCGCACATGAAGCCGAGCAGCCTGTTTTTCGTGTTGGCGACGATATTTCTGGGAACAATTGTGGAGTCGCATGCGCAGGCGACTCCCGCCCCGCTCGGCGTCACCTATGCCGGCTGGAGGGGAGAGTACAGCAACGCAGACCGCAAGCTGGCCACCTTCAAGGAGATCGGGTTCCGCATCGTCTCGTTCGTGCCCAACTACGGCTACTCGGGGCTGAACAAGATCGATCTTGCCACTGGTCCGGACGCCGCTGAGCTGGCCAAGGCGATCGAGGCCGCGACCCGCATCGGGCTCGCGGTGGTGCTCAAGCCGCACCTGGACCCGTTGGTCTACCGTCCCGGCTTCGACGCCTTCCTGTCGGAGAACGACAGCTGGCGGGTGAGTTGTCCCTGGCGCGGCTTCTTCGACGTGGACCCGATGAGCGACGACTACCGGAGCGGCGTCGTGTTCGCCTCGCTGGCCGCGGTGAAGCAGGCGATCGACAGCCTGGGCGCTGCGCCCGCCGCGCCGGTTCGCCTGGAACTGGGCACCGAGCTCATGAATGCCATGGTGTACGCGCCCGAGCGTTGGGTGAAGCTGCTGGCCGCCGCCAAGAAGGAGCGCCACCGCCTCGGGCTCGACCGGGTTGTCGTGCTGTCGCACAACTTCACCCACCACTTCGAGATCCCCGACGACTTTGTCGCGCGCATGAGCCCCGCCGGCAAGCGTGCGCTTGGGCGCTACATCCGCGGCTTGGACGCGCTCGCCCTGTCCCAGTACCTGGACCTCACGGCAGCCATGCCCGCTGCCGAGCGCGGGAAACGCCTGCCCAGCGCCGACGAAATCGCGCAGGCGCTGGTCTTGCACGAGAAGAACTTCAGGCGCCAGATCCTGGTCGGTGCTTTGCGCCTGCGTCCCGCCGAGATCCCGCCTCTGCACATAGGCGAATACGGCATCGGCCGCGGCGGCCTCCGCCACCCGAACCTGTGGGCCGGCGACGCCACGCCAGCCCAGGAGAAGGAGCTGGCGCAGCAGATCGCGCGCGGCTACGAGGGGCTGATGCGCTACCTGGCGCTGCCCGACGGTCGCACTGTACAAAGCGCAGTCCTGTGGGTCACTGGTCCCCACTACGACATCTTCGGCTGGGAAAACCAGAAGTACGCGATCCCCGAAGCGGCCGCGGCGATCAAGGCGGGGCTGCGCTGAGCGCCGCGGCCCCGCGGCTCGCCTGCTTGCTCGGGGTTGCTTGTGGGAGTGCTACTTCTTGAGCGACCGCGCGAGCTTCACGGCCTCGGCCACGCTCTTGTCCTTCGCGATCTGCTTTACCTTGGCCCGGTCTGCGCCTGTGAGCGACTTGAGCAAGCCCAAGTATTGTCCCTGAAGCTTTCGCGCCCGCTTGACCTTTGCCGTAACCCTTTTCACCCGCGTCGCTGCCACCGGCTTTGCGCCGGTCGACGGGGCGGCCTGGCGTCGCTCTTCTCGGTACTTCTTGATCTTGGCCTTGGGCACCTTCCTGTGCTCCTTGCAGACCATCCCGAAGACTGGCGCTGCCAAGTTCTTGCAGCCGGGTACTGGGCAGAGTTGCTTCTTCCGCGCCGGCGCGGACGCAAGGGCCAGAGGTGCCGTGGCCGTCACCTGCTTCGAAGGCCGGCCGGGCCCGCGCTTCTGCGGAACCCCAAGCGCCCCGGCGAGGGCAGCCTGGATTCGCTGAGCGGCGGCCGTTTCCACTGCGGCCACGAGCTGGCGGGTGAACGCTTCAATCTGTGCGGTGATGTTGGAATCGGTGTGGGGCATTGGTTCTCCTGGTTGTTCTTGGACCGGCAATCGTAAGGGAAACAAGCGCGATGGGCAACCATATCGCAACGAGCGAGGTGGATGCAGGGGACAAATCGGCGTAGTCTCGCGGCATGGTCATAGCAAGCATCAAATCGGTTTCCGGGTGTTTTCTTGGAATCTGCCTGGCGCTGGCCAGTTGCAAGACGGCTGCCCCGGCGGCGCCGGCAGCCACTCCCGCCGATGCAAAGGCCACGGCGACTCCACCGCCCTCGCAGGGGGCGGTCGTGCTCGCCGAGCCGGTGCTCAAGCCGGCCGCAGCCGCGGCAGGGGCCTGGGGCATGAGCTTGCTGGTCGCCTCGCCCTTGAAGTTGGTGGCTGACCTGGATGCTCTCTCCAAGAGCCTGGAGTTGCCCGTGTCCCTGGGGCAGTCGCTGCTTCCCGCACTGACCGGCGAGGGAGGTCCGGGCGGCGTCAAAGTGGCGCGCGAGACCCTCGACCGCCTGGATGTGACTCGCCCGCTGGCCGTGATTTGGCTGGCACCGGGCAGTGGCGTGCCGGCTGGTTGGTGTGCCGCCATTTCATTCAAAGAGCGCGCCTTCGCGTGGGATGTCCTGCAGACCATGGGGACTGGCGGTGTGCAGAGCGAGGGCACCTTTGAGCGGCGCTTGCCCTCGGGAGATGTAGTCTGGGGCGCTGTCAAGGATCGCCAGTTGCTGCTTTCTAGCTCGCGCGAAACCTTGCTGGCCGCGGGTTCCCTGGCCGTCGTGGCACAGACGACGCCTATGTCGGGACAGGCTCTCTTCACTCTGTCCCCATCGGTGATGGCCAGAGGCACCGGTCAGTCGTTGGATGCGTTGCTAGCCGGCGTCTTCAGCATGGCCGTGGCGGAAATGGAAAAGGACGCGGCGAAGACGGGCAAGCCAATGACACCCGCATCCAAGAAGATGATTGATGCGCTTCTCAAGACCTTGATGCGCCCTTTGAGCGAGATTGCCATGGTTCGTGTCAGTCTCGAAATTGGGGCTGGGCACGGCGTGGTTGTACGGGCCGAGGTCCAGCCCACGCCAGGCTCACAGCTGGCGGCCAAGGCTGGTCATGCCTCTCCCTATCTTTTCGATCTGGCCCTTCCGGTGCGCAGCGACGCGACCATGGCCGTCGCCTGGGGCGACGTGGCGCCTTGGTTGCCCGACTGGATTCAGATCGTGGAGGCTTCCGGCCCCGCAGGCCGCGCAGCCGGCAAGGATCTCGGGACGCTGCTGGGCGAATCGATTGACGGCGGTTCCTGTTCTGTGGATCTCGGGGTCGTGCCCATGACCACCCTGTGCAGCCTGACGGTGCGCCCGGGAGTGGATGCGGCCCGCGCCCTGGATCGCTACCTAGCGTTTCTCCAGTCATCCAACGCGTGGGATGCCGAGGTCGGTGGTCGCAAGCCAAAGCCGCTCAAGCTGAAGCGCACGGGCAAGATCGTGGAGACGGAAAAAGCCATCGAAGCAAAAGATCCGCAGTTCATGGCGGTCATGAGATCGATTCTAGGTGGCGATGTGGCGCATAGCGCTCTGACGGTCAAGGATGGCCGCGTGGTTCTGGCTGTGGGCGCCAAACCGCGCGAGCTGCTCGATCGCTACGGCAAGCCGCAGGTCCCGATGAAAACCGCGGCGCCTATCGTGGCGCGGACCCTGCTCGACACCGCCTCGGCCAACGGCGTGGGCTTGGTCGACGTGGCGTCGGTTCTTACATCCATCTACGGCAAGATGCAGATGACCGGCAGGGATCTCGGAAGCATGACCCTGACCGGAATGATGGCTGCCGTTCCGGGCCTGGCAGACCTCCGTGCTCCGATCGTGCTGTCGGGCCGGGCCGGCAAAGCCCCCGCCATCGAGTTCCAGGTGCCCTTCGGCAGCCTGCAGAACATTGCCCGGGTGGTGAGCGCATTCATGGGTCAGATGGGGGCGGCGCCCGGACACTGATCAAGATACTATTTAATGAAACTCACGAAAAATCCGATAGAGTACAACAACCAATCATGAGAGTTCTCGCAGTTTCTCTCGCCGCCGTATTCATGCTCATGGGTGTGCCTGTGCTCGCCAGCGCTGCTTCGGCTGATTCCGTCCGTTCTGCCGCCTCTTCTGCCGACTCGAGCTGTCGCGCCAGGAAGAAGAAGGCCAAGAAGCAGACCGCCGACAACAAGGGCAAGAAGAAGGGCAAGGACGCCAAGAAGCCCTACGGGTTCGAGCTGTAGGGGCGAGCGTCCCGCGCCGGGGCGCACGCGAGCTGTCCGCAAGCGCTGATCGTCGGGCCATGCCGCTAGACAAGCCATCCCCCACGTTGCAGCCCTTTGCGGCCATGCCAGGGCCGACCCTTGCCGGATTGCGCGTGGTGGCCGCGGACATCGACGACACCATCACCACGGGAGGCAAGCTGCCCGCGCGCACTTTGGAGTTATTCGAGAAGCTGGATGCCGCCGGGCTGGTGGTCGCCCTGGTCACCGGGCGTTGCGCAGGCTGGGCGCAGGCCCTGGCTGGCTACCTCCCAGGGGTGCGCGTGGTCGTCGGAGAGAACGGGTTGGTGTCATTCGACGGCACCGGCCGGCAGCGCGATCTGGGACCGCCGCACGATGCGAGCTTTGGCCGCGCGCTCGCCGACAACGCCGAACGCGTGGCACGCGCCTTTGCCCTTGCGCGCACCGAGGATGATGTTTTTCGCTTGTTCGAGCGCACCTTTGTACGGCCGGCCGGCTTCGACGCCGAAGCCCTGCGCGGCAGCCAACAGCTGGTCGATGCCGGCTTCGAAGTGATGGCCAGCTCGATCCACATTCACGTGCGTCCCTCGGGCTGGGACAAGGCAGACGGGCTGCTGGCCGCGCTGGCTCCCATCCTGCCCGACGCGCTCGACCACCCGGACACCAGAATTCTTTTCGTCGGCGACAGCAGCAACGATCGGCCGCTCTTCGCGCGTTTCCCCCATACCAGTGTGGGCGTCCACAACATCGTGCGGTTTCTTGCCGAGCTGGAGGCGGATCGGCCTGCCTACATCACCGAGGGTGAAGCGGCCGCCGGCTTCGCCGAGGTCGCCGAGCGGGTGCTGGCCGCACGCCGCCTCGCGCCGTAGCACGCCGGCCTTCCGCCTCCATCCACGCGTCGGCACTTGCACAGTGGCCGGTATGTCCATACGATTCGCCGTCGCATAGGTTCCTGCAACAAGTCCCCCAAGCTGGAGTATCCCAATGGCGAAACTGTCCGGAAAGGCCCTGGTCGCTCAGGGAGGCGGTCCTACCGCCGTCATCAACCAAAGCCTCGCGGGTGTGGTTCTCGAGGCGCGTAAGTTTCCTGAGATTTCCAAGGTCTACGGCGCTCGCCACGGCGTGCGCGGGATCTTGAACGAAGACTTCATCGACCTGACCCAGGCCACCACGCACAACCTAGAAGAGGTCGCGCGCACACCCGCCTCGGCGCTCGGCTCCACCCGCGACAAGCCCGACGAGGAATATTGCCGGAAGATGTTCAAGGTCATGCTGGCGCATGAAATCCGGTACTTCTTCTACATCGGCG
>Ga0182021_10001959_pt1 | contig 23954 bp, 25 predicted proteins | sample 612E3MmetaG_FD_120493 | JGI IMG/M metagenome (GOLD analysis project Ga0182021, IMG submission 120493) | Permafrost microbial communities from Stordalen Mire, Sweden - 612E3M metaG (Illumina Assembly) | ecosystem: Environmental > Terrestrial > Soil > Wetlands > Permafrost | place: Sweden... | reverse complement strand
TAAGGATCCTTATGCTAATGCACCTGATGAATATTACAAAATGGTGCTTGCGCAATATGTACCAACTCCGGAACATCCACTTCCACCGATACCGCCACAATATATTCCGGCAAATTATGCATCCAAACATCCTGTAAAATAGCAAATTGAGAGTAGACATATAAATTAGGTGAGCCTCGGAACAAAAACAGTTCTGAGGCTTTTCTTTCATAAGAAATCAAATTTAATGTCCACAAAGGTAAACAATTTGCCATCCCAAGTTTCGGGTGCAGGTCGATGATTGACAAAAAATTCACGATAAGCGAATACTCTGCGTTGAGAAGTTACTATTTATGTAATAATCAAGTATGGCGGTACTTGCAACTTTTCGTAGCATTAAGCACTCTACCAGCAAACGAAAGGCATAATGGCTATGACCCATATCGTTATCAACCCTATTAACCAGAGTGCAGATAGTGTAAGGAGAATAAGTCCATACCAACTAGCTCCTTTCCCTCTAATGCCGATTCCCCCTGAGTCCAGATTCCGTCTTAATTGCATATTTTGTAACATTCTTTCAATATCCCGCATCCGATCAAATGCTATTCTTTGAGTATAGTTTGCCCTTTCCGACATCTGCCAAAGTGCGAAGTAGATGATCCACATTCCCAGACACAGAAAAGTATCTATGAAAGCAAGTAGTGGTAAATGTTTCCATTGGAATAACATAGTAAAAACTCCTGCCAGAATAACAGAACTAAAGGCCAAGAATATGCCAGCAAAAGCCCAATACCCGCTAGTAGCATTATTGGCGACTTGCTGACATACTTCATATTCTGCCCGCAAATTTTGCCTATTTGGTTCGCTAAATTCCGGATTGTTAGTCATTATTACCCTCCTATATTTTTTATTATTTATGACGGTTCAATAGTTTTTACAATAGGTTCTTTCTCATACCCGATTACATCAGCCCAGTTATGATTTTCATACTGTAATCCGGCCGGCTTTTGGTTAAGGGCATTATAGTTTTTTAGGCACATTATTGCAACGACAAATTGTGCGTGCCAGTCTGGCTCTTGACTTCAGTTAACATGCGGACTAAAGTATCTTTGCAGTTGGTAATGAAATCCACACCAATCACCGTGGAGTCGAAATACACTCAAATACTACAACCGTAATGTGTCTATGGTGCAAGAATAGATTCCCAGTGGTCATCAGTGCACTTTATTGATAGGTATAGCCAGTATGATAGCAATCGATGACGAACTCCGACGTATTTACGGGAATAATTCTCATGCTGAATACCCTTTGTTAAGGGTTGATTATTCCCCAGCTAGCCGCTATCCTGCTGGCGACTTCACACCGTGGATTGCTAACAAATTGACTGAGCGGCAGTTCAACGACATTGCTGAGCTTTTCCAAGAATTAACAAAGGTAAATCCGGGATTAAATGTTGGCAGAGATTCCTGGAAAAAGTATGTTCAAACCCTTTGCAATATTAATCTAAGGGAGAACATCGTATTTGACGATGACAAAGGGTATATAGATTTGCATTCAGCACTATTTACTTATATGTTACACGGGTCTCTAGATGAGTTTATGCTAGTGGACTCATATGCCGATTACCTCGCACGTTCTATATGCCCTTATCAACTTGGGGTTCGTGATTTAGAGGTAAAGGTAAACTTAGCAAATGAGTTCATAAAAAAAATGAGGCGAGAGACAAAAAAGTATAGTACCGTGTGGAAAGATTATCCCCTTTTCGATTTGACAAAGCTGACAAATGTTTTGAATGTGAAAGCACCAGCTTATAACCTCAGAGTGAAGTTGCGTACAATGAGTGTCGGCGCAAGGCAATTGTTTTTAGACACCATAGCAAGAGGAGCCGGACAAGGTGGTTTCTCTGCAAGACCATTTGGCATTAATGAAGATTTGGTTTCAAGAGAGGTGGCTAATTTAGGAATTGGCGAGTTGTGTGATCAACCCGAAATAGTTTTAATGATGTACCGGAATGAACAATTATTTGCGGCTTTGACGGGGTATCCAATCAAACTGGGCTGGAATAAGAAATACATAATCAAGTACATGTTACAGAGTGCACCTGATGTTGTTAGTAGACTAACTCAAGACAAATATGCATTGGTCATTCCACAACAGATAATGGAAGAGGGTAAAATATTGGCAGAATGGGTATGTAAGATTCAAAATCCTCTTGTATTAGCTTTGAGTTTTATGTAATAGTTAGTAAATCAGACATCCAATTTTCTATTGTTTAAAATTTATTTCGATTAGCAATTAACGCAATATATGAGGTGGATATATGGACAGGACCGAGCTCTTCCTTCGTGAGTTAACACAAGCTTCTGGCGTTTCTGGCTATGAAGACGATATCCGAAGAATTCTTAAGAAGCATCTATCCCCTTTGGGAGACATTTCTGTTGACCGACTCGGGAGTTTAATTTGCCATGTAAGCGGTGTTACTGATGAACCAGGCGTCATGCTTGCCGCACACATGGATCAAATTGGTTTTATGGTTAAAGCGATTACCGACCGTGGTTTCATCAAGTTTAATTCACTTGGTGGCTGGAGTAACCAGTTTATGATGGCACACAGAGTAAATATCCTGACTATTAAGGGCAATGTAGTCGGAACGATTACCGGCCCGTCCCCAGACATAATGACTGACGAAGAGCGCAAAAAACCGATAGAACGTAAAGACATGTACATCGATATTGGTGGTTCTTCAAAAAAAGACATCGAGGTGGCTGGAGTTCGCATAGGCGACCCTATTATCCCGGTCAGTGATTTTGCTGTCCTAAATGTCCCCCGAAAAACCTACATGACAAAAGCATTCGATGATCGCGTTGGTGTGCGGCATTAGTCTCAGCGATTCAGAATCTTAAAAATGACCATCCTAACGCACTTTACGGTGTTGCTACTGTACAGGAGGAAGTAGGGGTACGTGGCGCAACCACGAGTGTTGAAGCTGTTAATCCGGATGTTGCTATTATATTGGATGTCAGCACTACCACAGATATACCCGGTGGTAGCCCTGACGATTCAGGAGGGAGAATTGGTGCCGGTCCGGCACTTATAAATTACGATCCACGGATGATACCAAATCTCAATCTGCGTGATATAGCAATAGAAACTGCGGCAAAATCCAAAATACCACTCCAGTTATATTCGATGGAAATCGGGGGCTATGACGGTTCAGCAATCCATATTCATGGCACAGGTGTCCCATCGATTGTAATTGGTATACCATGTCGCTATGCACACAGTCACAACTCTATTATTGCACGCACAGATTACGACAACGCGGTGAAATTAACTATTGCACTAGTAAAACAATTGGATAGAAAGACTGTAGATGCTTTAATTCCAACTTAGGTATGAGCAGCCATTAATTTCAGAGAAAAGGCAAATGTCGTTAAAAACTTATACGCATGAATGAACAAACATTTGAATGTTTGTTCAATGGAAATAATACTAACCTTTTTTAAGGTTGGACAAATTGAAAGTCATGGTTTCCTCATTTAAATTGAAGGTTAAATTGAGGCGATAATATTACCTAAATGGTGGAGCTGAGGGAATTCGAACTATAAGCTAAAAGCCAACTCAAACGTTCTGGTTCTGCGTATTGTACAATAGCGCCCACTTTAGGGGACTCGAACCACCCGGCTAAGTTATATTGAAAGTTAAGCGAAAAGTTCTAGCTATTGCACAACTTGCTCTACCGTATTGGATTCGAACCCAGAGCCTATTGATGATTCTTTAGGATAACTTAAGAACCGTTGTGCGTCTCCGTGATTAGTAAACCCGTGATACCAAGAGCATCCTTTTGATTATAGTCACTGTGAATTAATTAGTCTTCTAATAGAATAATATCAAGGTATTTTTTGCAGATTTCTTGTATTACTAAACCTCTTGAGGTCTGCGAACTCTATCCAAAACCGAATTGTCAAGAGTGCACTGTCACCTCCGTGCACAGAGAGGGAGGAGGTTACTTAGAGGGGCTGCGCCCCTTTTATACGTTTGCTTCGCAAAGTACCTACGGACCCAAGCCTTACTTAATACGGGTTATCCCCCTGCCTATATTTTATTGTGTGCACCCTAAGGAGCGTATTCGCCCTTCCTCTTCTAGAGCTCTATCCTGACACAATGCTATTCATTTTTACTTTTTCGTTTCTGGTAAGGCCGGAACTTAAACAGGTTGGCCGTACGAAAGGCAAGGTAGGATTTAGTGAAGTTTATAGCAGTCCTGGGGTCGAAATACGGGTTTTTGGCGCCGCTGATGTCCGCCAGCAATAGCACCTGTTCGGCGACACTGACCGGACATCCCGGTAAACGCATATAGCTTTTTTTCTTTGACTGCAAGAGACGAAGGGTCAATGATACCATTTTCTGGTAGATATCCGAAGGGATAGCATAATGCGGGTCTTTCTTGGCGCGGGTAGAAGGCAACCGTTTTATGTCCACAGACTCTCCCGCAATAGTACCCTGCCAATCGGTGCAATTTCCCATGAAAATGACTTTTTCACCGGGTTTGGCATCAATAGGACCCTGGTATGCGCCGAACACCAGGTGAAGAGGGGGCATCTTGTGGTCGGTCTCTGCATCGAAGCAGCGGAGTATCTCGATAGCTTCCTCCAGCGCGCCCGGGCACCCACCCCAGCAATAATCACACGTTTCATTTTTATCCGGTACGCCAGCATAAGTTTTAATATTAGTATTACGGAAGTAGTCCTCAACCCGGATAAGCCCCACCCGGAAGCTGCGAGCCCGTTCTTTGGCTTGCGCAAGCGAGACATCGCCGGTAATATCAATTTGTGACAGGTCGACAGGCCCAAATCCACGTTCGTAACCCAGGCGGATATGTTCTACCGACAGCGGGTCGATACCGATGATTTGACAGCAGACGGCATCAAAAGCCACCTGGTTGTTACCCATGATAATCAGCTTCATGTCGTAAGGCAGCGGCGTCAGCATCCGGCCTTCTCCGGCGATGATGGCATCAGCTGCAATGAACTTCGGTTGGATGATATATTGGAGGTCGGCTACTTTTTGATTAAGATGAGTGTCGTGGTCGATAAGGCGGTGCCGGTCATCCTGGAAGCCGATATAATTCTTCATCGAGAAGGTAACGGTGGTCCAGGGATGAGCTTTAAACTTGGGGCAGTTTACAAAAAAATCAGTCTTGGTCACTACTTCCGGGATGAAAATGTAGTCGCGCAGACGCCCTTCGTGGCGCAAGGTGTATTCAACCTGCTGCTCTTCGTCGAAGCAATACCGCTTGACCTTCAATCTCCGGAGCATTTTATCGTACCCGGCGCCGGTAAAGGCATAGCGGGTAGGTATCGTAATTCCGCTGCGTTCGCCCACCGCTAATTCGGTCATCCCGCCATCGTTTACATCGTGGAGAGCCCGTAAAACACCTTCCGTAAACTCAGCACGCGTATAAGCGTGGTCGAATAATGCGCCGCTGGAGACGAGATTAGGTTTTAATAATGTGCGTCCGGAAGGACGGAGCTTAAGTTGCTGGAGACCCTCACTAATGATCGTCCTGATGGTGGGAACATGGTAAGTATCGCAAAACCGGAGGATAACCTGAGGGCGTTCAGCATTTATCATTATTGGAATCTACCACCGTTTTGATTATTGGATGCATTGAATATCTGTGAACCGAACTGCATATGCGTTTTATTGTACTTGGCAAATCAATTTATTGCAAGGGGTTGTAAGGGCAGTTGGTCAAGTTTGGATTCAGTTGAAATATGAATAATTAATACAGGCAAAATGGCTGGCATTTGTCACTCTCCCTTAATCCCTCTCCCGTCATACCTCCGGGACCTGAAGGCTTGAGAGGGAGGGAGACTCCGCCCCTATTTGCCATTTATCTCCGCCCATTCGGGCTCATGCCATGCTTAATATTGAATCTATTTAGCCTAGCCTTTTCTCCCAATGTATAAAAGGTGAGAGGCCATTCCGAGAATGCTGGGGTCACTTGCCATATTGAGAATCACTTCTAGGACAGACTGATAAGTAGCAGGGGCGTTTTGCCAAATCGCCTAAGAATCGATATTATGCCGGATTCAGAGATTTTTTGTATTTCACTAATAGTTCATCAATGGCTTTTTTATCTTCAGGTGAAAGCACGATGTCCCCGGCAGGGATAATTTCATCTACCTGAGAAGGCCGTCTGACGCCGACAATCGCTGCCGTTACTTCCGGCCGCCTTAATACCCAGGCAATGGCTATCTGAGCGGCAGTACTGCCGCGTTTTTGGGCAATTGCTGAGAGTTTCTCAACGAGCTCGAGGTTAGCGGTGAGACGATGTTCCTGAAAATTGAGGTCATTGCGTCTATGGTCGTCTTTGGGTAATTCCTGGATACGTTGCCTGGTAAATTTGCCGGTAAGCAGTCCCTTTTGCATCGGACTATAGGCGACCACACCAATATTTTGCCTGCGGCAGTAGTCCAGCAAGCCGCTATCTTCAGCGCCGCGTTCGATCATGCTATAGGGAGGCTGAAGCGAAGCGATGGGGTGAATCGGCTGGATGCGTTTGAGTTGTGCGACATTGCAATTGCAGACCCCGGCATAGCGCACTTTGCCCTCTTTAATCATGTTCGCTATCTGCTGCCAAGCAGGCTCGAGTTCCGAGTCGGGGTCCGGCCAGTGTATCTGAAACAGGTCAATGACATCGATGCCCAACCGCTTGAGGCTGTCTTCGATCTCCTGCCGGATAGTCATTGCTTTTAGCTGGTGAGATGTCTTTCTATTTTTATCCCACACAATGCCGCACTTTGTGGCGATAATCGGTTTTTGCGGTAACTTCTTGAGTGCCGTACCTAAAATTTCTTCACTGTGCCCCAATCCGTAGGCCGGTGCCGTATCTATCCAATTGATACCGCCTTCAATACCGCGGAGAATTGCAGTTAACGATTCATGATCGTCCTGAGGTCCCCAGGCGAATGTCCATTCACCGCCGCCCATCGCCCAGGTGCCCAGCCCAATCGTGGTAAGATTTAAATCCGTCCAGCCTAACTTGCGTGTTTTCATCGTTTTTCCCCTTATCCGGATAATAGTGTCAATGCTTAGACTCAATTATACAATCTAAATGCTTTGCTTGGCATATTCAAATATTAAGAAAACATCGGTAGTGATACTGCCGTCAGGTTCCTTGTACGACTGCTCATCCTCAGATATGAGGACAAAACCCAACTGTTCCAGTTTCTTTTTAATTACTTCTTTATCATAGTAATTAAAAAATATTGGGTATTTTGAGAAGCTGGTAGTTTCGTACCCCGGTGTTTTATCGGCCATAAAACTCAGATACAGTATTGGTTTATCACCGGTTAATAGTTGGGGTAGTTTTTCTAAAAAGGGATCGGTTTCTTCGTCGGACAAATATACGATTACAAATGATGTGCAGACCGCGTTGTATGTATTATCAAGACTAATATCTTTCAAGTCGTCAATATGAAATGTTCCGCCAAGGCAAACCTCTTTGGCGATGCGTATCATTTCAGACGAATAATCTATTCCGGTTACCTGACTGCCGTGTTCGACGAAGTATTTGGCGTCGACGCCTGGTCCACAGCCTATGTCGAGGAGACGGCACTTCGGGGGTAAAAACGAAATGAACTTTTCAATTTGGTTCCGGTATGGCAGATAATTCTCAAATCTTTTTTGATAATTCTTCGCCGAGAGATTATAGGATTCTCTTGTGATGTTTTTCATTTCAGCGTCTTCGCCATTTCGTAATATATCAATTTCTTATCATTAGCCACAGGAATGAAATATTCCGCTACAAAAACAAAACCCATCGCTTCCCAGAACCTGCGGGATTTTAACGAAGCAGACAGGTCCAATTTCTCCAGTCTTTCCGATTTGGCTTTCTGTTCCAACTTTTTGACGATTAATTGACCGATGCCACGATGCTGATGTTGAGGGTCGATGTATACTCTGCGAACATTCATCTCCAAGAGCGTTCCTGTCCCCAATATTAGCCCTTCAGATTCAGCCACAATTGTGTACCCAGAGGCAACATCCTTTAAAATATTCTCTCGATTGTGGTAATTTTTGAAGAATTCGATTGCCTCCAGCGGATAGACATCCGCATAAGAGACCTGAATCGTATTCCGTACCAGTTCATATACGGATGGTAAATCAGCTTTTTTTATTTTTCGCAGGTGAATATTTTGTGCCATTTTAGAAATAAACCTTTGATCGCTTATGGTTTCTGATGTGAGGGAATTATAGCACGGCGACAAATATGGAACAATTTTTATTTCCATTCTCGTCCCTTGTTAATGAAAAGGTTACGATCCGTTCAGAATCTAAATTTGTCTACTTCCAGCCTACGGTCGATAGAAATCCTCAATCTACCTCAATCCCTCCTTGGGAAGGAGGGAGAAATCTCATTTTACCGCGTCTGCTTTCCTTTAAGTCCAAAAAATGAGAGAATAAGATAGCGTATTTCTAAAAAAATCGCACGAAGCGATCTAATACCAGAGTAATTTCGGACTGGAGATTATAATGACCGAACTTGAGAATAAAATTGGAAAACTGGTCAAAAAGACCGAAAAGAACAACATCTGGCGGCAGCGGGAATGCGTCAATCTGATTCCCTCCGAATCCACGCCGAGTTTACTGGTAAGAATGTGTTCAATCGCCGATGCTGCCGGCAGATACGCAGAGCACCGCGTGATAAAAGGTAATGAGGTCTATTTCTACCAGGGAATTGATTTCATAAGAGACGTCGAAGAAGATGTCCGGAAAGAGATGCAGGCTTATTTCGGTTGCACCAACGTCGAACTGCGGCCCATTAGCGGGCAGATGGCGAATGATATCGTTTTCAAAGCGATGGTTAAGTTCATTAACCGCGGCAGAGGTACCAATCTTTCCCGCCGGATGCGCGCTGTTATTAATAACGATTTAAAGATGGGCGGTCACTTGAGCCAACAGTCGATGGGTGCCCTTTTTAATCTGGTAGAAGAAAATCCGGCTACAGGAAAAGAGTACGTTTATCATTTCCCCGGATTGAAGGACAATCCTTATAAAACCGATACTTCAAAACTGGCTGAGCTCATTGAAACGGCGAAACCCGATTTGATTATTTTCGGGAAAAGCATGTTCCTTTATAAAGAACCGGTGAAATTTGTCCACGACTTAGCTAAAAATCTGAATCCAAGACCAATTATAATGTATGACATGGCTCACACGTTGGGCTTATACGGCGCTTTCCAGGAACCGCTGGCAGAAGGTGCGGACGTGGTAACCGGCAGCACCCATAAGACCTTCTTCGGCCCGCAGCGCGGTGTTATTGTCAGCAATATGGCCGAAGGCAGCGGACTGGAGAAGCTCTGGGTGGAAATTAAGAGCCGTGCTTTGCCCGGTTCTACCAGTAACCATCACCTGGGAACGCTGCTGGGTTTACTCGTGGCTTCATATGAAATGAATTATTTTAAGAAGAAATTCCAGACACAGGTTATCGTAAATGCGCGCGCCTTTGCCAAGGCCCTGAATGAGAGAGGCATGCCCGTGGAAGGGGATGCCACCGACGGCTTCACGGAGACCCATCAGGTGCTTATCCGGATAAGCAAGTACGGACTGGGCGAAGAAATCGCTCTGCGGTTAGAGCAAAATAATATTATCACCAACTACCAGGCATTACCAGATGATGACAGCTTTGTCGGTTCCAGTGGCATCCGCATGGGCGTCCAGGAAATGACCCGCTTCGGTATGAAAGAAAAGGATTTCGAAGAGCTGGCCGGGTATATGGCCGAGTGCATTTTGAAGAAGCGTAAGGTGGCGGAGCAGGTGAAGGTCTTCCGGCAGAGATTCCAGACCATGCAGTATTGTTTGCCGGCGGAAAAGGCCGCGCCGTTAGCTGCTAGAGTCCTCGCTTCCAGTTTCGCCGATGCCGCCGATGTGGAGTTGTTCACCAGGGCGATGGCGAAGGCAAATAAATAATCTGTCGACACAGGTTTGTTGTATAAGGGCCGGCCTTTGATGTAAGAAGGCCAGCCCTTTTATTTGTTATTTGAGCGTCTTGAATAAAGAGAACTTTACTGAAAACTTACGAATTTGTTACAAAAGTCCCATTGACAACCAAATAATAAACGGATTATGATAGTTAATGGAGTTAACTATTAACTTAGTTAACATAATAATTCAAAATTCCGGTAGTATGGGAAAATAATGAATGACACAAACATAGACCGTATTCTGGATAACATGTTTCATATCATGCTTATTTCCCACAAAAAAATCCTGAAAATGGACTTAAGTGGACGTACGGACAATATGACTCGGCTCCATTTTGCTGTTATTGGAGAGATTAGCCAAAACAGCATGACGATGTCAGAACTAGCAAGAGTTCTGATGATGACGAAACCCCAGTTGACCCACCTTGTTGATACATTAGTGGCTTTAGGCCTGGTGGAAAGACGACCGGACGCTAAGGACCGGCGTGTAATTAACCTGGTTCTCACGGCTAAAGGGCGTGTATTGGGCGATGACATGAAACAAAAAGTGAAGGAAGATATTAAAAAAAGACTGGCATGTCTGACACCGGAGGAACTCGCTCAGATGTCGGCTGCTTTTGAAACTTTGAGGAATATTATCGGTAAACTTTAGTTTATACTTGAATGGGTTATCAATCTTTTCGTTGTTTCCATAGATATTTTCAGCATTACGTGGAGGTTTTGTCTTAAATGGGGAAACTAATCAAACATCTGAAGCCCTTCGTGTGGTCGATTGTGGCGATATTTGCCCTATTATTTGGCCAGGCAATGGCAGACCTATCGCTGCCCGGTTATATGGCTGATATCGTCAATGTCGGTGTACAACAAAACGGTATCGAGAATTCGGTACCGCAGGCTATCAGTGTAAGCGAATTCAATAAAATCACAGTATTCATAACCGATAGTCAGAAAACACAGATCACCGGGGATTATGTTCTGCTCAGTAGGCAGTCACTTTCTACTGCCGATTATGGCAAATACGTAAAAACCTATCCCCAACTGGCGAACATAAATATTTACAAACTGAATACCACCGATAAAAAGGAAATTAACAATCTCGATGCCATTTTTTCCAAAGCTATTCCAATAGTGTTCACCCTTGAACAAAATGGCGCTGCCCTTTTAGCCCAATACGGAATTCAATTACCAGCCGGCGTCGATCTATTTCAATATCTCCAGCAACTACCGGCGTCACAGACTGCACCGCTTCTGGCTAACGCTGAGGCACAAATCAACGCCACTCCATCAATTCTGCTGAAAGCGGCTTCTACGACTTATCTTTCGGCAGAATACAAAAACAAGCTCGGTATGAATATCCATAGTATTCAAATAAAATACCTTATCCGCATCGGGGGGCTGATGCTGCTGCTAACGCTTGCCAGCGCCGCCGCTTCCATCACCGTAGGCTTTTTATCTGCCCGGGTTGCTGCCGCACTGGGCCGCAACCTGCGAAAGCAGTTATTCGTACGGGTAGAAAGTTTTTCCAATACCGAATTCGATAAGTTCTCCACGGCCTCTTTAATTACTCGGTCGACGAATGACATCACACAGATACAAATGCTGATGGTGATGCTGTTCCGGATTGCATTTTACGCGCCCATCATGGGTATCGGCGGCATTCTTAAAGTAATAAATGCCGACACGTCGATGCTTTGGATTATTGCCGCCGCCGTCGGGGCGATACTGACGATGATGCTGGTATTGTTCTTCGTAGCTCTCCCTAAGTTCAAGATTATGCAGAAATTAATTGATAAACTGAACCTTGTAATGCGGGAGATACTCACCGGTCTAATGGTTATCCGGGCATTTAATACACAGAAACATGAAGAGGAAAGGTTTGACAAGGCAAATCAGGACCTGACTAAAACGAACCTGTTTATCAACCGCGCGGTGCTGGTATTTATGATGCCAGCGGTAATGTTCCTGATGAACGCAATAATGATCCTCATTGTATGGGTCGGCGCGCACCAGGTCGATGCCGGCACTATGCAGGTAGGGAACATGATGGCTTTCATGCAATATGCCGTGCAAATTATAATGGCCTTCCTTTTCCTTTCGATAATATTCGTCATGCTGCCGCGTGCCAGTGTATCCGCAACCAGAATCAGCGAAGTGCTGGAAACCGAACCGGTCATCGTTGACCCGGAGAAACCACAGAAATTCAATCGCGACCTGAAGGGGACCGTGGAATTTAAAGACGTGGCCTTCCGTTATCCCAGCGCAGAAGATGATGTATTGAAACACATTACGCTCACCGCCAAGCCCGGACAGACAACGGCTTTTATCGGCAGCACGGGCAGCGGTAAAACCACGCTGATAAATCTCATCCCGCGTTTCTACGATGTCACCGGCGGTAAAGTCCTGGTTGACGGTGTGGATGTGAGAGACGTAACGCAGCATGATTTACGGGACAAAATCGGGTACGTATCTCAAAAAGCGATATTATTCTCCGGTACCATTGAAAGCAACATTAAATATGCCAATGAAAATGCCACCGATGCAGAAGTGGTAAAATACGCTGAAACTGCGCAAGCAACAGATATTATCAACGAAAGCGCCCAAGGCTATGAGACGGCGGTCTCACAGGGTGGGACGAACCTGTCCGGCGGGCAAAAACAGAGACTGGCAATTGCCCGCGCCCTGGCTAAGAAACCGGAGATTTATATTTTCGATGACAGTTTATCGGCGCTCGATTTTAAGACCGATATGGCGCTCCGAAAAGCGCTCAAGAAAGAGACCAGTGATGCTACGGTACTGATTGTTACCCAGCGAGTCAGCACCATTATGGGCGCCGACCAGATTGTCGTGCTGGATAACGGCGAAATTGCCGGCATCGGCACACACCGGGAATTAATGAAAACTTCTAAAGTTTACCAGGAGATTGCGCTGTCTCAATTGTCCAAGGAGGAACTCGTCTGATGAATCAACCGAATGACACTCAAAAAAGAGACGCAGGCGCACCGGCCTTTGGCCCGGGAAGAGGTCCGATGAGGGGAGGTCCTATGGGTGGAGGCCCCGGCCACATGCCAGGAATGGGCGGTGAAAAACCGAAGAGCTTTAGAAAGGCCATGAAAACATTTCTCAAGTACCTGGCTCCGTACCGGGTTTCACTCATATTTGTGCTTATTTTCGCCATCGCCAGTACTGTTTTTATGATAGTAGGCCCGAAAATGCTGGGTCATGCTACGACCATACTCTTTAACGGCATCGTGGCAAAGGCAACACACACCGGTCCGGGAATTGATTTTACGGCCATCGGTCGCATCTGCCTCGAGTTGGTCGGACTCTATGTTCTTAGTTTCATCTTTAGCTATCTCCAGGGGTATATCATGTCCGGCATCGCCATGAAGATAACCTATATGTTCCGGAGAAACATTTCGGAAAAAATAAAGAGGCTGCCGCTAAAATACTTCGATACAAAAACGCACGGTGAAGTACTAAGCCGCGTTACTAATGATATCGATACTATCAGCACCTCCCTGGCACAGAACTTATCTCAGATTGTCACCTCGGTGACAACAATTGTCGGCGTCCTGGTGATGATGTTGACCATCAGTTGGCTGATGACGCTGGTAGCGCTGGTAATGCTGCCGATTTCCTTCGCCCTGATCAGCATTGTAATTAAAGCCTCTCAGAAATACTTCAAACAACAGCAAGTTCAATTGGGACATGTTGACGGGCACGTTGAGGAAATGTACGGCGGTCATATCGTCATCAAGGCTTTTAACGGCGAAGAAAAATCCATCCAGCAGTTCGATAAATTTAACGAAGAATTGTACGTCGTCGGATGGAAGTCTCAATTCCTGTCCGGCTTGATGATGCCCATCGTGACTTTCGTGGGTAATTTGTCTTATGTCGGCGTATGCATTCTCGGCGGCTATCTGGTGGTACAGGGTACGATTGGAGTAGGCGACATTGTGGCATTCATTTCGTATATCAGGTCGTTCACGATGCCGATTACACAGGTAGCTAACATTGCGAACGTGCTACAATCTACGGCGGCTTCAGCCGAGCGTGTTTTTGAGTTCCTCGACGAAGAAGAGGAGGTACCGGACCCGGTTGATGCCGTGAAGCTCACTGAAGTAAAAGGGAATGTAACCTTCCAGAATGTGAGTTTCGGCTACAATTCTGATAGAGTTATCATTCACAATTTCTCGGCGGATATCAAACCCGGGCAAAAAGTAGCTCTGGTGGGGCCGACCGGTGCCGGTAAGACAACCATGGTCAAGCTGCTGATGCGTTTTTATGATGTTAACAGCGGGTCTATTTCCGTTGACGGCGTGGATATCCGGAAATTCAAGCGGGAAGACCTACGCAGTATGTTTGGTATGGTCTTGCAGGACACCTGGTTATTTAACGGCACTATCAGGGATAACATCCGGTACGGAGACCTCAATGCCAGCGACGAGACAGTAGTTGCGGCGGCGAAGATGGCCAATGTCGACCATTTTGTGCGTACTTTACCGCACAGTTATGATTTGGAGTTGAACGAAGAGTCCAGCAACATTTCACAGGGGCAGAAGCAGCTTTTAACTATCGCCCGCGCCTTCCTCGCTGACCCCAAGATATTGATTCTGGACGAGGCCACTAGCTCAGTGGACACCAGGACGGAAATCCTTATCCAGAATGCAATGGTGGATTTGATGAAGGGCCGCACCAGTTTTGTTATTGCCCACCGCCTGTCCACTATCCGCGACGCGGATATTATTCTGGTCATCAAAGACGGGGATATCGTGGAGCAGGGAAAACATGAGGAATTGCTGGCTGCCAACGGCTTCTATGCGGCACTCTACAAGAGCCAGTTTGAGATTGCGCGGGCAGACTCACTTTAGTTAAGATAAATAATTAGTCAATAATAAAGAGGGAGCCTCCCTTACGGGAGGCTCCCTCTTTATTTAACCACTATGCTAGCTTACCTGTCCCTTGATACCGTACATAAACAGGGAGAACAGGTCCTGAGAATATTTACCGCCCTGCTTCATCTTATCCCGGATACCGGGATTGTTGGCAATACCCTGATGAAAAAACTTGATATAGGCTATGATTGCATCCTCGGAGAGGTCGGCGCGGAGATTGCCCTGCACTTTGGCTTCTGTGATAAATTCCCGCAGCGATTTTTCCAGTTCCAGGCCAATTGCGTCCGGGGACTGCTTCGACTCCGCACTTTCCATTTCGATTTTATAGCGGTCGGCGACATCTATCCAGGACTGTAAAAGCCCCTCGAATTTTTCGATAAAAGATTTTTTCCAGACCAATATTTCGCGGAAGCGACCGGCAATCCCGTTGACAATCGACTTGCGGTAGTCATGTACCAGTTCGTCTTTACTGCCGAAGTTGTTATAAATCGTGGCCTGGGACACTCCGGCTTTGCGGGCGATGTCATTAATGCTGACTTTATCGGCACCGAAGCGGGAAAAAAGTTCTTCGGCTGCCCGGCGTATGTCTTCCTTACTATGCTCTTTGCGGCGTTCAAATCCATCCATATTCCACTCTCCCCAAAGGTAATATTATAATATTTATAGTAAAACGTATTGACAATTACAAATATTGGAGTTAATATCTTTATAGTGATTATAGCATAACGTTCTAAAATATATAACAATCGCGGGCAGGAGGGAAAATGAGCGCATTATTATCAATTGAGGCAACGGGGTTAACGAAACGCTTCGGCGATGTTGTAGCCGTCAATAATGTCTCTTTAGATATCCGCAAAGGGGAGATCTACGGATTTTTAGGATTAAACGGGGCCGGGAAGACGACAACTATACGAATGCTACTGGGGATGATTAAACCGGAAGCCGGGTCCGTTTCCTTGTTCGGTACGAAAGTTCAGCCAGGGCAGCGGATGATATGGCAGCGGGTCGGTTACATGGTGGAGATGCCACATGCTTATCCCGACCTGACCGTCCGGCAGAATCTGGAAATAGTCCGACGTCTGCGGCAATTAAAAGATGCCGATGCCTTGAAAAAAATCATCGAAGAGATGGGGCTTACACAATACGCCAACCGCCGTGCCAGTGTGCTTTCGCTGGGTAATGCTCAGCGGTTAGGACTGGCCAAGGCACTGATCCACCACCCCGATTTACTGCTACAAGTGAACCGGCTAATGGGCTTGACCCGGCCGGTATTGTCGAGGTCCGCAATCTGCTACGTGGTCTGGCAGAAAACAACGGCGTGACGATTTTTATCTCCAGCTATATCCTCAAAGAAGTGGCGCGTTTAGCCACTCGAATCGGGGTGATACATGAGGGACGGCTGGTGAAGGAACTGGACACAAAAGAATTAGCCGAAGAGGAAGAACAACGTCTGGTGGTTGATGTTCGAGATACGAGAGCCGCACAATCTGCGCTTCGGAAAGCCGGTATCTCTGCGAGGTCGAATGGTAAAAACTCACTTGTTATCACAGGCAAGCCTTCGATACAGCACCCTGAAAAAATCGCAACAGTGCTCGTCGAGGCGGGATGTCCGCCTTCCCGGTCAGTAGTCGAACAGGGAGACCTCGAATCTTACTTTCTGCAGTTAGTGCGCGTAAAGGAGGGAAACCAATAATGAATATTTTGTTTAGTCAATTGTTTTCGGCGCTGCGAGTTGAATTCCAAAAGATACGGTGCTCAAAAACGCTCTGGCTTACCATCCTGGCATTCCTATTAGCAACCGGCATCGGCGGGCTATTCATGTACATCATGAAAGACCCGGAACGGGCGCCCCAGCTCGGAATCATCGGTGCGAAAGCACAGATATTAAGCGGCACGGCAGACTGGCCCACCTTCTTTAACCTGATGTTTCTGTTAGTAAGTATTGGCGGCCTGATTATTTTCGGTTTTATCTTTGTCTGGATTTTCGGGCGGGAATACAGCGACAAAACCTACTGTGACTTACTTTCGCTGCCAACTTCCCGGGTGACCATTGTAATTGCTAAAATTATTACCGCGGCCTACTGGTCGATGGCTCTAATTCTGCTGGGATTCGTGATCATGCTTGGCATCGCGGCAATATTGCAACTACCGGGGTGGTCGTCAGCTACTGCAATACATGGGTTGGCCATGTTATTGGGCATTGGCGGGTTAATGGTATTAACATGTATTCCCTTTGCCCTGATAGCGAGCGCCGTACGCGGCTATTTACCGGCTGTCGGCGGTATTTTCCTGGTCCTAGTTTTAGGACAGATTGTCAATCAGATTGGCTATGGGCAATATTTTCCCTGGAATATCCCGATGATGTACAGCGACGCAGCTCAGATATTATCCGGCAAAGCCTCAATTCCTCTTGGTTTTATCAGTTATTTACTGGTAGTGCTGGATGGCGTTATTGGTATTGTTGTCATTGGAGCCTGGTGGAGATACGCAGATCAGACGTAGGAGGGTAAATTCCAAATACCAAAAGACAAATTCCAAAGAATATCTAAATACGAAATCCTAACATACAAATTGGTTTCACGGGATATCAGGTATTGTTTGAGATATAATAATAAAGAGTCCCAAAATTAGAAAAAGCGGGAAATTACATCGCTTGAAGCTAAACCTTCATTAGCGTAAAATAAAACCACTAAACCAAGTCTATATGTGGAAGGGGGGTATCATGGCAAAACTGACTGAAGAAGCAAAGCAGGCAATCGGGGCAATCCGACCGGCGTTCGTGGCGACAGTAAGCAAGACCGGTAAGCCTAATGTCTCGGCGAAAGGATCATTGCGTGTTCTGGATGATGAGCACGTTATATTCACTGATGTTCATTCGCCCCGCACCATTGCCAACATCAAGGAGAACCAGCAGGTATCGATTATCTGTCTGGACGCGGCCACGCGGAAAGGGGTACGTATCTGGGGCAAGGCTGAAATCATCAGTTCCGGCGAACTATTCAATAAGATTGCCGCCGAGATGGCTGTCCGGAAGATGAAGGTAAACAATGTGGTGAAGGTGACGGTAGAAGAGGTGGAGACAACGTAATTAATTGCCACTTTTTAAATTATTAGATTGGTTTTCCTGAAAGCCTCCCCAAATGGGGAGGCTTTGAGTTTTAATATTTACTAAATAGGGCGTATTATTTATTGCATATCAATAATTAATACTTGACTTTCAACAATTAATAGATTATACTCTTCAATGAATATATGGGAGGAGCGAGAATGAAATATTTTGGCGATAAGTCATTATCGTCCGTGGTGAGCGTAATCTTAAACATAGCGTGGTGGGTAGTGATAGCGATGTCAATTTTTGCGGTGGTGGTATTTGCCATAATGCTGTTTTCCAAACCGGAAGGTAACTCCGTGACTGCAGAAATTGCCACGTGGAGCAACGACAGCAGTTGGAAGGAAATGTATAGTTGGCCGCTCATCGGTAAAATTTTAATTCTACCGTATTTTGGCGTAGTTGTAGTATTTTTACTGCAAATAATCAAAAAAGCACAGCAATTGTTTAATAATTTCAAAAATGATTTGGTATTCAACAAAAGCAATGTGATGCTTATCTCGAAAATCAGTAAGCTGCTGATTGTATTTTCAATATTAACTTTTAATTTCAGTTCACTACTGGTTAGCGTATTACTGTTTATGATCTGTGAAATTTTTAAGAAAGGAACCACACTTCAGGAAGAGCATGATTTTACGGTGTAGCGAGGGGAATATATGAGTATTATTTTCAGACTCGATAGAGTAATGGCAGATAGAAAAATTTCACTGAATGAACTGGCAAAACGCATAGACCTGACCGATTCAAATTTGTCCATCTTCAAAACCGGCAAGGCTAGAGCGGTGCGCGTTTCAACACTGGATGCCCTTTGCCGGGAATTAAATTGCCAGCCGGGTGATTTACTGGAATACAGGCTGGATAATCAAAATATTGAAGATGTGAAAGGAGAATTATCATGAAAAAACAATGGTTGTTAGTTATCCTGGTAATTGTGGCAATCATGGTTATGTTGCTGTTAGCCGGTTGCGCGGCGGGACCTAACCCTACCTTAAATACAGTCGATGCTGCCGGAAAGACCGCCGGTTTCTGGTCCGGTTTGTGGCACTGAGTTATTTCACCCGTTACCTTTATCATTTCGCTGTTTAATAAACACGTCAATATTTATGATGTTTATAACAACGGCAACTGGTACAACTTCGGTTTCATTTTTGGTGTCTGTATTATCTTTGGCGGGGGCGGGCGTGGGGCGAAGCATGGGTGGAAAAAGAACAAAAAAAAGGAAACATCATTATAATTGTGTAATATCTAAAAGGTAGTAGAAACTGCGTGGCGAACAAATCTTTAATAATATTATTTTCCTATCACCACAAGAACACGGAGAAAATTGCCGGCGTCATGTCTAGAGTGCTGAATGCGCAAATCAAAACGCCACAGCAAGTAGACCCTATCCAGCTTCAAAAACACAGCCTGATAGGTTTTGGCTCAGGAATATACGATTCAAAACATCACCAATCCTGTTTAACCTTGTCTTAAAATTGCCGCAAGCCATTAACAAGGAAGCATTTATTTTCTCAACCTGCGGCGTCCCGGGGATAGGTATGAATGAAGAATATGTCGCAAACAATCATGCTGCGCTCAGGGAAAAACTGCAAGCCAAAGGCTACGTGATTGTGGGTGAATTTGGTTGTATGGGGCATAACACTAATTCGTTCCTAAAAGTATTCGGCGGGATAAACAAGGGTAGACCTAATGCTGAGGACCTTCGACATGCGGAGGAATTTGCCCAGAATCTGAAGGAGAAGCTCGAGGAAAAGGAGTCATAAATCAGTAAATTAATGGTTTACTCGCTAAACCCGCCCTTCAGTTTCCGGTAAGTTTCGGTGACTGCTTCCGGGATGACCCTCAATCCACCAATTACCGGCATGAAGTTGGTATCGCCCAGCCAGCGCGGCACAATATGGGTATGAATGTGGTCGGCCTGGCCGGCGCCGGCAACGCTGCCCATATTGACGCCAATATTGAAACCGGTGGGTTGGAAAGTTTTCTTCAGGACCTTGATGCACATCGTAGTGATGTCCATGTGCTCATGAAGCTCACGTTTCGGTAACTTATCCAGGTGGGCGATATGACGGTAGGGCGCCACCAAGAGATGCCCCGGGTTATAGGGGTAATTGTTCATCATGACGAAATTCCATTTGCCGCGGTATAAAATCAGGTTACCTTCGTCATTATCCTCAATCGGGAGGTTGCAAAGAAAACAGCCTTCCGGTTTCTTCATCCTTATGTATTCCATCCGCCATGGCGCCCAGATTTGTTCCATTTTAATCTCCGGATATTTAGTTACCGTTTAATATTTTAATCGGCTTCCGCTGACAAGTCAAAGATTGGTGATACTATGCAAACTTGGACACAGATTAACGTTAGTACAGGACATGGGTAACATTTTTAGAATTTAACGACGATTCCGTTTAATCCACAAATAAACTTCCAACGACCTTACGGTCGGGGTATTAAGTAAGGTACAAGAAAAACTCCATTTATGAGTTTTACCATCGTTAATGCTATTACAACTCCCCATCTCTTTAATCTCCTCCCCGTACATTTTGCTCGAATAGCAAAAGTATTTCGGCCTGTGGGCCTCAAGGGAAGAGGAGGTCACTTAGAGGGGGCAGGTCACTGCGCCCCTCTAACTCAAGCCTTGCTTAAACTGAATTGTAGCTAATCCTTAACTATAACCTACATGGCCAGTATATTTGGTACGAAAATCGGTCTAGTTATAAAACCCAAAAGCTTTAAAACATCTTTCTTTGATACGGCTCATTAACGATGACATTTACCAAACTCTCCAGGAGGTCACAATCCTTACAGCCATTGCAACCATTCGGGGCACTTTCCAACTCCGAGATTTCTCTAACCCTGGCTAATAGCGGATAAATCATCTTTGTATCCAGGACGACCCGGTGAATTCCGGCGTGGAAATGCATGCTGAACCCTTTATCATGATGGCTGGAATCCTGGCAGGCAGTCTCCATGTCCGTTTGCGGCTCCATGTAGATTAACGCCAGATCAGCCACCGGATGCAGACCCCACTGTTCGCCGATTAAAGCATAAGAATTCAACTGGACCGTATACATCGGTAAAAGAGTGTCTTGAGTATTTGTGAACCGCGCCGTCTTATAATCGGCAATAACATGAGAGTTGTCTGCTTTGACAAAAACAGCGTCAGGCCCGCCGGTGAGCAATACGTTACTTTCTTTATCGACAATCTTAAATTTGGTGTAATGCGGAGGATTGATGTAGCCCTTAATATCACCTAATTCGCTTAACCAGGACGGACAACAGCCATGGGTATCAAACCAACCGTGAACAATGTTCTTGGTGTAAGAGTCAATGGAGCTGAAAATACCGGGGAATATCTGAAACGGCAGCTTATGCTCCATACGCAGTTTTAACCAGAAACAGCGCGGGCAGAAATCGGGCATTGCCAGCGCACCGAGGTTTTTCGCCGAGATACGAATTTGATTGCTCATGTTTACTCCTTTGACTCTGGGTAAACTCTAAATCAACTTCAGATCGGTGTCAAGGGCTGGGAGCATTGGGCTGAGATTCTCGTTTTAAGCAAGGCCTGATTCCGTAGGCCGAAGGCCGGAGGTACTTTACGAAGTAAACGTATAACAAGGGCGCAGCCCCTCTAATAAACCTCCTCCCTCTTCGTTTACCGCAGGCCGCAGTCGAAGGTACTCCACTTTAATGAACGTACGGAGAGGGAGTCAGAGGGTGAGGTTAAATTATATATCTGGTAGTATAACTGCTACGTACCATTCCAGATTGCTTCGCCGCTTTGGCTCCTCGCAAAGGAAGTGACCAGCTCCCCAGCATTGCTTCTTCACACGCACGAGTGTTATAATTTTGTCAGCTTGATTTGCGAGGCATACTATGAGATTATCCCGTGAAGAAGTCATCCACATTGCCGCCCTGGCCCGCATGGGTATGAGTGAAGCGGAAATCGAAAAAGCCAGGGAGCAGCTTTCCAATATCCTAGAGAACTTCGAGGTATTGAAAGAAATTGACACTACCAATGTGCCTCCCACAGCGCAATCCATCCATCTCCAGAATGTCTTGCGTGAAGATAAATCCCGTGATTCGCTGCCCGTGGAGGATGTCCTGGCTAATGCCCCGGACCGCGAAGGGGACTTATTTAAACTGCGCCCGGTGTTGGAATGAGGAGATCTGAAATTGACAGCTAAAGATACCAATTTAACGATTTACGCCGCTCACGAATTACTCAAGGCGAAGAAAATATCGTCTGTTGAACTAACAAAAATCTATCTGGAGCGCATTAAGGCGGTTGATTCTAAGGTGCGCGCGATTGTTACCATCACGAAAGAGCATGCTCTGGAGCAGGCGAAAAAAGCCGACGAAGTGATTGCCGCGGGTAAAGCCAGCCCACTGACAGGCATCCCATACCTGCTCAAGGATAATATGTCTACTAAGGGCATTAAAACCACCTGTTCCTCGAAGATGCTGGAGAACTTCATCCCACCGTATAACGCCACGGTCGTCGAGAAGCTGAATCAGGCCGGCGCGGTCATGGTCGGCAAGGCGAATATGGATGAGTACGCGATGGGTTCCTCGACAGAGAACTCGGCGTTTTTCACCACAAATAATCCCTGGGATTTGTCCCGTGTTCCAGGCGGTTCCAGCGGAGGATCGGCAGCAGGAGTAGCAGCCGGCGAAGCTGTCTTTGCCCTCGGTTCCGATACCGGCGGCAGCATTCGTCAACCGGCAGGTTTCTGTAATGTTACCGGATTCAAACCGACCTATGGCCGGGTCAGCCGCTACGGACTGGTGGCTTTTGCCAGTTCCCTTGACCAAATCGGCCCGTTAACCAAGGACGCCTTGGATTGCGCGCTGGTGATGAACGTCATTAGCGGCCATGACAAGAATGATTCTACTTCCGCAACAGAAGCAGTACCGGACTATACCAAAGATCTGACTAAAGACCTGAAAGGGATGAAAATCGGCATCCCCAAAGAGTATTTCGTAGAAGGGATGCAGCCGGAAGTTAATTCGGCGATTAAAGATGCTATCCATCAACTAGAAGCACTGAGCGCGAAGGTTGATTGGAATGTTTCTCTGCCGCAGACACCGCATGCCCTGGCAGTCTATTACATCATCGCTCCGTCAGAGGCTTCCGCGAACTTGGCGCGGTATGACGGTTCCAAGTACGGTTTTTCTTATCTGAACACCGACAACATGTGGGAAGGGATGGAGAAGACCAAGCAATTCGGTTTCGGCGCGGAAGTGAAGCGTAGAATCATGCTTGGTACCTATGCTTTATCTTCCGGTTATTACGATGCCTATTATTTGAAGGCGCAGAAAGTCCGCACGCTGATTCGCCGCGAATTTGATGCGGCTTTTGAAAAGTACGATGCGCTGGTCACGCCTACGTCACCGACCGTGCCTTTCAAAATCGGGGAGAAAGCCGATGACCCTCTCCAGATGTACCTCAGCGATGTCTGTACCCTGCCGGTGAATATTGCTGGGATCCCGGGGATTTCGATTCCGGCGGGTTTTGCGAACGGACTGCCCATCGGCATACAAATTATCGGCAAGCCGTTTGCAGAAGAGACCATCCTCAAAATCAGCTATGCCTACCAGCAGGTCACCGACTGGCACAAACAAACAGCAAAGCTGTAAACACTAAATTCGTTTACTATTCATCATTTCTCCTTTTAGTCCCTCCTTGGGAAGGATGGAGTCCTCTCCCCTTATTAAGGGGAGATTAAGAGGGATTGGAAATGTGGCTTGAAGTTAACCAGGGTCACCATTTACTGACAGTATTAATAATGACAATGATATATTAGGGAATCTCTGAACAAGTGTTATGACGCATTTGCAACATCATTTCAGGGGTAAACTTTAAAGAAACAGCGGCTTAAGAAGACGAAGTAAGGTTATTTCAAGTCATTAATATCACCGTTTCTTGGGGTTGTTTTCAGGGTTTTTGGTCGTTTGTACACACTACCCCCTTGCCAT
>Ga0182021_10001958_pt1 | contig 23959 bp, 22 predicted proteins | sample 612E3MmetaG_FD_120493 | JGI IMG/M metagenome (GOLD analysis project Ga0182021, IMG submission 120493) | Permafrost microbial communities from Stordalen Mire, Sweden - 612E3M metaG (Illumina Assembly) | ecosystem: Environmental > Terrestrial > Soil > Wetlands > Permafrost | place: Sweden... | reverse complement strand
GCCTTGGGCCGGCCGGTCGAGCCCGACGTGTACAGGATGTACAGCGGGTCCTCGGCGTCGAGCACCTCGGTCGCGCACTGACCCTTGGCGATCGGCAGCGTCTCGAGATCGCCGAACCAGTGGTCACGCAGCGGGTCGATGGCGACCTCGGTGCCGGTCCGCTTCACCACCACGACGTTCTCGACGGTCGGTGCGTGGCGCACGGCCTCGTCGACGATCTTCTTCAGCTCGAAGACCTTGCCGTTCACCCAGGACCCGTCGGCGGTGATCACGAGCCGCGACTCCGAGTCGAGGATCCGCTCTTTCAGCGCGTCCGAGGAGAATCCGGCGAAGACGACGGAGTGGACGGCGCCGAGCTTCGCGCAGGCCAGCATCGCGAACATGATCTCGGGGATCCGGGGCAGGTAGATCGTCACGCGGTCGCCCTTGCCGACGCCCATCGCCTTGAGGATGTTCGCCCAGGTCATGACCTCGCGATTGAGCGAGTAGTACGAGAAGGTACGCGTCTCCTTGCCGTCCTCGGAGACCCAGATCAGCGCGAGCTTGTTCCGGGTCGGTCCCACCAACCACCGATCGACGGCGTTGTGGACGATGTTGACCTTGCCCCCGGTGAACCACTTGTAGAACGGCGCGTCCGAGTCGTCCAGGACGGTGTCCCACGGCTCGTACCACTCGAGCTCTTTGGCGCGGTCCTCCCAGAACGTCCGGAAATCCGCCGCGGGTCCTGCGACGGCGTCCCAGTCAGGGATGCGATAGCCAGCCGCGGTCTCAGGATCCGGGGTGACGATGTCGGCAGGCAGGTCGGGAGCTTGCGTCATGTTCGGTGGGCCTCCACTTCGAGGGCGTGCGAGATGTGCCGAAACAGTACGTGCTCCTGCCCCGCCTGACCAGACCCATGGGGCTGTGGGTTACGGCGGACTATTCCAGCGCAGGCGAGGAATGCGCCGCCTGGTGGCGGGCCAGTGCATCGCGGCGCTCCGCATCGAGGTCGACGATCGGCTCGGGGTAGCCGTTCCTGGCCGCGCTGGCAACGGTCCACGGACGCTGCGCCTGGGCGGTGTCGAGGCTTGCCAGCTCCGGGACCCAGCGTCGGATGTACGTGGCGTCCGGGTCGAACCGCTCGCCCTGCAGCACGGGGTTGAAGACGCGGTAGTACGGAGCCGCGTCGGTCCCCGTGCCGGCCACCCACTGCCAGCCGTGCTGGTTCGAGGCGAGGTCCGCGTCGATGAGATGGTCGAGGAAGTGCTGCGCTCCGACCTGCCAGCGTGTGTGCAGGTGCTTGATGAGGAAGCTCGCGGTCACCATCCGTACGCGGTTGTGCATCCAGCCTGTGGCGAGCAGCTGCCGCATCCCGGCGTCCACGAGCGGTACGCCGGTACGGCCCTGCCGCCACGCCTCGACCAGATCGGGTTCGTCGTCGTACGCCATCGCCGACAGCTCAGGGCGGAGGTCGTCCCAGAGACTCTTCGGGTTGTGGTGCAGCACGTCGGCGTAGAACTCGCGCCACGCCAGCTCGGTCACGAAGCGCTCGGCGCCCTTCCCGGAGCGGCCGGCGACGTCGGCCAGGAGCGTCCGCGGATGCACGACGCCGAGCTTCAGGTACGGGGACAGGCCGGAGGTCGCGTCGAGATCGGGTCTGTCACGCCTCGCGTCGTATGTGTTCAGGTGGTGGTCGAGGAATGCGTGCCAGCGCTCGAGCGCGGCCTGCTCGCCCGCTGGTGGCTGCTCGGGCGTGTGCTTCGCGGCGACGTCGGTCACGATCTGCCAGGTCGTGTCGTCGCTGCGGTCCTCCCCCAGGACGAGGTCGGCCGGCTCGGTCGACGGCGCGCGCCAGCCGTGCTCGCGCCAGGCGTTGGCAAAGGCGGTGAAGCGCTGATAGGGCCGGCCCGAGCCCGTACGAACGCGGCCAGGGGTCACCGCGTACGGGCTGCCGGTACGTACGAGCCGTACGTCGCCGAGCCCCGTCTCGACGTCCCGGTCTCGCGCCGAGCCCTCGGGTTCCGTCTCCTCGGAGATGTGTACGGCGGAGGCGCCCACCTCGTCGGCCAGCCTGGGGATCTCGACGCGCGGATCGCCGGTACGTAGCGTCAGACGCCCCTCATAGGTCTCGCGAAGCCCCAGGAGCGTCGTGGCCAGCCACCGCAGCCGAGGGCTGCTCGAGGTGTCCCAGAGGGCGGGGTCGACGATGAACGCCACCGTGACGGGTCCGCGCTCGGCGGCGCGTCCCAGGATCGGGAGATCTGTACGGCGCAGATCACGCCGCAACCACACGACATCGCCCATCCGACGATCCTAGAGGGCTGCCCACGTCCGGCCCTTGGGTCCAGGGAGGGCCCGTGGTCTCCTAGGCTGTTCCTCGGTTCCTACTCACAACCGGAGGTCATCCATGGTCGCGAAGGTCGCGCTCCTCACTGCGGGCGGCTACGCCCCATGTCTCTCCAGCGCCATCGGCGGGCTCATCGAGCGGTACTCGTCTCTCGCGCCGGAGGTTGAGATCATCGCGTACAAGTACGGCTACCAGGGCCTGCTGACCGGCGACTCCGTCACCGTCACCGACACCGTACGGGCGAACGCGGCGCTGCTGCACAAGTTCGGCGGCTCCCCCATCGGCAACTCCCGCGTCAAGCTGACCAACGTCAAGGACCTGGTCAAGCGTGGGCTGGTCAAGAAGGGCGAGAACCCGCTCAAGGTTGCCGCCGACCGTCTGGTGGCTGATGGCGTCGACGTGCTGCACACGATCGGTGGCGACGACACGAACACGACAGCCGCCGACCTCGCGGCGTACCTCGCGGAGAACAACTACGGGCTCACCGTGGTCGGTCTCCCGAAGACGATCGACAACGACGTCATCCCGATCAAGCAGTCACTGGGCGCCGACACCGCTGCCGAGATGGGTGCCCAGTTCGCGAAGAACATCGTCGCCGAGCACAACTCCGGCTCCCGCATGCTGATCGTGCACGAGGTCATGGGACGCCACTGCGGCTGGCTCACGGCGGCGACCGCCAAGAAGTACCGCGAGTGGCTCGCGACGCAGCAGTGGCTGCCCGAGATCGGGCTCTCTCAGATCGCCTGGGACGTACATGCGGTCTTCGTCCCCGAGGCCGTCATCGACATCGACGCCGAGGCCAAGCGCCTGCGCAAGGTCATGGACGAGGTGGGCAACGTGACGATCTTCATCTCGGAGGGCGCCGGCATCGACTCGATCGTCGCGCAGCTCGAAGCGGCCGGGAAGGAAGTCGCCCGCGACGCGTTCGGCCACGTAAGGATCGACAAGATCAACCCCGGCGCCTGGTTCGCGGACCAGTTCGCCACCAAGCTCGGTGTCGAAAAGGTCATGGTCCAGAAGAGCGGCTACTACTCGCGCTCCGCGGCCCCCAATCAGTACGACCTCGACCTCATCAAGTCGATGACCGACCTCGCGGTCGACTCTGCCCTCCGTGGGGAGCCGGGCGTCATCGGCCACGACGAGGAGGACGGCGACACCCTCAAGGCGATCGCGTTCGACCGCATCAAGGGCGGCAAGCCGTTCGACATCACGCAGCCCTGGTTCACCGAGCTTCTCGGCGAGATCGGCCAGGCCGCCCCTGTGGCAGCGCAGGCGCACTGACGCTCGCCCTGACATACTGGACACGCGCGGCCCCGCAGTCTCTCGCCAGATGGCGGGGTCGTTGCACGTCCGGAGGGTGGCGGCCCGGTATGTCAGCGCAGTCGGGAGGCCACGAAGCGCCCGCCCAACACGGCGTGGCGCGACACGAAACGACCCCTCGTTACCGGAGCGCGCCGGCATCAACGAGGTCCCGACATCGAGGGGCCACGACACGCCACGTACGCACCCGCTGCTCGACTCGTCGCGACCCCTCGACCAGTCGTGCGGCAGCCGACCTCGTCCCACCCTTCGAGGAGCCACGACACGCCCGGCCAATACGGCGTGGCGCGGCACGAAACGACCCCTCGACCGCGGGCGAGGGACTCGCTCAGCGTCGGCGCCGGTGGGCCACGGCGCCTGCGAGCCGGCCGAGTACGGCTCCTAGGCCTACTCCGGCGGCTCCGCCGAGCGCGTACCCGGCGGCAATGCCCGCGGTCACGCCGCGCTGGGCGACCTTCTGCGGCACGTAGACCTTGCCCTGGAGCTCTGGGTGCTCAGGGAGGGGAAGCATCGGCGGCTCCGGATCCATGTCCACCACCGGGAGCGGCTCGGGCTCCACTGCGGCCGTCGCCGTCCAGGCCGCACCCAGCATCACGAGCGTCGCGAAGACGTTGAGCGACAGCATCAGGACGATGACCGGCCCGAAGATCGTGGCCGCCGCGTTACGGAGGAAGATCCCGTTGAGGGCGCCCGCGAAGTACTGCAGGACAGCGAGTCCCACAGAGCCGAACAGTGCACCGCGGGCGATGTCGCGGACGGGTCCGCGCTCGTGAGGCAGGATCCAGTAGAGGTACACGAACAACCCCCAACCCGCGATCAGCGAGAGCAGCAGCGCAGCGACCACGGTGAGCGCGGACGCGACCCACGAATGGTTCAGTCCCAGCCAGCCGAGTACCAACGACTGCGCGGCCGTGGCGGACAAGGAGATGCCCACAGTGATCGCGCCGAGCACGATGAGGCCTAGAAGGATCAGGAGGTTCTTCCCGAGCGCGGAGAGCCACCCCACGATCCCGGGTGCGCCCATCGGCTTGATGCCCTCCGAGTGCCACATCGCGTTGATCGCCTGCCGGATGTTCCCGACCCAGCCCGTACCGGCGTAACCGGCCGACAGCACGGCCACGAGAAGTACGCCTCGCCAGTTCTGGAGCGTCTCCACAAGCTTGAGCGCGATGTCATGGGCACTGCCGGCACTCTCGAGACGCGACTCGATCGCGATCACCAACGTCTGGGCGAGATCTGGACGCAGCACCTCGATGGTGAGGCCGAGGATGGAGAACGCGATCATGAGGACGGGGACGATTGCCAGTACCGAGAAGTACGTGATCGCGGCCGCGAACTGGTTGCCGAGCCGCGATGTGAACCGGTCGATCGCGCGCAGCAGGTGCGCGACCCACGGCCACGCCATCACACGCTTCACCCGATCGCCCATGCTCGTCCCTCCGTGTGGCTCGCCGAGAACACGATGCCACCACGGCAGCCACGAGGTCCGACGACGCGGCCGATCGTCGGATTCAGGACTCGTACGCCTCGAGAGGCGGGCACGAGCAGATGAGGTTCCGATCGCCGTGGACGCCGTCGATGCGTCCGACCGCCGGCCAGTACTTGTCCTTGACCGGTCGCGCCGCCAGCGGGCCGTGGGGCGTGCCGCCGGGGAACGCCGCGAGCTCCCGCGAGTACGGATGGTTCCACTCGTCGGACACGACCCGTACCAGCGGGTGCGGCGCGTTGTGGAGCGGGTTGTCGTCCGGAGGCCACTCCCCCGCCAGTACGCGCTCGGCCTCGGCAGCGATCGCGATCATCGCGTCGCAGAACCTGTCGAGCTCCTCCATCGACTCCGACTCCGTCGGCTCGACCATGAGGGTCCCCGACACCGGGAAGCTCATCGTCGGCGCGTGGAAGCCGTAGTCGACGAGGCGCTTGGCCACGTCGTCGACGGTCACCCCCGTGCGCTTCGTCAGCGGGCGGAGATCGAGGATGCACTCGTGCGCGACGAGGCCGGACTCCCCCGCGTACAGGACCGGGTACGTGTCCGCGAGCCGCTTCGCGACGTAGTTCGCCGCGATCAGCGCACCCTCCGTGGCCGCACGGAGCCCGTCAGGGCCCATCATCGCGATGTACGCGTACGTGATCGGCAGAACGCCCGCAGAGCCCTGTGGGGCCGACGCCACGGCGTGGGTGGTCCCCTCGCCGAGCGGGTCACCGGGCAGGAACGGTGCGAGGTGCTCGCGGACAGCGACGGGGCCGACGCCAGGGCCGCCACCGCCGTGCGGGATCGCGAACGTCTTGTGCAGGTTCAGGTGACTCACGTCGGCGCCGAATGCGCCCGGACGGGCGAGCCCGACGAGCGCATTGAGGTTCGCGCCGTCCACGTACACCTGTCCGCCAGCCGCATGTACGGTCTCGCAGATCGACGTGATCGTGTCCTCGAAGACGCCGTGCGTCGACGGGTACGTGACCATGATCGCCGCGAGCCTGTCAGCGTTGGCCTCGATCTTCGCGTTCAGGTCGGCCAGGTCGACAGACCCGTCCGGCGCGGCCTTCACGACGACGACCGTGAGCCCGGCGAGCGCAGCCGAGGCCGCGTTCGTACCGTGCGCAGACGACGGGATGAGGCAGACCGTCCGGTGGGTATCGCCGCGCGACTCGTGGTAGCGCTTGATCGCGAGCAGTCCGGCGAACTCACCTTGGCTGCCGGCGTTGGGCTGCAGCGAGATCTTGTCGTAGCCGGTGATCGCACAGAGCCACGACTCGAGCTCGGTGATCATCTCCGCGTAGCCTCGAGCATCCTCTGCCGGAGCGAACGGGTGCAGGTTGGCGAAGCCCGGGTACGAGATCGGCTCCATCGCGGCCGCAGGGTTCAGCTTCATCGTGCAGGACCCGAGCGGGATCATGCCGCGGTCGAGCGCGAAGTCGCGGTCGGCCATCGCGCGAAGGTAACGCAGCATCTCGGTCTCCGAGTGATACACGGAGAACACCGGGTGCGTGAGGTAGTCATGCGCACGGTCGTGCCCCGCGAGCGCGTCTGAGTCGGGCACCTCGGCGAGCGGTGCGCCCAGCACGGCCGCGAGCGCGTTCAGGTCCGCCGTGGTGACTCCCTCTCCGACCGACACCGCCAGCGCGTCGTCTCCGACGGGGCGCAGCAGGATCCCCGCGTCATGGGCCGCGGCGACGAGCTCCCTAGCCCGACCAGGAGCCTCGACGACGATCGTGTCGAAGTACGTGTCGTGGCGAACCGTGAGCCCGGCCGCCACGGCGGTCTCGGCGAGCCGCTGCGCGGTGGCGTGGATGTCGGACGCGATCTCGCGCAGTCCGTCGGGTCCGTGGTACACCGCGTACAGCGCGGCGGTCACGGCGAGCAGGACCTGCGACGTACAGATGTTCGAGGTCGCCTTCTCGCGACGGATGTGCTGCTCGCGCGTCTGGAGCGCCAGCCGGTACGCGGGCACGCCGTCCGCATCGACGGAGACGCCGACGAGTCGACCCGGCAGCTGCCGCTCGAGCCCGTCCCGGACGCTGATGTACCCCGCGTGCGGGCCACCGTAGAAGAGCGGGACGCCGAACCGCTGCGTGCTCCCGACGGCGACGTCGGCACCCCAGGACGCGGGTGACTCCAGCAGGGTGAGGGACAACAGGTCGCAAGCGCCGACCACCAACGCGCCGGCGTCGTGAGCGGCGCCCGCGATGCGCTGGAGATCCGCAGCAGTACGTACGAGCCCCTCGGCCGTCGGCTGCTGGACGACTACACAGAACACGCCGTCGAGGTCGTCGTCGAGGTCGGCCGACCCGACGACCACGTCGAGGCCCAGAGACTCCCCACGCGTCCGAAGCACCGCGAGGCTCTGCGGGTACAGACCAGGGTCGACGAGGCAGCGGGTGCCCTTCTTGGCGACGCGGTTCGCCAGGGCGACCGCTTCCGCCACGGCCGTACCTTCGTCCAGCAGCGAGGCGCCGGATGTTGCCAGACCGGTGAGATCGCTGCACATCGTCTGGAACGTCAGCAGGGCCTCGAGACGGCCCTGACTGATCTCCGGCTGGTACGGCGTGTACGCGGTGTACCAGGCGGGGTTCTCGAGCACCGAGCGCCGGATCACGGGCGGCGTGACGGTCTGGCTGTACCCGAGTCCGTACATCGGCACGGTCACGACGTTCTGCTCCGACAAGGAGCGCAGGCGTGTCTGGACCTCCGACTCCGTACGGGCCTCGGGGACGCCAGGCATCTCTGTCGAGCGGATCGCGGCAGGGATGGCGGACTCGACGAGCGCGGACGCGGATGCGACGCCGATCGTGGCGAGCATGCGGTTCTGGTCAGTCGATGAGGGTCCGATGTGACGCTCGGCGAAGGCCGAGCCAAAGCGATGGGTCATGTGGCGCCTTTCCTGTACCAGGCGCCAACCTAACGAACCAGGCAATCAGCCCGCGAACCGGGCCGCCCGTCGGGCTGCCAGTTCGTCGATGGCGCGCGTCGTGTCGTCGGCCCGCTCGGTGGGAAGGTCGAGCAGTGTGCCCTCGATCGAACGCCACACGCCCCCGAGTGCGATGCCGAACATGCCCTGGCCACCCTTGAGGAGGTCGACGACCTCGTCGTCCGACGTGCACTCGTACACAGACACGCCGTCGCTGAGGAGCGTGACCTCCGTGAGGTCCTCGACGCCTCGCGCCCGCAGGTGATCGACGGCGATGCGGATCTGCTGCAGCGAGATGCCGGCGTCGATGAGGCGCTTGATGACCTTCAACAGGAGCAGGTCGCGGAAGCTGTAGAGGCGCTGCGTGCCGGACCCGGTCGCATCGCGGACCTCGGGGACCACGAGACCCGTACGTGCCCAGTAGTCAAGCTGCCGGTACGTGATGCCGGCGGCGCTGCATGCCACCGGGCCACGGAATCCCTGGTCCTGCGGGAGCGGAGAGAAGTCGCCGTCGAACAGGCTGTCCTGGCTGCGACGCTGCGTGCCTTCGACGTCCACGTTCTCTCCCTCATCAGTTGCGCGGTTGTAGTTTCACCCTTGGGATTCTCGAACGCTAGATCCGGCATCCGCAGCAGTCAACGACCCTTAGTCGACATTCAGGGTTTTGGTCCCTCGATGCGAGCCTCGGAGACCTGTCCTCACTCGAGCGTCAATTACGCGCTGACTAGGACTCTTTCGGTGCGTCGAAGTCCTCCGGGCTCACGTTGTCGAGGAACTCACGGAACTTCTCGACCTCTTCCTCACGGGGCGCGGGAATCTCAACCCCTACTTCAGCAAGCACTTCCTCCGACGCGTAGATCGGTGCGCCCACGCGAAGGGCCAAGGCCACCGCATCGGACGGACGGGCACTGACTTCCTCGCCGTCGATGTCCAGCACGGCGTAGAACGTGCCGTCCTCGACATCAGTGATCCGGACCGCTGTGAGCGAGTGCCCGAGCGCGTCGAGCACGTCCGCCATCAGGTCGTGAGTGAGTGGCCTGGGCGGAGTCGCACCCTCAAGCACGCTCGCGATCGCCGACGCCTCCGCGGCGCCGATCCAGATGGGAAGGCCCCGTGAGCCCTCTACCTCTCGTAGCAGCAGCATCGGCACCCCGGCAGGCATATCGATGCGCACGCCGTGCACGACTACTTCTCGCATGCCACCCAGCCTAGTCGTGAGTAGGCGACAAGGCTCCGCTCACCTGTCCAGTACGGACTGCATCAGCGCGGCGTGCGCGTGCATGACGAGCTGCATCACTTCGCTGGTGCGTTCACGGCTCACAGGCTGCCGGCGGCTGGACGAGGCGGCCACCGCCTGCTCGACGAGGCCCACCTCTCGTTCCGCTGCCATCTTGATCGCGCGAAGGTGCCTGGCGTCGATGCCGTACGTGGTGAGCTTCCGGGCGACGACCGCCAGCGTGAGCGCCTCGCGCCCATAGAACGCGCTGCCCCGCCGAGGACGGATCACCAGCTGGCGCTCCAGCTCGACGAGCGTGGCTTCGGGCAGACCGGAGACGTCGAGGAGCTCTCGCCGCGTGAGCCGGATGGCCCGACGCGCCGCGGCGATGTCCGACTCGACCGCGTGGGGCGCCTCGGTCATGGGCAGCGGTTGGGGCTGGGGCGGTTCCATTGACGGGGGTTCCGCGCCCTGGTCGATGAGGGCCAGATGCTCCCGGATGACCTTGAGAGGGAGGTAGTGGTTCTTCTGCGCACGCAAGACGTAGACCAGGCGTTCGATGTCCAACCTGGAATACCGGCGGTACCCCGACGGGGCCCGTTCGGGGGAGATGAGGCCCTCAGCCTCCAGGAACCGGATCTTCGAGATCGAGATGTCCGGAAACTCCTCCTGGAGCGCCTTCAGGACCTGGCCGATGCTCTGCAGCGGGGACGCCATCACCCCAACCCATGCGGACTCGGATAGAAGACGAGCCGGAACTTGCCGATCTGTACTTCGTCGCCCGTGCGCAGTACGACGGCACCGTCCGTGAGCGTCCGGTTCACGTAGGTGCCGTTGAGGCTGCCCTGGTCGGTGACCGTCAGCTGGCTTTCGCCACGCTGGAAGACACAGTGATGCCTGGAAACCGTGATGTCGTCGAGGAAAATGTCCGACTCTGGGGAGCGACCCGCGACGACGGAGTCCGAATCGAGGAGATAGCGCGCGCCGCGATCCTGCCCGCGAACGGCGATCAGTAGCGCTGAACCCTGGGGCAGCGCCTCGACAGCTCGTACCTGCTCTTCGCTCAGATCTTCGAGCAGCTCAGCGGGCGGCATCTTCATGAGGCCGGTGGTATCGCCCGTGTGCTCACGCAGCCGCTCCCCGCAGTGGGGGCAGAAGTTGCTTTCAGGTGCAACCGTGTTGCCGCACTTGGGGCACGTCATCGGGAACTCCTCGCAGTTTCAGATTCCTCAGCCTAACTCAGGAGGCTCTCCCGATCCGGGCTCTAGGGAGACTGTGTGTCGTGGCGTTAGGCGCCCACATGCTCCGCGTACGCATCGGAGTCGAGGAGATCGTCGAGATCGGCGTCCTCCGCGAGCTCGATCTCGAACAGCCAGCCCGCGCCGTACGGGTCGGAGTTGACCGTCTCGGGTGTGTCCGTGAGGTGGTCGTTCACGGCGCTGACTACGCCGGCCACAGGGCTGAAGACCTCGGAGACCGACTTGGTCGACTCGAGCTCTCCGCAGGCGTCACCCGCCGCCACCTCCTGGCCGGGAGTAGGCAAAGACACGTACACGATGTCGCCGAGGGCATCGGCGGCATAGTCCGTGATCCCGACCCGTACGGTCGCGGCGTTGCCCTCGCGTACCCATTCGTGCTCGGTGCTGTACTTCAGGTCCTCAGGGAAAGTCATGCTGGCCTCTCTTGGCTCGTGCTACCGCTGGCATTCTCGCGCATCCGGATGCGTCGGGTCACGCGGGGTGTGCGTACTGGTTCTGCGGCAGCTGTCGTACGGCGGTGATCGTCACCGTGGTCTCCTGGGTGATCGTCACGGTCCCGCCCAGCTGCTGCACCTGGCTGACGAGTCCACCGCGGAACCGCGCGGCCTCCTCCAGGGCGTGCCCCTCGCCGATGACGTCGATGACCATGGGCATCGAGATGGCGGCGTTGTCGGCCACGAGGCCCCCGTTGGCGCTGCCGAACCAGGTGGAGGCGACCACACGGATCGAGTCGTTGATCTCGATCACCTCGGCGCCCGCGTCCCGGAACTCCTCGATGGCGTCCAGCACCGTCGACGCGGTGACCTTCTGACCCGGGTCGTAGATGACGACCCGGATGCCCGGCCCCGTCGCTCCCACGGTGCCGTTGAGGATGGCCAGATTGTTGAGACGGTTCTGCGCCTCGGTCTGGGCGACCTTGGCGCTGTCGACGCCGGACTGCAGCTTGTCCCTCGTGGACTTCAGCGCCTCGATCTCGGTCTCCAGCCTGGTCGTCTCGGTGTTCGCCGTGTCCAGGAGCTGGATGAGGTCGGCGCGGCGCGCCGTCGCGTACGGGTCGTTCGCGGCCTTGGTCGTGAACTGGGTGCCGACCCCGACTCCGAAGACGAGCAGGACTGCCGCCAGCAGGATCTGGCTGGCCGACGGCCTCGTCAAGGCTTTCACCAGGTCACGGAGTGAGCGTCCACCGGGCTCCCCCGCTGCGTCCGAACCGTCGTCGGAGGCGTGGCGTGCTTCCAGATCGGATTCGTCAGGCATGGAAGATCGCCCTGCGAATCGCTGCGGCGTTGGTGAAGATGCGGATCCCGAGCACCACGACGACGGCCGTCGACAGCTGGCTGCCGACGCCGATCTGGTCTCCGATGAACACGATGAGCGCCGCGATGAGGACGTTGGAGAAGAAGGAGACCGCAAAGACCCGGTCGGAGAACGTCCCGTCGAACCACGCCCTCAGCGCCCCGAACAACGCGTCGAGCGCGGCGACGATCATGATCGGGAGGTACGTGGTCAGCCCGGCCGGGAGCGATGGCTCCAGCCAGATGCCGAGCGCGATGCCGATCAGCAGCGCAAGGATCGCGAACATGGCGTCCTCCTCAGGGTTTCCGGGCCGCGGTGACTGTCAGCCCCGGATCGGCCGGGAGCGTGAGTGACTCCGACGTCGACACGTCGTACGCAAGACCGTAGTTGTTCTTGGCATCAGCCCACCAGGCACCGCCCGGGGTGTTCGCGAAGCGGGCAGGCAGCGTCTTCGGGTCGCCGATCGCCTCGATGCGGTACGGGCGCAGCAGGGAGCGGTAGTCGACGGTGATCGCCGACCCGGCGCTGCGGATGGAGGTACGGGTCGTGAGCCGGTGCCCGTTGATGGCGATCCCCTCGGCTCCCGCCTCCCACGCACCGTTGACCAGCTGGCGCAGATCCTCGTCGGTGACCTGCGCCGCGTTCGTACCCTGCGCGTCGTCGACCACGATCACCATGCCCGGCCCGGTCACCGCAGTTCCACCGGACACCGCTCCCTGGGCGTCGAGCTGAGCCTGCGTGGTCGTGTCAGCCTGCTTCTTCTGCAGGTCGGTGATCTGCTGCTCGAGCGCCACCTGCTGGGCGCGCAGGTCGTCGTTGGTCTTGTCGGCTGCACGGATCCGGCTGATGAGCTGGTCGCGTTCGGACGCTGTATCCGGAGACGCCTTGTACGTGTACCAGCCCTGCACCGCGACCACCAGCCCCAGAACGAGCGCGACGGCGACGAGCGGCCAGCGCCAGCGGCTGGGGTTGATGTGCTTGCCGACGGCCTTGTAGTCCGGATCGAGGGCCGACTCGCGGATCTGGCGCAGGAGATCCATGCTCCACGCCACAGGACGCTCGCTGTCTCCCCGGACCACGCGCCGCTTCATGGGATCTGCCGACTGCTGCCGACGATGGCGATGGCCTGTCGCACGTACAACAGGCCCGCCCACCAGTACAGCGCCGAGCCCCAGATCACGAACGCCCAGCCGACGACCTTGAAGCCCATGGCACCGGGCCAGCTGCCGTCGCCGAGGAGAACCACGGGGAACGCGTACAGGAGGAAGAACGTCGCCACCTTCCCGAGGAAGTGCACCGGGAGGCTGGTGTAGCCCCGTGTGCGCAACAGCGGTACAAGCAGGAACATGCAGACGTCTCGAGCGACGAGAACGGCCACCAGCCACCACGGGATGATCCCCCTGAGCGCCAGCCCGAGGAGAGTCGCTGCGATGTACGTGCGGTCCACGACGGGGTCGAGCATCTGCCCGAGGCGCGAGATCTCGTGACGACTGCGCGCGAGATAGCCGTCGAGGAAGTCGGTCGCCCCGCCCACCGCCAGGACCACGACTGCCCAGCCGTCGGCGTGCGGTCCGAGGACCAGCCAGAGGAAGACCGGGACGCCTGCGAGGCGCACCAGGCTGAGGACGTTGGGCACCGTCAACACCCGGTCGGTGTCGTACGCGGTCCCTGGCACGCGGCCAGCGTACCGGCGGGCCTACTAGCCGGTCCTCCGACCTGCCGCGTGCGGGCTCAGGGCATCCGCGTACGTGTCGAGCACCGCCGGACCGATCATCTGCCAGTCGTACTCGGCAGCCAACGCCCTCCCCCGAGCTGTCGGTACGGGCTCGGCGAGTGCCCGGATCACGGCCTGCGCGAGGGATTCCGCGGAGCCGGTTTCGACGATCCAGCCGAGCGGACCGGCCTCGTCCGTGAGCAGCTCGACGAACGCCGGGAGGTCGGAGGCAACGACCGCCGCACCGGAGGCGAGGGCCTCAAGCAGCACGATGCCGAAGCTCTCCCGGCCGGTGTGCGGCGCGACGAACACGTCCGAGGTGGCCAGCAGCTGGTTCCGCTGATGATCCGTGAGCTCGCCGACGTAGCGGACGTTGGCCCCGACAGGGATCGGTACACCGGCGCCGGCGACGCAGATCTCGACGTCCGGGTGCTGCCGCACGATCCCCTCCACGGCAGCGAGGAGGACGCTGAGCCCCTTGCGTCGCTCCCGCAGCCGACCCACGAACGTGACGCGCGGATGGTCGCCGCCGCGCCATCGTCCGACGGGGGCGGGCGCGTGGAAGTCGGTCATCCGGATCCCGTTGCCGATCACCCGGGGCTGCAGCCCCAGGTGCCGTTCGACGACCGCTGCGGCAACCCGGGAGACGGCGATCCCCTCGTCGATCCTCGCGATCGTGTCGCCCAGCAGCCGTCCGGCGGCCGCCATGCTGCGCGAGCCGGGAGTGGCGGTGTGGAACGTCGCGACGACCGGTACCTCGGCGGCCCTGACGGCCAGCACCGAGGCGCTCGGCGTGATCGGTTCGTGCACGTGGAGCAGGTCGAGGTCGCTCTCAGCGAGCCACCTCCGTACACGCAGCGACGAGATGGGCCCGCAGGCCACCCGAGCGACCGAGCCGTTGTACGGAACGGCCACCGATCCGCCGGTGCTCATCACGCGATCCGCAGCCAGCTCTGCCTCAGCCAGGCGAGCATCGCTCAGGGTGCCCGGCGCGAGGACGTACGCCTCGTGGCCCGCCTCTGTCAGCCAGCGCGCCAGCCCGAGGACCTGAGCCTGCACTCCCCCGTGCGAGCGCAGGTCGTACGGGCAGACGAGTCCCACTCTCACGGCCGCACCTCGTCGGGCTCCGGGAAGAACGGGACGAAGACGTGCCAGTCGGTCGGAGTGAGCGCGACCTCGGCGGCGAAGAAGTTCACGAGGTCCTGCGACATGACGCGCAGCCCCTCGGCCCCGGTGCGGTGGGCTACCGGTTCGGAGAACGCCAGGTGCACACCCTTCGGCGTGTACCGGGCGGAGACTCCGACGAGATGGGCCCCTGTACGCCGAGCCAGCAGCGCGGGACCGATGGGTGCGAGCGCGGGTCGACCCGCTCCCCCGTCGGGCCAGACGACCGGTACGCCCTTGCCGTCGAACACCCTGTCCGCCACGAGGCAGACGAGGTACCCCTCGGCGAGGTCACGCGTCAGCGACGTGAGGACCGTCTGGTCGCGGTGGGAGTAGATCCGCATGCCCAGCTTCTCGCGGTACCGCTTGAACGCTTTGAACTCGGCCTCGCCGAACTCCTCGGCGACGGTCGCGACCGGCATGCCCGTGGCGCCCGCCCACGCGCCGGCGTGGTCCCAGGATCCCAGGTGCGGGAGCGCGACCACCGCGCCACGGGTGGCCATCGCCTCCCGGAGCTTCATCTCGCCCTCGCCGTCGGTGGTGACGGACGACACGGTCCGCTCGACGCTCCACGACGGCATGACGAACGACTCGGTGAAGTTCCGCATCCACGACCGTACGGCTGAGTCCACCTCCGCGTCCGTGGGCGTACGGCCCGTGGCGAGGCTCACGTTCTCCCGCCACTGCTCACGGTGGCGGGCCACGTACTTCCGTCCGAACCTCACCGCCGCCGACCCGAGTACCTCACGGACGACGCGCGACTTCAGCACGTACGGACCGGCGGCCCAGCCGGCACGGTAGACGTCACGCATCACGACCTGAGCTCGCGTCGCGGCTGGCCGGACGTCCGGGGTTGTCACGTGGCTTCCCGCGAGCGCCACGCTCGCAGCATGCGCTGGCCGACGGTCCAGGTGCCGAGCAGGGCGAGCAGCAGCACGGCCACCTGCAGCGCGTAGGGGACGCCGAGCCCCGCCAGCACCAGACCGAGGAACGCGACGACGATCCGGTCGGCGCGAGCCGCCAGACCACCGTTCGCGTCGAGCCCGAGCGACTCCCCCCGCGCCTTGACGTAGGACGTCACCTGACCTGCCATGAGCGCCCACAGCGCGATGCCCGCCCATATCTGGGAGTGTCCCGGCCCCGCGAAGTACAGAATGATCGCGCCGAACAGGGCACCGTCGGCGACGCGGTCCAGCGACGAGTCGAGGAACGCCCCGTACGTGGTGGACTGCCCGGACAGGCGTGCGAGTTGCCCGTCAAGACCGTCCGAGAGCACGAGCACGAGGACCAGCAGGCCGCCCTGCCACAAGAACCCTCGGGGGATCGTGAGCAGGGATGCCGCGACGACCAGCGCCGTACCGAGCCACGTCACCGCGTCCGGTGGCACGTGAAGCCGCCACAGCAGCTTCGCGGGAGGCGTCATCACCGCGGCCCAGATATGGCGGAACTGGTCGAGCACCGTCACTCCGTCCAGGCGGCGGCGAGACGTGCGCGCGTGTCGCCCAGCAGCTGCGGCAACGGCTTCGTACGACCAATGATCGGCAGGAAGTTCGCATCCCCGAGCCAGCGCGGGACGACGTGCTGATGCAGATGAGCGGCGATCCCCGCACCGGCGACGGACCCCTGGTTCATGCCGAGGTTGAAGCCCGCCGGCGCGCTGACCTGCCGGAGCACGGCCATCGCCCGCTGTGTGAGCGCCGCCAGCTCGGCAGTCTCCGTGACCGTCAGGTCCGTGTAGTCGGCGACATGCCGGTACGGGCAGACCAGCAGGTGGCCCGGGTTGTACGGGAACAGGTTCAGCACGACGAAGCACTCGATGCCGCGATGCACGATGAGGCTCGTCTCGTCGTCCGTCGCCGGGCCCGCGCAGAACGGGCACGGCCGGTCACCATCCGCCGTGTTCTGGTCGATGTAGACCATGCGGTGCGGAGTCCAGAGGCGCTCGAACCCGTCGGGTGTCCCCGCCAGGCCTGCCTCGTCGGTGGTCACCTGCGCTCGCGGACCGCCGAGACGATCTCTTCGATCGCGTCGGCAACCGGCACGCCGTTCTTCTGGGTCCCGTCGCGGTAGCGGAAGCTCACGGCTCCCGCCTCGATGTCGTCGTGGCCCGCGATGAGCATGTACGGGACCTTCTGGGTCTGGGCGGTACGGATCTTCTTCTGCATCCGCTCGTCGGACGCGTCGACCTCGACCCGGATCCCGCGCGCCTTGAGCTTCGCGGCCACGTCCTCGAGGTACGGGATGTGGTCGGCCGCGATCGGGATGCCGATGACCTGTACGGGTGCGAGCCACGCCGGGAACGCTCCCGCGTAGTGCTCGACCAGGATGCCCATGAACCGCTCGATCGAGCCGAACTTCGCCGAGTGGATCATGACCGGCTCCGCATGGCTGCCGTCCGGCGCGGTGTAGCTCAAGCCGAAGCGGGCCGGCTGGTTGAAGTCGTACTGGATCGTCGACATCTGCCACGTACGGCCGATCGCGTCGCGGATCTGTACGGAGATCTTCGGACCGTAGAACGCGGCGCCGCCGGGATCCGGTACGAGCTCGAGCCCGGAGTCCTTGCCCACCTGCTCGAGCACAGCGGTCGCGGTCTCCCACTGCTCGTCGGTGCCGATGAACTTGTCGGGCTTCGACTCGTCCTTCGTCGACAGCTCGAGGTAGTAGTCGTGCAGCCCGAAGTCGTTGAGCAGCGTGAGCACGAAGTTGAGCAGGTGGCGGACCTCGTCAGCTGCCTGGGAGGCCATGACGTAGCTGTGGGAGTCGTCCTGGGTGATGCTGCGGACCCGGGTCAGGCCCTGCAGCACGCCGGACTTCTCGTTGCGGTAGACGGTGCCGAACTCGAAGAACCGCAGCGGCAGCTCTCGGTAGGACCGCCCGCGCGACCGGAAGATCAGGTTGTGCATCGGGCAGTTCATGGCCTTGAGGTAGTAGTTCTGCCCGTCGTCGTCCATGGGCGGGAACATGCCCTCGGCGTAGTACGGGAGGTGACCCGAGGTGAAGAACAGTTCTTCCTTGGCGATGTGCGGCGTGCCGACGTACTGGAAGCCGTTGTCGATGTGCGCCTGGCGGACGTAGTCCTCCATCTCACGCTTGATGACGCCACCCTTGGGGTGGAAGATCGGCAGTCCGGCGCCCAGCTCCTCCGGGAAGCTGTACAGGTCGAGCTCGATGCCGAGCCGGCGATGGTCGCGCCGTACGGCCTCGGCCTGCCGGAACTCGTACGCCTCGAGGTCCTCGCGAGAGGCCCAGGCCGTGCCGTACAGCCTCTGGAGCTGCTGGTTCTTCTGGTCGCCACGCCAGTACGCGGCGCTGGAGCGGGTCAGTGAGAACGCCTTGATGTAGCCGGTGTGGGGCACGTGGGGCCCGCGGCACAGGTCCTTCCAAGCGACCTCTCCGTTGCGCCGCACGTTGTCGTAGATGGTCAGTTCGCCGGCGCCGACCTCGACCGACGAGCCGTCGTCGGCGTTCGAGCCGCCCTTGAGCCCGATGAGCTCGAGCTTGTACGGCTGGTCGGCGAGCTCCTCGCGCGCCTTCTCGTCGGTCACGACGCGACGCACGAACCGCTGGCGCTCCTTGACGATCCGCTGCATCGACTTCTCCAACGCCTTGAGGTCGTCGGGGGTGAACGGCTGCTCAATGTCGAAGTCGTAGTAGAAGCCGTCGGTGATCGGCGGGCCGATGCCGAGCTTCGCGTCGGCGCGCAAGAGCTGTACGGCCTGGGCGGCCATGTGCGCCGACGAGTGGCGCAGGATCGCAAGGCCCTCGTCCGAGGTGGCGAGAACAGCCTCGACCGCGGCACCGTCAGGCAGTTCGTTGACCAGGTCCACCGTCGCACCGTTCAGCTTCATGGCCACGACGGACTGGTCGTCACCGAAGATGTCGAGCCCCGTCGTCGTCCCGGACAGCTCCCGCACCTCGGTGGAGAGCTCACGGACGACGGTGATGCTGGACACAGTGTTCCTTTCGTATGCGCACGGATCGTTGGACCGGTCCGTGATGACGCGTGGGCGCCGTCGGCCATTCTGCTACATCCGCAGCTGTGGGTCTTCCCGCTATCGCCCCGTGGCGACGCAACGAGCCCTGGATCGGCGGCGAGCAGCGCGCGGGCGAGACATGACCCGTCCCGTCGGACGGGCAGTGCCGGCCAAGACTGGCCCTCGCGCCGCGCGTCCATGTCGGTGTCCCAGTCTTCGATGTCGGTGCGTCCGAGCCCCGGCTCCCGCCCATCGAGATCCGGCCTTCGCTCTGAGATCGCCGAAACGGCCCTGTCGAGCAGTGTGGCTCGGCTGCATAGGCCCAAGGTCCCCGTCGACCTCACCCCGCGTCGAACAGAGTCCTCAACCCGCGTCGTGCAGAGACCTCAACCCGCGTCGAGCGGAGACCTCAACCCGCGTCGAGCAGAGTCCTCAACCTGTGTCGAGAAGAGCCTGGGCGTGACTCGCCATCACGCGGATCGGCGTCCGGGCCGGGTCGACGGCCAGGGGCGGCAGGAACTCGGGAAGACCGCGGGAGTCGAGGCGTACCTGCCACTGATCGACCGACTCCAGTGTTCCGTCGGGCAGGCGGATCGGTGGGGCTGGTTCGATGAGACCGTGATGCGACCCGCAGAGGGCGACAACGTTTCCGAGGTCGGTCGGACCGCCGAGCTGCCAGGGCGAAATGTGGTGCACGTCGCAGTGCCACATCGGCGTAGTGCAACCCGGAAAGGCACATCCTCCGTCCCGTAGGGTGACAGCGAGCCGAAGCGAGGGAGGCGCCAGACGGTGCCGTCGGCCAACGTCGAGCACAGTCGAGTCGGTCCCCAACACCACCGGGACCAGATCCGCCTGGCACGCGATCATCCGCAGCTCGGCGGGAGACACGACCGTGCCGTCCATCAGGACTCCGCTGTCACAGGCGCGGTCGAGAAGACGCTCGTATGGGATGACGACCATCAGTTGGGTGGCCGCCATGGGGAGACCCACGCCGGCCTCCGCTGCCCGTGAGGGATCCGGTTCCGAGGATGCCACCCTGACAAGCGTGGACAGGGCGTCGGCGAGGCGCTGCTGCGGCGTCTGAAGCAACCGTCGTCGATCGTGGCTGTCTTTGGCCCCGCGATAGTCGCGATCAGCGATCGCCTGCACGACCTGCTGGAGCCGCCGCCCGTCGAGTACTGGCAGGCTCCCGGAGAAGTCGATGGACCCATCCGCCTCAGGTCCGAATCGGAGACAACGACGAGCCTGTGCTCGGGCGTCGCGGGCCTCCAGCCGAGCCGCCCGTTGATCAGGCGACTCCGCGAGGTTCGGCGCGACCTGAGTCGCCAACGAGTCGGCCATCAGCCGCAGCTTCTCGGCCGGTGCATGCGCGGCTGCGGCCAGGATGAGTCGCTCAGCCTCCTGGTGCTGCGCCTTGTCCAAACCGGTCGGGAGGCCATTGAGAGCCTGGTTGATCGCTGATGCCTGGTCCAGACTGATCCGGCCACTTGTCGCAGCTTCCTGAACCCGCGGGCGTTGCTCCAGCTCACGTGCCTTCCACACCGTCGCCGCAGCCTGCCGCGGACTCTGCTGTCCGGACCCGGCGAGCCAGTCCCGCAACGGTGTGTGCCTGGCCCGCATCGAGGATCCGGCTTCCTCGGCCTCGCCGACCAATACCGTCTTGAGTGCCGACACCCGCCTCTCGGCGTCGGTGATCTTCTCGATCCATGCCAGTCGTTGCTCGTCAGCGGCAGTTGTTCGATCGCTGACGCGCACCGTCTCCAATCCCGCGAGCACGCCATCCAGGGCACAACACACCGCGCTCGACAGCCCCTCAGAAGGCCGCGGCGTCTGCGTTCGAAGCGCGTCGTACATAGGGACTACATTAATCGAACATACGTCCGTCATCTGTGGACAAAAGATCACGAACATACAACTCTGGAGCCGTCTTGGTGGGAGGTTGCGCCCGAAGCCACGAGCGACGGGCTGAACGAAGCCTCAGGACCAGCGGAACTGGACGGCCCCGGGATGGGTCTCGGTGTCGTGCATCCCGTCGAGAATCGCCATATCGGCGTCGGAGATCTCGAAGTCGACCTGAGCGTTCGTCAGGATGTGGTCCCGAGTGGATGCCTTTGGCAACGGCACGGCGCCCTTCTGAAGCAGGTAACGGAGCGAGAGCTGCGGCGCGCTGACCTCGTACCGCCGGCCCATGTCGACGATGTCAGGGTGGTTGACGATGCGACCGTGGGCGAACGGCGAGTACGCCTCCACGACGATCCCGTGCTCGGCACAGGCGGCGACGGTGTCGGCGACGTCGTAGCCGATGTACCACTGGATCTGGTCGACGGCCGGGATGGTTGTGCAGGCCGGAAGCAGGCTCTCGAGGTCGGGCCGCGTGAAGTTGGACACCCCGATGGCCCTCACTCGGCCGTCAGCGAGGAACCCCTCCATGGCGCGCCAGACCTCCTTGTTCTCCGCGCGGCAGTCCTTGCCCATCTCGTCCCAGGGCCACGGTGCGTGGATGAGCAGCAGGTCGAGGTAGTCGAGCCCGATCTCGCGCATGGTGATCGCGAACTGCTCCACCGCGGCGTCGTAGCTCTTCGCCTCCGCGGGCACTTTCGACGTGATGAAGATCTCTTCACGAGGGATCCCCGAGTCGCGGACGGCCCGCCCGACCGATGCCTCGTTGTGGTAGGCCCGTGCCGTGTCGATGTGCCGGTAGCCGGCCTCAAGCGCCGCGGCGACGGCGTCGTAGCACTCGTCACCCTCCTTGAGGAGCCACGTGCCGAAGCCGAGCTTCGGGATCGTGGTGCCCCCGTTGAGTTCGTACGTGCCGGTCAATGCGTTCATGTCTGCCTCTCGTCGCTTGTTGCCATCCTGGCACGCGGCTCCGACGCGCACGGGACGCCCCGGAGCAGGACGGCATGAGCGTCGCAGGGAGCGGCCACGGGCCCTAGCACCAGCCAGGAGCCGCGGGGCCGAGTAGCCGACCCTCTACCTAGCCCTTCGGCCGGCCAAGTAGCCAGCCGCCCAGCCGGCCGCGACAAGACCAGCTGCCCTCCGACTCGCATCGCGCGTCGCGAGGGCCCTCGGCAATTCGTCAACGATCTACTCGCGCCGAAGCCGCGTCGGCGTAGTCCTTGCGCGGTCGGCGCTTGCCACTTGTGCGCCCGCTGCACTCGTGGTGAGGACGACCGCGCTGTTCGATGACGTCCGGTCCTTGTCAACCACTCCACCTGTTTGGCGGCCTGTTAGCCTCAGAAAGTGGGCCACGCCGCAATATCCCTCACCCCCGCTCAGGCTCTCGGGATCCCGATCGCGCTTGTCGGTGCGGTATTCCTGGCGATCGGTTCACAGCTCCAGCAGCACGGCGTCGCGGCCGTCGATTCCCGAAGCTCGGCGGGACCTCGGGTCGGACTGCGTGTCGGTGAGCTGTTGGCCCTGGCTCGAAGGCCGTCCTGGCTCCTCGGCACGCTTCTGCTCGGTCTCGCGATTGTCTTCCAACTGTTCAGCCTGTATCTGGCCCCGCTGACGGTGGTCCAGCCCTTGGGGGCCGTTGCGCTGGTCATCACCGTGCTGGTGAACGCACGTGTCACCAAGAACCGTCTCGACGCGTCCGCTGTCCGCGCCGTCCTCCTCTGCGTGCTCGGAGTCGGGGCCTTCGTGGGAATCGCTGCCGTGACGACCACCACGGTGCCCATCCAGGACACTCAGCTCGTCATCGTGGTCGCGATCTTGACCGTGGTCCTGGCGATCTTCGGGATCGGCTTCGGGGTACTGCGGAAGTCGCTTCCGCGGCTCTTCTATGTGGTCGGCGCTGGGATGCTGTTCGGCTTCGTGGCGACCCTGGCGAAGGTCCTGATCGCGCGGGTTCAGACCATCCTGCAGACCGGGTTCCACCTGGTGTTCGCGGACTGGCTCACGGTTGTCTGCCTCGTCGGGCTGCTCACGGCCGCCCTGTTGGGCAGCTACTTCGTTCAGACCGCGTACTCCACCGGCTCACCCAGCATGGTGGTCGCTGGCCTCACTGTCATCGATCCGATGGTCGGGGTGACGATCGGCATCGTCGTCCTCGGCGAGGCCGCCGATGCCCCCTGGTGGGCGGCCATCGTCTTCGCCCTCGCCGGGCTCGTCGCCGTGTTGGGGGTCTACAGATTGTCCCGGCAGTCTCACGGCACACGCCTCTGAAACGGCACAGTCTCTTGCCGCTCTCAGACGGGTGCGGCTCTCGGTTGAGGGCAGCGCAGTGGGCGGACTCGAACTCTGTGGGACTGATCACGCCAAAGGGACCCGTGCAGGCGCCTCTTGTTGTACTGACTCGGACCCCATGAGTGGGGGTTGACCAGCACTAAACCCGGCTCCGATGTTGTGTACATGTTGCACGGGGCCCCGATTCTCGGGTATCTCCCCTTGTCAGAAGGGTGGGCGTAACTGGGATCGAACCAGTGACCTCTTCGGTGTGAACGAAGCGCGCTACCCCTGCGCCATACGCCCCTGCGGTGGTCAACCATAGCCGACGTGGCGCACCCGTCGCATCCGGCTACGCGGCAGACTTTGGGCATGACGATCGAGGTAAGAGCAGCTCGGGCGGCTGACGCTGACGCACTCACCGGACTCCGCGTGTCCATGTTCGAGGCGATGGGCGACGCGCGCGCCGGAGATCCCGAGTGGCAGGAGGCAGCGCGTACGTGGTTTGCCGCGCACCTCGACGACCCGGACGTGGCGCTGCGCCTCGTCGAGGTCGACGGCGAGGTCGTGGCTGGTGCCGTCGCCCACGTCCGTACACACCTTCCCTCCCCCGGCAACGTCCGCGGACGCATCGCGACCATCTCTAATGTGTCGACCTTCACGGAGCACCGCGGACATGGCTATGGGCGGCTCGCGTTCGAAGCCGTCCTTGCCTGGGCGCACGATTCGTCGCACGCCGAGGTGGCGGATCTGTTCGCCACAGGGATGGGTCAGCAGATGTACGCAGCCGCAGGTTTCAGCATCCATCCGATGCCCTCGATGAGGCTTCCGCTGCGGCGTACGTGACGCGCCGAAGCTGGTTTGTGCGCGTCGCCGCGAACCCTGTAATGTCTACCGGGCACCCGCGAGGGTGCATGCGGACGTGGCTCAGTTGGTAGAGCATCACCTTGCCAAGGTGAGGGTCGCGGGTTCGAATCCCGTCGTCCGCTCGGAGACAACGCGGTGGAGTGGCCGAGAGGCGAGGCAACGGACTGCAAATCCGTGTACACGGGTTCAAATCCCGTCTCCACCTCGGGCGGTTGGCGCAGCGGTAGCGCGCTTCCCTGACACGGAAGAGGTCGCT
>Ga0182021_10001957_pt1 | contig 23960 bp, 22 predicted proteins | sample 612E3MmetaG_FD_120493 | JGI IMG/M metagenome (GOLD analysis project Ga0182021, IMG submission 120493) | Permafrost microbial communities from Stordalen Mire, Sweden - 612E3M metaG (Illumina Assembly) | ecosystem: Environmental > Terrestrial > Soil > Wetlands > Permafrost | place: Sweden... | reverse complement strand
AGTTTCACAGCGGCACGAATTAGGGTCTTGAAGGCTTCTTCGTCAATCTTCTCTCCTTCATGTATGTCTATGGCGCGCCTAACGGTCCCAGGCTGGTTGAATAGGCGAGAGATATCCTCTATCGAAGCGCCCTTGAAGAAAGTGAGTTTGACGTGATCTTTGTATGTCTCGCCTGTGCATATGCCGCCGTTGTGGGACCAGACTGGAGTCCCAGGATTAGTTGGCTTTACCCACTTCCACTCTTCAACTACTTCCGGGTCCGCCTCCTTGATGAGCCGCCGCACTTTGGCTAAGGTTTCTCCTCGCCAGTCACCTATTTCCTGGATTCTCTCGTCGATAAGCTTTGAAGGAGACTCAACATTCTTCGCAATGTCCTTAACCATATTGTTCACCTTTCAAAAGATTTCCTAGTTAAATTAGTTACCACGTTTTATTTATTCATTATTTTTATGCCGACTTATCAACAGAAGTTATCTAATATTAGCCAGATACCAGAACAGTTGACAAAAATGATTACCTCTGAAATGCTGCAATATACCGCAGGCTATTACGTTTACATGACATCAAGAGACATAGGGTACGCGATTGCTCCACCCATAAATGTAACTTGGGTTTCAACTCTCTAATTGCACAGTGACAGTGACACGTTTTGGATTAAATTTTGGCTCAACCCAACTCAAATGGTTAGGAGACTTAGTAAAAAAATGGGGAATGCGGGTGAAGTCTTCATTGGATGGAGAGTTCAATTCGATTTCCCACCTAAAACGCCAGAGGGTGGCAGTGGAAGTTCAACCCTGAATGGAAATGTTGAACGACGAGTAAAATCAGGAAACCTTGACTCATGCCAGTTTTTTGGCAGCGCCTTCTAATCTTATCGCTTAGGGCAGGTTTCTCTTTAAAGTCCAGTTATTAAGAAAAATAATGTTAGGGTAAGCCCGTTATCAGGTCATACAAGTAGGCATCCCATTCTTTTGATTCCTTGTTTAGAATCTCAAGTACTTCTTTCAGAACCCTGTGATGTTTCTGCTCATCTTCCAAAATATTCAAAATAAGTTGTTTAATCTTCTTGTCCTTTACAACTTCACTAATTTCCTTGGTTTGCTTTAACATTTGGGCTTCTTCTTTAATGTGAATTGTAAGTTCCTTCTGTCCAATATCTTTGCTTTCGTCACCCATTTGAGCACTTGAGTTTAAGTCCAAAAGCATCTGATAAGTGTCTGAGTGCCTCATCGTGTCTAAAATTAAACTATGAATAAACAGTTTAATGATTGGGTTCACTGCTGATTCATACAGTGGAGTTAGTTTTTTAGCAGTTTGATCTTCAAACTCTTTTTGTTCCTTGATTTTATTGAGTGCATCTTCCTCTAATATTTTCCAAGACAAACAGATTCCCTCAATTAAGTTCAGTAGACATTTACTAATTAAGTTTTCATAATAATCTTAATAGTAAACTCTAAAGTTGGAAAGGGATTCCAGTCCCACATCCGGGACCATTATGTTAAAGAATACCTGCGTGTGGTTAGAATTAGAAAGGAGTTTGTACATTTGACGGGTGAATTTGAAAAGCAAGTCAAAAAACTATGCCTTGATCCTAAAGCGGAGAAGGAATTAATCGATATTATTAACAAAGCTACAAGTGAAGACCAATGCATGTGCTGCGAATCCAAAGAAGACTGCGAGAACTTCAAGTGGCACAAAAAATGGCTCAACACAAACAACTGTAAATGCTACCCATAAGCCAGACCTTGTTATTCTCAAGATCTGATTGAGAGGAAATTTGTTTATCACTTTTCCCCATTAAATTAAACTAAAATCCAAACGAATACCTGAACAACCCTAAACCAAAAAAGCAACTTGAAACGCAAAGAACAAAATTTACGTTGATTACCCTGATATTTTTAACCATAAGGTCCTGCTTGCTCGTAACTAAAAGCGCAACTTGAACAGGCTTGAAGTTTAGGTCGCATTATGTTAAAAATCCCATAGTTTTATCTGAAATTTGTACATAAAGCTGATAAACCCCTTCTGCAAGTACATGGATTATCACGCGGGAAGGGACCAAATGGGCTGTGGTATCTTTGGCGCAATAAACTATGAAAATCAACCTGTGTTTCCATATGTTTACTGGGGGTTACGCGCCCAAAATCATCGAGGACACCAATCGCATGGGTTTCTTACTTATAGTGATAAAGAATTTTTTACGTATAAAAATCTAGATTTAGTTCCTAAAGTGAAAAATGATGCCATAAAAGAATGGTTTGGCCGTCTTCCAGGATCAATAGGCATTGGCAACGTACGATATACAACCTCTGGCAAATGTGATGACGTCTCAATAATTGAGGGCACCCAGCCGGTTGTCGCTTCTGTAAATGGCATAAAACTTGCGCTTTCATTTAACGGTAACATTGTTAACACTTTGCCGCTGAGAAAGGAAATGTTTGCGAATTTTCCAGACTTTACCTACAGCTGCGATTCAGACATTGTATGTAACAAAATGCTATTGGCCCTAAAACAAGGTAAAGATCTGCCGTCTGCAGCTAAAGTTGTCATGGAAAGCTTAGATGGGGCATTCAGCGTAACGGGTATAACTGGAGAAGGCGACTTTTTCGCTTTCAAAGATCCCCATGGAATAAAGCCCTTATGTGCAGGACATGACCCAGCAGGCAAAACATATGCTTTCTCCTCTGAAACCGTAAGTTTAGACATGAACAGTTTTGTGAGAGATTTCGAATTAAAACCAGGCGAACTCGTAACCGTCTCACAGGACGGCTTCAAACGAATCCAACTTATAGAAAACCCTCGTCCGGCATTTTGCGCTTTCGAATACGCATATTTTGCGAGACCTGACTCAAGATTTAACGGCAAATACGTTTATGAAATCCGAGAAGACTTCGGAAGAAACATTGTAAAAGAAAACCCTGAAGTTGTAAAAGAAAGCGACATTATTCTTTCAGTGCCTGAAACCGGCGATGACTCAGCTATGGGTGTCCATGAAGCGTCTGGTTTAAGATGGGAACGTGCATCAAGGCGGCACCGCTATGTTACTGAGAGAGCTTTCATACTTCTAAACGTCGAGCGCTTTTCCACCATTGATAAAAAAATTAATATTTTAGGCTCAAAGGTAGCTGGAAAACGAGTTATCATCACCGAAGACAGCATAGTTAGAGGAGACACAACCAAAGTAATCATTGATAAACTTCGTAAAGCAGGAGCCAAAAGTGTTTACGTCTTCGTTACTTTCCCTCGAATTATTGGTCCATGCTTCTATGGCATTGACATGTCAACCTATGGCCAACTTGTCGGCTCACGGCAGGATGCAGAAGGAATAGCAAAAATCATAGGTGCAGACGGTGTATGCTTCCAATCTATTGAAGCTTTGATTGCGGCTACGGGTCAAACAAAAGATCAGCTTTGCCTAGCTTGCATCAACGGAGAGTACCCGACGCCATGTGCACAAAAAATGGCCGATGTGATGAAACAAAGATTTTTGAATGGTTATCAAGAAACATCAAGAATTTATGAGTCGGAAGAAGTGCAGGCATAACTGCGGTCGCAAAGCAAATTAAGTGACCCTTCTATTTTCTCTTAGCGCAAAGGTGTATCTCTTATGGAAAAAATTGGTGTGCTGGTTGTTTCTTATGGCGCAAGAGAAGTCGCTATGGTTGATGCACTTCTCCAAAGCAAAAAATATCAAGTGGAACTCTACATTGCCGACAAACAACGAAATCCTTTCAATGTTGAAAAAGCCACCAAACACGTTGTCATTCCAAACCTAGATGTTGAAGAAATCTGCAAATTTGCGCAGGCAAATAAGGGCAAAATAAGTTTTGCGTTAGTCGGTTCGGAAAAACCTATTATTGAAGGAATCCGCGATCAAGTAGAAAAACGCACTGGTATACCTGTTATTTGTCCAAAGCAACAGTACGCTATCGAAGTTAGCAAGGTGGAGCAGCGATTGCTTTTTGACGAGATCGCGCCTGAAGCTAATCCACGTTTCAAAGTTTTTAATCCAGCCGATTACAACGATGGTTCAGACGTCAAAACAGACGTTTACCACTGGCTGGATGAATTAGATAACCAGGCGGTAGTTAAGCCAGATAAGCCCGCGTTGGGCAAAGGCGTTGGCGTCTGGGGAGACCATTTCGCCAATCGGGAGCAACTTTTTGATCATTTCATGTCTAACTTTCAATATGGTTCTGTTATTATAGAGGAAAAAATTGATGGTGAAGAATCAAGTTTCATGGCTTTCTGCGATGGCAAACACTTTACACCACTTCCAGACACGCGTGACTACAAGCGCGCCTTCGACGAAGACAAAGGCCCAAACACAGGAGGAATGGGCTCTTACAAGGACGCTGGCGACAAATTACCTTTCTTAACCGCCATTGAACGTGAACAAGAGCTTTTGTTGGCTAACAAGATTTTCACGGGTTGGAGCTACAAAATCGAAGATGACACAGCTCTAAGAGGCGTGCCACTCTACCTTGCTTTCATGCACACTGGTAAAGGAATTAAAGTTCTTGAGAACAACAGTCGTCCTGGTGACCCAGAAATAATCAATCTTCTTGCTTTAATCAAAGGTGATTTTGTTGATTTATGTTTCAGAATGATTGAGGGCGACTTGGGGATTGTTGAGTTGGAAAAGGCTTCTTCTGTTTTAACCTACAAAGTTCCGTCTGATTACGGTGGCTACGCAGACGTATTTCCAAACCAGGTGGATCAAGCGGCTTTTAACTCGCCAGTCGATCTCTCAAAAGCTAATGCATTAACCAAAAAATACGGCAATAAAATCCGAGTCTACCCTGGCTCAATGGAAGTTAAAGACGGCAAAAACTATGCTTTGAAATCCCGTGCTGTTGGAATTTTAGGCATTGGCGACAGCATCGAGGAAGCACGACAAATCAGCCAAGAAGGAGCTAAAGCAATCACGGGCGGCGGCCTATGGAACCGAACAGATATTGCCACAAAACAGCATATTGCTAAAGCAGTTAGTCACATGGAGAATTTGAGGCATAAAGCGTGAAGCGCATTTTCATATCTGACTGCGAAGGACCCATCTCAAAAAACGATAACGCGTTTGAGTTAGCAGCAAATTTTATTCCAAACGGCGACAAACTTTTCACTAACATCAGCAAGTACGATGATGTTTTAGCGGATAATCTAAAGAAACCTGGCTATTCTGCGGGCACCACGTTGAAGCTTATTTTGCCTTTCTTTAAAGCCTACGGCATCAGAGATAAGCAGATGAACGAATTCTCGGAGAACAACATTGTTTTAATCGCTAACAGTAGAAACACTCTGCGCCATATTCAAGCCATAGCTGAATCCTTCATCGTCAGCACAAGCTACGAACACTATATCAAAGCCCTCTGCAAAGCAACCGAGTTTCCATACAAACACACGTATTGTACCAAAGTTAGCCTCGACAAATGTGCCATCACTCCTCGAGAAAAAGAACACTTAAAGGAAATAGCCCAAGAAATCACACAGATGCACTCGATTGAAATTCCATCAGCCGCAACAACCATTGAAGATTTTTCTTCCAATGACCAAGCTGCTATTCAGCGTTTGGACGAAATTTTCTGGAGCGAAATCCCAAAGATGTTTGTGGGGAAATTCCTCGTTGATGTGGTAACGGTGGGTGGGGAACAAAAAGCTGAAGCAATCCGCGATGTGATGAAAAGGCTGGATGCAGATTTAGTAGATGTTATGTATGTGGGCGATAGCATAACGGATGTGGAAGCATTCAAAATGGTCCGCGACAACGGCGGCTTAACTCTATCTTTTAATGGCAACAGCTACGCAGTCAAGAATGCAGAAGTGGCTGTTCTCTCAGAAAGCAACCTTGTAACGGCAGTTATTGCTGAGTTGTTCTGTAAATTCGGGAAAGAAGTAGCAATCAATGCTCTGCAATCTTGGGGTTTTCCAGCATTAGAATATAGTGAAGTGGATGCTGCTTTAATCAAACAGCTTTCAGGTGTGTATCCTGATGGTTTGCCTAAAGCTCAAATAGTAACAGCCCAAAACATGGAATCGCTCATAAAAGAAAGTAGCGAATTTAGGAAAAAAGTTCGCGGAGTAGCCGCTGGGAGACTTGGGTAAATGAGTAAAGCGACAATTGAAGATACGTTTGCAGAAGCGTTCACAGGCATTTTTTGCCGAGTAATAGTTACAGCAGACGATGAAGAAACTTTACGTAAAGCGGCTGAAGATTCAACAGCCACGCCATCCGTCGTAATCGGCAGAACAGAAGGCGGAGTAGAAAAGTACCTCACCCCAAAAGAAACACCCGACAAACGCAAAGGAGCAATCTTACAGTTCTGGGGAGAAATCAACCCAAACAAAACCTTTGAGCAATCCCTCAAAAAATTTGAAACAGAACTTTCTTATCGTATTCGCCAAGATATCTTGGTTAAGCCTTTCACTGCTGTCTATGATGCCTTGTCCAACGCTGAAGGCAAACTAGACATGATGGAGACTGTTGGGCACTGCGGTGACGGCTTCGAATGGGTTGAAAAACGCTATGATAGAGAAGTTATTGTTGTTCCTTTGATGGTTCCTGACTTTATTATCGAGCATTACTTAGGCTATAGTCGCGGTGTTATGGGCGGGAACTTTTGGATAATGTGCAAAACAAAACAAGCCCTAAAACAAGCAGGAGAAAAAGCCCTAGACGCAATCCACAAAGTTGAGGGTGTAGTTACGCCGTTTGAGGTGTGCTCCGCAGGCTCCAAACCAGAAACGCATTTTCCCAAAATTGGCCCAACAACCAATCATCTCTATTGCCCATCACTTAAGGAACGGTTAGGCAAAGAGTCGCGTGTTCCCGAAGGCGTAGGATACATAGCCGAAATAGTTTACGACGGTATCTCCTTACAAGCCGTTAAAAAAGCAACAAAAGTTGGAATAGAAGCCGTTTTGAATATTGATGGTGTTGTAAAGATTTCTGCTGGCAACTACGGCGGCAAACTAGGCAAACATAAAATCCCTTTAATGGAGTTGTTTTCATGACTAAATTTGATGTTGTCGGTTTTGGTGCGCTTAATGTTGATGTTCTTTTTAAAGTTGATAGACTCGCAAAAGCAGAAGAGGAAAGCGTCGTTCAAGATTACACTGAAACCTGCGGGGGCTCAGCCGCAAATACAGTTGTTGCTTTGGCGAGGCTTGGCTGCAAGACAGGGTTCATAGGAAAAGTAGCTGACGATCGAGAAGGTAAACTTCAAATTGACTGTCTTAATAATGAAGGCGTTGACACCTGCGGAATCATTCAGGCAAAAAAGGGCAAGAGCGGTTCAGTAATGGGGTTCGTGGACAAGAAAGGCGCAAGAACCTTATACATCAATTCAGGCGTCAACGACACGATTGAGCCACGCGAAATAGACTACAGTTATGTTTCTCAAACAAAATTTGTCCATTATTCTTCTTTTATTGGGGAAAAATCTCTTCGTGCCCAAAAAAAACTCTTAGCTGCCTTGCCAAACAATGTAAAAATCAGCTTTGACCCTGGCTCAGTCTACGCTCAAAAAGGCTTTGTAGCAATAGAACCCATAATTAGAAGCACTCATGTTTTAATGCCAAATGCACTTGAACTTGAACTTTTAACTGGAGAAACGGATTACCGAAAAGGCGCCGATTTAATGATTGATGCGGGCGTAAAAATTGTAGCAGTTAAACTTGGCGACAAAGGCAGCTACGTTACTGATGGTCAAGACCAGCTAACAATAGAGCCTTTCAAAGTCAAGGCGGTCGATACAACTGGAGCTGGTGATGCTTTCTGTGGCGGCTTTCTCTACGGTCTAATCAACAAGAAAAGCCTCTTTGAATGTGGGCAGATTGGGAATTTCGTTGCTTCCAGGAGCGTTATGACAATGGGTGCACGTGAAAGCTTGCCCTATGCTAAGGACTTAGCATTTCTTTACTAGATTATCAATTATGCTTTGGAAGATCAGTTTTCCGTCGCCATACTGAAGCATTTGCTGTTGCCGTGTCCAATCGGGTTGTTGCCACCAATATATTGACCTTTCTGGGTGAGGCATTAAGCCAAAAATGTTTCCTTCCCTGTTGCATATGCCAGCAATGTCATAAGTGGAGCCGTTTGGATTAGTTGGATAACTGCCGTTTGCAATGTTGCCGTTTTTGTCGCAGTATCGAAAAACAACCATATCATTATCGATTAATTTTGCAAGCATTTCTTTTTCTTTTTCCTTCGGGAACAGTAACCTGCCTTCTCCGTGGGCAATAGGCATCCTTAACACTTTGCCAACTGGAATCGTATTTGAGAAGACGCATTTTCCTTTGTTCTCGTTTTTGAGGTAGACCCAGCGGCACTTGTAACCTTGACTGTTAGACGCAAGCGACGCTTCCGGATACTCGCTTACGCCCTCAAACCCGGGTAGTAATCCGTATTCAACGAGGATTTGGAAGCCGTTGCAGATGCCCAAAATCGGTCTGCCTTCATCGATGAAAGTTTCCATTTCTTTGCCTAGTTTGGCTGATAGATGCCTTGCAAAAATCACTCCCGAACGAACATAATCACCAAATGAGAAGCCACCTGGAAAAACCAAAACCTGATAATCAAGCAGGTTCTTGCGTTTTACCAACTCGTTAACATGAAGCACCTCTGCTTGAACGCCAAGCTCTAGGAATGCCCGTTGGGTTTCAGCATCACAGTTGGTTCCACCGACACGCATAACGCAGATTTTGATTTCTTCTTTGATCATTAGGATTCCCCGCTTAACGTTTTCTTCCAAGCATGCCGCAAATCGGCAAGTGAAGCATCGACGACTATTTTCTGATTTAATCCATGAATGACCAGTTTCTCGTCTTTGGTTACTTTTCCAATTTGAACGCACATTTTGCCTTTCATCAAAGCTTCAAATTCTTTTCTGTCCTTTTCCGCCACTTCCATAAGGAAACGGCTATTTGACTCCGAAAATAACACAAAATCACTTCGCTCTATTGATTTGCCAGGCACTTTAGCTAAATTCAACTCTAACCCATAGCCGCCTGCAAATGCCATCTCCGCGGCCGCCACTGCCAATCCTCCTTCTGAGAGATCATGGCATGATTTGATTAAGCCAGCATCGATGGCTTTAGTTACGGCTTTGAACGTACGTTTGGCTTTTCCACCTTTGACTTTGGGCACATTTGCGCCTAAGTAGCCTTTGAGTTTGTAGTATTCTGAGCCGCCAAGTTCGTTGAAGGTTTCTCCGATAATGTAGAGCAGGTTGCCTGGCGCTTTCAAATCCACAGATGTAGTGTTTTGAAGATTTGGAATCACGCCAACTGCTGTAATTAGAAGAGTCGGCGTGATTGGACCTAGAGGAGACTCGTTATAGAGACTGTCTTTTCCAGAGATGAATGGCGTCCTAAACGCTGTTGCAAAATCGTAGCAGGCTTCACAAGCTTTAACCAGTGAACCCAAGCGCTCTGGCTTCTCAGGATTTCCCCAAGTAAAATTATCAAGCAAAGCAATTCTTCTACCGCCAACCGCAATGTTGTTTCTCACTGCCTCGTCAATTGCTGACGCCGCCATCCAGTAGGCATCAATTTTGCCGTAATTCGGGTTCATGCCACAAGAAATCGTTAAGCCTTTCCACGAATCATCAAGCGGTTTTAGAACAGCTGCATCGTTTGGCCCAGCATACTCTCCTTGCAATGGCTTGAGTGTGGTGTTTCCTTTTACTTCGTGGTCGTATGTGCGGATAACGCTTTCTTTACTGGCAATGTTTGGGGCAGAAAGAAGCTGCATCAAGGTTTCATTTAGGTTCAGCGGTTCTTGGAACTCTGGCTCAGTGAAACTTTGCTTTTCAATAGTTGCGATTTTCATGCTTTTGCATGGATTAAACAGAAATGCCATTTCCATATCTGCGACTTTGTCACCATTAAAACTCAGTTGCAAACGTCTTTCGGTTGTTAATTTACCAATTGCAGTCGCTTGAACATCTTCTTTCTCGAAAACAGCCATAACTCGCTCCAGATTTTCCGGTGGAACTGTTATAAGCATTCTTTCTTGTGATTCAGAAATGTAAATTTCCCATGGAGCCAAACCCTGATACTTCAACGGTACCTTGCCAAGATCAATGGCCACTCCGCAGTCAAATCTCTCGCCAGTTTCACCGATTGCTGAAGATAAGCCTCCTCCTCCAAGGTCAGTTGTCGCCGAAGCCAATTGTAAATCGCGGATTTCTATTATTGCCCGCTTCACTTTCTCTTCTTCAATCGGATCGGCGATTTGGACAGCAGGACGGGAGATTTCTTCTGATTTCTCAGTTAATTCGGCTGAAGCGAAGGTCACTCCGTGGATACCGTCACGTCCAGTTTTTCCTCCTGCCAAAACTAGAAGGTGTTCTGGTTTAGCATTTTTTGTAAACTTGTTAAGTGGTAAGAGTCCTATGCATCCGCAATATACGGTAACGTTGCCTGTGTAGCTTTCGTCAAAATATATTGCTCCGTTAACAGTTGGGATACCCATATTGTTTCCGTATGCGCTGATTCCCGCTGTGACGCCCATGTAAACGTATTTTGGATGTTTGACGCCTGCGGGAAGCTTGTTGTAGTCATAGTCTAATGGTCCGAATCCTAAAACATCCGTGCAAGCGATTGGATCAGCCCACACACCAAGGATATCTCGGATGACGCCTCCGACTCCTGTAGCTGCCCCACCGAAGGGTTCAACCGCAGATGGATGATTGTGAGTTTCAACTTTTGCTGCAATACCGTAGCCCTTGTCAAATTTTACTATCCCTGCGTTATCTTCAAAAACGCTAAAGCACCATGGTGCTTTGATTTCTTTGGTTGCTTTTGCTATGTAGGTTTTGAAGAGGCTGTCGATTTCTTTGCCTTCAATTTGGATTTTTCCTTTGAAGGTTTTGTGGTAGCAGTGTTCTGACCATGTTTGGCTGATGGTTTGCAGTTCCAAGTCTGTTGGGTTTCTGTCTTCAGATTTGAAGTATGTTTGGATGCTTTTCATTTCTTCTAAGCTTAAGCCCAAGGCTAGTTCATTGCTGATTTCACTTAGCTGTTGGTCAGTTGCTGTGGCTAATGCAGCTTCGTAAAGTGAATAGTTTGTTTTGCGTTGGATATAGAGGTTAGCGTTCATTTCTGCTCCTCAACACTTATTGTGTAATTGTCTTTGGTTGGGTTTGCCAAAAGGCGTTTGCTCATGTCTTCTACTTTTGTTTTGGCTTCGGCAATTGTTGACGCATCAAGAATAGCAGTATAAACTTTACTAACGTCAACGCTTTCTACTTTGTAGCCGAGTTCTTTAAGTAAATGGGCTGTTGTTTCTCCTTCGGGATTGCTGTGACCTGGCTTTAAGCTGACCTCTATTTTCGCTAGGTATTTCATAAAGGCTTTAAATCGGGCTTTAGGATTTAAAGACTTTCGCCATAAATAGTGCAAAACTTTACGTTAAAATCAATTTTTTGTTTTGATACTTTATTTCTATAATTTGTTTGTCTGTTACTTTTCCTATTATTTCAGGTTTTATGTCGCCTTGCTCGAGCGTGTTCATGGCTTTGTCGATCTCTTTTTTGTCTACGATTATGCCAAAACCCCAGCCCATATTGAAGGTCTTGAACATTTCCTCATCTGTAACTGTAAACCCGAGTTCAGCTGCTGTTTTTTGAATCAAACCGAAAATCGGTTGGGGTTCAAAATTGTTGAACTCAAAGCCTATTCCAGGCGAGACACTAACGAGGTTATTGAATTTCATGTATGCATCACCTGTTATGTGTACAGCTCCTTTGACTTTCACTTCACTGGCTAGTTTGAGTAAGGGGGTGACGTAAATTTTAGTGGGTTCTAATGCTTCCAAAACGATTTCCCTATCCAATCCTATTGGTATATCGTTCGGGTCGTATTTTCCGCCCCACTGTTTAAAGAGGATTTTCCTTGCCATTGTTATGCCATTACTGTGCAAGCCGCTGCTAGGTAAACCTATTATCGGATCGCCTGGCTTGATGTTTTCGCCTGTGATAATTTCTTTCCTGTCTACTTGCCCTACCGCGGCAACAACCATGTCGAATCCAACTTTTTCAGTTAACCCTTTAATTATTTCAGCTACGTCGCCTGTTTCTCCATTAGTAACTGGACATTCAGATTCAGCTGCGCCTTGAATAATTCCTTTCAGCCACTCCTTTACAAGCAGTGGGTTACTTTCTTGGGCATGTATATTGTCTGCGATTGCCAGTGGTTTAGCTCCTGATCGAATTACATCGTTAACAACCATAGCAACTGCGTCAATTCCTATTGTGTCATATTTCTGAGCTAATTGAGCTAAGAGAACTTTGGTGCCTACTCCTTCAATTTCAAGATCTAAAAACAAGTTTTCTGCAATTGGAAAAATGTTGCCATAAGGTAAATGCATGATGCCACCATAAAGGCTGTGCTTGTATGTTTCTTTCAGGTTTTGCAACGCCTTTTTTGCTTCGACGCGTTGTTTTCGATTCACTCCTGCATCAGTATAAGTAAAGTTTTTGGGCATAGACAAGTTTCTCCTTGCACGCTAATGATTAAGTTACTATCTCATAACGATTTTGTTTCCTCTAAAATCCCTGACCTGTTTCTTTGTCTAACTTTTAGTGGAAAACGTTTTTGTGTTTCGAGCGTTGATTACCATTTGATTAATTTGCTCATTCCCAAATATCATATCTACTTAGAATATGCTGAGCTAGACAAGTCTGGAGTACGCTTCAATATTTCCCAAGAGGAACTTAATCGAACCTTCGCCACACCTTTCAACGCCAACCAACCCTTCTGGTTCGCGGGTAGACTTCTCAGCCCCATCAAAACCTCTAAAGTTGTACTCTTCTGGTCGTATGAAACAGCCGATAAACTGAAGCTGCCTAACCAAGAAAGCATTGTAGCTGTCAAAGACAAAAAATATCTAATCGAAAGTATTATCAAAGGCAAAGTCAAAGGGGTGTATCTTTGCACAGAAAAATTCTTAGAGACTCCTGAGAGAGCTACTGTGCCCACTCGATCGGTTGAAGCTTCTTTGGAAAATACCAGGCGCAGAATTTTCGTTGTTTCTGGCACTGATGATGTAATGAAACTGGCTCTTACTGGGTCTTTGACCAAACTTTTGCTATCACCTGTGATAATTCATGAAGAGCCTGGTCTAGGCAGAAAAATAATAGAACATTTCTCGGACTACAATGACGTGCAATTTGCCGTGGTTTTGCTCTCGCCTGATGATTATGTTTACGCTAGGGCTGATCCATTCACAAAAAGCAAACTAAAGCCTCGTCAAGATGTTATCTTCCTGCTTGGTTTCCTGCTAGGCGCGCTGGGCAAAGGCAACGTACTTGTATTTTTCAGAGAATACGCAAACTTTGAAATTCCTCTTGACTTTGAAGGAATAAAATTCACTGCATTCGACGACCGTGACAGTTGGAAACTTGCATTAATACGGGAACTGATTAAGAGCGGGTACACAGTCGACGGAAAAAGAATTCTAAAATAAACTCTCCCTAACTCATTTGATTTTTAGATCGCAAAGTTTCTATATCAAATGAACCATCCCCTATGCAATAGCCACTGTACATAACAAGTAGTATTTGCGGTCGTAGTCTAGTTCGGTAGGACATCAGCTTCCCAAGCTGACGACCCGGGTTCAAATCCCGGTGACCGCACCAAATTCCCAAAAAAACGGGTTATTTTTAGAAGTGATTTTCGATCTTTATGTTCTACTGAGGAATTATTTCGGCGTCGGCGCAACCGCTGACTATTTTGGTGATTCTTACTTTTACATGTTCGTTAGCTTTTGCGTTACCTATGAAGACTGGAAAACCTTTGATTTTGGCAATGCCCTCTCCATTTGGGCTCATATCGACAACGTCCACTTCAAATTCGTCTCCAATTTCAAAAGGGTAATCAATTCCTCTGCCTCTATTTTTGGCATTTCTTGGGGCTCGTTTTTTTGGGCTAAAAGTGCATCTTCCTCGCTTTAAACATAATTAACATTTAGTATTATACATCAAAGGCATAAGTGTTTTGTCTGCCTTCTTCAAGAACAAAGCTGGAAGACAACAAATTAATCATATTTTCATATAAGCAAGCATGATAAAAGAAAAAAGCAAGACCTAACACTATACACTTTGGTGTCAAATAATTCTTTCAGCTTTTATTATGCTACCTACTCCAAATTACATTCAATACATAAATTGTCCAAATTGCGGCTCACAAATACCTTCTTTCTCTAACTACTGCAACATATGCGGCACACCACTCCATCAACCTTTACTGCTGAAAATTTGTCCAAAATGCCAAACACGAATACTATCTAACGCAAAATTTTGCCCCGAATGCGGGCAAAAACAAAAAATCAATAAACAAGAAAAAACTATTGCGCCGCAGGCGGCAAACCGGAGCTAGCTGTATCTCGAAGTCCCTCAAGCCAAATTTGATGCTTTTGCTCCATTCGTTTTGGCCTCAAAGTTTTTCCTAATCGAGCAAGAAAACCGTCCTGCGTCTCCTCTGTTAATACGTGGCAGCCATTGTCGGTTTTTTGGATAAGCCAGGCGTGGTAAGCATTCAGCCCTGAGCTTTGGGCATCCCAAGCAAGTCTTTGATAGGGCACAAATTCAAGCACCGTTGATTGGATTGTCACGCCAAAAGTCTTCCAGCGGAATTGTGTGCCCAAAGCAAGATCTGAAGCTTGACCTTTGAGAAACTGGATGCTCGCTGAGTTTGGGTACCATGTTGGCCAAAGCTGTGCACGAATAAGCCATGCCCACACTGTTTCGGGGGACGAAGTCATTGTGAGTTCATTGCGGACGTGAACTGGACAATTAGCCGGTTCATAGCCGATTGGCCAAAAAATTTGATTAGAATTAACCACGACAAAAAACCTCAATAATTAATTGCTGAATCTGAGCTAAAAACATAACCAAGCCGCAGCAAAATTATCGGTTCTGAAAAACATCAGTAAAACACGTTAAACATGCCTGCCCAGGTTCAATTTGTTCCCAGATGCATGTTCAATTGGTTCACAAGTTCTTGTGCTAAAAACTATTAATTTGAAGCTTTTGTTATTTTGAGCTCATTTCAAAGGTTTTTCACAGTGAAAATTGAGCGAAAATGAACCGGTAGGTTCAAAATTAATTGTTTTCTAATTTTTCAGTTTTGTAGGTAAGTATTCGTCTACTATGTATGTTAATCCGTATCGGCTGAAAGCTTCCTGTTCTGCTTTCCTTTTTATTTTTAGGAATAGTTTGATTTCTTTTTGCCAGATCGGGTCATTTTGGTATCTTGGGTCTCTTTGCAATTCGTATAGTCGTTTGATGTCTACTTCGTCTAGGGGGTCGGTTGGGAGTTTGTATTCAATTATGTCGCTTGCCCACACTCCACTCCAAACAGCGTCTGGCGTGTTTAGTTCTCGCAGGTGTGCTGCGTTGGCTGAGCCTGAAATGATGACTTGTGCAATGTGCATTCCCCATGGATCACCATCAGTCAAAATGTAAACTGGCAAATTTAACTCGTCATGGAGGCGTCGGATGAAACTCCGGGTTTGTCTGGGGGCTTGTCCACCGCAAGAAATTAGCAAAGCGTGATGTTTGTTATGCACGTTTTCTTCGATGAATCTTGTAAACAATGCGCCTTTCTCTATCGCGATGACTTTGTTTGCTCTTGTTTTAATAAGCTCCGATGAAGTCAAAGCTGGACCAATCAAAACGCCGTCTGGGTGACTGGTCAAATTCAAGGTTTTTCCTTCATAACCGGGAACGGTGTAGCCGATGTCTAAGTCGCCGAAAATTGCGCTGCGTTCTTCTGGAAAAATGTGAAAGTCCTCTCGCGCAAAACCCGTCAGAGTTTCTAGGTCTGTGATAATGTTGTTAGATTCCTGCTGGTCAGTGAAGGTCATTTCGTAGGCTTGGGCGGAGTAGTAAACATCTCTTAAAGTGCTGGTTTTTCGTTGCGTTGTTAGTTCATTACTAAACATCGCTGCCCATGCAAGCTGAGTGAAAGGCTTAATATGGCGGATGTTTCGGGCGCTTCGGCTAACGTTTCTCTCTCCTAAAATGTACTGCCGCAAAGTTGGGTCATAAGCGATGTTGTCTGTGCCGCGGCTTGGCATTTCAATAGTTGGAAAAACGCCTTGATCTAGCTGATTGTAGATTTTGCTGCCGAATTCATGAAGACCTTTAATTACTTCATTTTGACGTTCAAGTATCTTAGCTTTCTTCTGCGCCATACTTCTGTACACTCTTCAAAAGTTTGTCAATATCTGGAATACGCGTTTCCCCAGCCAATGTTGCTGAGAACTGAGCAATTTTAGGAAGATACTTGCTGAAAATTCCCAGACGCTTCTTTTCCATATGCACGTGTTCTTGACGTGACAGAAAATGCTGAAGTTGACGAGCTACCTCACGCAGGGCATTTGCTTCTTCACGACGTACTTCGGGGCGATCAGCAATGAATTCCTTTCCTACCGTTTTGTAGGGCACTTTTGTGCTGCAAATATGAATGACGATGGCGATTGGCATATCAGGCGCCACTTTATAGCGTCTCCAATTCATAGCTGAGATTACTCGGTAGGAAACATCACTTGCTTCATCATACAACAAGGGAATTTTATTAGCGAAACGATAAATTACGAAGGTTCCCCGTTTTGGCACTCCTCCCCCATAGGCGATTGCCATTTCAATAGTGAAAGGATGACCCGCATACGTTGATGGTTTGCGTTGATGAACAACAAGGTACTCAGGATTCAACTCTTTCATAACGCCTGCCCTGAGCAGATCCTCGCCTAAAGGTGAGAGGCAACTGGCATCTGGCGGCAAGAAATCCTTGTATTTTTTTAAATTCTGCATCAACCGCACAATTTCCTCGTGAGAAAGCTTTTTTGGATTCTTGCTAGGGCTTAGCTGGCTGAAGTCCAAGAATTTTTGTGCAGTGATTTCGCCAACTCGATGAAAATGTCCCTTGAGAAAATCTGACATGTTATTGTAAGTTGTAATTTGAATAAGTCGCTGTAGAAGTTCTACGTCTACGCCGTAGGGATGGGGTGATATTTCTGTTGGCGGCTCAGGCATTTCTGTTGTAGCACGAGTAAACTTGTAAAGCCTGCCTTTGGGGTCAACAAACGTCAAATTCGCATACGGATTGACCATGGCGGTTTGCTTAAAATACTCTAAAATCTTGGGCATTGCCCTAAGATAGTCGCCCTCAAGAGTAAACTCAACAATGGTTCCTCGCCAATTTTCCTTGTTGATCAAAACTTTTCGATCAAGAATTATTGGTCGATTTCTTTGGATGTCGATCATTAATTTAAAACTATAAATTTTTTCTTGCCCCGTAGACGAGGTAACGTAAACTGGCTGATGAGTAGTAACTTGTCCGTAGAGGACAGCCATTTTTCCTCCTAAACCAAATGTGCCTCTCGTCTGTTTGAGTTTATATTTACTGCCGTAGAGGACTTGGCCAAAAGCAGAAGGAATAAATCTCGGTTGAATTCCGCTTCCATTGTCTTCTACGCGAAGTTTGTAGATTTGGGTTTCCTTAGTTGCTTCTCCTTCGTAAGATAACCGAACGTAAATTTCTGGTGGAATCATTTGACTCTCTGCAGCGTCCAAGGAGTTTTCAACAATTTCTCTTATAGCAACAAAGATAGCGCGTGACGGATTTGTTAAGCCAGCAATGTCTCGATTTCGATAGAAAAAGTCCGATGCGCTAATTTCTTCAAAGGTTGCTTGAGCCACTTGTTGCCTACCCACTTATTCCGATTTTATTTTTCAGTTTGCTTAGTATATTTGCTGCTTGTTCTTTAAGTTAACTGCACTTCACGCTGAAAACCCTGACTAACGAAAGCGAGAAATTGCTTGGGAAATGGTAACTTTTGCCACAAACGTGTATAATTATTAAGGTTAAGCAGTAAAATATACATGCATTATTTTTTGGCCGCTTGTTTTTTTTCGTCTTTCTCTGTTTTATTGGTTTTTGTATAGTAGTATTCGCCGATTCCTTTCTGGAACATATCCATTTGTGATGCTTCTTTGTTTACTCTGGGTCGCATAGTAGTTGGATCTCTGCGGAAGGTAATGTTCATTTCTTTGAGGAAAGTGTTCATGCCTTTCCTTAAAGTAGTTGGTGGATTAGCTAAGCCACTTATTCCTGGTTCACCATTGAAAACCATCAATCGGTCAGCAATGAAATCTTGTGTTACCACATCGTGTTCAACTACGAACGCTGGAATGCCATGTGCTTCAACTACTCGCCGGAGCGTTTTAGCCATATTGAGACGTTCTTCCACGTCCAAGTACGCGCTCGGCTCGTCAAGAAGAAACAGATCAGTTTTACGACTAAGGCAGGCAGCTATAGCAACTTTTTGCAATTCACCACCACTCAGCTCCATCACATTTCTATCCATTAGAACCTGAAGTCTCAACGGCTGAGCAATTTCGGTTTTGTACCAACTAGACGTAAAGTTTTCTTTAGCTACACTCATTAGGAGCTCCGCCACTGTACCAGCGTAGTCTGGTGCAATGTACTGAGGCTTGTAGCTGACAGTTAACTCACCGAGTTTTTGTTTATCATCAGTTTCTTCAAGCCCCGCAAGAACTTTCACAAACGTCGTTTTTCCAATGCCGTTAGGTCCAAGAATACCAATGATTTCGCCCCGCAAAATCTCACCGGGCTCAACGGACAATTGGAAACCTTTGAACGTTTTCTTCATGCTATCCCATTTAAGAAGTGCATCACCTAGGTTGGTGCCTGCGGTTGGCGGTTTTTCATGAAAAACGATGGATTCTTTGCGGAACATTATGTTCTCGTCTGGAATGTAGCCTTGCAAGTAAATGTTAATCCCTGTTCTGACACCATGCACATGTGACACGACACCGTAGACTCCGGGTTCCCCGTAGAAGAGGCAGATTTGATCTGACAGGTAATCAATTATAGCTAAGTCATGTTCCGCTACAATTATGGTTTTTTGCTGTTCTTTGAGACCGCGGATTGTTTTTGCAACCACAAGTCTCTGCTTCACATCCAAATAGCTAGACGGTTCATCAAAAAGGTAAACATCCGCATCACGGCTAAGCGCCGCCGCAACCGCTACACGCTGAAGTTCTCCACCGCTCAGAACATCTAAAGGTCTATCCCAAATCTTTTTGAGTTCAAACTCTTCAGCAAGAGCATCAAGTTGTTTTCTTTCATCAACCTTTTCAAGCAAATCACCGACTTTTCCAGTGATCGCTTTAGGAATTTTATCAACATACTGGGGTTTGCTACTGACCTTGAGTTTTTTCTCACTCATCTTTTGAAAATAATCTTGAAGGCTAGAACCACGATAATACTGAATTATCTCTGGCCAATCTGGCGGGTCATCATATTTGCCAAGGTTTGGTTTGATTTCACCTGAAAACACCTTAAGCGTGGTTGTTTTGCCAATGCCGTTTTGGCCAAGCAAACCCAAAACTGTGCCGGGGGAAGGCATAGGTAAACGGAAAAGCTTGAAGCTGTTTGCACTGAAACGGTGGCTACAATCCTTTTCTAATTCATCTGGAAGGTTAACGATGCTAATCGCTTTGAATGGGCACTTTTTCACACAGATGCCACAGCCACTACAAAGTGTTTCAGCAATAACTGCTTTGTTTCCTTCGACTTTGATGGCTTCTACTCGGCTTCTTACCATAGGGCAGAAGCTAACGCAGAGTGAATTGCACTTTTTGACTTTGCATTTATCTTCGTTAAGTACAGCGATTCGAGTCAAGGTTAAACGTCCTAAAGATGCTAACAAGTGAGTTATAAATGTAAACCAGAAACTGAAGATGAATTTTCGTTTTATTACTGTTTTCGCGCAGATGTTACATCAAATATCTTTAATTGTGCAAGTTTAACGTTCAGCTAGAGTGATACCTTCCACAAGTTTTTGTGTTACCGGTTTTCAACATAGTTCAACATGATTTCATTTACAGGGGCCTCTGAACTTTTTTTCGGGAACCTAAGAAATTCCCTTCTTGCTTTAAATAGGGTATATAAATACTAACATAGTTCCATGAACCAGGGATGCATGAAAAATAACCCGATTATCCACTTGTCGACAATAAATTTTGAGCAAAATGTTTCTTTTCATAGATTTTAAAAAAATAAACCTCAACCGCTCAGAGATTTCTATCTTAAGAGAAAAATTAAAAAATTTTTTTTAGGGTTTAGTTTACCATTCCTCTTCTTCCCATTCTTCGTCTTCGCCTTCTTCCCATTCATCTTCTTCTTCGAATATCATGTGTTTTTTTCACCTCACATAAAACGCTTTATGCTACCTATCGTTACGGCAGTTTAAAACATTTAGATTCGTCAACTGTCGTTAATAATGAAGAAAATTCTTACAAAAAACATATGGTGCACACAGATTTTTCTACTATTTTTTTCAAGTCTTCATCCGATCGTTACAGTTTCCGTTACAAGATAGCTTTTTATGTAAACCCGAACAATAATGCCATCCAGCAATAGAAGGGGCGTAAAAATGAGAAAAATATTCAAAATAATTCTAGTTATATTAGCCGTAATAATAATTGTAGTTGTTGCTTTTGCTGCGATAATATTTCTAGATGTGGCTGCCTATACGGCAACAGGATCACAAACTCTTACTCCGAATGGAACCTCTAGTGGAAAAGCCTTAGTCATGTATGATCCAGGATTATCGGGAACCGCAAAAGGTGTCGCGGACAAAGTCGCCAGCGACCTACAAACACAAGGTTACACCGTGACTTTGGCTGGCATAAAAAGCTCAGTTGTTACTAACACAACCGACTATGGAATAGTGATTGTTGGTGGACCAATTTACGCTGGGTCGCCGACCGTTTCAGTAAAAAATTTCTTAAATAACTTGAGCCCTGGACATGCAAGCCAAGGGTTCGGACCCTATATTTTAACGAGGGTGGGCGTCTTCGGAAGCGGTCAAGGCGCGACAACACCTAGCGATGTAGCCATGATCAGAAGCTCTATTGCAGCTCTAGCAGACAATGGAACTCTATCGAGAGCTATAGTAGTGAAAATTGGGCAAACCGAAGACCTCAACACACGAGCTTCTGATTTTGTCGCTCAATTGATAGAATAAGAAACCTCATTCCGATTTAACTTCAATTTTTTCCGTTTCTAATTATGAATACGCACTTTATTTCGACAATTGAAATTTATTTTCTTATCAGGTCAGAACGCCGTAACATATGAAAGCTACAAAATGATTAAATTCTCCTAGGCTTCATTTTAAGGTCGGGATGATGTGAGGCGACGGCTTCGAGCCCTAAGCTGTGAGAAATCGTCAAATAACGCTGACCCAAATACTAGAATTGATTTTTTGTGCAATTTCAAGGTAAAAGCAAAATAACCTGCACGCGTTTTTCCTTCTGAGCGAACTATGTATGATTAGTGACTTTAACCTTGTAGCTACAACTTCGCGGGGAAACGAGCGTCCAATGTGCAACGAACTACTCTTCTTGATAAAAGAACAGCTAGGCGATGAGCAGGCAGAAACCAGCAAAACCAAAGTCAGAGGATTAATCGTCGGCAAAACTACATTAGACCCATGCGTCGCAATAGAGAAATTGCGCGGCATTCTATTGGAGCGTCCATACGAGTTTCGTTACGCCCTGAGAATTTTGCCCATTGAAAAGGTTGTGCCAACAGATTTGGCTGAAATAAAGCGTGCCGCCGAAGAATTAGCTTTTAGAATTGGAGAACAGGAAACATTCAGGGTTACAGTTGAAAAGCGTTTTACGCCTCTCCATTCAAAAGACATTATTGAAGCAGCGACAGGCGATATTAAACGCAAAGCCAATCTTGAAAATCCGGATAAAATCTTGCTTATCGAAGTTCTCGGTGCTTTAACCGGTTTATCGCTGCTAAAGCCCAACGATATTTTGGCTGTAATTAAAGAAAAAATGCTCTAAAGCTGGGTCGATAGCAACGCAACGCGTTCAATAACGAGGCTAACTACCGCTTTTTCACTATCATCATTTTTCATTATTGTTTCGATTTCTTCATCACTAATTTGAAAGTCTTTTTTGATTTTGGTTATCTTAGTATTCGTTAGATCAAGAACCCCTTCATCTGGATTTGAATCAACACAATCGTTCACTGCTTGAAGCACTGTTTGGAGTTGAGCTTGGTTTTCACCGATTATTACTACTGCCATATTTTTGGTTTCAGGTTTTATACCGCAGAGCTGGATGGCTTTCTTTATTTGCCGCTGCCCTGAAGCGTAAAGCATTGTTTCCATGGAAAGGCTTTTAGAAATGTTTGTTTTGTTTTGGAAGGCTTGCAAAGCATTTATCGCGGCGAAATACAAGTGCTCTTGCGTGGCAATTAATGCTGCATCGAAAAACTGAACGCCTACAACTTTCCCAGTTTCTTTCCGATTGGATTTTAAGAATTCTTCAGCTTTAGCGAACGCTATATTTCTGTACCCAGTTATCTCCGCAAATTTGCCGTAGTCCTTTAGGTGATATAACATCTTGTGGCCCCTACTGCATGTCTTTAAGAAGTTCTTTAGCTAATTGTTTTGGCAAGCCTGCTTTTACAAGTTTTGCGATTTCTTTTCCCGCGGCACGTTTTCCTAACTGAGTTTCAACTATTTTTCTCACAGTTTCTTTAATGTCCCAAGGAAAAACTATCCAGTTGCTTGTTCGTTTTTCAAAGTAATCAGGTTTAGTTATCGATGTAGGTTTAGCGTAGAGGGTGGCGATTTTGATTTCTTTCGCGCCGTTTTGTTTCAGGTGTTTTTTTCCAAGCCGTAGGCTGCTTCCACTGTCAGAGATGTCATCTACTAAAAGGACTGTTTTGCCTGTTAATTGTAGATCTAAGCACTGTTTTAGAGAGGGTTCATCTTTTGTTTGGTTGATTCCTTTGTAATATTCGATTTGAATTGTGGTGAGGTCTTTTGTTTCTAGGAGATCAGATAGAATTCGCGCTGGCACTATCCCGCCTCGCGCAATGCCTACTATAATATCGGGTTTGTAGCCGTCGGCTTGGATTTTTTTGGTTTGGTAAAGGAGCATGATGTATAATTGGTTCCATGTCGGGACTTCAAATTGAATGTTGGTGTTATCGACCATTTCTTTGCCTCTGTGTCCTATTTTTTTAGGGAATCATAATTTTATTTTCGTTTGTTAATGTTTTTGCCTGCAAGCCTAAATCTTGACCGTTCTGAAATCATGGAACATGGGCATTTAATTGTAAAAGTTTCGGTATCGTATTGATTCCAATTCTATCTTTGACAGTTATAATGGTTGAAGCTCTAATCTTTTTTGGGCTAGTTTGGTATTATTTATAAAGGGGATCAGTTATTATTTTATTATTTGATGTCGGGAGGAAGGCGTCTGCAGATATGTTTCACAATTCGTAATATTGGTTTAAAAGCTTCAGACGGATTTTTGATTATAAACTAGAAAGGAGTGTTTGAAATGGTGAAAAATGTAGAAGAAGAACAAATTAAGCATGTGCTAACGGACCCAAAGCTATCGGCTGTTAAAGCTATGCTGGAAAAAGATCATGCTATTGATTGCTTGTTGTTGCTACACGCTGGCAGAGGCAAATGGAAGGACGCTAAGGATTTCATGCATAAGAATAAGCTCACGTTAAGCGACGGAACTTTCAGGGCCAGGATGATTGAGATTGAATCTTTGGGTTTAGCTAAGAGCGAACGTATTGATCCGCTAAAGAAGTATTACGTCAAAACTGAATTTGGCGAGAAAATAGCGAATCTTCTTCTTGAGCTTTTCGATGAAATTAGCACTTAAATGATTCAGTTTTTTTATCTTTTCTTTTCTTTAACTTTTTGAGATGTATTTGTGTCGTACTGGTGTGTAGTATTATATATTGAGTCGTAATATTTATTAGGAAAGATTATCCAAAATATGTTTTAATGAACTTAAAGAGTTGAAAACAAAAATGAACTACATTAGAAAATTTAAGAAGAATTCAAAAGCCCTCAGCCCAGTAGTCGCATCAATCATACT
>Ga0182021_10001956_pt1 | contig 23965 bp, 20 predicted proteins | sample 612E3MmetaG_FD_120493 | JGI IMG/M metagenome (GOLD analysis project Ga0182021, IMG submission 120493) | Permafrost microbial communities from Stordalen Mire, Sweden - 612E3M metaG (Illumina Assembly) | ecosystem: Environmental > Terrestrial > Soil > Wetlands > Permafrost | place: Sweden... | reverse complement strand
CCCTTTTACCGCATTGATCTTGACAGGAGAGGAATCAGACGGCATTACAATATAAGCCGTCACCCCTGCGAGTGACGCTGCCCACGACAAGGCCTGGGCATGATTACCACTTGAATGTGTAGCAACTCCGTTTTTAAGCATAGCAGGGTCAAGACTCCTGACCGCGTTTGTTGCTCCCCTGGCCTTGAACGCCCCAACCTTCTGAAAATTCTCGCATTTGAAAAAGATATTGCAGTGGTTCAGCCTGTCGAGGGTGTGGGAAGTGATAACCGGTGTATGGTTGATGAAGGACTTTATCCTTTCATGCGCCTCCCTTATCTGCCCGGGCCCCGGAATATCAGGCTTAATTTCCATAATCATTATTTTGTGGCTATAATGGCTAAAAGTTTGTCGCAGGCTGCATCCAGCTGACTGAATGTCCTTTCAAAAGCTTTTATTTCATGATACCAGGGGTCATCCACTTCCTGATTCCTGCCGGGATATACTAAATTCATGATGTAATCCACTTTCAGCATATCTGCTTCATTCCTGGCCATTGATCTCAGGTCGTAATAATGCGAGGAGTCCATGATATAAATACGATCAAAGCGGTCAAAATCTTTTTTGCTGAAAAGCCGTGCAATATGGTCTGATATATCAATGCCGTTCTTTCTGCTGACTGTTTCTGCCCTGGGATCGGGATGATCCCCGATGTGAAAAGGCTCAAATCCGCATGAATCAACTTCGGCTTCCATTCCTGCCTTCTTTAACTTATGCTTCAGCAACCCTTCAGCCATTGGTGACCGGCAGATATTACCGGTGCAGACAAACAGGATCTTCATTGGAAAATATAAGTCTTTATAGTTTGATGCGCTTGTCAAGTTCCTCGACAAACTGGCGGAACTGTTTATCCGTTTCTACCAGGTTGTTTACGGTCCGGCATGCATGAAGCACAGTGGCATGGTCCTTATTCCCGCAATGAAGGCCGATACTTGCCAATGATGATTTGGTGTGTTTTTTGGAGAAATACATGGAAAGCTGCCTGGCTTGGACAATCTCGCGTTTGCGCGTTTTTGAATGTATCATTTCAACCGGGATATTGAAATAATCGCAAACCACTTTCTGGATATAATCGATGGAGATCTCCCTGGAAGTATTTTTGACGAATTTGTCAATCATTTGTTTGGCTAGGTCCAGAGTGATCGTTTTTTTATTGAGCGAAGACTGGGCAAGCAGGGAGATCAGTGCGCCTTCCAGTTCCCTGACGTTCGTATTTATGGAGTAGGCAAGGTATTCAACCACTTCATGGGGAACGATGATCCCGTCATTGTAAAGCTTCTTCTGCAGGATTGCTATGCGTGTTTCCAGGTCAGGTACCTGAAGATCGGCGGATAAGCCCCATTTGAAACGTGACAAAAGACGGGGTTCAATCCCTTTCATTTCTACCGGAGGCTTGTCGGAAGTCAGCACAATTTGGTTGCTTCTCTGGTGTAAATGATTGAAGATATGAAAGAAAACATCCTGGGTTTTTTCTTTTCCTGCAAGATTATGGATATCATCAATGATCAACACATCTATCATCTGGTAAAAATGCACAAAATCATTCTGATTGTTGTTCTTTACTGAATCAATGAATTGATTGATGAACTGATCGGTAGTAACATAAAGAACCGTTTTATCAGGGAAACTGTTTTTCACCTGGAGACCGATGGCATGTGAAAGATGGGTTTTACCAAGACCTGTTCCGCTGTATAAAAGGAGAGGGTTGAAGGCGGTTTTACCAGGGTTGTTGGCCACTGCAAAGCCGGCCGACCTTGCCAGGCGATTGCAGTCACCCTCGATAAAATTATCGAAGGAAAAGCTTTCAATAAGCTGGGAGTTAACCTTGATCTTCTTCAAGCCAGGTATTATAAACGGATTCGGGATCTCCTTGGATGTCCCCCTGTTGAGGTCAATGGGCATTGAAACCGCAGGATTCGATGTGGCTTTCTTTTCAGTCGTCGGAACACTGATTGTAAAAGGACCTGGATCCGTATCTGAGTTATCAACTATAATACTGTATTCCAACCTGCCTTTGTCCCCAAGTTCTTTTTTAATAGTTTTTTTCAGCAATCCAATATAGTGTTCCTCCAACCATTCATAGAAAAATTGGCTTGGAACCTGGATCGTAAGTACATCATCCTTGAATTTAACCGGCTTAATCGGGAGGAACCACGTTTTAAAGCTCTGATAGTTGATATTGTCCTTAATTACCTTAAGGCAATTTTCCCAAACTTCAATAACGTTCTTTTCCATTAACTCTATTTACCTTGAATGGTGCATAATGATTATAATAATTATTTATTTATCAAGGTATTGGATTTTAACCGCAAGTAAAAAACCCTATAGAAAGGTGTACCTGATTGAATTAACAAAAGTGATAATAAAAAGTTTAAAAAAAAACTTTTTTGTTGTTGATTTTTAGGAAAATTTTATTACTGAAACTGTCTTTTATTTCATCTAAAACTCCTGTTAAATCTGATATTATATTAGCTCTCAGAACATTGTTCCATGTCAGGATATGATAAATTTTTACTATCTGGAAACATTCTAAATTTCATTGATGTTATTTCCCAAATACTTAGCAAAATCAAGGGTTTTGTTAATTATAAAACAGACTGATTATAAACTTACAGTGCTGACATTCTTCATACATCCACAGATATATATATGTTTACATTTCTCCTGAACCGGGCCAAAACCTTTTCTTCCCGGCTGGCTCTTACCCTGAATACTATTTTGCAGTTATTTCCGGATTCCTGGCTTAGCAGTTCGAGGTTTTCTGCTTTTATTATTCTCATCACATCATTCATATTTTCATATCCGAAAGTAACAGTGCAGGTTTTTGTTATAGTCCTTTCTTTTTTTCCTGAATTTTCAAGTGCTTCAGATGCGGCAGTCCGGTATGCCTTTATCAGGCCGGGGATTCCCAGCTTGGTCCCGCCGAAATACCTGACGACAATGACCAGGGCATCGGATAACCCTTTTGATTGTATCTGGCCATAAATAGGTCTGCCTGCTGAACCTGAAGGCTCGCCATCATCGTTGAAACGAAAAACTTCCTGTGTGGCTCCCAGGCAATATGCGTAGCAGTGGTGGTTGGCATCATAAAACTTCTTTCTAACAGTTGCCAGGATATCCCTTATTTCTCCCTCGGTATTCACCGGATATGCCAGGCCTATAAACTTACTGGCTTTCTCACGGTATATAGCCTCTCCCTGCCTGGCCGGAGAATAATATATGTCGCTGCCTGTACTCATGATGCTAAGATAGGATTTTATATTGTGCAGGCAATTATACAGAAAAGCTAATTTATACTAACTTAGGAGCATGGTTCAAAGGGCTTATACTACCGGGGATATCCGGCTTCTGTTCCTCGCTGAGTTGTCGGAAACATATGACTGTAATGAGATCAATGAATTCCTTTATATACTTTTCAACGAATATATGGGATGGGACAAAGCCCGTTTTCATCTGGAATTACAGACAATATTACCCGGGCCTTCTGCTTCACAGTTTCTTGAAGCTTTGTCTAAACTCTCTTCAGGAACACCTGTACAATATATTACAGGGAAGGCCGATTTCAACGGCCTGACTTTTTTTGTAAACCCGCATGTTCTCATACCAAGGCCTGAGACCTCTGAACTGGCAGAGATCATCCGACAGGAACTTTCCATGAGGGAATTACCGGATTACCGTATTCTTGATATCGGCACAGGCTCCGGTTGCATTGCCGTTTATCTGAAGAAGAAACTGCCCATGCTTCAGGTTTATGCACTGGATGATTCGGAGGAATCGCTTGAAACTGCCCGCCGGAATTCCGGGACACATGGAACGGCAATTCATTTTATAAAACAGGATATCCTTGGGAAAGACTGTAAAACATATCTTCCCTTTGTCCATCTGATCGTAAGCAATCCCCCTTACGTTACAATGAAAGAAAGAAAAAGTTTAAGAAAAAATGTAAGGGAACATGAGCCATCATCTGCTTTATTTGTCCCGGATGATGACCCTTTAATATATTATAAAGCTATTGCTGATCATTCATTAGGGATACTCCTGGACCCGGGAATCTTGTATCTGGAAATAAATGAGTCATTGAGTGCAGAAGTAACCGCTTTGCTCAAATCCAAAGGCTTCTCCAGGGCAATTGTAAAGCAGGATTTCTTCGGTAAAGACCGTTTTATCAGGGCGGAACTCAGAACCTGAGGACTCCGGGTTTCAGGAGTTCCCTGATCTCCCCCATATTCAGAAAAATTTCGGTAGGGCCGGAAGCATACGGGGCAATATCATAGTGGTTATAAAAGAACCCCAAGCCTTCAGGGATCAGATAAAAATTATCATTGGGCTTTATTTCATCAACAAAGAAGCCTGCTTCTGTAAGCTTTTGTGATACAGGAATATGATTGGCCGATCTGAGCCTGGCAGTAAGAAGTGTGGTCAGTACTTGTTTTTTCCCTTCGATCAGGATATCATCAAGGCTGATGATTTTTCCTGTTTTCAGGTCTATTGTCTGATATTCCCTGGTTTCAAGACCATGAGCTCCTCCTGTGTATGCATAGTCCAGAATATAAAAACTAAGCCAGTACTTTTCATTACAAATCAAATGCATATATTTCAACAGTTCCCAGTTCATTATGGGAGAGTCGGGATATTGCCTGTATAAGTCCTGGTTATTGGACACATAATCCCTTCGGAAAGTCAGGTAATTCCCGGCAAGAATACTGTCAGGGTCGCTGCCCCTGTAAGCGGAACTATTAAAAAAGGCTGCCATGGATTTGCGGAGAGAATCAGATATCATTGCATCCCGGGATTCCAAAGGAGACAGGAAAACCATACTGATTGAACCATTCGGCCGCTTTGACTTGCCGGTTAAAGGAACCGATTTAAAAAGGGAAAATACATTGAACTGGACACTACCAGCTTCATTCAATTCATCAAGTTCAAAGCCAGGTTTATCCTTGCCGGTCTCTTCTTCAAAGTCCCCTCTGATTTTACCGTCACCGTTCATCTGACCTCTGAATACCGGAAATTCACTTCCGAACCGATGCAATATAATATTCCCCCGTGCATCAATCTTTCCACAGAAGTCACAGGGGTTATTTTGTTCATTTTGTAAGGGAGAAGCTGAATTGCCCATCGAAGATAAAATGCAGTCAGCATAAACGCTGTCATTGACCTTTACAAGGTTCATCTTGACTTTTACGCCGCTGCTTATGGTCCCTGCCAGATGCCAGTAAGCCCTTTTAGGCATCGGATTCTGGGAGGCTGCAGAGTATGAGAAATACAATAAAAATCCCAGGCCAAAATATTTTCCTTTTTTTATCAGTCCTTTCATAATTCTAACTTAATTGCATACACTTCATAAAAACCAATTGTTTTCTTATCCCCCGCTAACTGTCGTTACCTCATCCCTGATGCCTTATGCATGGTGCCTGATGCCTATTTCCCAAAAACAGAGGTCCCTATTCTCACCATGGTGCTTCCTTCATCAATCGCGATCAGGTAGTCACCCGACATTCCCATCGAAAGCTCTCTGAACTCCTTATCAAGGCGGAAAAATCTGGCTTTTATCCTCGTGAAATATCCCCTCAGCGATCTGAATTCCTCTCTTATGAGGTTCTCGTCATCTGTAAATGTGGCCATGCCCATCAATCCCTTAACCTGGACATTCCGCATGGCTTTATATTCATCAGATTCCAGGATGCCAAAGGCCTCCTCGGGTGATAAACCGTATTTTGATTCTTCCCTAGCAATATGTAACTGGAGCAGGCAGGACATGACCCGCCTGACTTTCCCTGCTTCTTTTTCCACCTCCTGTAATAGTCTGAGGCTGTCAATACTATGGATCATCTGTACAAAAGGTACGACAAGCCTGACCTTGTTTGTCTGCAGGTGCCCTATGAAATGCCATTTTATGTCTGCCGGGAGAAGCGGGGCTTTGCTGATAATTTCCTGAACCTTGTTTTCGCCGAAGATCCGTTGTCCTGTATTATAGGCATCCATGATCTTGGCAAGGTCCTGTGTCTTTGATACAACGATGATACTTACATGGGCCGGTATCGTTTTTCGTAATTCTGCCAGGTTTTGTTGGATTCCCATGACCAGCTATTTTGATTAACAAATATACTAATTTGTCTATTCACCCCGTTCACTTACCTTTGTTGTTTAATCCTTTAAGGGAATGTTCTCCTGACAGGTTTATACAACGTTTTCCAGGGGACCATACATTGTCCTGAATAAATTAAACAGAGGACACGAAAATGTATAAAGTAATACTCTCGTTTTTTCGCCAGCTCATTTTCTGGGTCCTGTTTTTCAATTTTACCAGGCTGGTATTCTTACTTTATTATTCAGGAATTATTTCAGCAGAAGGAATACGTTTGACCGAGATCCTGGGCGTTTTCAGTCATTCGTTCAAGCTTGATCTTGCCACGGCCTGTTATTTCATGATATTTCCTTTCCTGGTTCTGGGCATTCAATCATTCTGGAGTCCGGGCTGGCTGAACACAGTCAATAAAGTTTATTCTGCCATAATGATCAGCGGATACTCACTGACAGCGGCAGGGGAAATGGGAATTTATGCCGAATGGAAGACCAAGCTTACATATAAGATTGTAAAGTATCTTTCGCATCCATCCGAGATATATAATTCTGCAGAAACTCAGACATTCTTTATTTTGGTCCTGATACTGGCATTCATGATTGCCTCAGGCTTGTTTGCATTTAACCGCTGGTTTTCACGTGACCTGCTAAGGATGAAGATCCCGTTCTGGCATTCCTTACTATTTATTGTGATAATGCCATTCTTTATTTTTACAGGTTTACGGGGAGGTTTGCAGCAAATACCCATCAATCAGAGCCAGTCGTATTTTTCCGACCATAATATTTTGAACCTGGCCTCGGTAAACAATGCCTTCAACCTGTATATCAGCGTTTTTGAAAACCTTGGAAATCTTAAACAGGATCCTTATTTGTTCATGGATCAGGAGAAGGCTTCAAAGATCATGAATGATTTATTCAGGGTAAAAAAGGATACCACAATATCTGTTCTTGATGTCAAACGCCCCAATATAGTCGTACTGATACTTGAGAGCTGGTCTGCAGATCTGATTTTTGAATTGGGAGGAGAGTCCGGGATTACTCCTGAATTCAGCAATCTCTCAAAGGATGGTATTTTATTTAATTCCATTTATGCTTCCGGCTCCCGGTCGGAGCAGGGAATGGCTTGTATCTTCAGCGGGTTCCCTGCACATCCTGTTTCCTCCATCACGGTTCAGCCTGATAAGTTTGTCAAGTTACCAAGTCTCGTCAGGGAGATGAAGCATCAGAATTATTCGACAGCTTTTTATTTTGGAGGACAACTGATCTACGGGAATATCAAAAGTTTTATTTTTTATAATGCTTTTGACCAGATCATGGAAGGTGAGAATTTCCCGGCTTCTTACCCCAGGGGTAAACTGGGAATTCATGACCAGTATTCACTGGGATATATGCTGAATGACCTTGATCACTTCAAGCAACCTTTTTTTGCTTCCCTGTTCACCTTATCGACCCATTCTCCCTGGGACCAGCCATTTCAAAAACCCCTGAAATGGGGCGGAAATGAGCATGAATATATTAATGCTGCTTACTATACCGACCACTGCCTCGGAGAATTCTTCAGGAAAGCCAGGCAAAAATCCTGGTTCGCCAACACTCTGTTTATTATTGTGGCCGACCACAGTCATAATTCATACAGGAACTGGCATCCTGAATCGAGGGAGTATCATAAAATACCTCTTCTGTTTTACGGGGAAGTGATCAGAAAGGAGTTCCGGGGAAAAGGCTGGAGCAAACTCGGGAACCAGCATGACATCGCAGCTACTCTGCTTGCCCAGCTTGGCCTGCCGCATGATCAGTTTGTATATAGTAAGAATCTCTTCAATCCCGGTTCAGGGGATTTTGCATATTATACAACGGAAGATGGGGCAGGGTGGATGCATAACCGGAGTTATTACACTTTTGAAACCCATCCGCCTATGCGTTACTGGTGGGTGACTTTTTCCCCTCCGGCCGACAGTATGATCTATATCAATGAAGCTAAGGCCTATCTTCAGACAGTCTTTGGCAATTATATGAGGAACTGAGACTCAGTCCAGAAGGTGTACAACCAGTCCCGACCTCAGTTTGGGTTCAAACCATGTTGTTTTTGGTGGCATGATATTTCCCGAGTCGGCTATGTTGATCAGCTGTTCCATAGAAACGGGGTACAATGCAAATGCAAGCTCCATTTCACCGCTGTCGACCCGCTTCTTCAGTTCCCCCAGGCTTCTGATCCCTCCCACGAAATCAATGCGGTTCGAGGTTCTCAGGTCTTTGATATCAAGGATCTCATCCAAAACAAGCCTGGAGAGAATGGTGACATCCAGGACTCCGATAGGGTCGGTGTCATTGTATGTTCCTTTTCTGGCAGTAAGGGAATACCAGGTCCCTTTAAAATACATGCTGAAGTTATGAAGTCTCACTGGTTTATAAATCTCATTCCCTTTTTCTTCAATATCAAAAACCCTTGAAAGTTTTTCAAAAAACTGTTCTTTGGATAAGCCGTTCAGGTCCTTGACGACACGGTTGTAATCAATGATCGATAACTGATTGTCGGGAAAATGAACAGCCAGGAAAAAATTATATTCTTCACGGCCGGTATGGGCAGTGTTGTTGGTTTTTCTCTCATTGCCGACCAGGGCAGCAGCTGCCGTGCGGTGGTGCCCATCGGCAACATAGGTTGCAGGTATTTTTTTAAAGAGGTCAATGATCTTTGAGATGACCGCATCATCCTCTATGACCCAGAAGTGATGGCCTATTCCGTCTATAGCAGTAAAATCATAGGTTGGTGCGTTTGCATTTACGAAAGCAGAAACAATATCATCAATTGCTTTGACCGCAGGGTAGGTAAAGAAAACCGGCTCCATGTTCGCGTTGGTGATCCTCACATGTTTCATGCGGTCTTCCTCCTTGTCTTTCCTGGTGAGCTCATGTTTCTTGATGATACCATTCATATAATCACTGACGCCGGCGCAACCCACTATTCCATACTGGGTTTTCCCGTTCATTGTTTGTGCATAAATATACAGGTTGGCTTTGGGATCTGGAATCAGCCAGCCCTTTTCCCTGAAAAGTGCGAAATTATCCCTTGCTTTATCGTATACCTGCTGCGAATGAACATCAGTTTCTGCCGGAAGATCGATTTCCGGCTTAATGATATGCAGCAGCGAGTATGGATTTCCTTTTGCTTCTGCACGGGCTTCTTCCGAATTGAGGACATCGTAAGGCCGGGATGCAAGTTCACATACTATTTCTTCGGGTGGCCTGAGGCCTTTGAATGCTTTAAGAATTGCCATAGTGACTGAAATATTTACGGTAAGTATATAAAATCAATGATATTCCGCATTTTTCTGCGGTGACAAAGCAGGGCCCAGTTTACCGGAAAATCCCTTAGCAGTGGATTTTATTCATTTTCATCTTCGTCATTGCCATGGTCGCCGACCTTAACGCTCCGCTGAAGTGAGCCGATCAGGGCGCCGATCATTTTGGTCATTTCCATGAGCTGGTTTTTCGACTCATCATAATGTTTTTGGGAGATGAAGTTCCTTTGCAGGGCAAGGGTGGTAAGAACCACACATTCCCTAACCGAGCTTTTAGCCATTTTCAGGTAGTAAACGAACTGACTTTTATTTCTGGATGATCCCTCTGCAATGTTTGTAGAAATGTTCTGGGCAGAAGTGAGAAACCTGTCAAAGAAAAATTTAACAAACGGGTCATTGCCGGAGCTTTTGGCCATATCGTATCCCCAACTGATATATTCCAGCGATTTATGATAAATCCTCAGATCTTCAAACCTGAAGAAGGTCGTGGGTTTTTCCTGTTCGTTTTCCATAGTTTCCAACTGTTAGTTAATGACTGAATAAACACACTGAATCCATTATATTTGATGCACCGCGTCTGCGATCTGGTCCGTCTGTCTGTCGTTATTTATTTACCTGGAATGTCTTGTCACCGTTTTTAATAAAATTAACAATTTGTCTTGCAGCAGCAATACCTGCATTGATATTGGCTTCCTCTGTCTGTGCTCCCATCTTTTTCGGAGTGCAGAAATATCTGGCTTTGAAACCTGCTTCTATTTCTGATTTGTTGGTTGGCTCAACATCTGAAAGATAGGCGAAATTTTTTCTCTCCTGGAACATTTTCAGCAGATCTGCTTCATTGATCACTTCGGCTCTTGCAGTATTAACAAGCACTGAAGGTGAAGGCATCCGGGATAACAAGGGATAATTTACCGATTGTTTGGTCTGGCTGTTGGCGGGGATGTGAAGTGAAATGAAATTGCATTTGCTGTAAAGCTCCTCAACTGATCCTACCCATTTGATGCCATCTTTTTCAATCACTTCCCTGGGGATAAAAGGATCGAAGGCATAGCAGTCCATGCCAAATCCTTTTGCGATACGGGCAACGTTCCTGCCGACGGCTCCGTAAGCGTGGATACCCAGTTTTTTATCCTTTAATTCCCATCCCGATTTCCCATTAAAGAAGTTCCTGACATAATATACCATCAAACCCAGGGCAAGTTCAGCAACTGCATTCGAATTCTGGCCAGGGGTGTTCATGACAACAATACCTTTGGCTGTAGATGCGGCAAGGTCGATATTGTCATAACCTGCACCTGCCCTTACTGCTATTTTAAGGTTCGCGGCAGCTTCGATGACAGTCTTATCCATTTTGTCACTGCGGACAATCACGGCATCAACATCAGTAATGGCTTTAATAAAATCTTCAGGGCTGGTATAACTTTCGAGCAGGATCAGCTCAAAGCCTGCATTTTCAATTACTTCACGAATTCCTTTTACGGCAACAGGTGCAAATGCTTTATCCGTCGCAACAAGAACTTTTGTCATGTCATTGTATAATTAGAGGGGGGCGCGAATCATCTCCCGGGTTCATACTCAGGCGTTTTCTTTCTCAAATTCAAGCATGCAATCTACCAATGCCTGCACACTCTCGTAGGGCAGCGCATTATATGTCGAGGCACGGAAGCCACCTACCGAACGATGGCCTTTGATCCCAACCATGCCTTTTTTCTTTGCAGCTTCCATGAAAGCATCTTCCTTATCCTTGTATTGCTCCTTCATGACAAAGCAGATGTTCATCAGTGAACGGCTGTCGGCTGCTACAGTTCCTTTGAACATCCTGCTGTTATCGATGGTATCATATAAAAGTTTTGCTTTTCTGATGTTCATTTCTTCCATGACCTTGATCCCGCCCAGCCCTTTGATCCATCTCAGGGTTTCAAGGCAGGTATAAATGGCAAAAACGGGGGGAGTGTTGTATAATGATGGTTCTTTCAGATGTGTCGCATAATTGAGCATGGTTGGTATCTTACGGTCTACCTTGCCAAGAATATCTTCTTTAATGATTACGAAAGTGACACCGGCCGGGCCGAGGTTTTTCTGGGCGCCTCCATATATAAGCACATACTTTGAGATGTCAGCCTGACGGCTCAGTATATCAGATGACATATCGGCGACCAGGGGTACAGGACTGTCCAAATCATACCGGATCTCAGTTCCGAATATGGTGTTGTTGGTTGTTATATGGAAATAATCAACATCGGTTGGGATCGTAAATCCTTTTGGGATGTATGTGAAATTTTTATCGGCAGAACTGGCAACCACATTTACTTCCCCGAAAAACTTGGCTTCTTTGATCGCTTTCTGCGCCCACGCTCCTGTTTCCAGGTAAGCAGCCTTTTTGTTCAAAAGATTGTAAGGCACCATGTCAAACTGAAGGCTTGCTCCACCGCCCAGGAAAATTACCTGGTACCCTGAAGGGATATTCATCAGCTCTTTGAAAAGCGACATCGTCTCGTCAATAATAGCTTGAAAATCCTTGCTCCGGTGTGAAATCTCAAGCAGCGACAATCCGATCCCGTTTAAATCGAGAATAGCTTTGGCAGAGTTTTCTATAGCAACCCGTGGCAGTACCGAAGGTCCGGCATTAAAATTGTGCTTTTTCATAGGAATTGTTTTGATGTTTTATAAAAGATGTTTAAAAATTCCAGGCATATATAAATTGATGTGGCAAAATAAGCGATTTTCGGCCGAAAAATCAAAAATAAGAATTTTTTTCGCGGAAAGCAATCAAATACTCATTTTCCTTTTGAATCATTGTTCAGGGCATTAAATTCCGGAATAAATTTCCAGAAGGAATCCTCGAAAATGAAGCCGTCTGCAACTTCTGAGGAAGGAACATAAAACTGATACTGATTTTCAAGTTTGGGATCCAATGGCACCAGATGATCACATACTATCATCAGCACGGTTTTACCTGGCTGCTCAAATTCACGCTTTTTTGCATTCCACTTTGCTTTTCCCGGTATCTTTTGAGAAAGATATCGAAGGCTCATACCTGTATTCGAAGAAAACCTGAATATGATCCGGGTTTGCTTCCCGTCTTTAAAATCAGGGAACAGATAAGCTCCGAACCGCGGATGATATGGTTTGTCAAAAGTCAGAACCTCAATCAGCTTACTGCTGATCTCATGGTTTATACCATCCCAGCCCAGCAACAGGTACGCCTTTGTTCCGCCCTTCAGTTCAAATGGTATGATTTTATAATACAGCGCCCCGTACCAGGCCCCCGCATCTCCGATATAATGTTCCGGATCATTGACGGAATCGGAGCAGTCGGTGAGCACCAGAAGTGAATCGTTTTTCTGATCGTTCCTGAACCGTATGATACAGAAGTACCGGTTACGTCCGTTGGAGAGCGGGACATTCCAGTTATATATCCTGAAATTTCCGTCGGGAGACTCCATTTTGGCCATATTTTTTAGTGAATCCCATGGATAATTCCATGAGCCCTGCAGCCTTAACGCAAGTGCCAGGTCTGTCTGAAAATTCATGCTTTTGCCTATCCGCATCTGATCATCCTGGTCACTTGTAATAGCAGTAAACGATTGCTTCAGTGATTGTTCCGTTTGCCTTAGGACTGATGATACCTGGGCTGTCCCGCACACGGCATTTAAAACCAGAAGTAATAAAACAGTGAAACGGGCGGATAATATGTCCATATGTTGAGTAATTTTACAGCACGAAATTATGGACTTAAACAGCCGAATCCAAACATTTATTGCCTTGGGTGAAATCATGGCAGGCTTCCCGGAGGGGGCAACGGACGATTCACTCCATTTTTTAAAGGAAGCAGCCTTAAGGGCTGAGGCAGCGAACCGCTGGTTTACCCAGCCGAACATTCATCATGCGATCCGGACCATAGGTGAATCCTTAACTGCAAAAAACCTGAACCAATGGCTACTGCCTTATATGGATTTATTGGCCAGGACCGGTAATACAATTAAGACTGTAGGTGTTGTCATGGCAGGTAACATCCCGCTGGTCGGATTCCATGACTTCCTTTCAGTATTGATATGCGGTCACCGGTTTGCTGGGAAGCTGTCAGCGCAGGATTCCGTATTGCTTCCTGCTCTTCTGCAGCTGATGACGGAAGCCGATGAACGATGGCAGGAAATGGTAGAATTTTCAACAAGCCCGTTAAGGAAATTTGATGCAATCATAGCGACAGGCAGCAATAACACCTTTCGCTATTTTGATTATTATTTCAGGCCTTATCCGAATCTCATCCGCAGGAACAGGAACGGCATCGCCATACTGACAGGTGAAGAGACAAGCCTGGAACTCAGCGGTCTGGCTGATGATATCATGAGGTATTTCGGACTGGGTTGCAGGAATGTATCGAAGATATACATCCCTCACGGATATGACCTGAAGATCCTTCTGCCTTATTTCAATGAATATAAAGAGATGGCATACCATAATAAATATCGCAATAATTATGATTACCAGAAAGGTATACTGACAGTCAATAACAGGCCATTTATCGATTCCGGGAATCTTATCCTGCTCGAAGATAAACGGATTTCCACACCAGTGGCACTCCTTCATTTTGAAAGGTATTGGGAGATCCGGGAACTGGCACGGGAAATAACAGCTTCAGCCGACCTGGTCCAATGCGTGGTTTGTCATTCCGATCCGGGAGTTCCTTTTATTCGGCCGGGAAGTTCACAACAGCCTGCCCTTTGGGATTATGCTGATGGGACTGATACCGTGAAATTCCTTTTAGAGGAAATTTAGACCAAAATATTTGTGATTCAAATTAAAATCATTAATTTTGCACCCTCATTTCAAATTTACATTAAAATGAAAAAAGATATTCATCCCAAGGATTACAGGTTGGTGGTTTTCAAGGATATGTCCAACGAATATACCTTTATTTCAAAATCTGCTGTGAAGACGAAAGAAACCATTGTCTGGGAAGACGGATTGGAATATCCTCTGGTTAAGCTTGAGATCTCCCATACCTCTCATCCTTATTATACAGGAAAAATGAAACTGGTGGATACTGCCGGGCGTGTTGATAAATTCAAGACACGTTACCAGAAACATATAGATATGAAGAATTCAAAGTAAACGGATACTAATTTTGTAAAACCCTTGTTTTATTAAAAGAACAAGGGTTTTTTATTTATACTGAATTCATTAGTTTTGCAGTGCGATTAACACCTGCTGAAAGAATTTATCGATACATTATGAATTATATCCTTTTTGATGATAGCATTGTCAGGAACAACCTTCTCCCATTGACGTTTATGAGGCCTGTTGCTGATATCCGTATAGGCATACTGACAATCCGTGAGAAGTGGGAAAAACGTCTGAATGCGACTACATCTACTCTTACAGAGAGTTATCTTTCGAGGAAATTCAGGATTGTGAAAGAAGAAGAAAATATCCTTATAAACGGCTCAGTTTGTCCTACCGATGAGATCATAGAGGTTATAATGAACCTGAAGCCATATCAGACTGTGGTTTACCAGGATACGATCATTGCCTTGCATGTCAGTGCAGAAGACCTGGATAATTTAGGGGATGCCACATCGGAAGGAATTGAAGAAATCAAGGTAAAAAATCCGCCCCTGAGGATCGGGCATACCTGGGATATTTTTTCAAAGAACGAAATTGCCCTTGCTGAAGATTTTGAATTTCTTACCATGGACAGGAAATCCCAGAAAGCCGGTCCCGCCAATAAAATAATCTCGGAAGACAAGGTATTCCTGGAGAAAGGTGCAAAAGTTGAATGTGCGGTTCTGAATGCCACTAACGGCCCCATCTATATCGGAAAGAACGCGGAAATTATGGAAGGGTCTGTTATCAGGGGACCCTTTGCACTTTGTGAAGGAGCCCAGATAAAAATGCTGGCGAAGATTTACGGACCTACTACAGTGGGGCCTTACTCAAGGGTAGGAGGGGAGGTGAATAACTCGGTGATTTTCGGGTTCTCAAATAAAGCACATGACGGATTCCTTGGCCATTCGGTCATCGCAGAATGGTGCAACCTGGGGGCTGATACAAATACTTCAAACCTGAAAAATACATATGATACGATCAGGCTCTGGAGTTATGTCAAACAAACCTTTGTAAGCACGAATCAGCAATTTTGCGGACTTATCATGGGTGACCATTCGAAATGCGGTATCAATACCATGTTCAATTCCGGAACTGTGGTTGGTGTCAATGCCAATATTTTCGGATCCGGGTTCCAGAGAAATTTTATTGCTTCATTCACATGGGGAGGAACATCAGGCTATACAAATTATAATCTTAAAAAGGCCATCGAGGTTGCCGAACTTGTTTACCAGCGGCGAAACATGGTATTCGATGATACAGAGAAGGATCTTCTCGCCAATGTGTATAAACTGACCCTGAAAAATAAATACCTCTGATTTCTGGCACACTAATTGCAAGTGACCATAATCCCGGTGTTTTTACCGGGAATATGACAATTTTTCCTATGGAGAATAAACCTGAACATCTTTTCTATAATATGTCGGACCTGCTTGATGCAGAAACTGAATTCATCCCTCTGCTTTCTTCCGAGGACGAGGAAGTCATGAATAATGAAGACATTCCTGAGGAATTGCCGATCCTTCCGCTGCGGAATACAGTGCTTTTTCCCGGGGTGGTGATCCCAATAACGGTAGGGCGGGATAAATCGATCCGTCTCATCCGTGATTATTATAAATCGGGACGGACCATAGGAGTTGTCGCCCAGACCGATGCCAATATCGAAGACCCTGAATTCAGCGATCTTAACAGGATCGGTACCGTAGCCTATATCATTAAGCTGCTTCAGATGCCTGATGGGAATACGACCGCTATCATACAGGGAAAACGCCGCTGCAGGATCAAAGAATTGCTGCAGTCAGAACCCTATATAAAAGCTACTGTCGATTCCTATGATATTCCTCAAAAGAGAAATAAAGATGACAAGGAATTCAGTGTGTTGATGTCTTCAATCAAGGACCTTGCAATACAAATCGCGAATAAATCTCCGAATATCCCGTCAGAAGCGGTTTTTGCAATAAAAAATATAGAAAGTTCCTCGTTCCTTGTTCATTTTATCTCTTCCAACCTGAACATTGACCTTGTCGAAAAGCAGAAAATCCTGGAAACAGTTGAACTTGCAGAACGGGCCCAACTCGTCCTTGGCTATTTGACCAAAGAGCTTCAGGTCACGGAACTCAAACAACAAATACAGAATAAAGTCAAAACGGATCTTGATAAGCAGCAAAGGGATTATCTTCTGAATATGCAGCTGAAGACTATCCAGGAAGAATTGGGAGGGAATCCAAATGCACAGGAAATTAATTCACTCAGGGAGCAGGCAAGACAAAAAAAGTGGTCCAAGGAAGTCGAACAGGTCTTTGAACGTGAAATCAATAAGCTCCAGAGAATGCATCCTGCAGCTGCTGAATATTCCATTCAGGTCAACTATATTGAGACCCTGGTCCAGCTCCCGTGGAATGAGTATACTGAGGATGACCTTGATCTGAACAATGCACTTAAAGTTCTCGATGAAGACCATTTCGGGCTTGAAAAGATCAAGGAAAGGATTATCGAGTTCCTTGCTGTGATCAAACTGAAGAATGACCTGAAATCACCTATTCTTTGCCTTGTAGGTCCTCCGGGAGTCGGAAAGACCTCCCTTGGAAAATCAATTGCAAGAGCTCTTGGCCGTAAGTATACAAGGATGTCACTGGGCGGACTAAGAGATGAATCCGAGCTAAGGGGTCACAGGAAAACATATATCGGAGCTATGCCCGGCCGTATCATCCAGAGCCTTAAAAAAGTAAAATCATCAAACCCGGTATTCGTATTGGATGAAATTGACAAAGTGGCAGGGATGAACATCAGCGGAGATCCCCAGGCCGCATTGCTGGAGGTCCTTGATCCGGAACAGAACCAGGCATTCTACGACAACTTCCTTGAGGTCGAGTTCAACCTCAGCAGGGTCATGTTCATTGCAACGGCCAATACCCTGGCAACTGTCCACCCTGCATTGCGCGACAGGATGGAAGTGATTGAACTGCCGGGATACCTGCTGGAAGAAAAACTTGAAATTGCAAAGAGACACCTTGTTCCCAAACAGATCAGGGAACATGGGATGAAAAAGACACAGCTGACATTCAATGGTCCGGTAATTCAGAAGATCATTGAAGAGTACACCCGTGAATCAGGTGTAAGGGCTCTTGAGAAAAATATTGCAAAAATCATAAGGTATAAGGCTAAATCCATTGTAACCAAGGAAAAATTCAATCGCATTATCAATGCCACGGACCTGAAACAGATCCTTGGCGTGCCTGTATTTCAGGCTGAGAAATATATTTCAAATGAGATTGCCGGAGTGGTTACAGGCCTTGCCTGGACTGCTACAGGAGGAGAAATACTGTTTGTTGAGGTAAGCCTCAGCCACGGAAAAGGGGACCTGACACTGACAGGGAATCTGGGTGATGTCATGAAGGAATCGGCCAGTATCGCCCTTGCCTATCTGAAAGCCCACAGCCCGGATTTCGGCATTGATGCCGAGATCTTCGGGAAATGGAATATCCATATTCATGTGCCTGAAGGAGCAACACCAAAGGACGGTCCATCGGCCGGTATCACAATATTCACGGCCCTGGCTTCCGCCTTTTCACAGCGTAAGGTCAGGGAAAGAATGGCGATGACCGGGGAAATCACTCTTCGCGGTAAGGTCCTTCCTGTAGGAGGAATCAAGGAAAAGATCCTTGCTGCAAAAAGAGCAAAGATCACCGATATTGTTCTTTCAATAGAAAACCTCAGGGACATCGAGGATATTAAAAAGGAGTACATTGAAGGCCTTTCGTTCCATTATCTTGAAGAAATGAAAGAGATCAAAGAACTGGCGCTTACATCCGATCTGGTAAATCGTCCCCTTAAGCTGAATTATTAACCCTTACTTGCTGATTACCATCTTTTTGATGCAGCTGGAATTCGGGGATGTCAGACGGTAATAATACACACCCGACGGCAGATCCGAACAACTCACCTCAACCGAATGTGAACCGGTTTCCAGTTTGCCGTTCAAAGGCTGCTTAACAACAACGCCCAGTGTATTTATGATGTCAAGCCGGATTTCTGCCGGCCGGTCTATGCTGAAGGAGATCCTTGTTTTGACAGAAGCCGGGTTCGGGACGTTCTGATCCAGAGCAATTCCAGCTTGATTTGTGTGTGCAGGAACCCCTACAATCGTTGAACTGAGCTTTAAAACTATTTCATCATCCGGATCAAAAGTAAATGTCTGTGGTTGCTTGTTGAACACCCAGAGAAATGCCTGATTATTGTAATCATTTGAAACCCTTATCAGTGAATCACTGTTGTCGGTAAAATGGATTTTTACCTCAAGGGGCATTTTAAAGAAAACAGGATTGGTCTGGGTTTGGGTCGTGTAAAAATCAACCTGCCAGTTTCCGCCGCCAAGATCTTTGAAATCATAGGTATTATAATATTCCGGGTGATTCGGTTCAAAGATCCATTCATTGAAAAACCAGTCATAATCCTGCCCTGTGACCGTATTGACCTCACGGTTGAAATCGGAAATAGTCGCCGATTTGAATTTATAATTTGTATCCGCACAGTAAGTCCGCAAAACCTGGAAAAATAATGAATCGCCTAAAACGTACCGCAACTGGTGAAGCACACAGGCCCCTTTGCAATAAGTAATTTCCCAATCGAAAAGTATGTTTACCGAGGGTGTATGAATGGCCCAGTCGGGGTCGGAAATAGCCCATCCGGGATTCCCGGACAGGTATTGTGATGCGAAGGATTGCACTCTTTGGAGATAGTTGGTATACCCTCCGGAACTTTCAACCCAGTAGCATTCCGACCATGATGCAAAACCTTCATTGAGCCAGATATCGGCCCAGGTTCCGCAGGTGATCATATCCCCGTACCACTGGTGGGCAAATTCATGGGAAACCATGTCAACATCCCAGCAGCCAGGGCAAAGGCTGGTAAGTGTCTGGTTTTCCATTCCACCCCAGGCAAATAAATTGTTTAAGGTCGCAAACCCGTTCTTTTCAAAAGGATGTTCACACCAGTTCCGCGAATAGTATGTTGTCATGGAATCGATCAGACTCTCGATCACCGAAGGATCTTCATAGGGGTTATAGTAAAAACGTATCGGGATGCTGTCAGAAGGATTTGAGATTTTATGCCAGTAAATAATATCCAGCTTGTAATTGACTTTGGCTGACATCACCATAAGATATGTGGCCACGTTTTCTGCGCTGATCCAGTGGTAATACAAAGTATCGCCAGTCAGCGTGGAGTCGGCCAGCCTGCCGTTGGAACCCAGCTTGACATTTGCAGGGACCTTGGCGGTCAGCTCAGCAAGGGCTTTATCCGACGGTTTGTCCCAGCATGGGAACCAGTGGCGGGCACCTTCAGGTTCACAATCAGTGAAAACCATCCCGCCTGAAACATTAAATGCATTATCAACGACATTTTTATGATGGTAATAGATCATGACTTCAGCTTCCTGTCCCGCATTATAACTATGGTCCAGGGTGATATAGAGGGTATCGGATGAATGTGTGAAACTGACTCCCGCCAGCCTTACCGAATCGATTTGAAGTGAAAATACGGAAGCATTCAGCTTAATACTGCTGAGTGCGGAATCGGCCCTGAACCCGATTTTAACACTGGCCCTGAAGTCTTTCGGATAAGGTGACAGAAAACAATGCCAGATGTCGACATTCAGTGTATATTTAAGTACATCAAAGGAATGCCGCGCGACTGAATCCTGGTGGCCAGGCATCTGGGGCAGTCTGTTCATAGATGATTTCCTAAGATAGCATTGGTAGGATCCTGACGTTTTCGCATCAATCTGTGCCTCAAGGTTAAGTGTGGAAATTGTCATCAGGAGCAGGCAAAAAGCAGTACATTTCATATGTAAGGGGTTTATTATTTTATAAAAACGGGGAAAGCCGGATACCGGGAAACATTGCAGCAAATTTAAATTAATTTTGCACGCAGTGTATACGGTTTTATCACCACTTTATAAAATGAAGACAGGTTTGCCGGATTGGTGGGCGGTTTCCCTGTTTCTTTTCTCTTTTTGCCTTCTGGCTTCATGCGGGGATCCGGAGAAAGGCGAGGGGAAGCTGAATGTTTTCAGGTATAATGAAGCGTCAAATATATCCGGCCTTGATCCTGCTTATGCCAGGGACCAGTCCGTGATCTGGCCCGTGAACCAGCTTTTCAACGGCCTGGTCCAGATGGACGACCAACTGAACATAAGGCCTTGTATTGCCAGGTCCTGGGAAATTTCAGGCGATGGAAAAGAATATACATTCCACCTCAGGCAGGATGTATATTTCCATCCCGATCCGGTTTTCAAAAAACAGGGAACAAGGAAGGTAAAAGCTTCTGACTTTGTATTTAGCTTTCGACGTATCATCGACCCCATTACAGCATCCTCAGGTTCCTGGATATTCGACCACGTGGAAACAAACGGTTTAAAACCTGCTTTCTTTTCAGTGAATGACAGTACGCTTGTTATCCGGCTTGAGAGCCCATACCCGCCTTTTTTGTCCATGCTGGCAATGCCATATGCCTCCGTGGTTCCATGGGAAGCTGTCGAGGTCTATTCAACCGGTTTCCGAAGGCATCCGGTGGGGACAGGCCCATTCATGTTTAAATACTGGAAGGAAGGTGTGAAACTGGTTCTTGTGAAGAACCCCTTTTATTTTGAAACAGAAGGTGGGAAAGCACTTCCCTTCCTCGATGCAGTATCTGTTTCATTTCTCTCTGATAAACAATCATCTTTTCTGGAATTCATCAAAGGCAACATCGATTTGATTTCAGGCGTGGATCCGTCTTATAAGGATGAGTTGCTGACAAAAGATGGTCGTCTCAGGCCTAAATACAATTCCAGGTTTGATCTGATCACCCAGCCCTATCTGAATACAGAGTACCTGGGTTTCCTGGTCGATGAAAAGAACACGGATGGGAAACCCAATCCACTGAATGATAAAAGAATAAGGAAAGCAATCAACCTTGCCTTCGACAGGAAGAAAATGATATTGTTCCTCAGGAACAATATCGGCACACCAGGGGTTCGCGGAATAATTCCCAGGGGACTACCTGGCTTTGATTCATCCGTAGTTTATTATGATTATCGGCCGGAGGTCTCCAAAAGGCTCCTTGCTGAAGCCGGATACCCTGGCGGTAAAGGCCTGCCGCCGGTAACCCTGGTATCCACACCTGATTACCTTGACTTCTGCAAGCATATTCAACATCAGCTGAGCGAGATCGGGGTAGAGATGGAAATTGAGGTCAACACCCCCGCTGCCGTAAAGGAAATGAAAGCCCGGGCAAGGCTGCCGTTTTTCAGGGCCTCGTGGATTGCCGATTACCCGGATGCCGAGAATTACCTGCTGATGTTCCTGAGCAGCAATTTTTGTCCCAGGGGACCTAATTATACTCACTTCTCTGATCCTTCCTTTGACCGTTTATACGAGCTCGCCATGAACCAGCCGGTTGATTCCATCCGCTTTGAACTCTACCGGAAAATGGAGAAAATAATGATGGCAGAATCTCCCGTTGTGGTGTTATATTATGACCAGGTGTTAAGATTTGTGAGCAAAAAGGTGAGAGGATTGGGAAGCAATCCCATGAACATGCTTACTTTAAAAAAAGTTAGCATTATTCGTTGATTTTTAAAACCAATCCATCGAATGCCAAAGAAACAAAATCAGGTAAAAGAAGTGATACCTCGCTATACAGGCCCATCTGATGGCTTATATGGGTAAGATACCCCTGTTCAGGACTGAGTTCCGCCATGAGGTTCAAAGCTTCTTCGAGGTTGAAATGGGAATAATGTTTTTCCTTCCTCAAGGCATTCAGAACAATAACCTTTGATCCACTGATCTTTTCTTTTTCCTTTTTACTGATTTTGACGGCATCTGTTATATAAGTGAAATCGGCAAAACGGAATCCGTAGACAAAATGCCGGTTGTTAAAATGAGTGGCCCTGATCGGGATCACAGGCAGGCCCTTGAACCGGAAAGGCTGCAAAGTAAGTGTATGCAGAGTGATCTCCGGGACACCAGGGTACGGCTCCTTTTCAAACGCATAGGCATATTCACGCCTGATTGCTTTCTGTACTTCCCCCGATGCGAAGACATCGGTTGGCCTCTTCAGTATATAATTGAATGCCCTGACGTCATCCAGTCCGCCAAGATGGTCTTTATGACCGTGAGTCATCAGGATTGCATCTATACTGTTGATTTTATAGCGCAGCATCTGCTGCCTGAAGTCCGGTCCGCAATCCACAATGATCCTGCTCCCTTCCCATTCAACAAGGATTGAAGAACGCAGCCGGTTGTCACGTGGGTCGGCTGACCGGCATACCATGCAGTTGCAACCTATGACCGGGACTCCCTGTGAAGTCCCTGTCCCGAGAAAAGTTATTTTCAATGATCAGAGAGATAAGAGTTTCTTTTCCACATTTTTCATAAGCCACATGGGAGTGGAAGTTGCGCCACAGATCCCGACGGAATCATTTCTCCCAAACCATGAATCCTGGATTTCCTCAGGTGAGCTGACAAAATAAGTCTTCGGATTTTCCTGCTGGCATACATTATAAAGAACACTTCCGTTAGATGAATGTTTACCGGCAACGAAAACGATTTTATTGAACTTACGGCTGAACAGCCTCAGCTTGGGTTCCCGGTGCGAAACCTGCCTGCAGATCGTATCTTTTACAGTCACTTCAATACCGGCTTCTTCAAGTTTGCTCACGATAGTATAAAAGTTTTCGATCGACATCGTGGTTTGGCTGTAAATGGTAATTTTTTTAGGGATGTTTTTCAGATCAAGATCTTCGAGGCGTCCAAAAACCACTGCATTATTCCCGATCTGCCCGTTCAATCCAATGACCTCAGGATGGTTTGGCTTACCATAAAGATAAATAGTCTCTCCTTTTTCAAAGGATTCCCTGAATCTTTTCTGGAGCTTGAGGATAATCGGGCAGGAAGCATCAATAATCCTGTTCCCGTTCTTCATGGCAACTTCGTAACTGACCGGAGGTTCGCCATGAGCGCGGAAAAGTATGGTTTTATTTTTTATGCCGGGAAAATCCTGCTTGGAAATATTAACCATACCCTGGGCCTCCAGGCGTTTGACTTCCTCGTCATTATGCACAATCTCCCCGAGGCAGTATAATTCTCCTGTTTCCTCAAGCTCCTTTTCTGCCTTTTGAATTGCACTGACAACCCCAAAGCAAAACCCTGATTCATCGTCTATTTGAATATTCAGATTCAGGTTTCCCATAGCAGCCATCTCAGGTGAGATATTGTTCGAGAATTATAAACAGGAGATTTTTATTGATTGGCTTGGCCATATAATTATCGAACCCGCTTTCAAGTGCTTTTTCTTCATCTCCATATAGAGCATGTGCAGTCATGGCGATCACAGGAAGCTTTGGACGAAGGACTTTTGACATGCGTGTTGCTTCATACCCGTCCATGACCGGCATT
>Ga0182021_10001955_pt1 | contig 23978 bp, 23 predicted proteins | sample 612E3MmetaG_FD_120493 | JGI IMG/M metagenome (GOLD analysis project Ga0182021, IMG submission 120493) | Permafrost microbial communities from Stordalen Mire, Sweden - 612E3M metaG (Illumina Assembly) | ecosystem: Environmental > Terrestrial > Soil > Wetlands > Permafrost | place: Sweden... | reverse complement strand
TGGTCATCGGGCTGGTCGCCTACCTGGCGATCCAGGTCACCCGGTCGGTCTCGAGCATCCCGCGGGACACGACGTTCATCCCTACCGGGAGCCGGCCACCATCCGCGTCGTCCACCTCGACGACCAAGCAGACGTACGCGGCGATGAACATCCTGCTCATCGGGAGCGACTACCGACCGGGCGAGGGTGAGCGCAGCGACACGTTCATGGTCCTGCACATCCCGGCGGACCGGAAGTCGGTCTACCTGGTCTCGTACCCGCGGGACATGTGGGTGGCCATCCCAGGGCACGGGAAGGCGAAGATCAACGCGGCCTTCTCGTACGGCGGAGTGGCCTTGGCCGTCTCGACGCTCGAGAACCTCACGGCCGCCCGGATCGACCACGTGATGGTCACCGACTTCTCCAACTTCATCCAGCTGGTCGACACCGTCGGCCCCATCACCGTCGACAACCCTGTCGCGTCGACGAAGGTCGTGCCTGACGACTACGGGATCAGCTACGACTTCACGCATGCGGGCCCGACGTTCCTTTCCGACGGCAAGATGGCACTCTCCTTCGTGCGGGAGCGCAAGAACCTGCCCAACGGTGACCTGGACCGGACGCTGCGCCAGCGCGCGTTCGTCAAGGCGCTTGCGCTGAAGGTCGCTACTCCCGAGGTGCTGGCGAACCCGGTGAAGCTCAACGAGCTCATCGGAGACGTCGGCAAGTACCTCAAGGTGGACGACGGGATGACCAACGACGTGATCTTCTCCCTGGCTCTGTCCCTGACCGGCATCAGGAGCGGGAGCCAGGTCCACATGGTGCAGGCACCGATCACAGGCTTCGGGACGAGCTCCGACGGTCAGTCCACCGACGTCGTCGACGTGCCGGGCAACACGGCGCTCGGCCAGGCGCTGCAGAAGGACACGATGGCCGACTTCGTCGCGACCCACCCGAAGACCGAGTGGGGGTACACGCCGCCCGCACCCAGCCCCACGGCGACGAACAGCTAGCCCGTCGCGCGGAGACGGCTCTCCTCGATCAGGGGTATCGACAGTGCCTGTCACTGGGCGGGGGCAGTGACTAGGTTCGAGCCATGGATGTCAGGAAGGATGCCGCGGAGTTCCTCCGCTCACGCCGTTCCCGCCTCTCCCCGGAGGACGCGGGCCTGCCCGCCTGGGGCGGCAACCGCCGCGTGAAGGGCCTGCGCCGCGAGGAGGTGGCACTGCTCGCCGGCGTGAGCGTCGAGTACTACGTTCGGCTGGAGCGGGGCAACCTCGGCGGCGCCTCGCAGTCCGTGCTCGACGCGGTCGCCAACGCGCTCCAGCTCGACGAGGCGGAACGTGCTCACCTGCACGACCTCGCCCGTACGTCCTCCACGCGGGCCGGCTCCGGGCGCCAGACCCGACCGACTGTACGGCCGCCCGTGCAGTGGCTGCTGGACTCGATGACGGACACGGCCGCGTACGTACGCAACGCGCGCATCGACATCCTCGCCACGAACACCCTCGGCAAGGCCCTGTACGCGCCGGTGTTCGAGATGCCCGGCAAGCCGAACGTCGCGCGGTTCGTGTTCCTCGACCCGCGGTCTCAGGAGTTCTTCGTCGAGTGGCCCAAGGTGGCCGGCGAGGCAGCCGCACTGCTGCGCACGTTGGCCGGCGAGAACCCGTACGACCAGGGCCTGACCGAGCTCGTCGGTGAGCTGTCGACCCGCAGCGAGACGTTCCGTACGCTCTGGGCGGCCCACGACGTCCGCCAGCACCGTACGGGCGTCAAGCGCTTCCACCACCCGATCGTCGGCGACATGACGCTCTCGTACGAGTCGATGGGGATCACCGCCGACGCGGGCCTGCGCCTCAACGCGTACATCGCCGAGCCCGGTAGCCCTTCCGCCGAGGCGTTCAGCCTCCTGGCCAGCTGGGCCGGCGCTCCGGCGGCGGACCTCATCTGGGCGAAGGACTAGACCCCGGCCGGGTCGCGATACGTTCCCCGTCGTGAGCCACGAGAGCGCAGCCGAGCCGACGCCCGTTGTCACGGGCGAGAAGGCCGCGCCCTCGGGGCCGCTCGCGCCGTTCCGGACGCCGGGGTTCGGATGGCTGTGGCTGGGCGTGGTCATGAGCAGCGTCGGCTTCTGGGCGCAGAACGTCGGCGCGCAGTGGCTGTTCATCGATGACCCCAATGCAGCCACGATCGTGTCGCTCGTACAGACGGCCGGCACGCTCCCGATGGTGTTGTTCTCGCTGGCGGCAGGGGTTCTCTCGGACGCCTTCGACCGGCGGCGGCTGCTGATCTGGGTCCAGCTGTACTTCGCGGTGGCCGCAACCCTGCTGTCGGTCCTCACAGCCCTCGGGATGGTCCCGCCGATCCTGCTGCTCGTGTTCACCTTCGCGATCGGCGTCGGGCTCGCGATGCAGCTCGCGACCTGGCAGCCGATGATCACCGAGCTCGTACCGCGCAACCAGATCGCGGCCGCCATCCGCCTGGACATGGTCAGCGTCAACGTCTCCCGTGCGATCGGCCCCGCGATCGCGGGCGGTGTGATCGCCCTGTTCGGCGTCGCGCCGGTCTTCGCGATCAACGCCGCCTGCACGCTGTTCCTGATCGTCGCGCTCGTCCGGTGGCGGCGCCCAGCCAGCGTGGTTCCGCGCGTGCGCGAGCGGTTCCTCCCGGCGCTGCGCACCGGCGGCCGCTACGTACGGAACGAGCCGGTCGTACGGCTGATCCTCCTCCGGCTCGCGGTCTTCGCCGCGCCGGCCACGGCGATGTGGGCGCTGCTGCCGCTGATCGCCAACCGGAAGCTCGGCCTGGCGGCGGACGGCTACGGTCTGCTGTTCACGGCGTTGGGGATCGGCGCGATCGTCGCCGCGTTCAGCATGGGCCGCATCGGCCGGTACGTGTCGGCCGAGCTCGTGCTCAGCATCACCGGTGTCGTGTACGGCATCGCGTTCGCGCTGACGATGGTCGTGCCCGGACTCGTACCGGCGCTGCCGTTGCTGTTCGTCCTCGGGTTCGGGTGGACGGCGACCGCGGCCACGCTGAACGCCGAGCTGCAGATGTACCTGCCGAGCTGGGTACGGGCCCGCGCGGTCGCCGTGTACATGACGACGTTCACCGCCGCCCAGGCGATCGCGTCACCGATCTGGGGCCTCATCGCCCAGCACGTGAGCCTCGCCGCGGCCGTGTGGATCGCCTCGGCACTCGTCGTGGTCGGCGGGGTGGCCGGCTTCTTCTGGCGCTTCCCCGAGAGCGGGCATCTCGACCGGAGGCCGGTGTCGTACTGGGCCGAGGCGCGCGTGCTCGAGGAGCCGGCGCCTGACGCCGGACCCGTACAGGTGATGATCGACTACGTGGTCCCGGAGGCGAACGTCGGTGAGTGGCTGGTCGCCATGGAAGAGATGCGCCGCTCCCGTGCGCGCAGCGGAGCGATCCGCTGGGAGCTGTACCGGATGGGCGAACGTCCCCACACGTACGTCGAGATCTTCACGGTGGCCTCGTGGTCGGAGCACCTGCACCAGCACCGGGTGAGGCTCACGGCCGAGGACCAGGAGATCGAGGCGCGTGCGCACTCGTACGTGTCCGGGCCTGTGAAGGCGTTCCATCTCCTGCCTGCGGTCGGTCCGGCTGCCATGATTGACCTTGAGGATTGAGGGTGTCGATGGAGCCGGAAGCGCGCAGCAGGGATGGCAGCATCCATGTCACCGATGAGAAGTTCAACGCCGCGTCGCACCTGGGCGCCGCGTGTTTCGCCGTGGTCGGCACCGGGCTGCTCGTGGCTCAGGCGAGCGTGCAGGGCGATCCCTGGAAGGTCGTCGGGCTGAGCATCTACGGGCTCTCGCTCATCGTGCTGTTCTCCGCGAGCGCCCTGCACCACGGCATCGACCGTGGGCCTCGGGTCAACGAGATCCTGCGCACGATCGACTACGACTCGGTCTTTTTGTTGATCGCCGGCACGGCCACGCCGCTCGTGCTCGTCCTGTTCCGCAACGTGTACGGGTGGACGGTTCTCGGTGGGGTCTGGATGCTCGCCGTGGTCGGGATCGTGCTGCGCTCGGTGTGGACGAGGGTGCCGAAGTGGGTCACCAACACCCTGTACATCACACTCGGCTGGACTGCGGCACTGCTGGCCGGAGTCGCCGCCAGCGTCCCGTGGCCGGCGCTCGTCCTCATGGCTGTCGGAGGCCTGGTCTACACGGTGGGGTTCACCATCTACGTGATCGAGAAGCCCAACCCGTTCCCTGGCGTCTTCGGGTTCCACGAGATCTGGCACGTCCTCGTCGTCCTCGCGGCCCTCCTGCACTACATCCTGATCTACTTCTACGTGCTGCCGGCGTAACGAGCGGAGAGCCGCTCCCGGCGCTGCGCGGTGGGGTCAGTCGCCGGTGAGGACGACCCGGTTGCCGTCGGGGTCGTACAGGGTCACTACCTTGAACTGGGGCGTGTGGACGGGGTCGTCGTGGACGATGCCGAGGTGGTCCAAACGGCGGAGCTCGTCACTGAAGCTGGGGATATCCAGCACGACCGTCGACTTCCCGGCGCGGTCCGGCTCGTGCCAGACCTGCAGACCTGCGTTGCGCCCGAAGTGCCACTCGATCAAGCCGTCCATGGGGCGCAGATCAGGTCCTCGCTCGAGTAGCTGTTCGTACCAGGCCTGCGCCTTCCGCAGATCGGCCACGGTGCACTGGGCCAGCATGCTGCGGGGTTTCATACCAAGGCCTTACCCGCGGCCCGGGTGTTCAAACACCGCGGGCGTTTGGGCCCCCGGGACCAGACAGGGTGAGTTGCGGCGTGTCCGGCGACGCGTACGGGTAGTGGTCCCGCGTCATTTCCGGGGCTTGGCGGTGAACCGCCAGGCCACCACGAACAGGAGCCACGCGGGCCCCATCGTGATGATGAACGGCCTGATCGTGTCGCTGTTCGAGTGCGACCGCCCGTCGAAGAACATGAACACGACGACCGACGTCAGGCACAGCACCGCGATGCACGTCGCCACCAGGATCCGTCGCGCTCGCATGGGTCCATGATCCCTTACGCCAGGCCGCAGTCGTCGCCCAGCCCGAATGTCCAGGTCCACCGCGTTCCCTCATCGACCTGACCTGCCGACAGGGACTCCCTCACCGGCCGGCGTCCCAAGCCCAGCCTCGCGGCCCACTGCCAGCAGCTACGACGCGATCTACCTCGCCTTGACAGAGGCCCGCCAAGCGCCGCTCCACACGTGCGCCGCCACGCTTGCGACCCGTGGCCACGACGCCAAGGTCCACATCTTCTCCCCAACGACCTGATCTGCCGATGATCGGTAGTCGTCGCAGGCCGAGGTGCGGACAGGCAATTGGGGCTGGTGTGGCGGTACGTACGGTGTGTCGCGCCGTCCGGCAGCCCATTGCCTGTCACCGGCAGCGCTCAATCGTCAATTTTCGCTCCCGAGGTGAGGTCGCGACAGGCCTGGGACTTGTGGATGACTCGGAGAGTCCGATCAGGAACCCGGTACCACCCAGCCCAGACCGGTCGACGGTCCTTGCGGGTGTCTAGGATCGGCTGGGTTCTGCGGGAGCGGGGGCGGCGCCTCCTCGCGAGCGCGGATTCCTCGCTCCATGAGCGCACTGACCTGCCTGTCGAGGTCGGTCTCGACCCTGGGGTGGGGGTCGACCTTGCGTGAGGGCCGCAGACGGACCACCCATCGTTCGATCACCCCGTCCGGGACCTCCTGGTTCGTGCGCAGCGGGTCAAGGCCGCTCATGTACGTGTCGTACTCATAGACGCCACGCGGCATCGGAAGGATCTGGTCGATTCGTGGGGCATCGTGGCCGAGCGACATGACGTACATCGGGTTCTGGGTTCGGCGTGCCACCCACCAACGCCCGTCGAAGAACCATTCCGGACCGAGCCTGGCGGCCCGCTCGCCGACGTCGTACAGCTCGAGGGTCACCTCGGCCGTGTGGTACTGGCAACGAGAGGCCAGGTGAATCATCGCCTCCTCGCTCCAGATGCCCTCCGCCAGGAACCCAGGCCCGGACGGGCCCCCGGGGATCGCGTAACTCGGAGCGGAACTCTCCGTCACTCCGAGGACGTGGTCCACGACAACGCACTGAACCGTGACTGACTTCATGGGGAGCGGAGCAGACTTGGCACGCGCAGCTGAGACATGGAACGCAACGTACACATCGAAGTGGTCAATGGTGTGCAGGGATCCGCGGATCAAAGGCGCTCGCTCATGGCGCACGACGCACGTTTCCGCCGGCTGCTGTTGTGTTCTCCCAACGCGCGGTTCTGGCGATGCGTCAGTCCCCAGGGGGTTTTCTCCGAGGCGCTCGTACCTCGAGTTGCACGTTCCCGCGGGAACGCCCTGATTTGGCCGCGGGCAGCGCGGGCGATCGTGCCGATCTGCGGATCTTGGGGCCACCGGACGTGCGGACATTCCCACGTGCGACGGTTCGCGGGTCGGAGAAGCGGAATCCAACGATGCTGAGCAGGGCCTGTGCCGAGGACCGCCAAGGTGACAGGGCTGGATGTTGGCACTTGCGCAGCAGAAGGAGGGGTTCTCCGCCAAGATGGATGCGGAAGGGACTCTCCATGGGAGAACACGAGCTGTATCCCTTGTCGCAGACCCAGCAGCTGAATCTGTGGTCGCGCATGTTCACTATCCACAAGCAGGTGAACAACATCGCCACCTCCGCGCTGGCGGAATCCCCCCTCGATCTGGGCGGTCTCCGGCGTGCGGCAGAGGAGGCAATCGAACGCAACGACTCGTTCGGTGTCCGGATCGTCAAGCGGGGCAAGCAGGTGATGCAGTACTTCGGTGAGCGGCGGGCCCTGGTGCTGGAAACACGGGATTTCACCGGCCGGACCGACGCCGCGATGCAGGCGTTCTTCGAGAAGGTGGCGCGCAAGCCGTTGCCCCTGTACGAGTCGCCGCTGGCGAAGATCTTTGTGGTGCGTGCCCCGGACGGGGCGACCGGGCTGTTCACCTGTGTGTCCCACCTGGCGATGGACACCTGGGCCATCCATCTGTTCTACCGCGACGTCTTCCAGATCTACTTCGCTCGCGTCGAGAGCGTGCCCCTGCCCGAGCCGATCCTCCCCTTCGAGGAGCTGGTGAAGGTGGAGATGGAGTACGAGGCTTCCCAACGCCGAGAGCAGGACCGTGAGTTCTGGCGGCAGGAGGTGGCGAGCTACGGCGGCAGGCTGCCCGGCTACACGAACGTGAATGGGACTCGGTATCGGGACTTGTATCGCAAGCTCATCCGCAAACCCGACCGCCCCTTCGGCTGGAGTGTGTTCCTCCGGACCACGGCGCGGCACGAGGTGATAGGCATCGAGCGGGCCGATCTGGACGTCATGGCGGCGTTCTGCGAGGAGCAGCGCGTCTCCTTGCAGGTGCTGTTCCTGGTGGCTCTGCGGACTTACCTGGCGCGGGTCAGCGGCAAGGTGGACGACGTCACCATGTCCCTCACGCTGGCTCGGCGCGGCACGTTGGTGGAGAAGAAGTCCGGCGGCGACCGGGCGACCGGCCTGATCTTTCGGACGATCGTCCCTCACGAGGCCACCTTCCTCGACGCCTTGCAGCAGGTCGCCCACAAGCAGAACTCCGTTCTGCGGCACGCCGACCTGAACTACTTGGAGGTTCGACAGATCGAGTGGGAGGCGTACGGCATCAAGCCCTACGAGGAGTTCGGCCCCGCCACCTTCGCCTTCCAGGCGATCTCTCTGGACGTCGGTCATGGGGTGTCCCTGCGGACGGATTGGTACTGCTCGGGGACGTCCCAGATGCAGGTGTACGTGATGGTGATGGGGGGCGGCGCTGATGGGTCGCTGCGGATCATCTACGAGTACCGGAACACGCACATCCGCGTCGCCGACCTGCGCCGCTGCCACACGTACATGCTCGACGTCATCCGTGCGGGCATCCGCAATCCCGACATCACCATGGCCGAGCTGCTCGAACTGCCGCTTCTGAAGGAGTGAACCGCAGCCCGGCCGAGGCTCGGGGAGGGCATCGTCTGGCCAGCTGCGCGGATTCAGCGGCCTGGCCCTCGGGAAGGGGCCAACGCACGGCGGCCCACGGAACTGGGGGCACCGGCGCAGCCTGCTGCGACCGCCGGCGGGTGCGGGATGGCCGATCGCGGTGCTTGTCGGTCCGGCCCTGGGCCGGACCGACCTGAGGAGCGGCGGCGACCGAGTACGCCCAGGACCCCCGCAACTCGAAGTCGACGATGACGAGGCCCAGGACGACAGCCGGTGGATGTCGGTCCCGTGTCAGGGTTCCCGTGACGGCTACCGAGACATGGAGGTGTTCGCTGCGCGGACCGGGGATGCGGGTCTTGGTGGCCGGCTGGAACGAGCGCTCACCGGTCGCGACGTGCTCCGCTGGTTCAGGGACGTCCTCGCCGAATCACCGAGGCAACTCCAGGGGTGGTACGCGTTCAAGGACGAACGGCACCGCTGCCGAGCCCCCAACTGGTTCGCTTCCGAGGGTTACCGCCCCATGCCGTGACCCATGGCGCGGTCGGCCAATGCCCGGGGGTCTGGGCAGATGGAGCCAGAAATGCGCATTTGTGGGGGCACGTCGGGGGGAACGAAACACTGAAAGCCGCTCTGACCCGGGACATCATCCCTCGTCAGAGCGGCTTTCACCTGGTCGGGGTGACAGGATTTGAACCTGCGACCTCGTCGTCCCGAACGACGCGCGCTACCAAGCTGCGCCACACCCCGGTTGGCCCGAAGGCCGAGGTGGAGTCTAGCCCATTGCGACGTGTGGCTCACATCGGGTAGTTCCGATGGGCGGTCGCACTGGCGGGACCGGTCACACCGGCGTCCTCCATGATCAGGACGCTCTCGACCGGAGTTCTCGGGCATACGGCGCCGCTGATCGTTGGCTGATCAAGACATCGCGGACTTCGCGGGCATATGGGCACCGAATTCGCGTCCGTATGCCCGAGAACTCCGGGGCCGCCGTCCAGAACGGGTGTGATGGGCCCATATGCCCGAGAAGTCCGGGCCGGTGCTCGGTGCCGGGGGCGTGCCCTTCGTGACGCCGGTCGGTTTCGCCAACGGCCCTCAGAGACGGGCGTTCAGGCGTGGTTTCGCCGACGGCCCGAGGGGGACGGGGTTGAGGTTCGGCTGGCCGGCCGGACTTCTCAATGAATGAGCCCCGTGGTGCCGTCGGCGGCGGGTCCCCAGAGAACGGCTACGGGTGCTGTTCGAGCGGGCTCGTACCGCGCGCTACGAGGGTCAGGAGGGTGGCCTCGGGGGGGCAGGCGAAGCGGTACGGGGCGTACGGGCTCGTGCCGAGGCCTGCGGAGACGTGGAGGGCCGCTGTGCGGCTCCCGTACGTGTGAGAGCTGAGTCCCTTGACCCTGGACGCGTCGAGGTCGCAGTTGGTCGTCAGAGCCCCGTAGAACGGCACGCAGACCTGGCCGCCGTGCGTGTGGCCAGCCATCATCAGGTCCAGCCCGTCGGCGGTCATGGCGTTGAGGAGCCGGAGGTATGGCGCGTGGGTGACGCCGATCGACAGCACCGCGGACCGGTCGGGCGGCCCCGCCACCTTCTCGTACCGGTCGAGCTCGAGGTGGGCATCCTTCGTACCGCGCACTTCGACGAGACGGTTGTCGACGGCGAGCTCGACGCGCTGGTCCTCGACGTCGTGCCAGCCGCGCGCCACCAGCTCGGCCCGCAGCTCGCGGTGGGGGAGCACCTCCCGCTGCTGCTTGCGGGCCGGCGCCACGGCCAGGTAGCGCAGCGGGTTCACGGGGTTCGGGGCGAAGTAGTCGTTCGACCCGAACACGAAGACGCCGGGGAACTCGAACAGCCTGTCGTACGCCTCGTACACCATCGGCAGCGCCTGCGGCTGCGACAAGTTGTCGCCCGTCGTCACGACGAGGTCCGGTCGCAGGCCGGCAAGGTTCTCGACCCACCGGACCAGGTTCCGGCGGTCCGTCGACAGGTGCATGTCGGAGATGTGCAGCACCCGCATCGGGCGCTGGCCGGCCGGCAGCACCGGCGCGGTCACCCGACGCAACGTGAAGTCGTTCCGCTCCACGAACGCGCCGTACGCGACACATGCGGCGCCGGTCAGTGCGACGGCGCCGACCAGGCGACCGATCACGACGGCTGGGAGGCGGTCGGCTGCGCTCCGGGCCTCGGGCCCTGCGAGTAGTTCAGGTAGCACGAGCCACCCACGTACCCGTCGCACGTCACGCCGATGTAGGTGCCCGCGGGCGAGTTGTCGTACGTGTTGCGGTTCGTCACCGAGAAGCCGTTGGCCTCGAGGACGGCCTTCGCCTGCGAAGCGGACATGCCACTCGTGCTGGGGATCGATGCCTTGGTGCCGTGGAGGATCGAGTCGGGAGGTGCCGTGAAGGCGGTGGCCGGAAGACCGGCGACGGCCTTGGTCATGGCCGGTGTCCAGATGTCACCCGCGTCGCCCGAGCCCGAGCCGTTGAGAGGCCAGCCTTTTGAGGTCCGCAGGCCCTGCAGCGAGCCGCCGCGGGCCGCCCAGAATGCCGCAAACCGGGGGGCCTTGTCGACGGCGACCATCGCGACGCCCTCGATGTTGGGGGTGTAGCCGTTGAACCACACGGCCGCGTGGGAGTCGGTGGTTCCCGTCTTCCCCGCCTGAGGCCGTCCGTCGCGGATCCTCACTCCAGCGCCCGTGCCACCTGACTGCATGACGGCCTGCAGCACGTAGTTCACGCCGTCCGCGACCTCGGGCCGGATGACCTGCTTGCAGTTGGCGCTCTGTGTGGCGACGGCCTTGCCGTCACGTGAGGCGATGCTGCTCACGATGATCGGGTCGCAGTGGACGCCGCGCGCCGCGAGCGTCGCGTACGAGTCCGCCATCGACAAGGGGGTGACCTCGGCCACACCGAGGGTGAACGACGGGAAGTACGAGAACTCCTGGATGAGGTCCTTGCCGTTGGACATCTCCACCCCGGCGGCCTTCGCCATGCGTGCTGCCTGGCAGATGCCCGCCACGGCCTCGAGCTGTACGAAGTAGGTGTTCACGGACTTGGCGGCCGCTGTCCGCATGTCGAGCTCGCCATAGTTCTGGTTGAACTCGTTCTGCTGGCCGAACTTGGTGGGGAACTTGAACGAGGTGTCGGCACCGGACGCGTCGCAGGTGCGGAAGACCTTGTTCTGCAGTGGCAGCGGACTCGATCCCACGAACTTCTTCGTGACAGGGATGCCCCTGTCGAACGCCGCTGCGATGGTGAACGCCTTGAAGGTGGATCCTGCCTGGTAGCCCTCGGCGCCGCCCATGGACGCGGAGACGGCGTAGTTGTAGAACGTCTCGCCGGCATCCGCGTTCGTACCCATGACGGGTCTGCTCTGCGCCATGGCGAGGATGAGTCCGGTTCCCGGCTGCACTTCGACCATCGTGCTGATGACGGGGTCGGTCGGGCCCACATGATCGCTCACGGCCGACTGCGCGACGTTCATCGCGTCCGGGTTGATCTGCGTCTTGATGACCAGGCCGCCACGGTAGATGTTGTTCTTCCGGTCGGCGACGGTGTCGCCGAGCGCCGGGTTCTGCTCCAGCGAGCGTACGACGTAGTCGCACATGAACGGGTACTTGGTGCCGACGCAGCCGGTGAGGCTGGGGACCACCTTGCTCGCGTCGAACGTGGTGGCCTTCGCCTTGGCGGCGTCGCCAGCCGAGACGAGCCCCAGCTCGAGCATGCGGTTGATGACGACGTCGCGGCGGTCGATGGCCGCCAGAGGGTGGTGCACCGGGTCGGTGGCGACGGGGTTCTGGGTCAGGCCGGCGAGCATGGCCGCCTGGGCCAGCGTGAGGTCCTTGGCGCTGACGTTGAAGTAGTGCTTGGCCGCCGCCTCGACGCCGTACGTGCCGTCGCCGTAGTACGCGATGTTGAGGTAGCGGTTGAGGATCTCGTCCTTGGAGTACTTGGCCTCGAGCGCCACCGCGTACCGGAGCTCGAGCACCTTGCGGGCCAGCGTCTGCTCCTGCGCCGCGAGCACGCCCGCCTGGTCACCGGCAGCCTGCGCGGCTTCGATGCGTACCTGCTTGATGTACTGCTGGGTCAGCGTCGACCCGCCCTGGACGTCGGTGCCGCTGCTCGTCTTCACGAGTGCGCGCAGCGTCCCCTTCAGGTCCAGCGCGCCGTGCTGGTAGAACCGCGTGTCCTCGATCGCGACCTGTGCCGTCCGCATGATCGGCGCGATCTGGTCGAGCGTCACGACAGTGCGGTTCTCGTCGAAGAGCTGCGCGAGCTGGGTTCCGTCCGCCATGAGGATCACGGTCTTGTCGGCGACCGGGGTGATCGTCAGCTCGGCGGGAAGGCTCTCGATCCCCTGGGCCACGTACTTCGCTGACGTGCCGCCGATGGCAGCTGCGGGCACTGCGAGCCCCGCGACGAGGAGTCCAGCAAGCACGCTGACGACGACGAACATCGCCAGCGCGTACACCTTCGGCCCGAATTGAGGGGATCTCATGGTGTCCAGAGTAAGCGAGGGGACTGTGTGACACCGAACGGAAGGCACCTGCGGTCTTGTCCTCACGTTGAGCATCTAGCAAAAGGCCCTTCGGCTGTGTACTTTGAACGTGTCGTGCTCAGTGTTTGCGGCCCCGCGACGCGCCGCACAGCTCGAAGGGATCGACCAGAATGCCATTGCGCCGTCACGACGACTGGACGCTCGAGGCCAAGTGCCAAGGCAAGCAGGACGAGCTGTTCCCGGACGGAGCTGACCAGAAGCGCGTACGTTCCCTGTGCTCTGGTTGTCGCGTCCGCAAGGAGTGCCTCGCTGAGGCGCTCGACAACCGCATCGAGTGGGGCGTCTGGGGCGGGATGACCGAGCGCGAGCGTCGGCAGCTTCTCCGTCAGCGCTCAGACGTCGACGACTGGTCCCTCATCCTCCTCGGAAAGCCCAGCGCCGTTAACGAGGAGTGACCCCAGCTCACGCACCACGTCGAGGTCGGTGACCTCGCGCTCCAGCGTCTGCGCCAGCGTCACCGGCAGCGATGCGGGCAACGCCTTCAGCATGCGTGACCTCTGCGCGCGCCACGTCGCCCAGCCGGCCCGCCACCATGCGTACGCCTCCGGCTCGAGCGTCAACGACCGTTCGGCATCGGCCGACAGCTCCACCGCCGGGCTGACCCGGTTGACGACCACGCCGCGCGCCGTCGTTCCGCGGTCGCGAAGCTGACCCACGAAGTAGCGAGCCTCGTCCAGCGCCGCCTTGCGCGGGCTGGCGACGATCACGAACGCGGCCGCCGGTGAGGACAGCAGCTTGCGGACCACAGCGGCGCGGCGGCGGAACCCCGCCATCACGGTCTCGAACGCGGAGGCGAAGACCTGGAGGTCGATGAGCGCCTGGCTGCCGATGATCTTCGAGATCAGCCAGGTGACCTGCGACAGCCCGATGCCGATCAGCTTCAGAGGGCCGCTGCTCGGAGCGAGGAGCTGAAGGACGGGTCCTTCGGCGAGCCTGTCCAGACGGCCTGGCGCGTCGAGGAAGTCGAGGGCGGAACGGGACGGTGGCGTGTCCACGACGATCAGGTCCCAGCGGCCGGTGGCCTGCGCCTGCTCGTACAGCTGACCCAGCTTCTCAGTCGCCATGTAGTCCTGCGTGCCGGAGAACGACGTGGAGAGCGCCTTGTAGAAAGGGTTCCGCAGCACCTCGTCGACCCGGTTCTTGGGCGCGTGCGAACGTACGGCGTCGTCGAACGTCTGCGTCATGTCCAGCATCAGGGCGTCCAGGCTGCCGCCGGTGATGCCCGGTACGGGCTGTGGCTCGCCGCCCAGCCCCTCGAGGCCCAGCGCGGTGGCGAGGCGTCTCGCCGGGTCGACGGTGACCAGCACGACCTGGCGGCCCGCCTCCGCGGCGGCCACGGCCAGCGCGGCTGACACCGACGTCTTGCCGACGCCTCCGGTGCCGCACGTCACCACGACGCGTACGGTCAGGTCGCTGAGCAGGTCCCCCACCCCGAAGAGCCGCCTCACGCGTCCCAGCCCTCCGCGAGCAGGTCAGCGATCTGTACGAGGTCGTCGGGGCCCACCTCGTCGGGCAGGAGCGGGAGCGTCAGCGCGGGTCCGCGGCCCAGCTCGCTCAGGCGTGCTGCGAGCTGGTCGGCCCAGGGCCGCTGCCCGGCGGCGACAGCCATGTCCTTCTCCCACGCGGCGCGCAGTCCCTCGTCGGTCACGCTGTCCGGCAGCGGCGGCGGGTCGGACATCACCTGGTTGACGATGATGTGGCCGACCCCGATGCCGTGACTGGTGAGGGCGTCGATGGTCTGGAGCGTCTCGGTCAGTGCCATCTCCGTACAGGTCGTGACGAGGTGCACCCGCGTGGTCTCGGCGCGCAGCAGGGCCATGATCGACTCCGCCTGCGGCGCGATCGGGCCTACGACGACCACCTCGGCCAGCGCCTCGCCGGCGGTGAGGAAGTTCTCGATGCGGCCGGTCGGGGGTGCGTCCATGACCACGGCGTCAACGGGATCGGCCTGGCCCTTCATGCGGCGGCGGGCCGCTTGGTAGACCTTGCCGGTCAGCAGGACGTCCCGCAGACCTGGCGCCAGCTCGGAGGCGAAGTCGACGAAGCCCGTCTTGTCCAGCAAGGTGCCCGCGACACCGAGCCGAATGTGGTCGAGGTAGTCCCGCAGGGCATGGCGCGAGTCGACGCTCAGCATGTGCAGCTTCTGGCCGGCGACCGTGACGCGGCGCTCCTCGCCCTCAGGGATCTTCGAGAGCCCGGCAGCCTCCGACAACCCGTGGCGCGACTCGACCTCGCAGACCAGGGTTTCGCCGGAACGCCGAAGCATCAGGGCGAGGGCAAGGGCGACTGTGGTCTTCCCGGTACCCCCCTTGCCGCTCACGATGTGCAGCGGCGCGACGTCGGGCATGCCCCCAGCGTAGGGGCGTGTCCCTTACTCACGCGGCACTAAGGTGATCCGCATGCAGAAGTGGGAGTACGTGACCGTGCCGTTGCTCACGCACGCGACGAAGCAGATCCTCGACAACTGGGGCTCCGAGGGGTGGGAGCTCGTGACCGTCGTACCCGGCCCGACGCCGGAGAACCTCGTGGCGTACATGAAGCGTCCCCTCGCCGCATGACGACCCCATCCGCGCAGCTGGCCGCGCTCGGGCTCGAGCTTCCTGCGGTCGCGGCGCCCGTCGCCGCGTACATCCCGGCGACCCGCGTGGGCGACCAGATCTGGACGTCGGGTCAGATCCCGAGTCGCGGGGGCAAGCTGCTGGAGACCGGGCTCGTCGGGAGGGACCTCAGCCCCGAGGTCGCGACCGACATGGCGCAGGTGGCCGCTCTCAACGCGCTCGCGGCGGCGGCGGACGTGGCCGGCGGCATCGACAACATCCGTCGGGTCATCAAGGTCGTCGTCTACGTGGCGAGTGATCCCGCGTTCGTGGCGCAGCCGCAGGTGGCGAACGGCGCGAGCAAGCTGCTGAGCGAGGTCTTCGGCTCCGCGCACGTACGCAGCGCGATCGGCGTGGCCTCTCTGCCGCTCAACGCGCCCGTCGAGGTGGAGATCATCGTCGAGGTGTAGGCCTCAGGTCCAGGGACCGATGTAGCGCCTCAGCGCGTCCTCGTCGATGACGATGATCGTGCCGGACCCGATCTCCATCAGGCCCTGCCCCGCCAGGTCGGCCAGCACCTTGCTCACGGTCTCGCGGGACAGCCCGGTCAGGGCTCCGAGCTCGGCCTGGGTGAGGTCGTGCCGCACCACCAGCCGCGCTCCGTCCCGCTGCCCGAAGCGCACACCCAGGATGAGGATGGTCTTGATGAGGCGCGCGGCGCCGTCTCGGATGTGGATGTCGGTGGTCCGCTCGAGCGCGAATCGCAGCCGTCGAGCGATCAGCGTGAGACACGCGATCCCGAGATCCGGGTGCTGGCGCAGCATCCGCTGGACGGCCTCCGGCGGGTAGCGCCGTACGACCGCCTTGGTCACGGCGACGGCGCTCGCGTTGCGCGGGCCTCCGTCGAAGACCGCCACCTCGCCGAAGATCTGGCCGGCGCTCACGACTCGCAGCAGCGACTCGTGCCGGTTCGCCGGGTGATCGGGTGTCTCCCCTGGGAGTCGGCTGAGCTTGACCTTGCCGCTCACGACCTCGTACAGACCGTCGGACGGGTCGCCGGTACGGAAGATCTCGGTGCCCTTCCTCACGGTCGTCGTCTCCGCCACGGCGAGCAGAGCCGCACGCGTGTTCTCGGCGACGAGGTCGAGGAAGGGTGGCGTGGGAGCCAGGTCGACGGGCATCGGGTGGTGTCCCTCCTGGTGGTTGGAGGAAGGTTACATGAGGCTCCCCGATGGTCACCTTTGGCATGCCTTGCCGCGGCTGAGCCAGGTGGCCCTGCAACCGGGCGCCACTAGGCTGTCGCCGTGGCGGATGGCGAGTCGAGACTCTCGACGGTGAGGAGAGCGCGGCGGATCGACCGTGCTCTCGCGGTGGCCTACCCGGACGCGAAGTGCGAGCTGGACTTCACCTCGCCGTTCCAGCTGCTGGTCGCGACGATCCTGTCCGCCCAGACCACCGATCGACGGGTCAACGCCGTGACGCCGGCCCTGTTCGCCGCGTACCCGGATACCGACGCCCTGGCGACGGCCAACCCCGAGGACATCGAGACCATCATCATGTCGACCGGTTTCTTCCGGGCGAAGGCGAAGACGCTCGTCGCGCTGGGGGTTGCCCTCCGCGACGGCTTCGGCGGCGTGGTGCCGGGCCGCATGACCGACCTCGTGACCCTGCCCGGCGTCGGGCGCAAGACGGCGAACGTCGTGCTCGGCGACGCGTTCGGCGTGCCGGGGATCACGACGGACACTCACGTCCTGCGCCTCAGCAAGCGTTTCGGGTGGACCGCGTCGGACGAGCCCGTGGTCGTCGAGTCCGACGTCGCGTCCCTGTTCGAACCCGCGTCCTGGACGGTCCTGTCGCACCGCGTGATCTGGCACGGCCGGCGTTGCTGCCACGCCCGCAACCCCGCCTGCGGCGCATGCCCGGTCGCGGAGCTCTGCCCGTCGTTCGGAGTGGGCGAGACGTCGCCGGAGAAGGCCGCCAAGCTGCTGAGGGAGCCGAGGGCATGAAGCGCGTACTCGTCGTTCTGGTGGTGCTCGTCGCCGCGCTGTCCGGCTGTACGGCGCAGGAGCCGACTCCGGCGAACGGGCCTGCGGTGCTGTCGCCGGTGTCCTCGACCGCGACGCCGTCGCCCGTGGACCTCATCGCGCTGCGTCGGGCCGCCGGCATTCCGGACTGCCCGGCATCGAGCACGCTCCCGGCGGTGAAGGACGGCCTCCCCGACGTCGAGCTCACCTGCCTCGGCGGTGGCTCGACCATGCGCCTCGGCGGACTCAGGGGGCCGATGATCGTCAACTTCTGGGCGCAGTGGTGTCCCCCGTGCCGCGCTGAGGCGCCGGACATCCGCGCGTTCAACAAGCTCGCGGCGGGCAAGGTCGCCATGGTCGGCATCGACGGCAACGACCCGCGCGAGGACTACGCGATGGAGTTCGCCTCGATCGAGGGCTGGACGTACGTGCAGCTGTACGACCCGGACAAGAAGTCCATGGCGCCCCTCGGGCTGAACTCGCTGCCCCACTCGCTGTTCATCGACGCGAACGGCGTGATCGTCTACCACTACGTCGGCGCGTTCGGTTCCGTGGAGCAGATGCAGCAGCTCACCCAGCAGTACCTCAAGGTGACCGTGTGACGGACCCCGAGTCGGCAGCGCATGGTGACCGTGTCGCGGTCCCCGAGTCGCTGCGGCCACTCGCCGACGGGCTGCGCGAGGACCTCGTCCTGTCCGAGGCGTTCCGTACGCGGCAGTTCGGTCCCGAGGAGATCGGTACGAGTCGCGAGGCGGCCGTCCTGGTCCTGCTGACGGGGGACGCGGATCCCGAGGTCGTGCTCATCGAGCGGGCGACCGGGTTGCGCAAGCATGCCGGCCAGATCGCGTTCCCGGGCGGCGGCGTGGACGCCGGCGAGTCGCCCGAGTCGGCCGCCCTGCGCGAGGCGTGGGAGGAGGTCCGGCTCGACCCGTCCCTCGTGACCGTGATGGGCCGTCTGCCAGCCGCCCGGATCCCCGTGTCGCAGTTCCACGTCCATGCCGTGGTGGCGTGGTGGTCGGGCGCCGGGGACCTGGTCCCGCAGCCCGGCGAGGTCGCCCAGGTGCTGCGCGTGCCGGTGTCCTCCCTTGTCGCGCCACAGAACCGATCGTCCTGGAGACATGCGTCCGGACGTACGGGACCGGGCTTCGACGTGCCCGATGCTGACGGCCCCGAGGGAGGGAGCCTGTACGTGTGGGGCTTCAGCGCGTACGTACTCGACGCCGTCCTCGAAGCCGGCGGCTGGACCCTCCCGTGGGACAAGGACCGGTACATGGAGATCCCCACGCGGTTCCTTCCCGACCTCCGCCCCTGACGCCTACCCCTCGGGGGAGACCCTGTACCGCTCGGCGAGAGCACTTTGGCGCCCGGGGAGAGCACCTCTGCGCTGGAGGAGAGCACTTTGGCGGTAGGGGAGAGCACTTTGGCGCTGGGGGAGAGCAGAGATGCGGAGTTTGACGACGGAACTGCTCTCCTCCGCCGCGGAACTGCTCTCCCGGGCGCACAGGTGCTCTCCTCCGCCGCGGAACTGCTCTCCCCGGGCGCGGTATTGCTCTCCCCAGGTGCGGTATTGCTCTCCCCGGGCGCACAGGTGCTCTCCCCGGGCGTGGTATTGCTCTCCCCGGGCGTGGTCGAGACCTGCACGAAACGTCCGGAAACGTTGCGGGCCCGGTGCAGGGACGAAAGAATTCTGCTCGTGACATCGATCGTTCAAAGTGCCCGTGACGCCCGCCCCGACGAGTGGTGGCGGAGCGCCGTCGTCTACCAGGTCTATCCCCGGTCGTTCGCCGACGCGAACGGCGACGGGATCGGCGACATCAAGGGGATCCTCGGGCACCTCGACTACCTGTCGATGCTCGGCGTCGACGTGGTGTGGTTGTCCCCGGTGTACACGTCGCCGCAGGACGACAACGGCTACGACATCTCGGACTACCAGGACATCGACCCGCTCTTCGGCACGCTCGACGACATCGACAAGCTCATCGAGGAGCTGCACGACCGCGGCATCAAGCTGGTCATGGACCTGGTCGTCAACCACACGTCCGACGAGCACGCATGGTTCGAGGAGTCGCGCGACCCGGAGAGCCCGAAGAGCGACTGGTACTGGTGGCGCCCGGCCCGGGAGGGCCACGAACCAGGTACCCCCGGCGCTGAGCCGGTCAACTGGGGGTCCGCCTTCCCCGGACCGGCCTGGCAGTACGACGCGGCTCGGGGCGAGTACTTCCTCCACATCTTCAGCCGCAAGCAGCCGGACCTCAACTGGGAGAACCCCGAGGTCCGTACGGCCATCTTCGACATGATGAACTGGTGGCTCGAGCGGGGGGTCGACGGCTTCCGGATGGACGTCATCAACCTCATCTCGAAGCCCGAGGTCGAGGACGGGCCCGAGACGCCGGGGACCGGCCTCTGCTACGACCTGAGCCGCCTCGCGGACGGACCTCGGATGCACGACTTCCTCGGTGAGATGTACGAGTCGGTGCTCAAGGGCAAGAACCTCATCGCCGTCGGCGAGATGCCGGGTACGACGCTGGAGAAGGCCGCCTCGTACACGGACCCGACGACGGGCGAGCTGTCGATGGTGTTCCAGTTCGAGCACGTCGACCTCGACCACCGCGCAGGTAACCGGTTCGACGTCACGGACTGGCCGTGGGTCGAGTACAAGAAGAACGTCCTTCGTTGGCAGGACGGCATCGGCATGGGCTGGAACTCGCTGTACCTCGAGAACCACGACCAGCCTCGCAGCGTGTCCCGCATGGGCGACGACTCGCCGCAGTTCCGCCAGGCGTCCGCGAAGACGCTCGGCACGGTCCTGCACATGCTGCGCGGGACCCCGTACATCTACCAGGGCGAAGAGCTCGGCATGACGAACTACCCGTTCGAGGCCGAGGGCGACTTCCGCGACATCGAGACGCTGAACTACCTGCACCATGCGATGCAGCTGGGAGCGCCGGCCGAGGCCGTACTGCCCGGGCTTGCGAAGGGCACGCGCGACAACGCCCGTACGCCGATGCAGTGGGACGGTGGCGTGAACGCGGGATTCTCCGAAACAGGTCCGTGGCTCGCGGTGAACCCGAACGCGTCGGAGATCAACGCCGTCGACCAGATCAAGGATCCCGAGTCGGTCTTCCACCACTATCGTCGGCTGGTTCAGCTGCGGCACGACGAGGAGGTCGTACGGCTCGGCGAGTTCGCCCTGCTGCTCCCCGACGACGAGCAGCTGTTCGTGTACACGCGGACGTTGGGCGACGAGCAGATCCTCGTGCTGGCGAACGTGTCCAGCCGGCCCGCACGGCTCCCGCTCGGTCTTCCGGACCACGGCGCGTGCGAGGTGCTCCTCGCGACGCACGAGATCGACGACGTGGACGTACTCGCGCCCTGGGAGTCACGGGTCGTACGACTGTCCTGATGCGATCCACGCGCATCGGTGCCTGCGAGGGCACCGATGAGCGGCTCCAGCGCCGTCGTCAAGGCGACTCGAGTCAGCCGACGGCTCAGCGCAGGTCGAGCTCCGGAGTGTGTACGCCCTCCAGCTCGGCAACGACCTCGGCCTTGCCCTTCTCGATGCCGGCCTTCACGGTCTCGGCGCCGAGCTTCACGTCTTCGCTGATGTCGACCTTCTTGCTCAGCTCGGGGATCTGCGACCTGCCCACGAGCCCGAGGACGCCGGCGATCAGCAGGAGGATCACTGCCACGGTGACAAGGCCCAACGCGGTCGCGGCCCACGGGTTCATGGCCTTCGAGTAGAGGGCGCCGAAGCCCGCGGCCGCAGCGAGTACGAGCAACGAGACCGCCTTGACCGCGAACATGCCGGCCGCAGCGAACGACCCGCCGAGGATCCCGGCGCTCTTCGCCTTCGGCTTGGCCTGGGCGATCGCCTTGTCCTTCCAGCCCAGCGCGAGCGCCTTGACGGCGTCCACGAGGGTCGAGACCTGGCTCTTGAGATCCTGCGTCTGGCTCACTGCGGCTCCTTACGGTCTGCTCGAGATGAGCCTAGTCGGCGGTACGGGACCGCGGGGGCGCCTCGGACGCCGCGGCAAGATCGTCGCTTGTCACCGCACACAAGGCAATGGGCGCGCTGGGGCACCGGAACTCGAGATGACCTAGCCTGACCCCGACGGTCCGTACAGGGCCGCGGCATCGTGTGGAGGTCCAGCGACCCCACTCGTGGGAGGAGAGGCGTGGCCCCGAACCGGCACAAGGAGTACGCCGATGCGCTCGACGAGGTCGAGCGTCGGCGGAAGTCCGGTCAGCTCACCGAGGGCGAAGCGCTCGTCTGGAAGCAGCGGCTGCTCCGGGAGATGGACAGACCCACGTTCGCGCGCATCGGGAACCGGCTGATGATGGCCGTGGTCGTGCTCCTCGTCGTTCTGGCGTTGCTCTCGTTCATCTTCTGAGCCCGCCGGGCGGGCGACGACTCAGTTGATGGGCGCGCTGAGAGAGATGTGCAGGGCGTCGTCGGTCTCCGGTAAGGGCTTGGACAGCTCCGAGTGGTCGACCGTCGCACGCCAGCAGGCGAGCCGGTAGGGAAGCTGGAGCGGCTCAGGCGGCCGCGCCGACGCGTCGTACACCGCTCCGACGGCTGCGCCGAGATCTCGTCGTTCGACATCGTCGAGCGACTCGGCTCCCGTGGCACCGAGCGCCATGTCGACCAGGTTCCTCCGTGAGCAGGGGATCCACACGCGGTTGGTGTGATCCTCCACGACCGGGAAGTAGTCGGACTGCTCGACGCTGGAGACCGACTCCTCGCCGTACGCGCCGGTCATGGCGGTCGGCAGGTACGAGCGGACCGCCGCGACGAGGCGCTTGACCCACGGTACGGAGTCGTCGCGGGTCAGGTAGGCCAGGCAGAGCCGGCCTCCGGGCGCGAGCACGCGGGCGACCTCCGCGAGCACAAGGCCCGGGGCGAACGTGTGGAGGTTCTGAGGGCACACGACGCGGTCGAACTGCTGCGCATCGAACGGCATCGACTCGGCCTGCGCGACGACACCGCCGAGGTCGGGGCGATGCTCGATGAGGCGTCCGAGACTCGCCGGCTCGCGGTCCAGGACGAGGACGGCGTGGCCCTGCTCGCGGATCGCGGTGGCCCACGGGCCGGAGGCGCCCAGGACGAGTACCCGCTTCGGTTCCGCGCCCACGAGCCACGTCACCGCGGACTCGGGGAGGAAAGGACGGGCCATGACCGAATGCTAACCACGAGGCGGCCCGCGCGCTGGGACCTCGGTGGGGGAGTTGTGGACAGCCTTTGGAGGCGAGTTTTCCACAGGTTCAGGATCAGGTGACGCCATGAGGCACCTCGCGCACATGGTCTCGGTGTGGAGCAGTCGATGACTATCGAGGCGCTGCTGTGCACGGCCGACGATGCGATCGCGGAGGCCGTGTCGGCCGCGGGAGCGGCGGTTCAGCGATCCGTCGTGCGCGTCAACGACGCCGAAGCGCTGATCGGGCGCTGGCGTGAGGCGCGTGTGGTGCTCGTGGGAGCGGATCTGGCGGTGCCTGCCGCCCGGCTGGGGCTGCCGTCGAGACTCGGCGTGTACGTGCTGGCCGACGCCTCGGCGCCTGCATCGGCGTTGTCGGCGTCCGTGCCGTTGGGAGCCGGTGTGATCGTGCTGCCCGAAGGCGGCACGTGGCTTGGCGACGCACTGGCGGGACGTACAGGGGCGGGCCAGGGCACGTCGAGGATCGCCGTCCTGGGTGGGTCGGGCGGCGTGGGCGCGTCCACGCTCGCGGTCGGCTTGGCGTGCGCCGGGAAGGGGTTGGGCTCGACCGCGCTCGTGGATCTCGATCCTCTCGGCGGCGGGGTCGACCTCCTGCTGGGTGCCGAGCGGACACCGGGATGGCGCTGGGACCGGCTTCGCGCTGCCCGCGGGCAGATCGGAGAGCTCAGTGGCCAGGTGCCGGCCGCGGCCGGGGTCACGCTGGTCTCGATGGGTCGTGAGGACGCGACCGCCGTGACCCGTGACGCTGTCGCGGCCGTGCTGGCGTCTCTCGCCCGATCCAGCGACCTGGTCGTCATGGACGTGGGCCGGTCCCTTGACGCCGGGGCCCGGGAAGCGCTGCGTGCGTCCGACCGGACGCTGCTGGTGTGCGCTCAGGATGTACGAGGGGTGGCCTCGGCACGCATGACGCTGGCCGCCGCCGAGGCCCCTGGCGCAGGCGTCGTCGTGCGGCTGCGTCGAGGTGGGGCGATCCGGCCCGTTGAGGTCGCAGCGGCGGTGGGCCTGCCACTGCTGGGCACGATTCCGCAGGACCCGGCCTTGGCTCCCGCGGCCGAGCGGGGAGTTCCGCCCGACAGAGCGGCCGGGCGTGCGTGGCTGCGCTCGTGTGCCGCTCTCCTGGCTGCGATCGACGCCGGCACGGGGCCATCGTGAACACCGCGGAGTGGGACGCGGTCCGTTCGAGGATCGCGTCGCTCGGCAGGGAGCCCGATGCCACGGACATCGCGGACGCACTGAGGTGGTGCGGCCACCTCGTGTCCGACTCGAGCGTGCTCGCGGTGGCTTCGGCGCTTCACCGCGACAGCGTCGGTGCCGGTCCGCTCGAGCCGCTGCTCGCGCTGCCAGGCGTCACCGACGTGCTCGTCAACGGACCCGAGGACGTGTACGTGGACACCGGCGACGGGCTGCGTACCGTCCCCGTCTGTTTCGACTCCGACGACGACGTCCGGCGGCTGGCTGTACGGCTGGCGGCGTCGGTGGGGCGGCGACTCGACGACGCCAGCCCGTTCGTGGATGCCCGGATGGCCGACGGGACGCGTGTCCATGCCATCCTCGGCAGCCTGGCGGACGTCGGCACATGCCTTTCGCTGCGCATCCCCGCTCGCTCCCGGCTCACGCTCGACGACTGGGTGGCGTCAGGCACGTGCCACCCCGAGCTTGCGGACGTGCTGAGGCGCTTGGTCGCCGCGAGGGTCGCGTTCCTGGTGTCCGGGGGCACC
>Ga0182021_10001954_pt1 | contig 23987 bp, 20 predicted proteins | sample 612E3MmetaG_FD_120493 | JGI IMG/M metagenome (GOLD analysis project Ga0182021, IMG submission 120493) | Permafrost microbial communities from Stordalen Mire, Sweden - 612E3M metaG (Illumina Assembly) | ecosystem: Environmental > Terrestrial > Soil > Wetlands > Permafrost | place: Sweden... | reverse complement strand
TGAGGAGTTCAAAAACCTGGCAGAGGGTAAACTTGCAACATTAGATACTGAAAAACGGGCGAAGTTTGAGGAAATTGTTTCAAGGTTTGTTGAGCTGAAAGATACTTCAGAGTTAATGATAGACTTGGCGTACTCCTCTTTGATGCTGAATAGTAAGGAGTTGGCTGAAGAAGTGGAGCGGCTGGAAGAGCGAATGGACCAATTGCATACAGATTTTGAGTTGCTTGCGTTAACCAGCGATTTCAAGAAGGAGGAGGCTTCAGGGTTTCTCGGGTTAATCCGCTTGGGCGTTGCCACAGAAAAGATTGCTGATGCGGCGGCGGATATGGCTGAGGTTGTTTTAAGAGGGATCGAACCACACCCAATTTTGAAGCTAACAATCAAAGAAGCTGAAGAAACAGTTGCTCAGGCTTGTGTTACTGCAGATTCGCCTCTTGTGGGTAAATCATTGAAGGAAGCCAGGGTACATGAAGAGACGGGAATGTGGGTTTTAGTTATAAAAAGAAATGATACTTGTGTACGCCCACGCGGTGACTCAAAAATTGCTTCTGGCGATGTGTTGATAGCTTCAGGTTATGCAGAGGGAGCCGATGCTTTAAAGAAACTAGCTTCTCCAACCCAAACATGCAATATTGAATAATTTGTAATCCTTATTCAAGATTCATCAATGCTATAAGGCAAGTACCCCTTTTGGTATTAGAGACCAAGCTTAACTTGGCTATTTGAAACATGGGGGAAAAGAAAACGTTCACCTGCCAAAATCCTTCTTGTAAAAAAACATTTGTTTCCCCACTTAAAACCCTGAACTTACAGCAAAACCCTCAAGATCCATATTCCAGTTGTCCTTACTGTCTTTCAAAAATAGAACTGATTGATACAACCCTCAAAACTGAGGAAAAATCTAAAGAATCATTATTTGAAGTTCAACCAAAGATTGACCACGCCGACCTTGAAATAGAACAAGTTAAGAATTGCGAAAAGCCAGCGGTTTGTCAGTATCATCTTGGGTACTTAAGTGAGAGAACTTCAAAACAGCAAATTCCGGATGACTGTCTTGTGTGCAAAGACAGCGTTGAATGCATGTTAAGGAAAATGAGGGAATAACCAAAAAATAAACCCTTCTGTCGACTTAGCCTAATTTAATTTGATATAAAATTAAAAACAAAAAAACTGAAAAGGAAAATTATAAGAAAAGAGTGAAGTAAATTTACTTCTTTTTCTTTGCCGCTGCTTTATCGTCGGTAGATGGCGCTTCAGTTGCTTTCATTGATTCAGTTTCTTCGACTTTTGGTTCTTCTTTTTTATCTTCGATTTCAGTTGTGATTTCTTCGATTGGTTTTGGAGGGGGTGTTGTTGCCATTGTCCAGCCAATCCATGCGCCTATGAAAAGTATAGCTACGAAAGCTACGAAAACTGGTACAGCGATAAGCCAGAATCTAACATCAGCAGATGAGCCAATGTTAAGCCAAGGCTGAATTAATTGCTGATAACCAAACAGTGCTACTAAGTAAACTACAGCTACAACTACGCAGACGAGTAATATTGCTCCACCTATTGCTTGATCTTTACTAACCATTTAGTGATTCACCACTTTATAGCCATGTATTCGCTTAATCAATTTAAAGTTTGTCATGTTTTTCATGGCTTGGTTGATTAGGTAGTGCCCATTTCCCAAGTTGAAAGGTATTTTTTCTGCTCAGCGGTAAGTTCATCGATTGATACGCCCATCGATTTTAGCTTCAACTCAGCAACTTTCTCATCGAGGTCTTTTGGCACGGTGTAAACTTTGGTTTGCAGTTTGGCGGTTTTGGCGATGTATTCAGAACATAATGCTTGGTTTGCAAAGGACATGTCCATGACTTCTGAGGGGTGACCTTCTGCAGCTGCTAGGTTTACTAGTCTTCCTTCTGCAAGGAGGTAGAGTTTTCTGCCATCTTTCAAGCTGTACTCTTCCATGTTTGGACGCATCGTCCGTTTAGCTTCAGTGAGCGATTCTAAGTCGGGGATATTAATTTCCACGTTGAAGTGTCCGCTGTTGCACATAATAGCACCGTCCTTCATCTTTTGCATGTGTTCCTTGCGAATAACGCTTATGTCACCTGTAGCCGTAACGAAAATGTCGCCAATAGGTGCTGCTTCGACCATGGGCATAACTCGGAAACCGTCCATGACTGCTTCAAGCGCACGGGTTGGTTGAATCTCTGTCACAATAACGTTAGCGCCTAAACCTTTTGCACGCATAGCTATTCCTCTGCTACACCAACCATATCCACCGACGACAAAATTTTTGCCAGCAAGCAAAACTGAGGTTGCTCGCATAATACCGTCGATGGTGCTTTGACCTGTTCCATAACGGTTGTCAAAAAGATACTTTGTGTAGGCATCGTTAACGGCCACGATAGGGTATTTGAGACTTCCATCTTGTTCCATGGCTTTTAGGCGAACAACTCCTGTAGAGGTTTCTTCTGTTCCACCTTTAATGTCTTTAATTTGGTTTGGACGTTTGCTATGAAGCATACCGACAACGTCTGCTCCGTCATCCATTGTTATTGTTGGTTTGAAGTCAAGGACTTTGTCTATACATTTGTAATAGTCCTCAGTGTTTTGTCCTCTCCAAGCAAAAACGTGTACGCCACTGTCTGCTAAAGCTGCAGCGACATCGTCTTGGGTTGAAAGAGGATTAGATCCACAGAGTGCAACGTTGGCGCCACCAGCGATAAGCACTTTTATTAGTACTGCGGTTTCTTTGGTTACGTGAAGGCATGCCGCTACAGTTTGTCCTTTAAGCGGTTTTTCCTTTTCAAATCTATTCTTTATGATGGTTAAGACGGGCATATGTTTTGTTGCCCATTCAATCTGTAAGTGACCTTGGGGTGCTAAACTTTTATCTTTAACTTGGAATTCTTCCATTGATATTCCTTCTTTTTAGGAACATATGTGTTCTGCCTATTTAGAATTTGCTTCAAATTAGCGCTCAAATATACTTGGCATGCTGGAAAAACTTAATTATTCAGTATCCAGACCTACATTTGAGGAACCATAATGAAGGAACCCTTTGCCTCGTTTATCAAAACAGAATTAGAGCCAAGAACTCTCCTGATAACCTGCGGGTTACCTGCAAGCTACAAAACCGAAACCGCAGAAGTAGTCTCCAAAATCAAGGGGTACCCAATCCTTCGCAGCGACTTGATCAGGCTAGAAGTACTCAAGAACGAAGATATTTTTGATACAAAAGTTGCTGGAAACATGAACAAGCGCTTATCAGTCTATGACGAAGTGTTTCGACGTGCAGACGAACTTGCAGCAAAAAGTAGCGGCGGCTTAATCTTGGACGCCACTTTCGTTACACAGGAACTTCGCAGGCGCGCAGCTGAGATAGCAGAAAAAAACAGCATGACTTTTGTTATACTGCAAACTAGTTGCCCCCAAGAAGTGTCCATCGCTAGAATTATGAAGCGAACTAAAGAAAAATACGAGTCAAACGCCCTAACGGAAGAAGCTTACCTTAACAACAAGAACAAATTTGAACCCGTTGACATTGACTATTTGAAGAAAAAATATCCAACTCTTAAAGTGAGTCACTTAACGGTTGACACATGCCATGATGACACTGAGTGCTGGTTCGTTGTTGGATTGGAGAAAAGGTAAAACCATAAATGAGAATTGATTTACACATTCACTCAAGCAACTCAGACGGAAAATTTTCCGTTAAAGAAATCCTAAAAGAAGCAAAAAACAGAAACATAGATTTTCTGTCGATTACCGACCATGATTGCATAGGTTGCCAAACCCAAGCCTTCGAAATAGCAAAAAAAGAAGGCATCAGATACGTTACTGGAGTAGAGATGAACGTGACTTTTTCTGACCCAAAATATCGTGAGGGCAAAGAGGTTTCACTTGATTTCTTGGGTTATCAATTCGATCCCAATAACAATGCGTTGGAGAGCAAACTGGATACAATTGCTAAGTACCGAGAGGAACGGGCAGCTAAAATTCTCGACAACCTCAACGCTGAATTTAAGGAACAACATATTCCAGAGTTAACCAACGATGATTTAAAGCAGATTGAAGAGTCCGTTGATGGCGTACTCGGACGGCCTCATATCGCCGACTATTTGGTCAAAAAGGGAATCGTTAAAACCCGTCAAGAAGCCTTCGATAAATACCTCGTCAAATGCGATGTCCCAAAATTTCCTCTGTATCTAGAAGAAGCATCAAAAATCATCCGGGATGCTGGCGGAAAACTCGTGTTGGCTCACCCCAACGACCCTCATGGAACTTCGCTGGCATCGTTAACTAAATTTCTCGCTGAACAAACGGAAATTATTTCAGAAAAAATGTTACCCTCCATTGATGGCGTTGAATGCTGGCACTCAAGGAACACCACAGAAACAACCAGTCATTATGTTACATTCGCATCGGACCAAGGGTTAATCATGACTGGAGGCAGCGACTGCCACCAAAAACCAATCTTAATGGGCACAGTCCAGATTCCAGATTGGGTTGTGAACCAGTTCGCAAAGAAATAGGCTTGGTTAAAGACTTTTTGCGTATTCGTCGGCCAGTTTGAAGTACGCATGTGCGTCTTTGGTTGCAGATATCTTTTCCTCAGGGGTAATATTTGGGTCGTCTATTCTGAAACTGATTACTTTACCTCGCACATATGCCCTGTAACATTTGTAGAATTCGAGAAGCTGAGTTAGCTGCTGGTCTTTGGAGTATGTGAGGTACTGCTTGATGAAGTAATTTGAAAGGTCCGATCGCTGTTGGAAATCCAGGTCCATGGCCAAAAAGGCAACGTCCGAGGTAACATCGGAATACCTAAAACGATCATTAAATTCAATTGCATCGAAAATGCATATTTTATCGGTTATAAAGATATTTCCTGAATGTAAGTCTCCGTGACAATCTCTTATTCGATTGTTAGTTATTCTGCTTTCAAGAAGAGCCGTGTTCTTTTCTAGGAAAACGTTGATTTTGGTTTGGATGAATTGGAATTCTATCGGAGATATTGTTTGGTCGATGTATTTTGTGGTTTGAGAAAAGTTTTCGTCCCAGTTAGTCTTCACTATTTTCAGAGAGCCGAACTGGCTTATTTCAGGGTCTGTTTGGGCTTTTGAATGGAACAGTACAACTATTTGGGCAATTTCGTCAATAGTTTTTTTGTCAACTTTATTTTCTTTAAGAAGAACAGTCATGATTCTTTCTTGGGGGAGCCGTTTCATTTTCAAGGCGTATTCAATGTTTTCACCTTCTCCATCTACCTTAATGACGCTTGATTTTTTTATAGGAACAACTCCAAGGTATATTTCCGGGCAAAGACGTCTGTTAAGTTCTAGCTCTTTTTCACAGAACAAACGCCTTTTATCAAGAGTTGAAAAATCCAAGAACCCAAAGTTTACGGCTTTCTTTACTTTATAAACGTAATTATTAGTTAAGAAAACAAATGAGATGTGAGTTTGTATTAATTCTATTTTGCCAGGTTCTTGAGCGTAGGCTTCTGGCTTAAGCATGGCTTCGACTACTTGCTTTTGATCCTGCATTTTAGGATGCTTCCTTCGAGATGTAATCTTTTGAATTGACAGTCATTAAATATAGGGTTTCCCTTTTTGCGTGAGCTTTGTATTTTAACCTACTTGAAAGTTCTTTACGTAGTCCAAGACCTTGTCAGCCTGATCCTTAGAAATATGCTTCTCACGATAGAGCGAATCGACGATTTCTGTGATTTTCGCTAAAGCATGCACTTGATATCCGAGTTTCTCAAGTTTTTCTTTTCCTCCGTGTTCGCGGTTTACTACAACCAGTAGGTGCTTGACGTTGGCACCTAATTCTTGGAGGGGCTTTATGCCTTCAACTTTTGATAAGCCTTCGCTGATGACATCGTCGAAGAAGAGTATGTTGTCGCCTTCAGCTACATCTGCACCAGCGATTCTACCGGTAACACCGTATGATTTGTCCTCTTTTCTTATGATGACGCAAGGCAGGTTTAGGATGCAGGCAATGCTTGGCACAATCAGGGCACCTTTAAGTTCGATAGAAGCTAACTTGTCGATTTTATTGGTAGCCATTATCTGAGTAATTTTTTGGGAGGCAGATTCAGCTATAATGCACAGTTGCTTTGGTGAGGAGAGAACGCGGGCAAGATCAATGTAGTATGGGCTTGTTGCGCCTGATTTGATTTTGAAGTTTCCAAACTTTAAGCAACCTGACAAGTAGAGCGCAGTTGCTACCTTATCAACAGTATTTGCCATACGAGTTATCCCATTTGTGAATACGAACCAGTAAATTTAACCCTTTACCATCATATTGGAGCTTGACAGGAGCATTATACCGATTATATAAAACAGAAAAGATCGACAGGATACGGTTGTGTTGGTTATTTCAACAGTTAATAGAGGTTAAGAGATGAAAGGAAAATTAAACAACTAAGTCAGCCATGTCAACGCTGCCCTCATAAATTTGCCTGAGGAAAGAAACCGTTGCCAAAATTTGTGGCATCAAATCCACAGACGATTCTTTAGTTACATCTTCAACCTTTGAGCAGGTCGCTTCGATTTTTCCCCGCAAGTTACGTACGTCCTCAGCCAGTGAGATGTCTTTGGTCAAGAACGATTTGAGAGCCTGCTCATTGGCGTCGTAACATGTGCATTGCAATTCAATTAGCAGCTTTCGCAGCCCATCCGATAATTTAGCTCCGTTGAGTGCTATGGTGTTTGAAGCAACTTGCACGCATGCATCACCGATACCTTCAATGAGGCTTGCAGCTAAACGATAATCCAAGCATTCTATTGGGGTAATTCCAATCTTCTCACTTAACCGTGGATTCTGAATGATCGTCCGCAAGATTCTGACTAATAAAAAATAGAATTTGTTATTCTCCACATCTCGTTCAATTACGTTCTTAGCTAAATCCATGTCTCCAATAACAAAAGAGTTAGCAGCATCACGAATCATTCGGGCAGCACTAGCATGATTGCGTTGCAAAATTTTTTCGGGAGAAGTAAAAGGCTGCTGCTGCATCAAACACTGAAGGGAAATCATCGAAGTGGTTTCCTCAACAATCATCAAACCAGCCAAAGATTCAGCAGTCGACTTAACCAGGTTTCTAACATTAGAATCTATTCGATCTTTTGCTTCGATACGAATAACGTCATATCCAAGAAGGTAATGACCAACAATTTCGCGTCCTAAAAATGGACCAACCTTCAAAGATGCAACTCTGGGTTGCTGCTCAACATCATATTTTGAGTCGACAAGAAGTTTGCCGTCAGCAGTCATTTCCAAATTAACTAAACTGCCTTTTTTTAAGGCGTTCTTCTGTGCCCATTCTCGTGGAACACAAACAAAGAATGTTCCGGTTGGAGTTTGCTGAACCTTGCGTAAATCACCCATATCTATACACCTGAGCAAGATATAATATATCTAAACTAAAGCTCTGCAATATAAATTGAGTTGACATTCAATAAATTAACTCTAAAAATATCATCAACAGCATACCTAAAGACTTCTGAGCATTCTTAAAAAAACATCAACAACCGACTTCTTCTAAAAACATTCAGCAAACTAAAAACAGTTAATAGCTCAAAAGTATAAGTGCCTAACATAAAACCCCTTATTGATCTCGGACCAAAGGCAAGAACTCGATGAGCACACAAGACAGATTCCAACTTGCAATCCAAGCAACAATGGAAGCTGGATACCAATTGAACAGCGAAGCATTCGAATTCCTTATCCAAAATTCCCAAACCAACGACCCTGTCATAATAATGAACTTGGCGCTTGAGCAAATCCGTGGGTTGCAAGAAAAACCAAATTTTATCGAGAAAAGTTTCTTAGAAGCGCTTTTACAAGGCTTTGAACCCGCGCCGCAAATTCAAATGTCGGAGCCGCAATTTGTTCCAGCTCTAATTATTCCACAACCTCAACTACTACCCATTGAAGAAATTCAAAGTTTAGCCGAGACCGAATTTTATCCTTACGCGAGAGAGATACCATCAGAACTCAATATTCTTGAAGATGCAACTGGAAAACTCACTTCAAATGGCACATTGGACGAGTATGTACTTTATTTTCAGGATCGCTTCAAACGTATTGAAAAAATACTTAGGCAAAGGATGGATGTTAAGGCAGCAACCCCAATCATAGAAGCCCTTAAATCTCCGCCAAAAACCAAGCTCAAAATCATCTGTATGCTAACCGAGAAAAGGGATTCAAAAAATAATACAATTCTCTCCGTCGAGGATTTACATGGAAGCGCAACAATTATTGTTTCTAAAAAAGCGGCTGAAGAAGTAAAGAAGAAAGCACTTACACTTCTGCCTGACCAAGTTTTCTGTGCCGCGGTTGTCAAAACAAGAGGTGACCTACTGATGGCTGAAGACATAATTTTCCCTGACGTAGGAAGAAAAGTGCCACAACGAGCACAAGAACCAGTTTATGCTGTCCTCACATCGGATATCCACATTGGCAGCACAAAATTTACTAAAGAGCCATTTAAACGCTTCATCCTCTGGCTAATGGGCAAATATGGAACCCCAGAAATGCGACAGATAGCCAGCCGTGTTAAATATCTTCTTGTTGCTGGCGACATTGTGGACGGCATAGGCATTTATCCTGGTCAACAAAACGAGCTAACTATAAGGGATTTGCATAAGCAATATAATTTTGCAATTAAATATTTAGAAAAAGTCCCTGAATACATTGAAATAATTCTATCCCCAGGTAACCACGACGCTGCACGCAAATCCTTGCCACAACCCGCCATACCAGAAGGATATTTAGCTGCTATTCAAGGCAAAAAGAACATTCACTCAGTTGGCAGTCCTTGCCTGCTTAGCATTCACGGTGTAGAAGTTCTCATGTACCACGGGAGAAGCTTAGACGACATAGTATCAGTTATCCCCGGCATGGACCATCAGCATCCAGAAAAATCCATGCGTTTACTCATGCAAGGGCGACATTTAGCACCCGTCTACGGTGGAAAAACCTTGCTTTCCCCGGAAAACCGAGATTACCTTGTAATTGACAAGGTCCCAGACATTTTTCATGCAGGACACGTTCATGTTAATGGACTTTGCAATTATCGTGGAGTGCTTGTTGTTAATTCTGGCGGGTGGCAAGACCAAACTGATTATATGGAAAAGTTAGGTTTAGTTCCCACACCTGGGCTAGTGCCCGTAGTTAACCTTCAAACCCTTGAGACCACGGTTTTATCTTTTAATGATGTTTAAGCGATGGGTTTTGGGTTTTTGCGGGAAGCTTGTGGCGAATATTCAATCAATCGGTTAAAACGATTATCACTAGTAAAAACGTCTCTAATCAAACTACGAGATATCTCAAGCCTAATTTTTTTAGTTCTTCCGTATCGTCCCATGCTTACAACTTTTGCGTTCACAAGACCCATCGAGTCAAGCTCGTTGACCAAAGTGCCTAAACGACGCTGTGTTAGAAGCCCAGCGCCCATTTCCCCGCACAGTTCATTGTAAATATCGTATATTTCGCCAGTAGTAGCGCTTGACCTATTTAGGTGGTAAACGCTCAATAAAACCAATTTTGAATGCAAAGTCAGGTTATTGAGGGCTTCTATAACTCGGTTGTGTTCAATATGTTTCTCTGCTTGCCGTACATGTTCTTCAGTAATCGTTTTTGCACCCAAACGCTCTGCAACTTCGCCAGCAACACGCAACAGATCTAAAGCGCGCCTAGCATCACCGTGCTCTGCAGCTGCCAAAGCCGAGCAAATACTCAAAGCTGAATCTGAAAGAACGCCTTCTTGAAAGGACAATTTTGAACGTTCTAGCAATATATTTCGAAGCTCACCAGCATCATATGGCCTAAAGACAAGTTCTTCTTCACTTAATGAACTGAATACTCTCGGGTCCAAGAATTCTTTTAGCCGAAGATCATTTGATATTCCAATTAGGGCAACCTTGCTTTTGGTTAACGTTTCGTTTATTCTTGTTAGCTCATACATGAAGGCGTCGCCGTGCTCTTTAATCAGAGCATCAACCTCATCCAAAACTATGATGAAAATTATTCTTGATTGTTCTAATCCTGATCGGAACCTATCAAAGACTTCACCTACTGACAAACCTGTAAAAGGAATAGACAAACCTACGCTTTGGCTTAAGGCTGCGAAAACTCTGTATTCTGAGCCTGTCATGCGACAGTTGATGTAGCAGAATTTTACTTTTGCGCCATACTCTTTGGCTTTGGATTCCAAATGGCTCAGGACATATTTTGTGACGGCTGTTTTTCCTGTTCCTGTCTTGCCATAAATGAAAATGTTTGAGCAACGTGAATCCCTCAAGACTGGAGCTACTGTTGCGCCTAACAGTCGAATCTGATCTTCTCGGTGGGGAAGTTTCTCAGGGAGATAGTCGTGCCTTAAGACTTCTCGGTCTTTAAACAACTTAACTCCGTTTACGAAGTTTTCGAAAACATCATCTAATACGCTTGAATTGCCCATTTACTATCCCACACTTCTTCAGAGGTAACACCGTTACTTCGTGTGGAACAGATAAACCATACACTACAAAAAACTGGTTTTAGAACACAACATTCCTAAAAAACAATGAAAACAAACGATAATAACCAAACAAAGCGAGAGCACACACACCCCAATGTTTCTACTGGAGAAAAAGTTTGGTAAAAGAAAATCACTAATTATTATATATATGATAATATACTCTTTTAGGTAAGACGTTTTTTTATATATTAATAATTATTATCCAAGAATTTAGACAAACATTCTACAAATATTTTTTCAACCTCTCCTGAGTTCTTTTTGTCCCAAATACTTCGAGAGGAAACATAGGGGTGCGTCTACTATCATTTTTCCATGGTAAATTGTCCATGCGACAGCTTTTAAGTGACAGATTGCATTATGGCTTATCTGAATTCAAGTCAAAGTTTCCTTAACAATTTTTTTCGTTGACTACTAATGGTTTTTTTCTTCACAAAACTGTGAACAGATGTGAATTGATGGAGAAGAAGTTGCTTTATCGAGCTTCGATTCTGTTAAACAACCATTTTTCTGTCTTTTACAAGTGAACAAGGCACCCCTACACTTCTACTGGAAAAGCATAACCAAGGCGGAACTGAATTATTTCAGATGTTTCGTTTTACTGTGAAGCTGGTAATAACAAACAAACTCAGAATTACACCAGATATAGCATTATGAGCATCCAAATCGCTTCTTTAATTCTCGTGCTTCACCATAACAGCTATAAGGTGTGAAGTGTAAAGTTGTGAACAACCTTAAGGTGTATACCAGATGCCGGCTCGGAAAATGCGCGTTGAGCTGTTCGATAGTGATGGTAATCGATATACTATTGCTTTTGAAGGTCAAGTTACACGAGATAAAGCTCTGCGCCTTCTGGATCTGGTAGAGTTGTTGGGCAGTGCACCGGGAGAAAACCCAAGTACAAATGCAGGTACTGCATTACCTAACAAGGCTTTGTCACGTTTTGAAAAGGTTCAACTCGTTATCCAGAAGAACTTCCCTTTGATTTGGTTCTCTTCAAAGGATATCCAGTCAATTTACGAGCAGGAACTCAAAGAACCCGTCGGCCTCAGCACAGTTTCAACATATCTTTCAAGAATGTCTACCAAAGGTATGCTTCTTAGGACGGGAGGACCAAACAACTTGAAGTATAAAACCGCACCAAACCTTTCCCAAGCAACGACTATAAAACAACGCATAAAATAGACGCTGCCAAGTCTAAACAATTTTAGTTCAACATAGTCAAAATTCTTGTGTCCAAATAATTAACTTTTAATAGAGTTCCCTTGTAACCTTACGATTGGTTGCTTTCAGCTTTCTGCATCAAATTCGCCATTTCTTTTTTGATGCTGTACCGGAACGGAATCTTGCCCGCTTGCCTCTCCAGATATCCTTCCTCGTAGAGTTTCTTCATCAACCTTGCCGTATGTTCCCTGCTAAGGTGAACTGTTTCTTTGATTTCTGGCGCCGTTTTTGTACCCTCTTTGGATAGCATTTCCAGGACAGCGATTTCTGTGTCAGTTAAAGCGGCCATAGCTTTATCGCGTTTAATCATTATGACCGGTTCGTTCCTGATTTCAGATGGGGCCACGGTGATTTTTTGTATTTGCTCTTCAAAACCCGTTATCTTTACTCGGAGTGTTTCTTGGGTTGCTTCTATGTCTTTGATTTTTAGCTCTAAACATGATAGCCCTGATAGGATGCTTGTGTTGTTTTGTGAGAGGGTTTGAGATATCGTTTGTGTGATGGCACCGATTTGTTCTTCGAATGGTTTTATCCTTTTTTCCACGTTGTCTATCTTCTTTAGGCTGGTATCCGCTTTTGCAGAGTTTCCTTCAACTTTGATTGTGATTAAATCTAACTTGTCGGCTTCGCGTTTAAGTTCCCTGTTGAAACTTAGCACAATATCCTCGACAAAATCTCTGGCTTTTTCGTATTCTTTTTGTGCTTTACGTATTTGCCTGTAATACTCAAATGAGGCTGCCGCTGTAGCAGCTAATAGTATACCTATGAGTATTGGTGCTAAGTCGACCGTGTTGTTTTGCCCCTGTGATTTAGGCGTGATTTAAGTGGTTGCATCACGCATCACAGTATTTCCATGGACTTTTTAAGGTTTGTGGTCATATAATCACACGTTAACTATGACATCACACATCACAACAAATAGACCATTTCCAAAAGGTTATCCAATTACCCTCAAGTCTCTCTAAAATGAGGTTATTTTGCTAATTAACGTATGATTAATGCATATATTTTCGATATATTCAATGTCCATTTGAGTATAAAAAAAGTTGATATAAACTGTGATTTGTGACGTCACAAAGTCTCTTTTGATGGACTAGAAAGCCGTTTTAGGCTCGTTTCGAGCTCCTCACGGATGATTTCTATGACTTTTAGATGGTCTTTTAGTTCCTCTTCCTTGCCCGGGATGTCCTGGTGCGCCTCGACATATTCGTGCAGTTTATTGGCTATTTCGAGATACGGGTCAAGAGTTGTGCTCTCAAAAACACCCAAATACCCCAAAAGTAGTACTGTGTAGATCGATTTTATCACGTTTTCCCTGGACTGTTTTAACGTCCTATTAAACGAGCCACGGCTTATTCTAGCCTTAGTTAGTCTTAAGGCGGATTTTTCATCGTAATTTAGCTGTTTGTCTGATATATTCTCAGCTAAAACGTCTATTAAGAGCGTTTCGAGTTGAGTTTTTGTTAATTGGCTGTTTTTAGCCAGTATTTTTACTATTGGGTCGTTTAATGCCCCGTTTAACCATGCTTGAACACCGTCTTTTAGCTTCAAAGTGCCGCTATCTCCCATGCTCTGAATGGATACAGTTTTGTATTCCCAGCCTGCTTTTTATATTTTAGCGGGGTCAAACAGCATACTAATTGCCTAGTAAACCCTGCAAATATCCGTTTAAACAGCTAAATAACTGGTCTATAGAGCTATTTTGGGTTTTATGGCGCAATTTAACATAGTTAACATAAATACGGTTAAATTTTCGACAATCCAACAAGCGTTTTAGTCAGAACTTTAAACAAAAAATGCACTTTTGTAATCTCCTGCAAAGGGGGTTCCTGTTTTTTTAGACAAGTTTATCCAAACAAAACCCACTTTTTTCATTCTTTACTTCATCTAAAACACGCTTTTTGACATCAACGTCAAACTTTCAACCATGGAAAACCCCCGTGACGTCACCAATCACGGAAAAAAATCACGGTGATTTCACCATTTAATCGTTGATATCACGAGCTGTGATGCAATTGTGATACGTGGTTACGGAGCAGAAAAAGATTGTGTGACTCTTAAAGACGCTCGGAATATTCCTTTAGCTTATCAAAAAGTTCAGGCCGTAAGTCTCTGAGCGTTGGGATGAAAGTTTCTGCCGCTCTTAAATCGCCAAAATCCACTTCACAGACCACAAAATCCTCTTCATCGTACTTTGCCTTAGCCAAAACATCCCCCGTAGGACCAACAAGGCGACTTCCACCCCAAAATTGCAAGCCATCCTCAACTCCCGCGAGGTTAATGTATGCAAGAAAAGCAGTATTTTCCAATGCACGGGCAGAAGTCAAGATTTCAAAGTAGCCCCGACGAACGGCAGGAGACGCAGAAATGCAAATTATCAATTGTGCACCTTTCAGCCGTGTCAACCTATAGACTTCGGGGAAGAAAACATCATAGCAAATCGTCAATCCGATGTTTCCCAACTCTGTTTGGAACACGGCGGTCTCGTAGCCTGGACGGAAATATCTTTTCTCTTCGAAAACGCTGTGGGTTGGCAGGTACATTTTGCGGTATTTGCCGATTAATCCTTTGGGTCCAACGCATACAGCCGTGTTAAAGATTGTTGCTTGGGTTTTCTCGCTAAGTTCTGGCATCCCAAACACGATGTGCATCCCAGTCTTCTTTGCCAAGGCCTCGATTTTCTGGGTTGCGGGTCCAGGGATTGTTTCGGCTAATTCGTAGACCTGATCCAAAAGGAGATAGCCCGTAAGTGACATCTCGGGAAAGATGATTAGATCAGCTCCTTTCTGCTTCGCTTTCAATGTTAACTTTTCAATTTTAAGCAGGTTTTCACTTTTGTTTTCGCGTTTGCTGCTTATCTGTGCGAATGCAAGTTTAATCTTACCTTTCATGCGGGTCCACTTTCAATAGATATGTCTTGGAAGCCTAAAATCGTTTCCCACGCTTCTAAACCCAATTTTTGGGGCGAGAGGCATTCTTCTTTTATGCTCGTTTGCAAGCCACCTGCTCTTTACATTGTCAACGAGACTCTTCTCGATGCCCAATTGCTCGGCAACTTCTTGGGGCGTTATGAACCGTTCTATCCCCACGAGAATCAGGTCCAAGGTTTCATATTTGATTCCAAGCTCAGACTCCGCCAACTGGTTAGGCCACAAAGCTGGTGTAGACGGTTTTAGGGCAAGGTCTTTTGGTATTCCCAAATGGATCGCGAGTTTGCGCACTTGGGTCTTGTACAAATCCATTAATGGCGCTATATCAGCTGCAGCATCTCCCCACTTAGTAAAGTAACCCATCATAGTTTCTGACTTGTCGGAGCTGCCGCAGACTATTCGGTTTTGTTTGTTGGCAAAGTAGTAAAGGTAAATCATTCTTGTGCGTGCTTTGACGTTTCCTTTGCAGAGCTTGTCCGATTGGTCAAACACTGGAATGTCGCAGTATATTCCGTTGAGGGCATTTGATATGTCGCAGACCTGGGTTTTCAGGTGGAACTGTTCTCCGACAACTTTCGCGTCGTCGATGTCTTTCTGGTTAAAATTTTCGTTTTCAGGCAACATAAGCCCAAGAACGTTTTCGCCTCCAATGGCAAGGCTTGAAAGCGCCGCAATGGTCCCACTGTCGATTCCTCCAGAGAGCCCAAGGACAATTCCCTTTGCCCCAGCGTTTTCAACGTATTCTTTGATAAAAGCGCAAATTCTTTTTTGGGTCTCAGTAAAATCCATCTCTAACAGGGAAGGCGTTAACTTCACTTACGATGCAGCCTCATAATTCATGGTTAGTAGGCAAGTATTTAAGGACAAGGACAAATATTAATGAACATTATCAGTCGATTTAGAAGGTTGTTGTATTGGGGCGAAGAAGAAAAAAAGTTGTGCATATTCCAAAGAAACGTTTACCTAAATTCTTCTCTTGCCCAAGATGCGGAAAAGAAACCGTTAAAGTGGAACTTTTCAGAGAAGACGGTCACTCAATGGCACAATGCAGTAGCTGTGGTCTTAAAGAAGAATTTCCAGTTAAACCCGCACAAGGCGAAGTTGACGTCTACTGCATGCTAACCGATCGAGTTTACGGTCCTCAGAAAAGAACTCCAATAACAAACTTAAAAAAAGAGTAATTGAAGGATTATTGTTATGCTAGGACCTATTGAAAGGTACTTGCTTGAAAAAATAAAAGTCGATGGCTCAATCCATATAACCCTAATAGACCCTGAAAAAGTGTCTGCTGCTGATGCCTCCAGAATTGCTGAAAGCGCCAAAAACAGCGGAACAGCTGCCATAATGATTGGAGGCTCAACATTTGTTTCGGAGAATCATCTGGATGAAGTAGTAAAAGCCATTAAATCCAAAGTGAATCTTCCTACAATTCTTTTTCCGAATAACGTAACAGGAATAAGCAGTCATGCAGATGCCATTTGGTTCATGTCTTTGCTTAATTCAGTTGACCCTTATTTTCTCATAGGTGCACAAATCTTGGGTGCGCCTCTTGTAAAAAAATACGGTTTAGAACCAATTTCTATGGGTTACATAATTGTTGGCGACGGCGGAACCGCTGGTATAGTTGGAAAAGCAATCTCAGTTCCATATAACAAGCCTGAACTTGCAGCCGCTCACGCTCTTGCAGGACAATACCTTGGAATGCGTTTTATCTATCTTGAAGGCGGTTCTGGAGCAGCCAACCCTGTGCCTCCTGAAATGATTCGAGCAGTTAAGCACCTGATTGATATTCCGCTTATAGTCGGCGGTGGAATAAAGACTAAAGAACAAGCTTTTGCAGCGGCCTCTGCAGGTGCAGATATAATCGTCACAGGAAACATAACTGAGTCAAGTGATGCTAAGCAGCGGGTTTCTGAAATAATCTGTGCGATAAAGGGAATTAAGGTCTAATTGGTTTTCGTTGGTTTTTCTGTTTCTTTTAGAAAGCCAAAATAACCCATCACATTATATCTTGTGGGTGAGCATTTCAATTTGAATATCAGCAAGGGCTATCAAAAATACGTTGACGCAATGGAAACTGAGCTTAAACGATTATATGCCATAAGCGACAGCGCTAGATCTAAAGGATTTGACCCAGCTCTAAAAACAGAATGCATCGTTGCCCAAGACATCGCTGATTTAGTCGAAGGTCTAGTTGGGCCAAAACAAGTTGCACTTAGCATCCGTGATTTAAGCTCCAAGATGCCAAGAGAAGAAGTAGCTTTTAAAGTGGCTCAGCAAATTGCTCAAGGCAAATTCTCCCAAACAGAAGAAAAACAAGAGCAACTAGCTGAACAAGCTATTCGAACGGCTCTGGCAATCTTTACTGAAGGCTTAACTGCAGCGCCAATTCAAGGAATCGCTCAAGTTAAAATTAAAACGAATGCTGACAAAACACGTTATCTTGCCATCTACTTTGCTGGACCTATTCGTTCAGCAGGGGGTACCGATCAAGCTTTAACGCTAGTTGTTGGCGATTACGTGCGGAGAGAGTTAGATCTTGATAAGTATAAGCCAACTGAAGAAGAAGTCTCCCGTTTCATAGAAGAGCTAAGACTCTACGAACGCTCCGTTGGGCGTTTTCAATACCATATTCCTGACGAAGAACTAAGAAAGGCCCTCAACCTAATTCCAGTTGAATGCACTGGAACCGAGTCAGACCCTGTGGAGGTCTCGTCATATCGTAACTTAGAGAGAGTTGAAACAAACCGTGTTCGAGGGGGCGCACTTCGAGTTGTCAATGACGGTATCGTTGGACGTGCACAGAAAGTTTACGTAATTATCGACAAACTAGGTTTCCAAGGCTGGGAATGGCTCAAAAATTTCAAAAAGAAATCGGAAAAAAAATCTGGAGGCTTTATGGACGATGTTATTGCAGGAAGGCCAATTTTCGCTTTTCCTTCCACACGTGGCGGCTTTAGGCTTCGATATGGCCGGTCAAGAAACACTGGTCTATCAGCAGTAGGAATTCATCCTGCAACGATGCTTGTGGTCGAGAGTTTCTTAGCCGCCGGTACCCAGATGCGTTTAGAATTACCGGGGAAAGGGGGTGTTACCATGCCCGTTGACAGCATTGAAAAACCTGTTGTATTGCTCAAGGATAATTCAGTGGTTCGGGTGTCTCTAGAAAACTATGCTACCGTTAAAGGTCAGATTCAAAAAATCCTCTTCTTAGGCGATATGCTGATAGATTTTGGCGATTTCCTCTATTGTAACAAAGCGCTTCCACCATCGGGATATGTGGAAGAATGGTGGGCTAAAGACCTCCAGAATGCTGTTTTAGCAAAATATGGCACTGACTTTAGAAAAGCGGCGGAGGCATGCGAGCTTTCGGTAGAAAAGCTGGAAAGCTTCGTAGTTGACCCATTCTTAAACAAACCAACTGTAAAAGAGGCAATAATGCTTAGCCAAAACTTGGGTGTTCCATTAGCGCCGAGTGCAACGTTATTCTGGACAAGCTTAGATATTGTCCAAGAAGTTGAATCCCTGCAAAAGTGGTTGGTTTCTTCTGATGTCAAAGTTGAGGCTGGAATAGTAGCTGAAATATCAGGGCCAGTGATCGAAGATGTTGTTAAATCATTAAGAAAAATCTTTATCCCTCATAAAATCATCAACGACAAAGTTGTCCTGTCGGGTGAAAATGCGGCGGCTTTAGGTTTCACTCTTGGCTATGGGACAGTCCGACTCAATGAATCTTTGCAAACGGCTTCAGTTCTGGAGTCGCTAAGTTTGCTCGCAGGTGTCCAGGTTAAAGATAAAGCGCCAACATACGTAGGAGGACGTATGGGTAGACCCGAGAAAGCAAAGCACCGTGAAATGAAACCGCTTGTTCATGTTCTATTCCCGGTCGGTTTGAAGGGTGGTTCACATCGTGACCTTGTGGAAGCGGCGAAGCAGGGTCCAGTTTTTGTCGAGTTGGCAAAACGTAAATGTCCTATCTGTAAAAATTACACGGTAAGAGTAAAATGTGATGCTTGCGGCTGCGAAACTGTTCACGAGAAAAGTTGTCCTCGATGTGGAAGAACTGTAAAAGATTCTGGCTGTTCCACTTGTAAGACAGACGGGGTCATGTTTCAACGGCAACCAATCAACTTCAAAGAACTGATAAGCAACGCTAGCATCTCTCTTGGTTATCAATCTCCTAAAATGCTACGCGGTGTAAAGGGTCTCACGAATCTGGATAAGACTCCGGAAATGATAGAAAAGGGTATCTTACGTGCAAAACATGGTTTATCCGTCTATAAGGATGGCACTATACGTTTTGACGCTACAAATGCCCCGTTAACGCACATCACACCAGTCGAAATCGGTGTTTCAATCGAAAAGATGCATCAAATGGGTTATATATCAGACACTCATGGCTTGCCCTTAACTGATTCTAATCAAGTATGTGAACTTAAAATCCAAGACGTCGTAATTCCATGGAGCGCAGCCGAATACTTTATCCATATTGCTGCCTTCATCGACGACCTCTTAGTACGAGTTTACAAACAACCTTCATTTTACAGCATAAAAAAAGCTGAAGATTTGGTTGGGCACCTACTTTTTGGGTTGGCGCCTCACACATGTGCTTGCATCTTGGGGAGAGTGGTTGGTTTTACTGACCGCAACGTGATTTATGCTCATCCAGTTTGGCATTCGGCTAAACGACGCGACTGTGATGGTGACGAAGACGCCATTATGCTTGGGTTGGATACGCTTCTTAATTTCTCTCGTGTTTTTTTGCCTGCACAAATAGGTGGAATCATGGATGCTCCAATCTTGCTTATTCCCTTTGTCAACACTAAAGAGGTTCAACGCCAAGCACACGACTTCGACGTTAGCGCCACCTATCCAATCGAATTCTATAAGAAAACTTTGGAAAAGCTAGATGCTAGACCAGCTAGTGCAATCATGGATGTAATCAGTCACAGATTAGGCACAGAAGCACAATACGAAGGCTTCCAATTCACTACCCCCTGTACAAGCATTAATCTCGGTAATGCTGACAGTTCGTATAAAGAATTCAAGTCTATGATCGATAAACTTCACATGCAACTGGAGTTGGGTGAAAGAATCGATGCGGTAGACGCGAGACGTGTCGCTTTAAAAGTTTTAAACACGCATTTAATGCGAGACATAGCGGGTAACTTGCGTGCTTTCTCAACCCAAGGTTTCAGATGCAAATCTTGCAACAAAAAATTCCGACGATTACCCCTTCAAGGCAAATGCCTATCTTGTGGTGGAAAGCTAACGCTTACTGTCTACCGAGGTGGTATCGAGAAATATCTTGTTGCAGCGCAGGAACTGGTCGATAAATACGGTTTACCCAAATATTATACGCAACGTATGGACCTAATCAAGGAAGAGATAGCCACAATGTTTGATAACAAAAAGCCAAAACAAGCAAAGCTATTTGATTTTAAATAGACTAAAGCTTTTCAATGTATAACGCAATTCATACTTGATGGTGGAATAAGCATCAAAGGAACTATGCATCCGAACGCTTACTTAAAAAACATCAGAAATGTACATTGCGGGCTTTTGGCACGAACAAAAATCTTGGTTTTACTTGAAACTCAAGTTTTCAACGCTAGCAATATTGCCAAAGAATCAAACTTGTCTTACGGTGTGGTTACTTATCATCTTAAGCTGCTGAAAAACGAAGGCACAGTTGAACGGAAGGGAAATGGTCGTTATGTTTGGTTGTCGACAGGTTTAGGTCAGAAACGTTTGGGCTAAAAAGTGCATTGACACGGTGAGCCTTGACATTTTGGGCATTTGTTGTTGTATTTATTGAGGGCTGCTTTTTCAAGGTCAATTCCCATAATGTTGGCAAGTGAGGCAAGCCAAGCAATGACATCGGCAAACTCTTTCTCGGTAGCTTCTCTGTCGGTTCCCTTCAACTCCTCACCTAACTCAACCACTTCATCCATAAGCCAATTGAAAGTTCCATTTACCCCACGTTCGGAATCCCTTTTGAAGTATAGGCGCTTCATCATTTCTTGAAATTCATGTATCAGCATTAACTCACCAGAAGAAGTTTATTTTTGGGGCTATTAAATTTAAACAAATCCTTTTTCGTGTTCTTAAGACCTACACTCTCTTATTTATAGAAAATCTCAAAGTTCTGCCGAAAAGGTATTTTTGGATTTGGCGCAAGATTAATTAGTCAAATCAAAGATAAAGCATATATTACGTTACTCAAGAGGGACATTTGGTGAGTAGAAAGAAAAAGAAAGATACAGGTCCAATGCCTGCTGCAAGTGCAGGTTTGCTCAGATTCTTCGAAGAAGAAACCGAAGGCGTCAAAATCCGACCTGAACTTCTCATAGTCTTTGCGGTTTCACTAATAGTTATATCGATTTTGGCAAAAGTCTTCTTCCCAGCCTAAATTTTTTTATCGTCTTGGCGTAGTTGGGTGCAAGACTTCTATTCTTTGAACCGAATTCAAGTGCAGAAATAATTCGCTTCTTTCTTCTCGGCTCGCGACCTGAGGAATAGGTTGAGCAATGGTTGAACGCAACACGATTGCTTCGGCGTCGGAGAGCCAGATTCCTGATGGTTCATGCGTAACCGCTGTTAGGGTTCCTTCGAAACCGTAAGCTGGGTCTAATATTACTCTGATTTTTTTCCCCACGTTTCTCTCCAGCATATGGAATATGGATGGGGGCAATTCTTGATCTGGCATAAGCTTCGCAAATTAATATAATTGTGGTTCTAAAGATAAAACAATATCCCTGTTGAGGTATGTTGGCTTTTGGAGCCATTATGTAAGTTGTTATTTGGTTGACGCTGTCTTTTGATTACTTTATGATAAAACAAAATTGATTTAACTTAGAGTTATGAAAAAAAGTGTATTTATTGTACTAGAGCAGAGACTTAGTCTTAGCTAAATTTTAATAGGGCAGGTCAATTCCATTGTGGAGATGGAAATTGGAGAAAGACAATTCTCTTAACACTTCAATGGATAGTGCGAAAAAGCATTATTCCTCCATGTTCACTCTTCCATCATACAGAAAAGCACTCCTCGCAATCGCCGCAACCTGTATTTTAGGTGTTAGCCTTTGCGCTATTGCCTTATTTCCACTGATTAACAGCTTGTTTCTGGGATTCGTTCTTTTAGCCATAACATTTTTCGCTGATTCAGTAACCAGCAAGATAATTTTGAAAGAAGACCCGATTTTTTCGATGCGAAGAACTCTAGTGGTTTCCCTTGTTGGTTGGATTTTCTGGTTTTTCTTTCTATCTTTAGGCGTAGGGTTAGGTTTCGTGTTCGGGTGGATATTCTGGGTTAAACTATCTTTGTTAGGGTTCGCTGTGGTTTTAACTCTTAGGCTTATCGTGTTCACCGCAACCTCGTCTGCGTCTACATTGAAGCGGTTGGCGTCAACTTTACTCCAACCCACCCTTTGCATAGCTGCCTTCCTTATATTCTGGACGGGTTACCCAAGCATCGTTATCGTTGGTTGGCAAGTGTTGCTCTTTGTTGTTGTAGCACCAATAGTCGGTTTCATCGCCGTCTTTCTGTTGCTTTCATCTATAGATCGCCTAGGAAAAAGTGTTTATTCTTTACCTGCTTTGCCTCTGTTTAGAGCCTTCTTACTTAACTGGGTAGACGACCAGAACGCACCACTCGAAGAATATCTAGAAAATATGGGTGAAGAAGCAGATATTTCAGTGACAATGCTAAAGTTTGGATCCCCCAAAAACAAAGCCGCTATAATCGTTCCCCAAGTCCATCCAGGGCCATTCAAAAACATAGGCAGCAGCACCTTGCCTTCTCTTCTCAAGCGCGAAGTCGAAAAAGAATTCGGCGCTGATGTCTGTGTTCCATTAGGGATTCTTGGGCATGAACTAGACTTAGCTTCACAAGCGCAAAACTATAAAATAATTGCGCAAGTTATCTCTTCTGCAAAGTTTGAACCTAAATCTACCTTGGCTTCACCTCCTGTCCAAGTCAAAGAGGGCGACGCAACAGCTTCTTGCCAGATCTTCGGCGAAACTGCATTCCTGTCTTTTACACTGGCTCCGAAAACTACTGAAGATTTACCTCAAGAGCTAGGACGCATAGTCGCTGAGGAAGCAAAAAAGTTAGGGCTCCTAAATGCAGTCGTTGTCAATTGTCACAACTGTTTAACTAACATAGTTGATTCAGCTGAGTATCTTGATGATTTACAGAAAGTGGCTTCTAAATGCCTTCAAAAAGCCATTGCATTGCCGACAAAACCATTCGGCATCGGCTCCTATTCTGTTTTTCCAAAAGAATTCAACCTTAAATCAGGAATGGGTGCGGGGGGGATCACCGCGATAGTTGTTCAAGTAGAAAACCAGAAAAATGCTTACGTAGTTATAGATGGCAATAACATGGTTCCTGGTCTTCGCGAAAAAATTCTAAAAAGTTTAATTGACATAGGGTTTGAGGCTAGTGAAGTCTTCACCACAGATACTCATGCGGTTACTGCTTCGATTACTGGGCGGCAAGGCTACCATCCCGTCGGTGAAGTCATGGACCCCGCCTTGCTTATTCAGTACATAGGTGAAGTAGCTAAGAAAGCCGAAGCAAACCTTGAACGCTGCAGCGCTGGGTGCCGAACCTTTATCGTGCCGCGTGTAAGAGTAATCGGTGAAGAACGTCTTAAATCCATTACAAGTCTTGTGGACAAGGCGATTGTGAAAGCAAAACAGATAGTTATTCCGATCTTTGGAGCAGAAGGATTGCTTCTACTCCTGCTTTTACTACTTTTCTAAACTATTCTTGGGTGTTCGACGCGGTTTCCTCTTTAGTTCTGTGCCACAGACTTGACATTCCTTGGTTTTGGTATTTACTGGATATTGTCGATGGCAAGCTGGACAATACCTTATCCATTCCAAGAGCCGTTTAATACCGAAAGTTGCGACCGCTAAAAACTCTATTCTTATCTGGGCGGCAACATTCTGAATTGAATAGTCGTCTGTGACGATTTGCGGTGTATAGCCTTCGGATTTCAATTCGAGGGCTAACGCCAAAAGTTGCATGTCCGCTTCTGAAAGTTTAAACGAGTCGCCGACTTTGCTGGCGGATGCTTTAGCGGAATCAAAGAACTCCTCCGTAGGTGATTTAACCCTTACTTTGCTGCTTTCAAGCGCCGTTTCAAAACGCATCTTAATCATGGAATTCCTTAGTATTTCTTCCTCAACATTAGGAACAGTTACTTGTTCTTCGTTATGCGCGAAAGGATCGTAACCAGCCAAAAAAGCAGAAGTATCTAAAACAACTACACGCCTACAACTGCTGACGTTTGGGGCTG
>Ga0182021_10001953_pt1 | contig 23992 bp, 20 predicted proteins | sample 612E3MmetaG_FD_120493 | JGI IMG/M metagenome (GOLD analysis project Ga0182021, IMG submission 120493) | Permafrost microbial communities from Stordalen Mire, Sweden - 612E3M metaG (Illumina Assembly) | ecosystem: Environmental > Terrestrial > Soil > Wetlands > Permafrost | place: Sweden... | reverse complement strand
TGGGGGCGGACGCATGAAGAACGTTGGGGCGCGGTGGATGACGTGGCGCAAAAGCTGAATGAGCAGCTTGGCAAAACCGCGCTTATGACCGGGGCGCAATTCGCGCTCCGGCACATTGACGAATCGCAAAAACAGCCGAAGGCGAAATGTCCGTTCACGCCGCAGCGGGAAATGATTGCCAAACTTTGGGGCGCGGACGGCCCCGTAAAGCAGCAAACCCTGTTTGATTAAACTGCCATGTGCGGGCGATACACAATCACACAAGACCTTGCCGGACTGGAAAAGCTCGTCCGGTTTATCTGCAAGGTCGTGGATTTGCGCGAAAGCGCGGCGTCCAGAAGGGGAGCACACTTTTCAGCATCAGCGCGGCGAAGCCAGCCATTTCGACCCCCGGCTCACCGACCAAATCCTGATAAATCCGCTGGGCGCTCAACCCAACCGTCACCGCCGCTTCAATCTGTGGTTGCCACGGCTGGCAACGGGCATACGGTTGCTTCGTCTGGGGCTTCTTTCCCAAGGCAAACGAGAGCTCAGCGACTCAGTTGCTAATGCGGGTCGAGCCACTTCGGCAGAACCCCGTACCAGTAGTGGCTCAGGGTGAGCCAGACGAGCGAGAGCACGTAAAGGTAGAGCCCGGCGATGAATATTTTCTGTATGAGCGTGGCCGGATAATTTTGCTCGGGCTCTCCCGCATGCGAGATTTTGTTTTCTTCCATAGCTGGATAAACAATAAGTTGGCAAACCTTGGGGCGCTATGGGGTGTTCACCCCAAAGACGAAACGCACTTGTTTCGTAACACGCAGGCAATCTGAAGGCATGTTCGGGTCCCAGCGCGAGCGGCGTGCTTGAAAACGAATTGCGCTCTTATGTGATTAAAGCGGCTTTATTTTTCAACTGTGAACGATGGGGCAGTAAACGTTCCAGTTTTGGCAAGAATTGGGTTAATATCGCCTATAAGTTTTAAATAATACTTGTTGATTTCTTCTTGGGTGGTTTTGTCATTTTCGGTAATCGAATCAAGAAAAAGATAAACGAGATGGAAAGCCAAATATAGCATAACCGTCCCAGTGCTAACGGCATGTGCTAAGTCTTTAGGTGATGCAATCGCGTGTGAAGGGGATGAGAAGACTTGTCCCATATGAATGTGGCTCCAACTGCAAAGCTCCCTATATCTGTCGGCATACAAATATCTCCATCTTTCTCCTAATTTGTCGCAACGGACTCTTATATTTGGGAAAAATGGCGGGTTTCCGCTGAAGCCGATCCCGCGAAGGAGTTCCCGCCTATTACTATCGTGCTTTTTGACTGGTCGGTGTTGGGCAGCACCTGCTGCAATGCCTGGGTCTTTGTGAGAAAGCCATTTTAAAAGCTCATTATTGTATTTGATATCCTCATCAATGCTATTGGATATCAGACTAGCGAATGCACGATTGGTTTTGTCTTGGAAGAGGTATAGACAGTTGACGGCAGATTCAAACAAGCTCCGGTTTAAGGAAGCACAATCAATATACGAATAAATCGGGTCTTCCTTATGTAAAATTAATACGTGAGCCGGAACGTGAATAATCCTATCGCAGAGGTGATGAATCGTTTTTATCTCAAGCGGGGTCTGGTGGTCACGCCACGAAAGAGAATTTACAACCTTTTTGAAAAGCTCCAAAAAATCAGCGAGGCGTTGCTCATAAAGTTTGCAAACATTATCGGCTGCTTCAAGCTCAAGTTCAACTTTTGGGTCGGCAAAAGGGACATCTGGCACATTCACGAATTCTACTGCTGCAGCCCCTTGTTTCTTCGCTTCATCGGAAAACTTTTTCTCAAACTCTGGCGTCGTTGCCCCGGCGAAGATGAACACCGTTTTGGGCTTGTCCTCCGGATGGGGATTTTGTGGTTGTGAATCTGCCATATTGAGGTATGAAACTAATGGTAAGTAGATCCCGGCACAAACAAGATCTGGCGGCTCCGCTCCGTGCCGTAGCAGATTTTATCAAAGCAGTGCGCAGCTTAATTTTTTGGTTGGACAGGAAATGTCCCTGTCATGTGATAATCTGTTGGCATGTGCGGGCGATATACGGCGGCGAAGGATTTTGGCGAGCTGATCAAAATGGTCGGCGTCGTCATGGGGCGGGTGCCGTTCTTTGCGCCGCGCTACAATATCGCGCCGACACAAATGGCGCCGGTGATTTTCCATGACCACAACCAGCCTGCTGTGAAGCTCATGCGCTGGGGGCTAATTCCGTCCTGGGCGAAGGATGAAAGCACGGGCAATGCACTGATCAATGCGCGGTCGGAAACGATTGAAAGCCGGACAGCCTTTCGCGAGGCGTTCAAGCATCGGCGGTGCCTGATTCCGGCGGACAGTTTTTTCGAGTGGAAGGAAATGCACGGGGAGCGGCAGCCGTTCCGGGTGATGCTGAGGAGCGGCGAGCCGTTTTGCTTTGCCGGTTTGTGGGACCGGTGGATCAAGCTGCCTGCTGCCGGCAAGTTTGACACCGATCTGGATGAAGCACCGGCGAGCGAGACGATTGAATCCTTCACCATCATCACACGGGCGGCGAACGCGGCCATTGCGCCGCTGCATGACCGGATGCCGGTAATCATGGCGTCGTGTCATTATGACTGGTGGCTGAAGGAGGGCGACGAGCGGAGTGAAGCGCACAAGATGGCGCTGGGGCATCCGCTGGAGGAGCCGTTGAAGATTTATCCCGTCAGCGACCTGGTGAACAGCCCGAAAACGGACGATGCGCGCTGCGTTGAGCCGGTGCGGATTGACCGGGACTTTTACGAGCGGCAATGGTGGGGTGATGAGGGGAAAAGCTGATATATTGAAATTGTGAAAGCTTAAAATGTCACAATTCTAGGCCCGACCCTTTCACGGTGACGACAGGGCAGCTTTCGGATTACTTCCGCGATCTGGACGTTTCGCCCCGGAGCAAAAACAACGCCCGCGCGACGGTGGGCGCGTTTTTCAAGTTCTGCAAGGAGCGCGGCTGGCTGCCCCGCGACCATGAAGAGGTATCGCTGGTGCAAAAGTTCAAGGAGAAGCGGCGGACATCACGATTTATTCGCCGTGGGAGGTCCCGCAATTTCTGCGGTTCGCCCGGACGGAATTGGTGCCGTTCGTCGCCATTGGCGCGTTTGCGGGATTGCGGACGGCCGAAATCGAGCGGTTGGACTCGACGGAAGTTCACATGAAGGACCGGTTCATCGAGATCAAAGCGTCGAAAGCGAAGACGGCAAGCCGGCGGATTGTGCCGATCAGCAACAACCTGGCAAAATGGCTCAAGCCGCACGTGCAAGAGCATGGGCGCGTCGTGCCGTTTGAAAACATGGCGAAACAAATCGGCTGGCTGGTGGAGGACACGAATGCCGGTTTGAAAAAGGCGGCGGAAGAGGCCGGCAAAGATCCCGAAAAGGCCAGGACGGTAAAATGGAAAAAGAATGCGCTCCGGCATTCGTATATCAGTTACCGGGTGGCAGAAATTGAAGATGTTGCCAAAGTTGCCTTGGAGGCGGGCAATTCGCCGCAGATGATATTTCAGCATTACCGCGAACTGGTGCAGCCGAAAGAGGCGAAGGCGTGGTTTTCGATTGGGCCGGCGAGGAAAATGTAATTCCGATGTCGGTGGTGGCGGTGGAGTGAAGCGGAGCGGGGCAGATTGGATCGCGGCAGAGTCTTTTGAAGGAGCCCTCAAAAAGCTTCTAATCTGCCATATCGCGGGTGTTCCCGTGTCACTCGCTCGCCGGGAACCCAAATACGCTGTAGTTTCGCTCCAAGCCCCTGCAATTTCTGGTCGTAGCCGTCGTAAGCGTTGTCCAGCAAATCTGTACCCGTTACCAAACTTACCCCATCTGCGAAAAGCCCTGCGTTCATCAGTGCAGCGGTGGCGCGCGGGTCGGTCCCGCACACCAAGGCACCAGAAAGCCTTTCGACTCCGTTAATGGCGATAATTTGGCCGCTAAGGTAGTCGATATTTGCCCCCATTCGTTTCAACTCCATGCCAAGTGCTAGTCTGTTGGGCCAAATTTTTTCTTGGACAATCGATTTGCCATTGGCCACGGAAAGCGCGGCAACGAAGGGGCCGAGCGAATCTGTTGGGAAGCCGGGATAGGGAAATGCGTCAATAGATGTTGCGGTCGGTCTGCCGCTTTTGCTGATTTGAAGGGAGTTATCACCAACCATGGTCATTTCAACTCCCATAGCTGATCCGATGGCGAAGAATGACCCAAGAACCTCTGGGTTGACTCCCTGCAATAAAATCTCGCCAGATACTAGGCTCACAGTGGCTACGAATGTTCCAACCTCGATTCGATCTGGGCAGATGACGAAATTTCGAGGTGGAACTAGATGATCAACGCCAACCCCCTCAATTGTGATTACGCCGACATCCGACAGCAGGATGTTCACGCCAGATGTTCTAAGGAACTTGATTAACTCAAGAGTCTCCGGCTCACGAGCAGCCCCAAACAGGCGTGTGACGCCTTTTGAGCATGCGCCCACCCACAGGACCGCCTCAGTCTGTGCATTCGACGGAAAAGAGAGAAATACATCTGTTCCTACGAGACCCTTGGTCGGCAGCTCTATCTTAATACGCCCCGCCTCCGGAGTTGTTACCATGGCACCAAACTTCCGGAGGGTGTTAATTTGGCCATCGATCGGCCTGGGCCCGTAGTGGCTATACCCGGTTAGTGCCACGTCAACTGTGCCTTGGCGCAAGAGTGTTGCAATGGCAAGCAGCAAAGTATGGCGACAACGAAGAATCTCTTCGTCTGAAAACGAGGCTTTCGAGTAATGCGATGAGTCAATTGCTAGGTTGAACCCATCGTCTCCATCATTGAGAATTTCGATATCTGCGCCTCCCGATTTAAGAATATCGAGAAAAAATTTAACCTGATTATTCCGCGGAACCCCCACAAGCGAGAACTTTTCTTTGAAAAGAGGCGCTAATGCAATGGTTTTCAGGCCCACGTTTTTCGAGCCGGAAATTCTCACCCTTCCCGAGAGTTCCTTTGTTCTCTCGCATCGAATGACGCCTACCTGATCGGTCCTGACATGGACGGGTAACAAGGCAGTTTCTGGCGTGCTCAAAAGGATGGGAATCGCGTTTTGCTGATCCAGTTCCTTGGTGGGCCTTTTCATTCTGCGACCCTCTTGATGTCAGCGCCAAGCGCGCTCAACCTCTCAGGAACGTTGCAGTGGCCCCTTTCGATTTGGTAGACATTATCAATAACCGTCTTTCCCTCCGCACGAAGGGCAGCCAGTATATATGCCATCCCCGCTCGGAGATCGGGGGCGCTGAGATTGGTGCCAGCGAGTTTCTCCACTCCCCTTACTATTGCGTGGGTCGGTGACGCTTTCTCGATGTTCGCGCCCAGTGTTTTCAAGCCCTCTACTTGGGTAAGGCGGTCCAGAAAAATGTTCTCTCGAAAGTCGCTACGCCCATTAGCTACGCAGGCAAGGCTCATCAAGCCTGGAAGGAAGTCGGTCGAGAATCCTGGATACGGCTGACTTACCACGTTAATAGGTTTCAGTTTTTTGAGCCCCTCCACGCGCACTACTTCGCCACGAGCTTCGACCGTAACCCCCATTTGCTGAAGTTTTAATACTAATATTCTCATTTGGTCTAAACGGGCGCCTATCAGTGTGAGAGCGCCGTTTGTGATGGCAGCGGCCATCATTAGCGGGCCGGCGTCAAGCCGATCGTACATCACCGTGTGCTCGGTAGGTCGAAGTCGGCTTACGCCTTGAATGAAAAGAGTTCTGCTCCCCTCGCCTGAGATTTTGGCCCCCATTTTCCTCAGATATTCTATAAAGTCTGTAACTTCTGGCTCGCAGGCGGCATTCTCGATGATGGTTTCCCCATCGGCGAGGCATGCCGCCATGATCAAGTTCTCGGTACTTGTTTGGCTTGGTGTATCTAAGTAAACGAGGTTGCCCTTGAGCCGAGTTGCGGCGATGGAGATAACGTCCTCGTCCCCTTCCACGATGGCACCCAATCGCTTGAAGCCATTATGGTGGAAATTCAAGCTCCTGTGGCCCAAGTTGCACCCACCAACACCTTTAAACTGCACCTTCCCGAACCGGTGGAAGACCGCTGGCAAAAACAGGATTGAGGCGCGTGATCTCGTCGTCAAAGACGAATCCAGCGTATGTGTCGAAATTCCGCTCGGATCGATGACAAGTGTCTGCTCATCTTTGTAATACTCAGCCTTGCCGCCGAGCGAACGAATAATATCGATGGAGACCAAAATGTCGTTTAGTAGGGGCACGTTATGCAAAACAGTCTGCCCGGACATTGGAATCAGAGCTGCGGATATCATCGGCAGGGCAGCGTTTTTAGCACCCTGGACGAACACCACCCCGTTGAGTTTTTTTCCGCCGTTTATTGCGTATTTCGCCATATAATTTCAATACATTGACAATCTTCTTGTGCTCGTTGAAAGGCATCGTAGCGCGCCACGATAAGAGCAACAAGCGGAAACGTGCGTTTCAAGATGAGCGACATTCAGGAGCACTTCGAGACCAATTACAAGGTGGGTTTGAAACGGTCCCGATTTTGATTCCAACGCGGGACGCACGGTGGCCAGGTGCGCTGCCGGCGCGAGAGGCTAAATTCAGAAGGCGAGGGTGCGGCATTTTTCGTCCAGGGCGGTGATGAGGCGGCGGACTTGGGCGGGGTCCAGGTTTTCGTCCTGCCGGCGGAGGAAGCCGACGAGATAGGCGGCATTCATCGCTTTGACGTTGAAATTGCCTTTGCCTTGCTCAACAAACCAGCCGGGCAGAACAATCAATGCTTGAATTGACACGTTTTCACCGGTCTTTTTTGTGAGGTGGTTGGACAGCCACCGGGCGTTGCGCTCGGCCTGGGGAACGGCGTCGGCGTCGTAGCCGGCAGGGAATTGAAGGGTTTTGCCGTCGTAAATGACAACGTGCTCCGGTTGCCCGTTGCGGCTTGGGCGGCGGCGGCGGGCCTTGGTTTCGATCAGAAAGACACCGCGAGTGCCGACGGCTACATGGTCAATGTTCCAATCGCCGTCGCCGGGGAGATCGTGAAAGGCGCGAAAGCCGGAGTCCGCAACTTCGTGCAACACTTCGGCGACGGCCTGTTCGCCGCTCAAGCCGAGTCGGATATTCTGCGCTTCCCCGAAATGGCGAAAGGCCCGGATCGTGGTCCATACACCGGCAAAGGAAAACACCACCAGAAGGACGACGGCCGGAGTGAGCCATAAAACCGGAGCGTGTGCGGCCAGCAATTGAACGGTGGCAATTATTGATGCCCCGGCAAGACTGCAAAGGGCACAAGCCGAAAACATGGTATTCAGAATTTTATCCAGTGTTTCGTCGAGCCGTATGGAGAGTGAATAACCGGGCGGGCGGAGGAGTTTTTCTGTTTGGGGCGGTTTTTCAATGCGTTTCCGGCGGCGGCGGTCAATGACCATTGCCAGAAGCAAAACGCCCATTGGCGCAAACGTTGCGAGCCAAACGGAAACCATGACCAAATCAAATTTCATGTAATGAGAAGTTTCAGAGCACGGCGGCGACCATTTCCTACTGAGGCGGCTGCTGAGATTGCGGTTTGTTCATGATTTATCGGCAGCGGTCGTTGTGGTAGTCGATGAACACTCTTTCAACTTTATGCAGCTTCAACTGCAAAGTATTCAGCCCAATAGGGAGTGCCCCGTAATCCAGCAGGACATGGCAGTTTGGGCATGCACAAACGATGTTTTCCTTCACGTCTGGCCCGTTGTGCGGTTGACCAAGAGGCCTGAGATGGTGTGCCTCGACGTAAAACTCGCCTGGCGCAAGTTCCAATCTTTTGCCGCAAATCTGGCACTGCCCATCATACGCACGCTTGAGTTCTCTAGCGATGGAAGTGTCGCGGACAATCCGGCTGATTTCCAATCGGATTCGTGGAGGCAAATCATTTATATCAACATCAATGGCCGGGGCGGCATACTTATCGAACTGTCCGTCGAAATTGGAGCGAACCATTTCTACATACTTCCGCATCACCGATTTAAAATTTGAGCGATGGTTACTATTGAATTGCGTTTCCGAGATAAGCGAAGTCATCGTTTGAACATCTCCTTCAGAACGAAGCATTTCGGGTCCGAGTCGGCGATGTAAATGTGCGGCAATCACGTTCATGCAACTCTGATAGGTTCCTTCAGCACTTAATACCCCGTGTGAAAGACAGTAGGCTCGGAAAAGTTCCTCATGCTCAAAACCGGGGCCAACGCGAGCGGGCATATTACAATTCTCCTTTGAGGGCGTTGGCTATCTTCCTGTTTATCGGAAGCTCCAAACAATACTGATCCCCGCAAAGACGAAAACCGTCGTGCAAATGGTAGCCAAGGGATTTCGCCAAGGCGGGAAACAATTCCTCAGTTACCGCTGTGGCGACCGCTATGGCTTGTTCGGCTTCGTCCTTCGTTGCAACTTCGGCCCTATGCATTATCTGGTCGCGGCGCTTTTGAACCTCGACAATTTCTTCCCAAAGTGTCTTTGTGCCGCCCTTTCGGCGATGGGTCATCAAGTCGAGATTGCTCACGTCCTGAAAAATCTTGGCGAGCAGCTTCTGAAATCTGCCGAAACCCGACGAACTGAACGCCAGTTCAACAATGAACGGGGCGATTGAATCGCTGTGAATAAATCCGTGGAGAATGGGTTTCAATACTACCGCTTTAAGCATAACCTCACTAACAATGGCTGCGTGGATGAAAGCTGCCGTATGGTGCGGTGTTAGGAGAAGTTGACGCGCCTCTGCCAATGCTTTGAACGGCTTTTCGGCTATCGTTGGCTCCTTGTCATAGAAAGAGCACAGCCGCTCGGCGGTAAAATTCTCGACGGCTTCTTTGGTTACATGCTCGACAATTTCGTCGTAATAAGAAGAATCGGTGAAATCTTCGCCGTCCATAATTCAATTCATTCCTGTGATTAGGAAACTACAGCCCAGGCGGACTTGTGACAAATATGCCACTTCACGCATCGTCCGTCGAATTAACCGGCGCTGTTTCTTATCGGCCTTGGCACCAGAGTCTGTGGTTTTGCTTTTTGTTGGTTCCCGTTCCTCTGTGTAAATTTCCGGCTCTGATAATTGCGGCTTCAATTCCGAAATTTCAGTGCGGGTAATATCTGCAATGTCATGTTTTATCTGGCGCAGAAACGAAAGCGGTTCTTGTGGTTTTGCTTTCTGAACCGCGCCGTTCAATTCTCTGGCAAAATTTTCTGCATCGAAATGACCTTCGAGACGCTCCAATTTAGAATGTCGCCATCCGACATTATTTCCCAAGCGATAGGCAACGTAATGTTGTTGGTCATCGAGAATGCCGATGCGTGTTGGCCGAATATACCAAGAACGCTCATGCACGCGACCATTTGTAAAATGTTCGTCGAGTTTGCGTTTCGTCCAAAAATCTGGAGTCGCGTAATAAACCAATTTGCCGGTGTTTTCCAAATCCAACAAAAGTTGATGCTGGTCCGGTCGCCAAGTTCGTAGATGCATACGAAGATAAGGAACATCAAAACCCGGCGGTGTTTGATTGCTCCACCGTCGTACAACTTGGGGAATTTTGAATTGCAGGAAAATCGGCACCGGTCGAAGTGGAATCATTACATCGTAGCCACCACCTGGTCGTCCTTCCGCGAATAGAGAAGGAAAGATGGGAGCAAGTGAGGAATGAGGCAAACCCGAATGCAGGATATTATCGGTCATGGCGTAGCCGTAACTGAATTCGGAAAAATGAGCCATGTTCATAACCACAATCCTAACGACCCGTCCAAATGTAGCCATCTTCGCGCCGGCGGAAACGTTCGCGAGGGACGTTCAGTTTGCCGGTTTTGGTGTAGGCCCGAACGGTCAAACCGAGCAAGGTCAATTCGATTTCCTCATGTAGGATGAGGTATCCTTTGTTTTTGGTTGCCATATTTTTAGTCCTCGTCGGTTTCGATGACTTCCGGGACGTAAACACGGCGAAGCGGTAACAATCCCTTGTAGCGTGAATCGAACTGGTCGTAGTGCTGGAAGATGAGTTTAACCAACTCGTCCCCGGCTATCAGCCGGAGGTTGCTCTTGGATTTGGCAAAGTTGATCGCCTGTGAAGTGAAGGTGCCGAGCGTCACGAGTAGCCCAAATTCGCCAATGCCGACCTTGCCATAGAGCGCGGACACAACTGGGTCGCCAATACTGCCTTCGGTGCTTTTGACCTGCACTTTAATTATTGGCGGCTCGAAACCCAATTCATCCTTGTGTGCCACGATGTCAATTCCACCGTCCGGGCCTTCGGGAGCTACGCGAGTGCGATAGCCCATTGCATTGAGCAAATGGGCGATAAAATCGGCAAACGGATGGCCTTTCAATTCTTGCGCCAGTTGTTTGAGCACAAAATCGCGCGTTGTCTCCTCAATGTCTTCGGCGACAGCGGCGACAGATTCGTCCTGCGCGACCGGAGTTGGAGGAGTGGCCTTTCCTTCCAATGCGGCGCGGAATTCGTCCGCATAGTTGCGGACAAGAAAGAGGCTCAAAGCCGAGCCGATTTCGTAGAGCGCACCTTGACTGAAATGTGTGCGCGGCACGGAACGCAACCACTTAACGGCGCGCCGATTTGGATAGCCGGGTTCGGTCTGTGAGTCGTAAGTGTAGCCGCCCTCAATGCGGCCAAGATGAACTTGCCGGTCACGTTTGGATGGATAAACGACGATGTCGCCGGGCTTCATTTCGTGGACGAAACGGAACAATTGGCCGGCGTTGTTGGGAATCGCCCCCGGCTTTTTTTCGGGATACACCTCGGCAACTCGGTACTTGAATGCATCTCGGTCGGGCTTGAGGGCGCTCAAATCACCCATTTTGGACCAGCCAATTGCAATGCTGTTTTTCTTGAGAAATAAATTATCGGCATCGCCAGTTTTACCGGCGTGAATGCCCCACAGGACCGTTTCCATTTCTTTCATATTGTTTTTGTTTTATATCACGCTTCATGTGTCACCGTTCTTAACAATGATTCTGAATTCGCCTTTCGTCACCGGCAGAACGGCGAGAAGCGGTTGTTGAACCAGCGCGGTCGTCACCAAATAGGTCCAAAAGAACGGGAACAAACTTAGTTCTTTGAAATTGGTGCACCCCAGAAGCGCGGTCCGCTAGTCTCTCGATCTGTGCCCATAAGATATTTGGCGGCAGCCGTGAGTGATGTGAATATTTTATTGGAAACTTTAAATCTTAAGACACCGCCTTCTTTGATGACTGAAAGATGATAAATTTTCCCTTTATATTTTTTCTCAATCACGACACCTTCGCGTAATGCGTACCTTTTTGGATTTGCCATAGTCTTAAATGATGTGATTTTGTTTGGTGCAGATATTTTATTGAACCCCAAAGCTCTTGTCAGCCGGAATTAGGGCGTTTTGGCACACTTTGGCTTTCATCATGGGATTTTTGTGAACGTGTGTTGCGCTAATGATTTCATCGTATCCAGGGCAAATTTCACCTCACTTTTTACAAGTGTGGGCGAACCGGAATGACTCAAACGGTTCAAAACCGTGGAGCGAACCGTCTCGACATCTTGCATGAGAGCGGGCGCAATGAAGTCAGGTTTTCCATCCGTTTGCCTTTTCATTTGCCGGGCGACGATGCCTTGCCAAAGTTTATCCGCCTTAACGTCTCTCGGGTCAGACTTGTAGGCGATTTCAACACCATAATCGCGACAGACGTTGCGGATTCGGGTCTCGAAAGCGGCACGCACATACACCGCCGCTGCCATGAGGTCACTATCGGTCAAATGTTTTTCGGCAACCTGCAACAACGATTTGTGCGGCTCAATCAGCGGCAAAGAATAACCTCCTGGTGTGGTCGGAAGTTCCAGCAACTTCAAATAAGTCCAGCGTTTGGTCTGTTCGGTGTATTCCTGTGCAAGGTCGAACCATACCCGGTCATACGTCAGGAGCAAAACCTGCCAATCCTTGAATTCCTCCTCCAACAGACGCAGCACGGGAATCCGATTCGACAAATCCAAACCAATCAGCACGTCGTCCAGAACCAGCAAGCGTGCCGCGCCACCGACGCTCACTTTTGGCGTGCTGGCTTCTGCGCCAGCAAAATAAAGTGCCAAAGCCATCGCTGTCAGCCGCGCTTCGTTAAGAAACTGGGGTGGATGTTCGACTGGATACCCACAATAATCACACGACAACGCGATGTCATTCCCCTTGAATGCGTGCGTTCCCGTAGTATGGTCGCCGGACATCTTTAAAAGCTGTAATTCACTTACTTTTAATTTTAGGACAAGTCCGCTAGCGAGTTTTGAAAGCAGCGCATTTGCGCGCGACACGATGCCAACTGTTGCCGCATTCAATAAATCGTTAAGCTGGTCGCGAAAGCCTTTGGCTTCTTCGTTCACCTGCTGTTCCGGCTTCGGCCACTCCTTCACCGCTTCTTGGTAATCTGACTCTGATTCATCCGCCTCGCGCACTGGCAACGGCTTGGGGATGAAATGTTGGGTTTCCTGCCAGCGCTTGAGAACCGTCCTACCATCCGGCATCTCAGCGTTGCGCAGCAAACTTTCTACCAGCAACCGGAAAAGGTTAACATGATCTTCATCTTCTTGCAGCAGACTCGTCTTCAAGAGCGCCTTGTAATCGAGAAAGGTGGAACGCCGGGCGAAATCAAAAAATGGCCGGCCTCCGCCGCTTCTCGCCGGATGTCCTGCACCTTGATTCCAAGTGAAGTCCGGCACTGCTCCGGCAGTCAGAGTGACAGTAACCGCACCATCGTTTCCTTTGGTGAAGACATGGCGATAATCATCGAAAGGCTTGGGTGGCGGTTGTTCGTTCAAAAGCAAGCGGAGAGCATGAAACAAAGAGGACTTGCCAGAGCCGTTTTCCCCAAAGAGCAACAAATTTTTGCCCTCCTGTCCCAAATCGAACTCACAGGTTTCGGACGAATTAGGAAAAGCGCGAAAATCACGAAGAATAATCTTTGAAATTTTGACAGGAGCAATGACCGTCAAGTTCCCAGTGGCGAATGAAGAACCCACGGCGGCTCCTGCTAAAGGGACTGTCAGCGTTGAAAGATTTTGCGGCTGCCTGCTTGCCGATGGCGTTGGTTGGGCCTGGTTGTTCATGCCTTTACCTCCGACTTCGCGTTTTTGGTTGAACCTTCTTCGATAATTCGCACGGTTTCCAGCGAGCGAAGGGAGAAGAGCATGGAGCGAATTGGATGATTCGAGTCGTAGGTGCGCTCAAACAGTGCTTGCAGACGTTTCAATTTTTCCGGCTCTTTTAATTTAGCAAAGTCTGGCGGAGCGTTGTCCGGCTTGGCGGTTTCGTCAAATAGGCGAAGGTTGCGGGCGTGGAGTTCGTCCGCAAAAAATAGCTCATAGACCAGACCGTTGAGCCATTGCTCGAAATATGCCCCCATCAAACTGGTCGGCGCACTGTCGCCGAATTTTTTCACCACTTCGGAAGAGTTCAGCCAAATTAACACAGAAGCCAAACGCTCACACCAACGCTGTTGCTCTATCGGTGCGTCTGGAATGGGAAATTGGGAACAATAACGTGGCTCAAAATCATAAAAGCCACCTTCCTTTGTTGCGAAGACTTGCTTGGCAAACCATAGAGACGTGGGCGAATTTAGAACTGCCAAACAATAGAACGGATTATTTGGAACGGCCAAACTAGCCTTGTTATTTAAAAAATACCCGTCGGCGTCATAAGCAAACTCCATCCCGCCAGCAATTGCTGGAACTACTATCTTTGGAAGGGAGAACTCTTGCCAATAATCCGAAGCATACCGACTCATTGCATACCATGGCACACGCCCAGCCTTCACTTCTGGACGATCCGATAATTCGTCACGAAAACTGGTGAGATGCTTTTTTATTGCCGGATAGTCATTTATTTTGGTGTCCCATCCAACATAGCAAAGCCAAAAATCCTTGGGGGTGGTGTTCCATCGTTTTACATCTCTGCCACGCAGCCACGGCTTAATAATTTCGGAAGAATTTCTATCTTCGGCAATCAGCCGCGCACGAGTTGCACCATCCACAACGAATGCTTCGTTCAGACCGGTGACAATTCCTCGGTAGATGCGTCCTTTCACATATTCGCCGAGCGGTTTGCCAGCCGCGCGTATTCGTTCAAGCAAGCGTAGTCCCGTTGGACTTTCAAGTTGCCAGCCACCGGTTTTGAGTTCGCGCTGGGCGAGCGTGAATGATTTATCATCAAACACGAGCGGAAATTCGCGGAGCGGCGGGCCGGGCGGCCAGGTCATTACGCGGAAAGTGCGGTCTGGTTCGGCTACCAATCGCTCAAAGCGTTCGGGCTGCTTGAAATAGGCCAAGTCGGGCAAATCGTCTTTGTTGATATGGCGTGTCTTTTGCGTGACGACGATGCACGGGTAAGCCACGGCGGTAAAAACCGGGCTGTCGCCAAAATCCAGCATCACGCGCGGCTGCGTGGCGTAAAGCAGATAAGCGCGCAGGCGTTCACCGTAAGCGGCGCGAAAGTATTTGTTGCTGGTGATGAAGCTCAACACGCCGCCGGTGCGGAGCAATTGAAATGAGCGCTCGAAAAAATAAACGTAGAGGTCGGCGGTGCCGGTGTAGCACTCGTATTGGTTTTTGAGCACATCCTTGAGCGGGCTTTCCTTGCCGTTGCTGTCCTGCACGCTCACGTTTTTCAATTCCTCCTGTCGGACGTAAGGCGGATTGCCGATGAGCAAGTCAAACACGCCGTCATCCTGCTTGGCGGGCAAACCGAACATCCAGCCAGCATCGAAGAACGGCGCGGCCACGGTTGCGCTGTAAGGATTCCAGCCGGTGACACGCTTGGAATCGGCGGAGCTTAATTCGCCGGAAAAAACGAGCGCGTCGGAAAGCTGTTCGCAAAGTTCCTTGTCCTGCTTCCGCAACAGTTTCTTTTCCGCGTAACTGCGGGCGGTGAAGTAATCGTGGCGCACTTGCTGAAGTTCGCGTTCCAGTTTGCGGACATTGTCCGCGCCGAGCAAAAGCTGACCGCGTTTGAGTCCCAAAAGGGTGTTGGCGGCGACGATCTTGGTTTCCAGATTGGGCAGCGCGAGAATGCCGTAGTTTTTTTCCTTCGGCACGATTTTCTGGTCAACAATGAGCGCGATGAAGAAACGCAGCTTGGCGATCTGCACAGCAATGGGCTGGATGTCCACGCCGTAAAGACAGTTCTCAATGAGGTAGAGCTTGCGGCCGTAATCGTCATTGTCGCGGGTGAACGCAAGTTTGATGGCGGCGAGTGCAGCTTCGCGGGCAGGTGCGGTGGGCTGTGCTTTGGCGGCGGTTATCTGGAGGCGTTCCCAGCCCTTGTTATCGGGATCAATCTGCTTCAACAGGTGAACCAGTTTTTGCAGCAAGCCCATTGGGAATGCACCTGAACCACAGGCGGGGTCGAGTGCTTTTAGTGAATCAATCGCGTGAATCAGGGCGTTGCGCTCGGTGTCGGTTAATTTGACCTCAATTGGATTCCACGATAGGAGGTCACGCAATTTCTCTTCGGAGACTTCCGGCACGCGCTTATGGAGATAAACCACCAGGGCTTCGTCCACCATCCAGTCCACCGCCACGCGTGGGGTGTAAAACGAGCCGGTGGTTTTGCGGGCAATCGTTTTAGTTTCGGGATTATACGCGCCGAGCAGGTTTTCGAAGACATGACCGAGCAATTCGGGGTCAAGTGCGACTTCTTCTTCAATGGGCGTATTTTCCGTGAGGGTGAATTTGAAGCGGCGGAATATTTCCAGCAACGGACGGACGTTCACTTTAGAACGGGTGCTGTCGCCATACGCATCCGAGAGATTGACCGGATAGGTTTCGTCAAAGGTATTGCCGAAGAAAAGGCGATTGGGAAGTTTGGGCTGTTTCTTCGTGTCATTTGAAAAACCGTCCAACCGCAGTTCGGCGGTTAAAGAAGAATTGCCTTTCTGAATGCGGTCGTCGAGGCATTCGAACAAGCCGCCGTTCAGGAACGGGATGCGGCAGAAGATCATCTCGAAAGCAGTCTTGTCTTTGAGTTTGTCAGCATGTCGCCAGAGTTGGTGAACCATGTGGTCGTCGCTGTGCTGGCCGTCACCCGCATCAAGAAATCGGCGAGTTGGTTTCTCGCCGGGCGCGTCCATCTCGGTATTCAGCGTCGCAAAGAAAAGATTTTGGAGAATTGCGGTGTAATAAGCGCTGCCGTCGGGCGCAACGTCGCGGATGAGTTCCGGCAGGCGGCGCGGGTCAAAGAGTTCGTCGGGGATAAGCCCCTTGCCGGTCTGCGGATTGATTTTTTCCCGGAGAAACCAGCAGAAGATGAGGCGCGTGAGAAGCCGGATGAGAAAGAGCGAGGCGTCGGCCTCGGTCTTGATGTCGGCGGCCAGTTTGACTTCGCCGCTTTTCCAAAGTTCGCGCGCCCAAAAATACCAGTTGGCAATCTCGTCGTAGAACTGCTGGTTGAGCAGTTGCGCCGAGAGCGATTCGCGCCAGGCATCGTCGAGGTCGGCAAAATTGCGGATGTCCCGCTGGCGAGCTTTGCTCAACGAGGCCAGCGAAAAATCTTCGAGAATGGAAAGATGGCCGGGGTGCGGTTGCGCGCAGGCGATGTCTTTGATGAGCGTGACTTTGCGCTCGATGACGTCGCGGGACTGGTCGCGCTTGCTGGTGCGGCGATAGGTGATGGCGAGCGAAATGAAGGTGCCGTGGCGGAACAGAACGAGGACGGGCTGCGGGAACAGGCCGTTGAGCGCGCGGGCGCGGTCAGCCAATTCGGTGCGGGTGTAAGCTGCATCCGGCAGCGGCACGGCAAAGAATAGGTAGGATTCAAATTGGCGCGTATCGAGTTTCGCGGCACTGAGCAACGAAAGCTGTCCGCCAGAACCGGCAGCGATTTCCTCGCTGGTAAGCTGTTGGATGAGGACGGCGTCTGTGCGTTTGGTGGCAGCGGCTTCGGGGAAATACTTCGCAGCGTTGCCTTCGCGGTCAAACTCGGCGAGGCAGGCGGAGAGGGATGTGAACTGAAGGCGGCGTGCGCTGCCGTAACCAAGGCTGGCAAACAATTCACTCGCGGCATCGGGGAGTGAGCGTTGCGGAAAGCCGGAAAGAGCCGAGGCGATGCGTTGTCTGATGTCGGTTCCGTTCATTGCGATTTAATTACGAGCCAAGTAATGAGATCGAAGTCGGTGGTGGCGTTGGCCTGTTCGCTTTGGTTGGGGATGACGAAATCCCGACCGGATTGCAGGCCGGCGGCGACACGCTTCTGGAATGTCTTGGCGATGGAATCTACAGCCGCGGCGAGCAGTTTGTTGTAGAGCTTCATATCCGCGCCGTTGTGGGTCTCTGCGTCGAACAACTGGCAAAGTTGTTCGTAGGCCGCCGCCTTGCCGGAGCAGAGCAGCCGGTAGATTTCGAGAATCTGCTTAGGTTGAGCGAAACCGAAACGCACCGTGCCGTCGTCGCGCACATAAGCGAGATAATAGGGCTGGAGCGGATTGACCGTATCGCCACTTTTGGCTTCGCCCTTTTGCTTCAAACAAAACACGACACCCGGTGCAATGATCTGCTGTTCCGGGTGGGGTGGGACGACGGCGTAAAGACCGAGTGGCGCATCTTCGAGCAACTTGCGATTGGCTTCGATGTATTTGCTCAATTCGATGCGGAAGTCGTCGAGAGTGAATTCGTTGAGAGCGACGCTTTCGCTAAAATCTTCAAGGTCGAGGACTTCTTCGCGCAGCCGGAGCAATTGCTTGTCGCGGTAGCGCATGTCTTCGTGGATCAGTTCCTCAATCTCATCGGTTTTGAGGATGTTGTCTTCAAACGTGGCGGCGATGTCCACGAGCGCCATGCGCGCCTCGACGCGGTTCCTGAGATTGACGTATTTGTCGAGGTCTTGCGTCGGCCAGAAGTTCACCAACTGGACGGTTTTGTTCACACTGCCAATACGATCAATGCGGCCAAAGCGTTGGATGATGCGAACGGGATTCCAGTGGATGTCGTAGTTGACGAGGTAATCACAGTCCTGGAGATTTTGCCCCTCGGAAATGCAGTCCGTGGCGATGAGCAAATCAATCTCACCGTCCTGCGGCATGGACGGAATTTTGGCGCGGTTTTTGGAGCGCGGGGAAAAGTTGGTGAGGATTTGATTGTAATCCGTCTTGCCGAACGTGGTGTGGTTGCCGCCACCGCCCGTGACCAGCGCGATGTGAATGCCAAGTTCCTTGTGCGCCCAGGAAGTCAGCGCAGTAAAGAGGTAGTTGGCCGTGTCCGCGAAAGCGGTGAACACGAGCACTTTCTTGTTCAATTCGCCGCGTTTGTTCGTGGTGGGGTCTTTGACCTTGCGCTCAATGAGTTGTTTCAACTCTTTGAGTTTCGCGTCGCGCTCCGGGGTAACGGCTTCGGCAGAGGAATGAAGCAAGCTAAGTTGCTGCTTGTCCCGCTGAAGGTCTTTCAGCCACTTGTCGAGATGAAGATGCTCCAAACGATATTTGAACTTGCCACCCACCTCCATCGGATCATCGCCTTCGGCTTCCGCTTCGGGAATAGCGATGTTCAGTTCCAGTTCTTCGGACTCCGGGTTCTGAATGGGCGTGGCTTGATAATTTTTTATCTTCCGCTCCAAGTCTTCAATCTTGCCTATCGTTCGCCCCATTGTGATTTCAAATGATTCCACGGAACTTTCGAGGCGCTTGAGGAAATTCATCTTCATCATGCCGACGAGGAATTTTTCGCGGTCAGCCTGGCTGAAAGGGTCGCTGGAGTGAGTTTGGTAGAGCGGCAGCTTCTTAAAATCCTCCTTGAGGTAACGCGACGGCGCGAACAGAGAAAGTTTGTAACCGCCGATTTCGTCATTGAGCTTGTCGTAAGAGAGGAAGCGGCGCTGCAAATCGATGTCCGGGAAAATGGACACGGGTTTGAGTCGTTCCGGAAATCCGCCAAGTGCGGCGAGGCTGCTCTTGTAGTAGCGCAAGATGTGTTTTCGCGAGCGGGCAATGGTCAGTTCATCGAGCAGTTTGAAAAATGCGGAACTGAGTTTTTCGAGGAGGTCTTTGGTTTTGCGTTCGCCGGATTGTTTTTTTGCCCATACGGTGAACGTTTTTTGCGCGGCGGCGAGCGTGTCCTTCAGGCTACCGATGCCGATGGTGTCTTTGAATGCGGTGTCCTCGCCTTCGGTGAGAAAGTAAATTTGATTGCGCAGGTCACGCAGGTCGTTATTGACCGGCGTGGCGGAGAGCAAAAGCACCTTGGTTTTTACACCACTCTTGACGATGTCGTCCATCAGCCGTTGGTAGCGGCTTTTGCGGATAATCTTGCCTTCGTCATCCCGCGTGCCGGGGGTGTTGTTGCGAAAGTTGTGGGATTCATCAATGACAACGAGGTTGAAATTGCCCCAGTTGAAATTTTCCAGATTGATGTCGCCGGAGTGACCGCCGTCACGGCTCAAATCAGTATGTGAAAGCACGGTGTAGCCAAACCGGTCAGTAAGGAAGGGATTGAGCGGGCTGTTGATGTGCGCCTGATAAACAGTCCAGTTCTCCTTGAGTTTTTTCGGGCAGAGAACCAGCACCTTATCGTTTTTGAGTTCGAAATACTTGATGACGGCCAGCGCCTCGAACGTTTTGCCCAAGCCGACGCTGTCGGCAAGGATGCAGCCGTTGTGTTTGAGAATCTTGTTTATCGCGCCTTTGACGCCGTCGCGCTGGAACTCGAAAAGAGCCTGCCAGATGCCCGTGTCCACGATCTTGATGTTTTGATCCAGCAACCCGCCTTTTTCCTGATCGGCAAGGAAGTTTTCAAAAATGTGGAAAAGGGTTTTGAAGTAAATGAATTCTGGCGCGTGGTTCTGGTAGAGCTGGTCAAGATATTGCAGAACTTCCTGCTTCACGTCCTCGACGAGTTCCGTTTCATTCCAGAGTTCATCGAACCAGGTTTTCAAGTCACGGCGGTCGCGGGTGCTGTCCACCTCCAGATTCAATTCGATGTTGTTGTTGCCCGCGCCAAGGCCCAATCCGCGGACTGTGAAATTGGAACTGCCCAGGATGGCTTCCTCCACGCCGGCATTAGCGATGTGATACATCTTGCCGTGCAGGAGTTGTGCGTGCCGAACGGAACGGATTTCCACTTTCTGGCGTATCCAGTCGGCACAATCGCGGGCGACGCGCTTTTGCTGCAAGACGTTGGCGAGTTGCAAACCGGCGCCATCAATGATGAAGGCTTTCTTTTCCGTTTTGTCGGGGTCGAGCGATGCGATGAAACGCGGCTCGCCAAAGAGGAAATCGAGATGCTCGATCTTGTCGAGTTGGTCCTTGAGGGCTTCGTAGGCGTAAATTGTAAAGTAGGCGGAAACGACCGAGAGCCGCGAGCCGGTCTGCAACTTGGCCTTGAGAAAATCAGCAACATTGCCACGTCGGTGGTTGTCTCTGATGCCCGAGTTTATCGAGGGGGCTGGCATTTTACTGACTTTTCCCATAAGCCGTGCGGATTCGCCAGCATCGTACGCCGGACACGGCTTTAGGCAAGAATTTAGCAGAGGGCCGCGTAAAAGGACTTCAGCCTGACGTGGTGGGCCGCGTAAAGCGGCGCCACGCGGTTGAAACGGCTATTCTGGGAGCGGTTCCTGGGTAGCGATCGGTCATAAAAAATCAAGTTTGTCATCGGGCGGGGACTGCACGGTAGTCGGGGCGGGTTTTGATGTGCCGGGCTGTTCTCCGCGCCGAACGGTGAGCTGGCGGGTTTGCTCCATCCCACGGCAGGCGGCTGTTGACGTGCTGCTGGTAAAAGAGCCGACACCAGTAGTCGAATGTGAGAACGGCATCGTCCGGCAGATTCAGGAGGGATAGGTGTGTGCGTCCCGGGGTGCTCGCTTACACGAATCGTCTCCACCACGGAAACCATTTTGAAACTGTGCCGTCAGCTTCAAGCGGCGGTAAAACCGTTTTGTGAAAGCCTTTTTCACAGTGGACGAGGACGCACTGGTGTTTTCTCAAGTTACGCAATTCGTAGGGTTTGATTTTGTGTTCCTCAACATTTGTGTATGAGCGCGTCGCCATTCCGCCGGAATAACCATACGTCCTTTGGCGGACTTTTCGTTGTCCGAGAAAATCGGCGCTTTCGACTGCTCCGGCCTCGTCTGCCCCTTTGAAAATCATCCGGTTGCGAAGGTTCAGCGTTAGCACCTGCGCCTTTTCCTCACCAAGCGGCGGGATGAATGAGGTTGAGGATTGCGCAGCGGCAACCAGCGTCGCCTTCGCTTCACGCATGACATCAATGCAGTTGTAATCGCTCATGCCGTCTTCGCTGGCAGTAACAAAGCGTTGCGCTTCATCCGCCCACAGGATGAGCAAATTATCTGTGTCGCGTTCTCTCTTTGGCCGATCGAAACGACGCAAAACGTGGGTGTAATAAAGCATTTTGAGAAACGTGTTTATGTAGCGTCGTTCCATTTGATATTTCTGCGGCATCGCCACGCAGATAATTTTTCCGTGATCAATTTCCTTGAAGTCGAAGCTGTTCTTGCTGTCGCAAAACACCTCGACGACATCGGGCGTCAAAAAGAATTGGAGATAATTGGCGATAGTCTCTTTCACGCCGCCCATCTGCTCGGCTGGCTGACCCCGATACCGTTCGGAAAAATGTTTGATGAGGGCTTGGTCGCGGTCGGTGGGATAATCCGTCTTCATTTCTCCCAATACCTGGTCCATCGTCGTGTCATCCAGGAGAAACGCGCGAACATTCGGCAGCGTTACTTCCATCTCCATTCGCGACAACACTTCCAGAGCCAGGCCGATATGCGTTTGTGCCTGACTTTTGAAAAAGGACTGCTCGGCGCGCTGGCCCAGACTCGTCACCGTGTCCACCACGAATTTTGCATAGGTGGAAGGCGGAATGGTCGGATCGGAAAGCAGATTGAAGGTGTGCGCCGGTTTCCATTTATCCGGCGGATTGTCCGGCCTGACCTGCAACAAAATCAAATCGTTCTGGCGATTGAACTTCGCCGCCATCTCCACGAGCGTTTCCCAATAGACGCCTTTGTCATCAATGCAAAGGCCGCCCCAATTCGGATCGTTTTGAAAAACCTGAAAGAGCAGTTGATTGATGCCGGAACGGGTTTTGCCAGAGCCGGTGTCGCCAGTAATGAGCCAGCCCCGACAAAAATCATCACGCGTCCACGCAAAGCCTTTCAGCCGGACAATGAATTTGCTCTTTTCGGTTTTGCCCTTCGCGGTGGTTGCGTAGGCGGCGATGGCGGCAAAGATCGCCGCCACAATCCATGAGGCCGGCACGGGCAGGAAAAAAAGTGCGCCGGTCGCCATGAGCAAAGATAAGCCAGTCGTGATGTAATTTAACCAACGCATAAATCAGAGCAGAAATTTTCCAATCAAGATTCCGGCCAGGAGCGAAGCAATTGCCACACACAAAAAAGCCACGGCACGACCGGCTGAAAGTTGTTGTGTGATTTTTGGAAGGCTCCGAATTTCCTGTTTTAATTCCCGCGCCTCCTTTGAAAATTCTTTGGTCAATTGGGTCAGCGTTTGGAGCGAGACGCGGACGGTTATCAACTGGATGGAATCCGTATCGGGCGGAATTTCAATTTTGACGTTCTGGAAAAATATCTTCAACAATTCCAGCATCTGCAAAACGGAGTCGTCATCCCGAATCCCGTTCTTGCGCCGCCATTCGGCAACCGCCTCGTCGAAGCTGTTCTTTTCTTTGTTCACAAAAGCGAGTCGTTGGACTTCGTTTCCTTTTTCAGCTTCTGAACCTTCGGCGATTGTGGCAGCAACATCCCGCGCACGGATTTCAGTTCGTCATAAAACTGGTGCTGCCAGTTTTGAAGACGTTGTCGGTTGAAGAAATCGAAGGCGGGATTTTTGATGCCGGCCGAAACGGTCAGGTCATGCCGGTTCAAATCGGCGACGATCCAATCGTAAAGTTTCGGCATGGTGATTTCTTTGGCCGCAAGCTCCCCCATCAATCGTGTCCGTGTTGCACTACGTTCGTAGTTGGCGAACCGTTCTGACAATGCCTCGTTTTTGACAACCAGGTATCGAGCATTGTGACTAAGCCGGTCGGTGATGTTGTGAATCTGCTCCAAACTGTCGGTCTCGTGATTCACCGGCATGATGAGATTCAGGGACGCTCCCAACTCCTTGAATAAATCGAAGATTCGCACCTCATCGAAGTAATCGAGGAAAATGTCGGTCGAGGCCGCACGGCAGTCCATGACAACCAAATCCGTTTTACCCAGCGTGGCAAAAACCGAATCAATTTCAGTTGGGTCTTCGATGTCGAGAAACAGGGCTTCAGGATGGAAACGCTTCAGCGTCGAATTTTCGTTGTCGGTGTCAACGGCGATGTGGGCGATGTCGTTGTCTTTAAGATACTGAACGAAATTGACGGCGAAGAAACTTTTGCCGACGCCGCCCTTGCCGTTGATGATGGCATTGAATTGTTTTTGCATATTGGTTTTAGGTTAAAGGTTTTTGGAATCGGCAATGCGCGGGCCGCGTTTGCGCCGCGACCACGGACCGGGAAAACGCTCCCGCTGTTCCCGCAAAGTCGTTTGGATGCTTTCGGGTGACGGCTGAACTGGCAAAACTTTGGATGGTGAATGTTTGGGCGCGCGTGCTTTGTAAAGGCGGTCGGATTTTTCGCCGATCACATTGCGGCAAAAACGATAGACTGTATCGAGGGAGACGGTGATGTTCGCATCCTGCAAAAGCAGCCGGATGTCGTCATAGGCCGCTTTTCGCGCGCGAAGCTCTTGGATTTCCTTTTTGAAGGGGAGCATCTGCGCCAGCTTGAGTGGCAGTTTGGGCTGATAGCCATTGGCAAGCTCCTTGAATCGAACCTGGGTGTCCTCGGATGAAGTTTTATCGCTCATAAAACCCTCGGAAAAACCTCGAAAAATCTTCGTAAATGTATCGTAAGGATTTCGTAAATAAATCGGAACGCTTTCGGAAAAATGTCGTAAGCAAAACCTCTAAGCTCGCTTAGACGTAAGGCGTGC
>Ga0182021_10001952_pt1 | contig 24019 bp, 25 predicted proteins | sample 612E3MmetaG_FD_120493 | JGI IMG/M metagenome (GOLD analysis project Ga0182021, IMG submission 120493) | Permafrost microbial communities from Stordalen Mire, Sweden - 612E3M metaG (Illumina Assembly) | ecosystem: Environmental > Terrestrial > Soil > Wetlands > Permafrost | place: Sweden... | reverse complement strand
CGTAACTACGATTTTAACGCCGACTCCGACTCCGACCCCGGTTCCGGACAAAATTCCTCCGGCGGTTTATTTAACCACCGATTTTACCAAGCCATTTCTAAAAGATCCCCAAATTTCGGGAAAAGCTTCGGACAATAAAGATGTTGCTTCAATAAGTTATTCACTGGATGACGGTAAAAACTGGCTGCCGGTAGACGTGATTAATAGTCTTCATGCAAGTGCCACCAATTTTTCCTTTACTCCGGTGACTTTTGAAGACGGTAATTATAATTTAAGAGTCCGGGCCAAAGATTCCGCAGGTAATGTAGGAGTATCGGGTACGTACGTTCTTATTGTTGACAGACTTCCTCCTCAGATTGGCGCGGTAATGTTCTCGGCCGGTCCTCAGCTTCTCGTTCCGGACAAGGACGGGGTGATATTTACATTCCCCAATATAGAACAAAAAATTACCCTATCTGCGGTAGGCGGGCCGACATCGGTAGATATTGTCTCTGGCAATAATACCTACCCCTTGATTAAAAATGTCGATAACGGTTTATGGAGCGGCATTTTAAGTTTCTCCAAAGCCGGCATTTACGAGCTGACGGCAAAAGCAATTGACGGAGCGAAAAACAGGACCGAAAGAAAATTAAATACCGTCGTAGCTTTGGACAGCGGAAAAATCTTGGAAGGCAATCTACCCGTCACTTCAGGGCAGGTGGCGCTTTGGTACCTTGACAGTCAAACACAAAGATTTGCTCTTTGGGACGGAGAATCTTACGGTCAGTCAAATCCGCAAGCAATAACCAAAAACGGGGAATACGGATTTTTCGCGCCTGCCGGCACTTACTATCTTGAAGTCAAAAGCTTTGGTTTTAAAACCTTAAGAACCGAAATTTTTACCCTCAGTGAAACTACGCCGATTTTAGCCGATCTTAAGCTGGAAAAAAGTTTATCTTTTAATCTCGGGCCGCTGACGATACCTTTACCTGATTTCTCGGTTTCCAAACAAAGCGTCAATATTAAATCTCCGGCTGTTCCTGCCGGGGCAAAGTTGACAGACAACATTGTCGGTACCGAACCTCCCAATGTCGATATTCTCTTGGACAGTCAAAATATCCCTACGATTTCATTCCTGGGTAAACCGACCGTTTTTACGTTCCTTTCCACCTGGTCACCCTACGCCTCCGAACAGCTGAAATCTCTAGGAGAACTATCCGGAAATTCTCAAATTAATGTTGTGCCCGTCGTAAGTCAGGAATCTTCGACCTCGGTAACCGTATTCAGGAAAAGAGGAGGATATTCTTTCCCGATTTACTCCGATCCCGACGGATTGCTGGTCAAGCCCTTCAGTCTTTCTTTCCTCCCGACCACTATTTTTATTGACAGAAAAGGCATAGTTCAGAAAGTAAAGGTCGGCGTCCTGACTTCAGGTGAATTATTGGAAAATGTGGTAAACTAAAATTACTGCCTATGTGGTATCAATTTGTCTTAGAGAATTTACATTTCGCCATAAACCTTCTGGCCTCTCTTATTTTCTTTGCCATAGCCTGGCTTTATCTTGATGCTTGGTTGGGAAGAAAAACACTTAAAGAGTTTTTAAGATGGGTAGGATTTCTGCTTTTATCATTATCCTTTTTGATAAGCGCAATTTCGGTTGAAACTTCAATGCTCAGATATTCCACCCTTGGGATAAACCTGATTACAATATTCCTGATTGTTACCAAGATTCCCGGCTACATCTTAATTATTTACAGTCTTGTTCTTGATCCGCTTCAGCCCAAACCCGAGCTAAATGAAAAAATGGGGGCTTTCCTGGTAATACCCGAAGTCTTTAATTTTTCCATAGTCATAGCTTTATCATTTTTCTATCCGGTTTTGGCCGCCGTAGTTGGCCTGTTATATCTAAGAAGAGCCACCGTCGGACTGGAAAATCATTTAAAGCCGGTTGCTTTGGGATTTTTTATTCTCAGTATTTCCGAATTCTTGTCTCTTTTTAACGTGCTGGCGAAAACCTCCAACGTTGATTTGTATAATCTGGTTGCTCCGTTCGGGCCGATTTGGATAGTTGCACTTCTGGCAACTCTTATCTCAATTCTGGTGATGCGGGGCTGGATATTCAGTTATCTTCTGAAAAGGCTGCAATCTCAACTTTTCATGATTTTTACGACAACCATTGTAATAATTTTCGTTCTGGTTACCGTTTCTTTTACTTTTCTGCTTTTAAAAAATCTTCAGGACGAAACTTTGGCTCAATTGCAAACAAACGTTAAAGTTTTGAATTTTACGGTAGACAGCAGGAAGGCGGAAAGTCTTTCCGACTCTCAGGTTTTGGCCCAGAACCAGCAGGTAATAGCTGCTCTTGCGGAGAAATCAAGACCCAAACTTAATGATCTCGCCCAGAGTTATCTCCTAACCAAGAAACAAAGCTTTCTGGTCATAACTTCGGAAACGGGCCAGGTTTTGGCCCGCGGTGAGGACAGGGAAAGAGTAGGGGACTCGCTGTCTGACGATCCGCTCATAAAAAGAGCCTTACTTGGACAATCCGCAACCTCGATTATTACCAAGGACGGAGTTTTGGCACCGGAAATCTATGTCGCTTCGGCGACACCAATTACCCAAAACGGGACTGTTTTGGGAGTGGTAATGACGGGGACAATCATGGACAACGCTTTTGTGGACGGAGTAAAAAACGCCACCGGTCTTGAAGCCGGACTGTATGCGGACAACGTTCTTTCCGCAACAACGCTTCTTTCTTCGGACGGAAAGTCCAGACCGCTTGGGATAAAAGAAGAGAACAAAGACGTTAAGGACCAGGTTTTAATAAAAGGACAGCCGTTTGTAGGGGGGTTATCGATTCTCAATACCTCTTACTTTGTTGCCGACCTACCGGTTAAGGATGTCGATAACTCGATTGTCGGAATGCTCTCCGTCGGACGCCTGCAGGCAAGCCTCCTCTCGGCAGCCGGACACTCGATCGAGTTGACTTTCCTCGTGACGGTCATTCTTTTGGTTCTTTCAATACTCCCGGTACTGTTGATTTCCAGATACCTTACAAAACAATTGAAATAACCTGAATATATGGAAGAAAAACCTGTCCCGGAAGTTTCCTTGCCAAGTTCTCCTGTAGCTGCGCCTGAAATGCAGAATCCGTCATCCACTCCCAAAAAAACCGAATGGTTTTGGATCATTACGGGAATAATCTTATTGTTGGTAGCGGCGGTCAGCGCATATTTTTTCATGGCATCAAAACCGGCAAAGAAAATCTATAGAGTGGGTATTCTGTCGGCTTTGGATATTTTTTACAGTACTGCAGATGGCTTCAAAGACAAAATGACCGAGTTAGGATACATTGAGGGTAAAGATATCTCTTATGAGATAGTCAAAACCAACGTTTCCGTCGGCAATCAAAAAACGCTACAAAAATTTGTGGACGATAAAGTTGATTTAATCCTTGCCTTTCCTACCGAAGCAGCTCTTGAGGCTAAATCTCTTGTTAAAAATACCAATATCCCTATTGTTTTTGCTCATGGCATCCTGGAGGGAACCAGCCTGGTAAAAAGCATAAAACAGCCGGGAGACAACATTACGGGCGTTAGATTTCCGGGTGTAGAAATTTCGTTAAAACGGCTGGAACTTTTGCATGAAATTGCGCCGCAGGCCAAACGCATTTTCGTACCGTATATGCAGGATTATCCCAGTATGTCGACACAAATTGACGTTTTGCGCCAATCGGCTACTGCTTCGGGCATGACATTGCAAGAAGTTCCGTTTGTCGGTCCGGCGGAATTCCAAAATTATCTTGAAATTAAAGATAAAGCGGCCGATATCGGTATGGATGCCATTTTGCAGCCGTCGGAACCATTTGCCGGTATAGAAAGTGTCGTGACAATGGTCGCCAAATTCGGTATCGAGCATAAAATTCCTGTCGCCAGCGCCATGTCCGTAGCCGGTGAAGACAATCCATTGGTCATTTATGCCCCCGACAGCTATGAGGTCGGCGGATTAGCTGCGCAACAAGCTGATAGAATATTCAAAGGAATACCGGCCGGTACGCTACCGGTTTTATCTCCCGAACTGCACCTCACTATAGATTATAAAGTAGCTCAAAAACTGGGACTGACAATACCCGAAGATTTGTTAAGTCAGGCAAGTAAAATAATCCACTGAAATTTTTATTTGCATATTAACATTGCGTATGTTGTAATTAATACATGCTTGCTCAAAACGATAAAGCCCCCACATTTCCTGCGGCTCCGGTAAAAAAAGGATTCATAAGCTTAGTAAGAACATTGTCGATTACCTTTTTAACCTTGATAATAATTGTTATTTTAATCAATAATAGTTTATATATATATTTTCTCTTCAACAGAGAACAGAGCCTTGTTGTTTCCGAGCAAAATAGTATTGCCCGTGATGCGGCGAACGCAGTTAAGGGATTTATTGATGATAAGTTTAGTGTTATGGCTCAGTCGGCCTATGTCAGCGATCTTATTTCTACTACTTCCGATAAGCAAGAATTAGTTATGAATAAGCTGATAGGACTGATTCCTTCTTTACGTCAGCTTTTTTTGGTTGATGAACAGGGTAAAGAATTGCAAAAAGTTTCCCGTCTTTCAAATCCAATACAGCTTCATCTAACAGCCGCAGATAAGGATACGTTATTGTCCACAGTTAAGAGAAACAATAATTACATAAGCGTTGTGTATTTCGATGATTTGACACAAGAGCCTCTTATTATCATTGCAATACCGACCAAAAACGTCTTTGGTGACGTGAAAGGAGCTTTAATTGGGGAAGTAAACCTAAAATTTATGTGGGATTTAGTCAGCAACATGAGGATTGGCAATAATGGCTTGGCATATGTGGTTGACAGGAAGGGCAATCTACTGGCTTTTGCTGATGTCAGCCGGGTTTTGAAAAGAGAGAATTTAAGCGGGAATACGAAAGTCGGTCAATTTATAACAGGGAAAAAAGAAGAAAACTCGCAAGCTATCAGCGTATCAAAAGGGATCCGGGGAACAGCGGTTGTAGCGACTTTTGCCTCACTTGGTTTTCCCGATTGGGCAGTCGTTGTTGAGATGCCAATTATGGAAGCTTATAAACCGTTGCTTTCGGAAGCAGGATTATCCATTCTGATTATACTAACTAGCGCTTTAGGCAGTATTATGTTAACTATTTATCTTTCGAAAAGACTTATAAACCCAATAATAATTTTCAGAAATGCTGCGAATAATATCAGCAGCGGGAAGCTGGGTACAAGGGTAGATATTAAATCACAGGATGAGATCGGAGACCTTGCCACCACCTTCAATAGCATGGTCTCGGAAATAGATAAGGCACGCGGAGACTTGGAGCAGAAAATAACCGAGAGAACCCAAAAATTAGATCAAAAAGTAAAAGAACTGGAAAAATTTAAAGAAGTAACCGTTGGCAGGGAACTAAAGATGATTGAACTGAAGAAAGAAATTGAAAGACTTGAGGCTAAGTTGCGGTTTGGAGGAGAAAAGAAAAAGATATGAGTATTAGGAGGAGAATAATTCTTATTACCGGTTCTATATTTTTCGTGTTATTCATAGCTTCTTTTGCCTTGTCTTATTCAACTTTATTTAATAGATTTAGGGAGGTAGAAAATAGCCAGTTAAGAACGGATATCGCACGAACACGGGATGCGTTTGCCGGTTATGAAAACAATCAAGTCTTGAAGCTGGTTGATTGGGCTAATTGGGACGATACTTATAAGTTTATCTCGGACAGAAATCCCGCATACATCAAATCGAACCTGGGTCCGGATATGCTAAACCAAATTAACTTAAATCTAGTAATCTTTATTAATAATAAAGGAGAGATAGTGTATTCCCTGAACATAGATCCTCTTCGGTTGAAAGAGCTTCCGTTTCCCGGTTCGCTTGTCTCCTATATTCAAAATCATAAAGATAAAATTTTAACGGAAAACGTTGATAGCCAAAACGGAGGCCTCATAATACTGCCTGAAGGAACTCTTATATTTGCATCCAGACCTATTCTAACCAGTAATGCGAAAGGTCCCGTAATGGGAACGTTGGTTTTTGGCACTTTTATTGATAAAAGAACCACCGACTATCTTTCAAGCCTAACCCATTTGAGTACAAAAATATACGGTTATAATCAAAAAAATATTCCTTCGGATTTTGAATTAGCAAAAATTAAGCTGAATAGCGGACCGGATTTCGTAAATCCGCTCAGCAATTCAGCCGTTGCAGGCTATTTTGCCTTGGAGGATCAATTAGGGCAGCCGGCTTTAATTATCAGGATCGACACCTCAAGGGATGTTTACCAACAGGGAATACAGACACTAACAGCGTTATGGCTTCTGATTATTTCAGTTATTGCAGGCTCAGGAATTGCCTTTTATATATTGTTGAGTAAGTTAGTTATCTCGAAAATCGAAAAAATAAGCTCGAGTGTTTCCAGAATCAGAGAAAGTAAAGACCCCGAATTGCGCATTCCTGTTTCGGGCAAGAATGATGACGAGATATCAAAACTGGCACAAAATATAAATAACATGATTAATGAACTAAATGAGGCAAAGATGCAGGAGATTAACGAGAGAGATCAACTTGAGATCAAGATCGGAGAACTTGCCGAAGAAAATAAAAAATTAGAAGATGCTCAAAAAGCAATGATGAACGTTCTTGAAGATTCAAAGGAGCTTGAAAAAATCATCAAGGAGGATAGGGACCATATCAAAGGTATCTTTTCTTCAATTGGGGAGGGAATCTTTGTGGTGGACAAAGGCGGCAACGTTACCCTGATGAACCCGGTGGCAGAAAACTTATTGGGGGAATCATTAAAAGATGTAAACGGGAGAAATATTCTGAATCTATTCTCGGTCTATAAGGGTAAGCGAAAACTTAAAGACAGCGAGCGTCCGGTAACAACAGTCATCAAAACCGGAAAGCCCTTTGTAGCGGGTTTGGAAGCAAATATGTATTTTGTTGCCCAAAATAAAAGATTTCCGGTTGCAATTGCCGCGACACCGTTAAAAGGTGACGGGATAACGGGCGCGGTAGTCGCATTAAGAGATATTACTCCGGAAAAGAGTATTGAGGAATCAATTGAAAAACAGGTTCAGGATAGAACTCTTCAGCTTTCTCGGGAAAGAGTAAAATTGCAGGCTTCAATCAGTAGCTTGCCGGTAGGCTTTATTATGACGGATACTCAGGGCAAAATACTTACCATGAATCAATCTGCAATAAAGATTGTCTTCCCTTTGGATACGGGTGCGGCCGGAACAACAGTCAAGGATTATACGCTTGATCATATCGAAACGAAATTCAAAGGCATACTGGATTTAAAGTCCCTCGTCAAAGAATGCATCACCGAAAAGAAAATCATGTTATTCAAAGAAGTAATGTTTGAAAACCGCTATATCAAACTTTTGTTGTCCCCTATTGTTGAGGATTCATCCGTTTTAGGGGTAGTGCTCTTAATAGAAGACATTACGGAGGCCAAGCTTATCCAGCGTTCAAGGGACGAATTCTTCTCAATCGCCTCGCACGAATTACGCACGCCCTTAACTGCAATCAGAGGAAATACAGCCTTAATTAAGGACTACTATTGGGATAAAATAACCGATAAAGATCTGCGGGAAATGATAGGGGACATCCATAAATCAAGTATGCGATTAATAGGTATCGTAAATGATTTCTTAGATACGTCCCGGCTTGAGCTTGGAAAAATGGAATTCAAAAAAGAGAAAGTAAGTATGGAGGGTCTCATAGACGAAATTTTGAAAGAGTTTACTACAACGGGTTCTATGAAGAAACTGTATCTTGAAGCCGAAAAATCAAAAACAAAAATACCCTCAGTACTTGCCGACAGAGACCGCACAAGACAAATATTGATTAATCTTATCGGGAATGCCATTAAATTTACCGAAAAGGGTGGGATTAAGATAAAAATTGAACCCGAAAAGACTTCCGTCAAGGTACTGGTCGCCGATACCGGAAAAGGAATATCGCCCGAAAGCCAAAATCTGTTATTCAGAAAATTTCAGCAGGCTACGGAAAGTATTTTTACCAGAGACGCCATAAACGGAACCGGACTGGGTCTTTACATTTCAAGAATGATGGCGGAAGGTATGGGCGGGGAAGTGAGGCTTGAATCATCAGCTGTGGGTAAGGGAAGCGTTTTCTCGTTAACTTTACCTGTAGCCGGAAATACGATCAAAAATACGGAAAGCTAAAGATTTGTCTATGAAGAGAATTGTTTTGGTTGAAGATGATGAAATAGTGGCGAGAATGTACCAAAAAGCTTTTTCTTTGAGGGGATTTGCGGTTGTAGTTGCTTCAGACGGAGAAGAAGGGCTTGGGAAAATCCGGCAAATTTTGCCGGATTTGGTCATTCTCGATGTGATGATGCCGAAGATGAACGGTTTGGAAGTTTTGGATAAATTAAAGCACGATCAGGCTACGAAAGACATCCCGGTTATCATGCTGACCAATCTAAGTCTGTCGGAAGAAGTAAAACTTGCTCTTGAAAATGGCGCAGCCCGCTATTTAATAAAATGTGAAAATGAACCGAAAAGGGTGCTTGAGATTGCGCAAGAGTTATTGAAATAAGGAAGTAGTTGACTAAGTAAAAAAATGTGTTTATACTAAAAATATGGCGAAGATATTAATCGTCGAAGACGACCCCTTAATGAGCAGGATGTATCAGAAGATTTTCACCTTTGAAAACTATGAAGTGGAAATGGCCGGGGACGGACAAGAAGGTCTGGACAAAGCCAGGGCAAGCAAACCCACTTTAATTCTAATGGATATCATGATGCCCGTAATGAACGGCCTGGAAGCTTTGGAAAAATTGAAAGCCGATCCCGAAACCAAAGCGATTCCTGTCATAATGTTAACCAATTTGGCAGGTCAGCAAGATGCGGAAGCTGCCTTGTCCAAAGGAGCTATAAAATATATCGTTAAAAGCGAATACGAACCCAAAGATGTGACCAACATGGTCAAGGAGATTCTGGCAGGATATACCAGGGATGAAGTTCCGACCACGAGTTAGCTAAAATATGCCCGAAGAAAATGTTCCTCAGGAAAAATCCGGTAACCGCCTTTTTATTTTAGGAGTAATAGCCTTCATAATAATTGTAATTGCGGTAGTTAGTCTGTTTATCCTTTATTCACGCATCTAAATCAGCTTCTTGTTTTGGCTTTTCTGTCTGAGATGGAGAACCCAAAGCAAAAGATTGAAGCCGGAAATTATTAAGAAGGGAAGTGTCCTCACGAATCCGAAATACGGAACGGACGCTATTTCGGAAGCCAGAGACAGAATCAGCAGGTATTCAAAAAGAAAGCCGATCGGCATCTCTATTAATTTATTCAGGGTATTTTTGAATAAACCGATTCGCGACTCCGATTCCTTTAAAAGAACAATAATAGGTGCTTTCGTGTAAGTTTCCGCAGCCGCCTCGATAAACGGCGTTATTTCGTAGCCCTTTTTTACGATTAATATTTCGTAATCTTCGTGCTTATTAAGCCTGAAAAAGAAATGGCCGTTAATGTTGGACGAGGTTTGCTTGATCGTCTGGTGGGTTTTGTTGTCAACCAAATAGACCTGCGCTTTACTGATCGGTATTTTGGTTTTATCATTCAAAACAATTCCTTCCAGGTAAAATGCAGAGATATTTTGTCCGCTTATTTTCCTCATCTGATAAATGAAGTATGAAAATACTGATCGTAAGGGGATATGTGTCCTGAATCTGAATGAAAGGAAAGTGACGATTACAAAAAGCCCCAAAGAGATTGCGTTTATGAGATTGAAGAATCTCAATGATTTAGACAGGGCCGTGAAATATTGCAGAGTGTAGTAGATGTACACATCCCGGATGCTTCTGCCGTAATAAGTCAAGGTGGACATCAGGTTGAAAGAAAGCTCTTTATCAAGATGAACAACCGGAAAGCCGTCGTTTTTGCCAATGCCGATTGTGAAATCGACTGTTTTATCCGTATATCCCAGGTTTGAAACCAATACCCTGTATTTTCCCTGCGGCAGAACAATCGGTGATTTACCGTCGGCGTTGGTAAAGCTGGGGTTGATTATCGATATCAAGGTCGGAATCAGGGAGTCATATTTCTTGGAAGTTGAATTGTAAAAATAAAGATAGAGGCGGACTCCTTCAATCGGCTGCTTTGTATTTCGGGAGAGAACGGTAAATTGATTGATCACCTTGACGTCTGAAAGCCTGGTCTGGATGATATTTCCGTCCATATCTTGGACAACGGCAAAAAGCTGATACTCGCCGAGAGGTAAGTCGGACAGGAGCTGTCCGCTGAAAATACCGGGCTGGATTTCTATCAACCCGACCTCGGTGACATTCAGATCGTTTGTATTGGTAGTAGGGGTGATTTCCGGGGGATTTTCCTGAATCAGGTTGTCTTGATTTGGACTGTTAATGCCAAGCAACTGGGCAAGTATTGAGGTATTGACACCCAGCACATTTCTTTTCTTCCTGAGTACTACCTTGATTGATTTTATGGGCTTTGTCTTGGTAAGCGAGAAGCGGAAGTTATAAATAACCGATTGGGGAATAACCAGTGTTTTTTGTTCCTGTACCGTTAAGCTGTTTTGGGCCGGATTTGTCGGCCCGACCAGGATTTTGTTGGCGCTGGTTACGATAAAAGTGTCTTTGGCTATTATCGGCGAATCGGAAATTGTGGCTGTTTTGACCGCAAAAATATCGGATACGGCAGTATTGCCGTTTTGGTTTACGGCGGTGACTTTAAAATAATATTTTGTATCGGGAAGAAGGTTGGATAACATAATTTGATGTTCGAGGTCAAAAGAGCTATCCGTAACGGATTTGTTAAGTGAATTCGGTGATGTTCCGTAGCTGATCTTGGCTGTTGATTGTTGATTGGTTAAAAGATATGCCGTTACACTTTCATCGGAGACTTCCTGGATATTTATCGTTTTTATGCCAAAACCTTCAGGTGTAGGCGCTACGGGCGCGCTTGCCGGAGCAGCTGTCTTCGTGGGTGCGGATGTGGGTGAAGGTGCAAAGGTAGATGTAGTCGCAGAGCCCGGATTATACAGATAGTGCCTGAGCAGATCGACGGCATTTACGGTTGTTCCCGTGTCGGTTAGATAGGCTCCGATGGTAAAGCCGACTTTTTGAGAAGCGGAGTAATTGGAATTGGTTATAAGCGTAAAATTTACGCTTTGGTCGGTAATCTCGGCGGGAAACGAGGCTATTGTCCAGGTAATAGTTCTGTTGACGGTGTCGATTACGGGTTCTGTGCCGCCGTAAGCGGTACTGGCGCTGCCGACTATATAATCCAGGACATCGACGCTTGAGTAAGCTTGGCCTTCAATTGTTCCCTGGCTCCATTGTCCGACGATTGTCATCGGGGTATCAAATTTAAGAAGAGAACCATAGCTTATCTTAACTTCGATTTCATCGTTTTGGTTATAGGGCGTTGACTTATCGGGATTAATACTTGTTGAGAATTGAAAATCGGTGACCCTCGGAGGAACAAAAACATCCGTCGTTACGTCGGCAAAGGTAGGAGAGTAAATACCTAAAAGACTAAGGCAGGCTATGACTATTAAAACAATTTTAAAAGCAGCTTTAGACACTTAATTTATAATAGAAAATTAAGGCGACTCTTACAAGTAGTAAAAATTTCAGTTCGGCATTCTGATTTGCTTGACAAGGCATACCTTAATCGCATAGTATAAATTTATAGACAAAATCATTTTATGAAAAAAGTAATCCTGTACAGGATAATTATCGTTGTTGGCTTAATCATTGCTTTTGTTGCTTCTCTTTACTTTTATGTTCAGTATCAAAATACCAAGAAGCTCCTGCAAAACCCGACTCTAATGGCCAATGAAGAGGCTAAGGCGTTAATCGCAAAAGTTTCGACCATCATAGAGCTTCCCACAGGAGAAGATCCGTCAATTGCCACGGTTTCGGACAAAAGTAAGCTTGCGGATCAGCCCTTTTTTGCCCGGGCGCAAAACGGCGACAAAGTTTTGATTTACACCAGAGCAAAAGAAGCTATTTTATACAGACCAAGTGAGAATAAACTTATTCAGGTGGCTCCGATCAGCAATAATACCGCGAATCAACCCTCAACTCAATCCGCAGTATCGGCAACCCCTGTTCCGACATCTGTGCCGATTCTGACTCCGACTCCCGTACAGAATACGGTTAAAGTAGCGATTTATAACGGTACAAAAATAGCCGGATTAGCCGGTACAACCGGAGAACAATTAGTGGGCAAGATACCTAATCTGGAAGTCGTTAAGAAAGCCGATGCAACGGGGAACTATACCAGTATTCTGGTAATCGATTTGACAGGCAAGAATAGCACCGTAGCTAAGCAAATTGCCGCAGATTTGGGTGGTACGGTGGGAACATTGCCGCCAAACGAAGCCAAACCAGACGCCGACATCCTCGTCATCCTCGGAAAGTAAGTAGTTACGGGCCCTAAGTAGCTATGTCAGAAATTATTTTATGGTTTTTCCGATGCCATCAACCGGATCATAACCAAGTTCTTTTTTAGTTTTTGAGATGTCAAAAATACCCCCCTTATTGTCGGAGGTGGCAAAATAAATGCCAAAAGGGATCTTGGTTTCAATTGCCTTTCTGAAGACTTGGGTGGCATCTCTAGGGCTCAGCCATAATTTTTCATATATTCCCGTGGTCAGAGGATCATTAGAAAAAGCGCCTATTCTAATGCAAATTGTTTTTATTCCATAAAGATCGTAATACTGCCTTGCCAGGAGTTCTCCAAAACCTTTACTGGTTCCATAATCGCTATCAGGGCGAGGGTAATCACCGGGTTTTATAGGTTTATTTAGGGGAGAAGTTTGGGGATACCCTGTATAGCCGCCAAAAAGATGAGTTGAACTGGCAAAAATTATCTTTTTTATTCCATTTTTTCTTGCCGCCTCATATATATTTTTAGTGGATTGAATGTTGTTTTGCAAAATCTCCTCCCATGGGGCAGTCTCATCGGGATTAGCGGCTAGATGGATAACGCAGTCAATTTTACCTATTTTTTTAAATGTTTCGTCGACGGCTTTTGCGTTCGAAATGTCAGTATTAAATTCTTCTTTATCATCTCCTCTTGCCCTTATATCAATCTCTATTATTTTAAAATCCTCCGCTAGAGACTTTGTAAGTACTTGTCCTACTCGTCCTTTGGAGCCGGTAATTAAAATTATTTTTGTACTTTTTTCCCGCTCTTTACTTTTAGATTGTCTTTCCATGGAGCCATTATAACACAGGGGAGAAAGTTAAATAAATCAAACCATATCGGCAGGTAGAATGGAACGATTTTTATGCTACTCACCGATTAGAAATTATAGAATATCCGGAGATTGTTCTGCAGCAGGTTAATGGAGTTGCTATCTGTTAAAGTATTAACTTCTTGACAAGTATATATCTAATATATATACTTTAGGTATGAATACAGCAGTTATTATTACTAAGACAGAACCGCAAGTTAAAGTTGAAGCTCAAAAGGTAGCAAAGGATTTGGGCATTAGCTTAAGTTCGCTCATAAATGCCTGGCTCAGGCAACTTATAAAAACAAAAACAGTAGTTTTTAGTGCGGCAGACGAAGAGCCAACACGATATCTTTTAGATGCACTTAAGCAGTCAAGGGAAGATATTAAAGCGGGGAGAGTTTCCCCCTCGTTTGATAATGCAGAAGATGCAATTGCTTGGCTAGAAGATTCAAGAGCAACATATCAAAATGGAGATAGGGTTTAGCGCTGGCTTTCGTAAGCAGTATCGTAAAGCAAATAAAAAGATTAAAAAAGCTTTCTATCAACGCTTACAACTTTTTAAACAAGATTCGCATCATCCTCTCCTTAGGAATCATTCATTAACTGGGGGTTATAGGAAATACAGAAGCATTAATATTACAGACGATTGGCGAGCGATTTATTTAGAAGAAGGTAAGCTGATTGTATTTGAAATGCTTGGAACACATAGTCAACTTTATAAATAAGCCTCAATCTTCTATATCAAACTATAGCGGCAGGCAGGATGGAACGATTTCCACGACAAAAACTGGCTAGAAGTTATAGAATATCCCGAACACGTAATACAACAAGTAAAAATACTTATCAGCATCTAAGATTCGAATCAAGTAACTAATCTGAGGCTCTTTAAAAGAGATTTGTTATTTATTTCTTGAGGGTGGAGATTGCTTTTGCCTTTCCTTATTTAGAAAATAGTTTGCATAATTGAGTTGATCACCATCTCCTCGCTCTTCCGTAGGAGTTGCCCACTCTTTTAATTTGTCTTGCGGAATGAATTCTGTGATTCCCATGGATAGCCATCCCCTTGGAGAATATTCTTCCTTTTTTCCCAGACTTATCGTAAGTGTTTCAACAATGCTTCTTAAGCTATCTAGATGTTCTAATCCTGTTCTGTCCACCGGGCCATCAATGCTGTATACTTCATTTCTTGTATGCTCGATTAGATATGCAGCGGAGGATGCAAGAACTGCTTCTTGTTCGGCAACAGAAGACAAAATGACTTTTTCAACCTTGCGTTCTTTAGTTTGTGAAGATTCTATTCTATCTGGTGATTTCGACATATTTGTCTGATTGTAGTATATGCTAGTTCTAAAGTCAACCTATAGTTATCTGGCAGGCTCTAATCGACTACGTTAGAACTTTTTACGCACAAAATCGAGTTTCCCAAGAGTTTCGTATCTCAAATCTTGCTTGATGCTTAGATTGTCTGTATTTAGCTCTTGACAATTTGTACAAAGTATTGTACATTAATCCTATGAGTAATCTAATGTCAATATCAGATGTAAGAGCGAATCTTCCCGATCTTGTTGCTAAGGTAAATAATGCCTTTGGGAGAGTAACGATTACCGTGAATGGTCAACCAAAAGCAATCCTTGTTAGCGCTGAAGAATTAGAGTCGCTTGAGGAAACAGCAGAAATATTGGCAATTCCCGGAGCTAAGACAAGCATTAGAATAGGCTTAAACCAAGCAAAGAAAAGTCAAGGGACTCCCATCTCGGCATTATAATAAAATAACATGCAAGTTATAGTTACTCCAAAAGCATTAAAACAATATAAGCATCTTCCTAAGACTGAACAAGCGAAAATTAAGAAAAAAGCATTAGTACTAGAGCAAAATTCTCAAGAAGGTAAGAAGCTGTCTGGAGAATATGCGGAGCTACGTTCTTTGAGGGCCTGGCCATATAGAATAATTTATTATATTGATAATGCACAAAAGAAAATTTATATAGTAACTGTTGCACATAGACAAGGAGTTTATAAATAATCCCAATTAACACCTTTTTTAATCTGAAGCCAAAAAGCTCAGATAGTGTCTCTAGAGAATAACCTAAAAGAAAGGAATATATCAAATTATATCAACAGGCAGGATGGAACGATTTCCATGACAAAAACTGGCTAGAAGTTATAGAATATCCCGAATACGCATTACAACAAAAGCAGGCGCTTCTTCAGATTTAGGAACCTTAAACAACTACGTTGGAATGTACTACCAGCTGAGATAAAGAATACGAAGTTTCTCGTTCCCAATATTTCTGTATGCAATCGAATATATATTACTTAATTTAGGCTTAGTTTTCTTTCTCCTTCAGCGAAATCATGAAGTAAGACTCCTAATAATGTTTGATAAGGAATCTGTTTCCTTTTAGCTTTGGCTTTAATTTTAATTAAATCGAGCTGATTGATTCTTAGTGTGACTGGTTTAGAATTATGCAATTCCAGATATCGAGAAGCCGCTTCTTCCAACATGCTCTTTGTATTCTCGAAATGAGGATCTTCTTCGAATTCACCTTTTTCTAAAGCTTGTTCTGCTAACTTTTCTTCCTTATCTAAAACCAGATTCGCAAAAAGATCGTTATATTTTCTTTTTTTCATTTTTTACCTCCCTTCAGATAGATTCTTGTTAACATTCTGCTCGGATATATAGTCTTTAAAAATATTTCTTGTTTTTCTATATTAGAAACATAAGGAACTGCATATACATATTCTTTGATTTTTACTACATATAGTCGTTGAAGATAATGTTTTTGGCTAGGATGAGCAATATCAGCCAGCAGGTTTCTTTTTTTTAATGCCTCCAAGATATCCTCAAAACTAACTCTCCTTGTGGCTTTAAGCAGCTGATTCTTTTCCTCGTTAAATTTAATGCTAAAAGCCATATTATTAACATAATAGCCTTTTGTACATTATTTGTCAATACAATTTGCAGGCAGGATGAAACGATTTTCATGCTATCCACTGGTTGGAAATTATAGACTATCCGGAGATTGTTCTGCGGCAGACAGAAGAACCAATAACGCGCTAGTTTTTTCTATAATGATCAGCTAAATAAAGAACAGGGAGCGCTAGAAGTTGGAAAAACATAGAGAAGATTACCAGCGCTGGAATAGAAATGGCGTAGAGTATCCCGACCGGGATATTTCCAAGTAACCATGTTATACCGAAAACTCCGTCAAATATGCCAAAGGCAGTGCCGCGCTTGTCAACCGGCACAACCGGAACCAAGATTGCTTTAAAAAGCGTATCCTGAGCGCCTAAGCCAATGCCCCAAAGGAAAATACCCAGTAGAGCCAGACCAAATCCGCCAAAAAAAGCGAACGGAAGAGAAAAAGTTGCTATAAAGAAAGCTATGACCACGCTGTGAATGCCAATCCTGTCATACAAGCGTCCGAAAAACAAAGCAGTTATCGCCCCGGTTGCCATGGCCACCGCATAAAAGAGGGGGATGAAATGAAGAGTGACGCTGCCTACTTTTTGAAAATGATAAGCAATAAGGGAAAAATCGGTTGCGCCTGTTGCGATCAGAGCGCCGGCAACAACATACAACCAAAAAGTACGGGTATAGCCTTTTGTTTTTAACGGCACCGGTTCTTTCATAATCAGCTCTTTAGGATTTGCATAAAGCAGTCTGGCAATTACCAAAGTGGCTAAACAAAGAAGGGCTGAGGCAAGTAAGATTGCAAAACCCTGACGATATCCTCCCTTTAGGTATAAAACTAACGCTACAATTAAAGGCCCGATTGTCGCTCCTGTCTGATCGAGCGCTTCATTTATGCCAAACGCTTTACCGCTACCGATTTCCTTGGCAGTATACGATAACATTGTTTCGGTGGCGGGTTTTCTGATTGCCCGTCCGGTTCGCTCGGCAATAATCAAAAGAGCTGCCATTTGCCAGCTGCCTGCCAAGGCAAGGGCAGGAACGGCAAGCATATTGATGGTATATCCGATAAAAGTATTAAGCCAATATTTGTGGGTCTTATCGGCAATATAGCCGGAGAAAAAACGTAACGTATAACCAAAAAATTCTCCAAGTCCTGCGGTAATGCTAATCGTAAATGCGCTCGCGCCCAAAAGTCCCATGAATGGCCCTATAACACTCCTGGCTCCTTCATATGTCAGGTCGGCAAACAGATTAACGATGCCGATAATGAGAATGAAGCGAATGGCGGAGGATTTCGTAATCTTCATGTAGATCAATGATATCAAACTTAAAAGAAAGAAGAAAATTTTGTGAGATTACTTGGGTGGGATGAATAGTAAATAAAGTATCAGGCCTAAGCGAGGAGATATTAATTTCAATAAATATATCAATCTACATCAGTTGCAGGGGTTAAGCAACTATGTTAGGACGTATTACTTCAACCTTGCCACCAATTAATTACTTGGGTGATAAACGTATCTAGGTTATATGGCTCGCTTTTTATTCCATATGAATTCTTTATTTTTTGCGAGATAAATTCTGATAATTCTTCCTTATTTACTCCTTTATATAAGTTAGATAATATTGGGCCAACTAAATCTAAGTACTCGTCGTTGATTCCATCTTTTGTGACCTCGAGAAAATCCCATTTGTTTAATAACTCAATCAACTCAAGAGCGTATTGCTTGTAGTTTTCCTGTGTCTTTTTCATTAATGATATTATATCAGAGGCTCGAATCTGCATCCGATTGTACAGGATTAGCGCCTAGGGAAAATGACTATTTGAGGCTAAATATTTAGCAGGGCCACCAGGACTCGAACCTGGAAAAGCAGTTTTGGAGACTGCCGTGATACCATTTCACTATAGCCCTATGACCTAGACATATTATAATTCAATCTTATTTTTTTAACAACAAAGATCCAGATTAGCGGTATTGCTGAATGTAGGCATGTCTGATAAAATGTATTGAGGTTTGCCGTCTTAGCTCAGTGGTAGAGCAGCTGTTTTGTAAACAGCAGGTCATCGGTTCAAGTCCGATAGACGGCTCATTCTTGACACGTGTCTAGTAACCACGTAAAATGAAAGAGTGAATACGAGAAGAAAGGGTAGTCTTGCAATAGGAGCGGCTATCAATTACTTTACTGGTAAGGGTATCACTGTTCTTCTTCCAATTGCCGATTGCGATCTTTACGATTTGGCAATAGACGATGAAGGTCTGAAGAGAATACAGTGTAAATATACAGATTATCAGCAACCGAATGGCGGCTATAATGTTGATCTAAGAACATTTGGAGGATACAGAGAGAAAACGTATCATCTAAGGTATAAAAATGGTGACTTTGATTATCTTTTTATCTATTGTGGTAATGGACAGAAGTATCTAATGCCAGCTGAAAAGATAATAGAGAAAACGCATATAGTTGTTGGTTCCCAAAGCTGGAATGAATATAAATGCTAGGTTCGCATAGCGGCAATTGCATCTGGCTGTAGACCAGACGGTCGCAAGGCCTACGGGGGTTCGAGTCCCTCACCTAGCACTCATTCACTTTGTTCACGCTAAGCAAGCTTACATTGAGCGTAGCGGAATGCCTGGATAGTTTAGTGGTAAAACGAGTCATTGGTAATGACTTGAGTGTGGGTCCGATTCCCACTCCAGGCTCAGATCGATTAGATATTCAAGTCTCTTGGCAATTCCGGACAAATAAGGTATAATCGTTCAATTAGTTAAATAAATTATGGCATCAAAAGGCGAACAACGAGTAAAAATTGCTTTAATCTGCACTGTTTGCAAAAATAGAAACTATATTACAACCCGTAATAAAGTTAATACGCCGGAAAAAGTAAAACTTAAGAAATATTGCAAACATTGCAAGAAAGTCGTTGAGCACAAAGAAACAGAGAAAATGAAATAGATTCCACGCTTTTTTCTACGGAGAGTAAACACTTCTTTCGGGGGGATAGTCTTAACGCTAGTCAATCTAACCAAATGTTGGTTTTTAGCGTAACGAATAAATACACTCTTTAGCACCGAGGGTGATTATCATTTCTCCCAAGCTATTAATTAGGAGAGCTATTCATCACACCACGGTGTAACGAAAAAAGCCCTTGTTCATCCCGATAATCGGGAGGTACCTCAAGAGATTTGAAATTGTCGAGAAAAATCTAAACCATCCTCCAATACCAAAGAGCATCTTAATATAATCAAAAAATCAATAAAATGTCAATGATGATTACCGATTTACGGCGGCGCTTGGGGTAGAATTACTTATTCCGACAAGAAATTGACCGACGTTAGTTCTTTTTAGTGCGGATCCGCTTATCCCTTCAGCCGTAACCAAGGTTTTGGGAAGGAAAATTATGGCTGTTTTCTCCGGTAGTTTGGATTTTACGGAAAAGGTAATATTTGCCACTGTTCCGCTTCCCGTAGTCGCTTTTTCATCTTGTCCTAGGCCAAGAGCATAAGATATTCTTCCGGCTTTAATGTCAATTTGATTAAGAAGTATCTGCGGATTCGCAAAGAAAGGCCCCGGAACAACTTCGATATCGGTCAAAATGTTGGGATCATATTGTAATTCCAGTTGCACCGCGGTCACTTTATTTTCTCCGGTTGAGATAGTTACCGGGAGAGAATAATTTAAAGCAAATACGGATGAAGGAGTTGAAACAGAAGGATTCCCAAACGAAAGAACAGTTTGTCCGGCAGGCTGTTCAACCGTTGCTGTTGTTTTCTGGACGGGCTTGGTGTTAGACGGCTGATAAAACGCCAGAAGCAAAAGCACAAAGGTAATTAGAAAGAGTGCGAATATAAGGAATAGTGTCCTTTTAGACATAGATTAAATTATACTACAAATATATCACCGATATTGTTCTTATTTTTTGTCGGTTGTAAGTTTTTGAAGCCAAATACTATAGTCGGCCTGATTTACGGTTCCGTTTTTGTCAAAATCAATTGAGGCACAGGAGCCTGCGGCAGTTTTTCCCCAGCATTCCTTGAATTTATTATATTCGATAACGTTTACTCCGTTGCCGCTACTGATATCGCTAAAAGTAGGCATTGCTTCATCAATCGGAGCAGAAGTGGAAGTAGTTACCATAGGGTTTACGCAATTTCCGACATTGTCGCAAGCGCCATTCGGGACTGCGTCCGTTGAGCATTTTGTTCCCGAAGCGCTGTAATTGCTTTCACAGGTATTGTTGGAAAGACAGATGCTTGCAACGCAGGGGGCCTGCCTGCAGTCGGAATTGTCCTTGCAATTTACAATAAATTCAGCCGCTCTTTGCTTCATGACTTGTTCCTGTTGAGCGGTATTTACGGTCAAAAAAACTACCGAAAGGAGAACAAACATTGTCAGAATTCCCATTGTTCTTGAGTGTGTGGGGCGGATAAAGAGATCAAAGACTTTTGTTAGAAAGCCCATACGGAATATAGAATATGAAAAAATGGCAAATAAGTCAAGAGAATTGCGTTTTGGCCTATATTCCCAAAAGTTTTTCCGAAAAAGAAAGGAGTGAAAACATTAATCCGCCCAGAGATGACGGTCCCGAGGACATCAGCAGGATAAATATAAGTATGAGTCCGATTGTGCCTTGGGACATATACGTATCCGCCATCTTTTCCGGCAGGAGAAGAGAAAATATCTTGGACCCGTCCAGCGGGGGAATGGGTATGAGATTGAAAATTGCCAACAACAAATTTAATTGGACAACAAGACCAATAATGCCCGAGGGAAATATTCTAAAAATCAGGCTGAAAATAACTGCGATTACGATATTAGTCAGTGGCCCGGCCAAGGAAACCAGGGCCAAATCTTTTCTGCCGTCCCGCAAATTAAAAGGATCGACCGGCACCGGTTTAGCGCCGCCGATTATAATAGGAGAGCCGGAAATTAGAAGAAGAAGAGGCAAAGCGATACTCATAATCGGATCAATATGTTTTCTGGGGTCAAGAGTTAGCCGTCCCATCAGGCGGGCTGTCGGGTCGCCGAAACGTTCTGCAACATAGCCGTGAGCAATTTCGTGCAAGATGGCTGAAAATACCAAAATGACAAGCGTGATAATCGCGCCCAGGATATCCATATTGTTTAAAAACTTCCAATATGATATCATATTTACCTATGTCCAGCGGAATGAAATGTGAAAATTGCGGAAAAGGCGTGATGTACGGACACAACATGTCCCATGCCAAAAACAGAACAAATAGGATCTTCGTTCCCAATCTTCATCCTGCGCGCGTAATAATCGACGGAGTAATAAGGAGGGTAAGGCTTTGTACAAAATGCTTGAGAATGTTAAAAAAGACCACGGTCAAAAAAGAAGCAACCCCTAAAGCGCAACCCGCAACCTTCACCGCTTAAAATTCTTAATTTAATATAGAAATTTAATTATGGTTGAATTTAGTAGAATTTATCAAGATAAGCTCCCTCATCTGCCTTTGCAGGCCAGAGAAAAAGCGCGGGCAGTCTCAACGCAGATATGGGGTCAAAGCATGAAACTGCTTCAAGGTAAAGGTGTTCATATAATGAATGAATTTGGTCCGATCTGTAAAGAAATAGTAATTTGGGAAGAAAAAAGACCCCGGGATAATGAGCAGGACGTAGATTTGATTATAATGGTTAATACATTTCTTTCCGATCAAACAAGAAGCAGGATCTCTACCATTGAGGTGTTCAATTTTCATAAAGATGAAGGGGGATATGTTGTTAAAGAATATTGGCCTACGTTTCCGAAAGACAAAGACCATGAGGTGCACGAAGCCAATAAGGACGAGCTTGAAGAATTGCTAAAAATAATCGAACAAGGAGAAGAGAAATAATTTTAAATAGCCGTTAGTCTTACTTATTGCGCGGAATACGGTGTGGGAACCCGGTGCCGGGAGAGATAATTGTTATATAGCCTGAATCCTCGTCTGCATCTGTTATTTCCGGTTTTTTAGCTTTTGCTACTTCCTTAACGTTCTGTTTGTTTGTGGCCGGTTGACTTTTCTTCTTAAACAACTCCGATAGTCTTTTAAAGGCGTTGATGTGGACTTCGCCGGGCGTTCCTTGTTCTGCCATATCTTCCTATCTTATAGTGTGTTTTATTAAAAGTCAAGTTATGGTATTATATCTATGTTATGGAAAGCCAGAGCCTTGATGAAGTCTACACAAAACAAAAGGATTTTATAGAAATTCTAAAGACTGGTAAAAGAAAACATCTTCACGAAACTCGCTCACAGGAAAGTAAACAAATAAGGTCTTTAAAGCGGGGCGGGAAAAGTGTAATGATAAAAGAAGAGTTAGAAAAAGGCATTACTGACCCTAAGGAAATCGGTAAAAATCTGGGATTAACATCAGTGCAAGTCGCGGATGCCAGGAAAACATTAAGAAATTGGAAATTAGATCTGCCTAGGATAACAAGAGATTATGCTGAAATTCAAAAAGCGATCGAAGTAGAAAACGATGATAAAAAGCTCCAGGGGGTATTGGATGGCTTAAGTATGGAATCAGTGACCTCTTTTGTTAGGAATAACAAAAATCAAACGACGTTTTTATATTTGGGGAATCTGTTAGGGGAGTTAGGCTATACTAAAAACGCAAGGCTGGTCGGTGAGAAATTAAAAGCAGACGGTATCCCCGTAGCAAAGTATATGCGTGCTCTAAGGGGAGAAGGGAAATCTCTTATTACCTGGGTAGTTTTAAATAAGGATAAGCAAAGGATATCCGACGTTGCAGATGAAATGTTTAAGTCAAGCGAATTAAGGAAGAGACCCTAAGTAATTTGCCTCATTAGTTTTAGCGATGAGATCCTCCTGAAGCTAGTGCTCCAATAATCGATAAGGGAGCTGCGGTTAAAAATATTGCAAAAACAGGTGCCGTATCCCTGCAACTAAAGTTTAAGTTAATGTTGGCATCAATAAAAAGAACTCTTTTTAAGAACGATAGTCCGTATGGGATACTTTTGGGTGAATTTCTTTCCTTCATCTTTTCTGGATTTTTGTTCTCGGACAAATATGCTGTATACTAAAATTAGTTTATGGAAGGAGGGGAGGGAATAGGAGGCCAAGCGGTTGCATCAGGCGAAGTTCCGGTCGTTGAGGCCCCGGTTACAGAAAATATCGCTCAGTCTCCGACAATAATCGAAAACAATCCTCCATCTTCAGTCATTGATGAAGCTCCGGCAAGTCAAGGATCTGTTGCTACTCCAATTGTTGAGAAAAACACGGAAATTTCGTCTGTCCAGGAAGCTGCTGGGGACATTGTTCCTCAAGAAAACAACGGGGTTCAAAATGTTATAGACACTAATAATTCCCTAAACCTTAAACAATCAGCGGTCACCGAACAATCGGAAAAAGCTCCGGCAGGTGAGGATAGCGGGATTCCTAATCTGGAGGGGCAGTCAATTGAAAAACCAGAAAACGACGAAACTCAAAAAGCAAATTCCGAGAACACAACGATAAACGGAGTAAAAGAAGAATTGGGATCTGATTTGGTAGAGCACGAAGATAGGGCAAAAGTAGAGGCTAGAGTTAGGAAGATCGGAGAGCGTTTTGCTGCTCCGCAATCTGCGATAGATCAAGGATTAAAATCTGAAATATTAGTAATCAAAAATGAGAGATTTAACCAAGAATTAATAGAAGAAGAAAAAGATTCTCTTACTGAAAAAGAAAGAGAAGAATACGGTAAGATAATGACAAATAAATATTCAAACCAAGAAGATTTTGCAAAAGCGCGGGAAAATTTTTTCAATAAGCATGAAAAGGATTTAACCGAAAGATCAGGAGAAAGAGAGAAAACAGCAACGGAAGACGCTGAGGCAATGGGTGG